>Ga0066671_10000185_pt1 | contig 18836 bp, 20 predicted proteins | sample GraSoiAngelo_120_FD_62294 | JGI IMG/M metagenome (GOLD analysis project Ga0066671, IMG submission 62294) | Grasslands soil microbial communities from the Angelo Coastal Reserve, California, USA - 14_0919_09_20cm | ecosystem: Environmental > Terrestrial > Soil > Grasslands | place: USA...
GCATCGGAGGATTTACGATGACCGCAATTCTTCGTTCCCTTGTCCTCGGGGCAACGCTGCTCCTGGCCGCAATCGCCACGGCCCGAGCAGAGGACCAGACGATCGATCTGAGAGTCGGTTTCGGATCGTCACTGGTGCTCGATCGGGCCTTTGAGACCGTATTGATCGGCGATTCAAATGTCGTCGACGTTCATACCCACGACAATCGTTCGGTCATTCTCGAGCCGCTGGCCCCGGGAGCCACCAATCTCATTTTCCTGGACGACCAAAATATCGTCATCGCCAACGTCCCGCTCCTGGTTCGCCAATCGGCCGTCAATCTGGTCGGCAAAATTCCATAGGCTGGATTTCTGAAGACGCAGCTAACCTGCTGCGCTTGTCGATCCTATCGCCCGCATCGCCGCGAAAACCAAAACAACCAGCCCGATGAAAGACAGTTGAGAACTCACGCCAATCGGCCAAGTAAGCCTTCGTTTTGTATGAATCCAAAGGTGGAATCGTTGCAAAGTTCGAAGGGGTTCCCGCGGATAAAGCCGATGTGCGAGTTGCAAAGGATCCGGCAGCATTGCTCCCAATGCCCCAAGGAGCACGGAAAGTTCCGCGCTAGGAGTCGCATAGAGCCAAAGCGCGATGGCTAAGCCGACGCACGCGTCAAGCCCAATCAATCCGAGATCCCGACATAAGAACCAATTCAGTGTCAGTGCGGCCTTGCTGTTAGGCTTAACTGAGATCGCGCGGAGCGGATAATCCCAATGCGGGATGGCATCGATTGCGAAATGGCTTGCCATTCCGCTGGCAAACGCAAGCGCCGGATGATCCGGCATCAGGCTCGCGATCGCAGCGCCAACTATCGCATGCGTGCTAAGAATCACTGCGGTGCCCTCCGGGCGTCAGGGCAGTTTCGTGTTCTCTTAAACAGAAGCTTTCATTTCGTGTAGCGGAAGTTGATAAATGCCTTAACAGGTGGTGCAACGCTCGTTAAGCTAAATGCTGGCGCTCCGGGTCGGTTCGAACGGAAAACAAAAAATTACCGCCGGAAGGCGGTCTGTCTGCAGCCCGATGCTTTGCGGGCGACCCAAATGGCTGCCATCGCGGTCCCTCTGGCGGCGTGGTGCAACCGCCGCCGCCGCAGCCAATAGTCTCGGTAGTCTAGCTATTGAGCAGTTTCAGCGCGGCTTCGTGCACTCGCGGATCGCCGGCGGCGATGATGCGGCCGCCGCCTTGCGCGGGCTTGCCTTCCCAGGTCGTGACGATGCCGCCGGCGCCGGTGATAATGGGGATCAGGGCGGCGATGTCGTAGGATTTGAGCTCGGTCTCGACCACGAGATCGAGATGGCCGGCGGCGAGCATGCAGTAGGAATAGCAGTCGCCGCCATAGCGGGTCAGCCGCACCGCCGCTTCGACACGGCCGAACGCTGCGCGATCGACGGCGTTCATCAGGAGGGGACTGGTCGTGTAGGAGGTCGCCTCTTTCAGCGAGCCGCAGCGCCGCACCGTCAACCTGCGCTCGCCGCCATGCCCGTGGTAGTGGGCCGAACCGTTGTCGCCGGAAAAGCGCTCGCCGATATAGGGCTGGTGCATCATGCCGAATACCGGCGTGCCCTTGTGCAAGAGCGCGATCAAGGTGCCCCAGATCGGAAAGCCCGCGATGAAGGACTTCGTCCCGTCGATCGGATCCAGCACCCAGACATAATCGGCGTCCTCGCGCTCGTTGCCGAATTCCTCGCCAACAATGCCGTGTTGGGGAAAATTGGCCTTGATCAGCCGCCGCATCACCGCCTCCGCGGCGCGGTCGGCTTCGGTGACCGGATCGAAATCATGGCTCGCCGACTTGTCGTCGATCAGGAGCGACGTTCGGAAAAACGGCAGGATGGTTTCTCCGGAGGCGGTCGCAAGGCGGCCGATAAACGCAGTGAAATCGATAACCGTCACGGCTATTCCTTGGAAAGCAGAGCGTGCGCGCGCCCCGAAGATTCCCGCTCTGCCTATCCCAATCCGAGGGGCGGCGCACGGCCATCCGGCAGTAACGCGCTGGTATTTTGAATGCGAATCACCGCCCGCGTGGCGGTTTACTTTTTGGCAATAGCGCCGATCACGAAATCGAGAGGTTAACGGCAAAACGCTCAAGATCGCGTTAACTCCGCGCGTGCTGCGAGGTAACGTATTGAAAATAATCAGTAAAAGTATGACACGTCAAACTGTTGCCAGAACACACGCTGCGTTAATTTTGCGTTGGATATGATTCGAAATCACTTGCACTTTGTGCAGCGCGGTCTCATATTGTTGCGGTGCGGTAGCGCCTTGCGCTATCGCTGCCCTCCTTGGGCGTTTCCTCCCTAGACTTGGGCCGCTTGTTCATTCAAGCGGCCCTTTTTTCTTTTGCTTGAGGGAGGCGGTTTTCCCGCGGCACTGTCATTCCGGGCAAAAGCGCAAAGCCCGGAATGACAGGATTCCAGGATCGTGGGTGGTCCTTGCGGACTGGCCTGGAACGAACAACAGACCGTGAATCGCGGGATTTTATTCCGCGGCGGCCTGGAACGGTCCAAGATCGCCAAAGGGAACGCTGGCAAGCGCATCGGCCAGCGCCGCGAAATCGGCGGCTACTTGCGCAAATCGGGGCCCCCTCTCGCGCCGCCGCTCGTCCATATAGATCGCGCGGTTGAGCTCGAGCTGGATGGCGTGCAGTCCGGAGGCCGGGTTACCGTAATGCTCGGTGATAAAGCCGCCCGCATAGGGCTTGTTGCGTCCGACCGAATAGCCGAGCCGGCTCATGGTGATCTCGACCATGTCCGGCAACAGCGGCGCGCAGCTCGTGCCGTAACGGTCGCCGATCACGACGTCAGGCCGGCGCGGCTCGTCGCGCGACACGCCGATCGAGGGCATCGAGTGGCAGTCCACCACGATCACCGCTCCAAACGTCTGGTGGACCTTGTTGATCAGGCGCCGCAGCGCGCGGTGATAGGGCTTGTAGAGCGCCTCGATCCGCCCCAGCGCGTCGTCAACGGACAGGCGCTCGCGATAGATCTCCTGCCCGTCCCCGACCACGCGCGGGATGGTGCCAAGACCGCCGGCCACCCGCATCGACCTGGTATTGGCGAAGCTCGGCAATCGCCCGGAAAACATGCGCGGGTCGAGCTCATACGGCTCGCGGTTCACGTCGACATAGGAGCGGGGGAAGTTGACCCGCACCACCGGGTATCCGCGGCTGCTCAAACCGGAGATCAATTCGTCCATGAACGAATCTTCGGAGCGCCGCAGCGTGGGCAGATCGATCCGCGACGCAGTGAGGAAGTCGTAGGGATAGACCGAGCCGGAATGTGGCGAGTTGAAGATGATCGGCGCCCGCCACTCGGCCGGCTCCATGACCTCGAATGGAGGCGACTGTTCGCCATTAAGCTTCGTCATCGGGCGCCATCCCTCATGTCCGCGGTTTTCGGAATAGATCGATTCGGCCGGAAAAACGCAGCTTTTATGAGTAACCATTGTCGATAATCGCGGCCATCCTGCCAAGCGAAAAAAGTCTTAAAGCGGACTGGAATGTATCTTAAGAAGCGGAAAATGCCGGACTTCATTGCCTTGGGCCGCATTCCGGTACAGAAATGGTCGTTAAGATCTGCCGACCCTGCCCGCTCGCTTTTCACCCGAAATTTACCGTCTGTCGGGCTTAGTGGGCGGATTGATCCTCCTGAGCCGGATTCGACGAACAGCCGCCATGCATAAGATTCTCCTCGCCGAAGACGACAACGACATGCGCCGCTTTCTGGTCAAGGCGCTGGAAAACGCGGGTTTCCAGGTTTCGCCCCATGATAACGGCATGTCGGCCTATCAACGGCTGCGCGAGGAGCCGTTCGAGATGCTGCTCACCGATATCGTGATGCCCGAGATGGACGGCATCGAGCTCGCGCGCCGCGCCTCGGAACTCGATCCCGACATCAAGATCATGTTCATCACCGGCTTTGCCGCGGTGGCGCTGAACTCTGACTCGGAGGCGCCGAAAAACGCCAAGGTGCTGTCGAAGCCGGTTCATCTTCGCGAATTGGTCAGCGAAGTGAACAAGATGCTGGCGGCTTGATTTAGGCTGATTCCCCCGGCCAGCCGTGCTTGCCTCCTCCTTTTGGAGCCGATATACGGACCCCGACCCATCAAGACTTTAGGGCACGTAGCTCAGCGGGAGAGCACTACCTTGACATGGTAGGGGTCACAGGTTCGATCCCTGTCGTGCCCACCACGCTTCGCTTGCTTCGCAAGCTGCGGCTAGATCCCTGGGCTATGCGCAGTCTGGATCTGATGCGCCAGTCGGAGAATTGTGGCTCGACCGCACGAAATAGAGGTCGCCATCCAACGGATCAAACGACGTGCGATTCGAAGCGGTCACTCGATAGCTGCGCGGGAGCCCATAGCTTGAGCTTCGGCGCGGCCGCACCCAGCGCGGCTGCTGCGATTCCGAACGACGCGACCCCCAGCAATCACCAAGGCAAATGCCGCATCCTTGCGCTCCCGCTACCTTTAATTCACCTTTAAAGATGTGTCTTGAGCAGCTCGTCATGGAATGTGCCGGCCTCATCCCTGCCTCTGAACCAGCTTCCATCAAATCCAACAAATTCGACGTCAGGCGTCATCGCCTTCGCGAAGTCGATCCCTGAGCCGCGGTCCCATGCCTCCATCATCTCGCGGTAGAGCGCGGATATTGCGAGTTCGTCCGAGGATGGCATGCGCCCTCCCTGAGTTTACCGGCGCTCACTGTGCGGCTATGGCCGCCCCCACTCAATTTCGCGAATGAGGAGGGCACCGTTGATCTTTGCAACGACCACAGAGACAGCCTCGACAAAGCCGTCGCCCTCAATTCCGACATAGGCCCACCCCACATCGTCTGCGCGTTTGTCCGGCCAATCATACATCTGAAACTCCTCGTCGAAGTGAACCGAGCGCGGCTCGCCACCTGAGTAGCCGCGGAACATCCCATAGAACTTCTCGCGCAAGCCATCAGGGGTGAGCTGCGTGCGTAGTTCAGGGACTAAGAGAGCATTCGCACGCGCAAAGTCTCCGCCGACGAGGGCTGACGCGAATGCGACCGCGACTTCAATGTACGGCTTCACGCAATGTTCCTCCAAGATCATCATGGATAGGTTTTGAATTAGCCTACTGCGAAGCGTAGCGCTCGATGAGCTCCGTCACGATTTCCGGCTGCTCGTCGACAACCCGGTGCAGTTTCACGATCGACCGTGACCACTGCGTACGAGCGCCTGGAGAGCGAGTGGTTTACGACGTCCCAAGTCGGTGCCGGCACATTTGTGAGTCCCCACTTCAAAGCAAAGCGCCGTGCTGAAGGAAGCCTGCTCCAAGCAACGCGTTCCGTTGCGCCGCGAAAAATTGTATGTCACCAATTGGGATCGTGGGGCAGCATCTTCTTGAAGAGGGTGAGAATGCGCCGGCCCTTTTTCGGCGGCATCGTTATAGCGTGGCGGACGGCGGCAGACATCAGAACCATCATGAGCTGGCAGAAATCAACTAGCGCCGCCTCCGACAGATGCGGTGTGAGGGGCCGCAGAGCCTCGACAAGCAGGCCGGTGAGAAAGGCGCCGTCCTCCTCGTCGAGCTTCTGAAGCGCGCGGTCGGCCTGTGTTGCCTGCCAGATGTAGCGCACTGCCGGTTCGTCGATGAAGAACTGACAGTAGCTGTCCGTGATGCGGCCGAGCACAGTATGGAGGTCTGCAGGCTTCCGCAGGCCCAGAAGTTCCTTTCGCACGCAATCATGGCCGATCGCGTTGTAGCGTTCCGCGAGCGTGCCGATGATCGCCGTCTTGTCCGGGAAATACTGGTAGAGCGAGCCGAAGGCGATTCCCGTCCGCTCGACAATGTCGCTCATCCGGAAAGCTTCGCTGCCCTTCTCGGCCATCACCTCGACGGCGCAGGCGAGGATGCTCTCGAAGCGCTCACGGCTGCGCTTCTGGGTCGGAACGAGCCGGGCGATCTTTTGACTTTCCGGGCCCGCCACGTCCGCCTCGGACCGAACTGCCTTTCGCCTTGCCATAGCGCCTCCAAAAAGAGCTTGACGTTTAAAATACGAGAGTTTATCGCTTTTAGCAAATACGAGATAATCTCGTGTTTTTGACTGGAAGGATACGACACCTTATGCCACAGCAACCCATTCTCCTGATCGGCGGCAGCGGCAAGACCGGTAGCCGTGTAAATGCGCGCCTTCAGGCGCGCGGCCTCGCCACGCGTCCGGTTTCGCGTTCCGCGGCGATCGCATTCGATTGGACCCGGCCAGAAACCTGGAGCGCTGCCCTAGACGGCGTATCGAAGGCTTATGTGACCTATCAGCCCGATCTGGCGGTCGATGGGGCAGTGGACGCGATCGCCGAGTTGGCGCGTCTCGCACGCGAAAAGAGCCTGGAACGTCTCGTGCTGCTCTCCGGCCGCGGTGAGCCCCGCGCTCAACGTGCCGAAGGGGCCTTGCGAGCTTCCGGCGTGTCCTGGACGATCGTCCGAGCCAGCTGGTTCAACCAGAATTTCTCGGAAGGCTATCTGATCGACGGCGTCTTGGCCGGAGAGATCGCGCTGCCGGTCGGCACCGTGCCTGAGCCTTTCATCGACGCGGACGATATTGCCGATGTGGTGACGGCGGCGCTGACGGATCAGCGTCACGCAAACAAGCTGTACGAAGTGACCGGACCGCGCACGCTCACGTTCGCGGAGGCCGTGGCCGAAATATCCAAGGCGGCGGGGCGGCCTGTCCGCTACACGCAGATTTCGCCACAGGTCTTCGCGGCCGGCATGCGCCAGGCCGGCGTCCCGGAGGATGTCATCGCGCTTCTGGACGAACTCTTCTCCGTCGTGCTCGATGGCCGCAATAGCCATGTCATGCACGGCGTCGAGGAAGCGCTCGGGCGGCCCGCCCGCGACTTCTCCGAGTATGCCCGCGCGGCAGCGGCCTCCGGTGCCTGGAGAGTCTGAACTATGCGCCGCCGGCCGGCCGGCTCTGGCTCTCCGCCGTCGGTTGCGGATTGCTCGCGGGCGTCTATTTCGCCTTCTCCGCATTCATCATGACCTCCCTGGTTCGCATTGTGCCGGCAGCGGGCATTGCGGCAATGAACGCGATCAATGTCGAAATCGTGCGGTCCCTACTCATGCCCGCCCGAGGCTGCGCGTGGCGCTGCCAGCCAAGACAACCAGGGCGAAGCGTGTCCGGCGTGGCTTGAGCGCAGCGAAAGCGAAGACGGACGACGGGGCTGCCGCGTCGATGTCTCTGGCGAAGGCGGGCCGGTAGCCGCGAGCTTCGGCTGCAGTCACCTATCGTTGGTCAGTTTGGCTTGCCCCGCAAACCATGCTTCGATGCCGTTCATAATGGCAGCCACTTTGGATGCGACCACTACAACGGGCTCGTTTTCGTAGTCGTATGGCTTCGCGACAGCGCATATGGATCGCCACTTCGCTCGCGGCGCTGATGCTGATCGCAGCAGGCGTCGTTTTCGCGCCGCAGATCTATGCGCATCTCGAACTTGCACCTCTGCGATATGACGTCATCGGCGTCGATGTTTCGCATCATCAGGGTCAGATCGATTGGAGGGCGCTAGCCGGCGACGGGATTGCCTTCGCGTATATCAAGGCTACAGAAGGCGGGAATTTTCGTGACACCAACTTCGCAAGCAACTGGGCCGGCGCAGCGGGCGCGGGCCTGGTGCGCGGAGCGTACCACTTCTTCACGCCGTGCCGGACCGGAATCGACCAGGCGCGAAACTTCATCGCGACGGTGCCACGTGATCCAAGCGCCCTGCCGCCCGCCATCGACGCCGAAAGAATGGGGCCTTGCCCGAACGGGGCGCCGATCGGAAATGTCGCGGGGGAGCTCGAAATATTGCTCGCACAGCTCTCGGCTCACTATGGTCGCCGGCCGCTGATCTACACCACGGCAGAATTCCACGACGCCTACTTGAAGGGACAATTTCCGCACGATCAGTTCTGGGTCCGCGGCCTCTTCTGGCCACCGCTCATTCGGCAGGAGCAGTGGATTCTGTGGCAGTATCAGGATCGCGGAGCCCGGCGCGGTGTGCACGGCCCGGTTGACCTGTCCGCCTTCCGCGGCTCGAAGCAGGATTTCACGGGGTTCGTGCACCCGAACCCGTAAAGATCAGGAGGTCATGCGTCCTTGGTGCGCATGGTCCGGAACGTAATCGAATAGCGGCGCTGCTCCACCGGCGGAATGCTGTGCTCCCAGACTTCGCGGGCCTCGCCATCCATCGAATAGAGCGAGCGCGGCTCGGCGCTCAGCGTGAAACGCTCCCATCTTTCGCCCTGGCGGCGGCGAAAACGAAATCTGGAAGGACCGCCCAGCGAAAGCCCGAAAACCTTGTCGAAATGCGGCTTGTCGCGATGCCATCCGATGCCGACGCCGACATCATATTCGGTGCAGAGGATTTGCCGCACGCTGCCCTCCGGCAGGTGCCCGAAATCTTCCACCCTACCCGCGATGGCGGTAAGCCAGACCGGGATCGGCTCGGGCTCTTGCAGCTTTTGCAGCGTGTAATCATAGCGATAGCCGAACGACTTCACCCGCCGGTGACCTTCGAAGGCACCGAACTGAAACGGCTGCAACGGCAATTCCGCGATGCGCGCGATCAATTCCCGCTCCATCTCCGCTGAGGCGAAGTCAGGCGTGTAACGTAGCCCGTTGGGGCGGGGACTCTGATCTTCAAACAACGCGAGCTGGGACACTGTTATGGGTCCGTCCTGATCGTCTTCAAGAGAGCCTCATGTGGGCGCATTTCGCGGAATTGAAAGTGCTTGCGGTGCATTGGGGTAAGGCGTTCCAGCCCTTGCGCCGGAGCGGGCAGCACCCGCGTTTTTTTTGGCTATCTCGGCGTCGCCGTCGCCTGTTATCAAAGGCGCAGGGAGGAGCACTGATGATTACCGCCATTGTTCTCTATGACCTGCCGCCGTCGATCGGTTTTGAGCAATGCCGCGAGCATTTCGCCAAAATCGCGCCCGATTTCCTGAAAGCCAAAGGTTTCCTCCGCAAGCAGTTTATCTGCCACAAGGAAGGCGGCGTCGCCGGCGGCGTCTACATGTGGGAAAGTGAAGCGGATGCGGACGCTTTCTACAACGGCCCCTGGCGCGATGGCATTCGCGCCCGCTACGGCAACGACCCGAAGATCCAGTATTTCGAGACGGTCGCGCTGACCGACAAGGCAACGGGTAAGGCCGGCGCGATCTAGTTTTTTGGCGATGCCTTAGGGAGTCACCTCGGCGCGTCGTACCGCCTTCGGCGCGGTCTGCTCTTTCCAGGTCGAATTGGCGACGTGGACCGCAGCGAACGGCGGTCGTTCGATATAACGTCCGTCGCCCTTCTCGGCGCGAAGCTCGCCGTCGGCCCAGGCGATCTTGCCACGCGAGATCGTGACCACCGGCGCGCCCAGGCAAGCAAAACCCTCGAACACATTGTAGTCGATGCGGCTCAACTGGCTTTTGGCGGTGATGGTTTTGGTTACCGATGGATCCCACACCACGATGTCGGCGTCCGAGCCCGCATCGATGCGCCCCTTTCTCGGATAGATATTGAGGATGCGGGCGATATTGGCCGAGGTCACGGCGACGAATTCTTCCCTCGTCAATCGCCCGGTATTGACGCCTGCGGTCCACAGTAGCGGCATGCGGTCCTCGAGACCGCCGGTGCCGTTCGGGATCTTGCGGAAATCGCCAATGCCGAGCCGCTTTTGCTCCGTTGTGAAAGCGCAGTGATCGGTCGCGACCACCTGGAGCGAGCCTGATTGCAGTCCGGCCCACAGGCTGTCCTGATGCGAGGCGTCGCGGAAGGGCGGCGACATCACGCGCCGCGCGGCATAGTCCCAGCTCTTGTTTTGATATTCGCTCGCATCGAGCAGGAGATGCTGGATCAACGGCTCGCCATAGACGCGCTTGCCGCTGGCGCGGGCGCGCGCGATCGCCCCGTGCGACTGGTGGCAGCTGGTATGTACGACATAGAGCGGCGCGCCGGTCATGTCCGCAATCATGATGGCGCGGTTGGTGGCCTCGCCCTCAACTTCCGGCGGGCGCGAATAAGCGTGGCCCTCCGGGCCGGTGACGCCGCGCTCGAGTAGGACTTCCTGCATGCGCGCGACGACGTCGCCGTTCTCGGCGTGCACCAGCGGCAGGGCGCCGAGCTTGGCGCAGCGCGCAAACGAGTTGTAGAGCTCGTCGTCGTTCACCATCAACGCGCCTTTGTAGGCCATGAAGTGCTTGAAGGTGTTGATTCCGTAGGTCTTGACCACGATCTCCATCTCGTCGAACACCTGCTTTCCCCACGACGTCACCGCCATGTGGAAGCCGTAGTCGGAAGCGGCTTTCTCCGACTTGCGCCGCCAGTCCTGATACGCGGCGAGCATCGACTGCCCGGGATCGGGAATGCAGAAATCGACGACCATGGTGGTGCCGCCGGAAAGTGCCGCCTTGGTGCCCCATTCGAAATCATCCGCCGAGACGCTGCCCATGAACGCGAGTTCGAGATGGGTGTGCGGATCGATGCCGCCCGGCATCACACAGCAACCGCCGGCGTCGATCACTTGCGCATCGGCGGGGGCGTCGAGCGCCACGCCGATTGCGACAATGGTCTCGCCGTCGATGAGAACGTCGGCACGGCGCGAATGATCGTGATTCACGACCGTGCCGCCGCGGACGATAAGAGCTGTCATGGCATCTCCGAACAGGCAAGTTGCAGGGATGGCCTGCGCGTTGCCATCCTCGTGCCGCAGCCTAGCTTGCAATTCTCGGCTATTTCAATTCCTGAAATTGCTTCCGCTCAATCTTCGAGCATTCGCACCTTGATGCCGAGTTGCGGCGCCGACGACAGGCCCCACGCAAACAGCGCTTCGAGAACCGGCCGCAAGGACCGGCCTCGTGCCGTCAATGCGTAGATGACGCGGGCCCGGCCGCCGCCATCCGCCCGCCGGCTTTTGCGTTCGAGCAGGCCGCTGCGTTCGAGGTCGCGTAACCTTTCTGTCAGCATCTTATCGCTGAGGGCCGGGATGCTCTTGCGCAATTCTCCGTAAGCCAGAGCGCCGCTTTTCAATCGGGCCAGAATGATCGTCTTCCATTTGCCGGACAGCACATCAAGCGTGAGTTCCGTCGGACAGCCGACCGTCGCAGGGAGCTTGTTCGCCATTCGCTTCGTCCCGAGTTGTCGTTTCGAAAACAGCTAGCAGCGATCGGGCGACTTACCAACCGGTGCGTTGCGAACGCTACGCTGCCGACCTAAAGAACACGCCGTTCGCAGCGGTAAGGAGGCAAAAATGAAGATCATCGCGTATGACCGCTTCAAGCCAGGCGTGACGCTTGAAACCATTCAACCCTACATCCGGGAAGAGGTCTCGAACGTGTTCCGGCTTTGGAAGGCGGGCATCGTTCGTGAGAATTACGCGCGCGCCGACGAGGCCGGCGTGGTCATTGTGTTCGAATGCGATAGTATCGCGCAGGCGAAGGCTTATGTCGACGACTTTCCGCTTTCCCGGCACGGCTTCCTAGAATGGTTTTTCATCCCGCTTGATGCGCCGCTACCGCTGGAATATTTGTTCGATCCTTCGGTCGACGTGAAACCGCCATTTGATCGAACCATGCAGCGCAACCGATGAGGCCGCACCTTGCCAGCGCACATTTTCCATCTTGAGATTCCGCAATCGCTGGAGGACGTGTGCGACCGCAGGCGCATGGCACTGATCGTCTACGACATGCAGGCCGGCATTGTCAGCCAGATCAGCAACGGTGAGGAAATCACCAACCGTGTCGCGCGAGTGCTCGCGGCTGCGCGCAGAGCCGGCGTACGTGTGGTCTTCACCCGGCACATGTCGTTGCCGAAGGAGTTGATGGGCGCCTCCCAGTACCGGATGGCGATGGCCTGGCAGCGGGTGAGCGATCCCGCTGCAGTCGAACCCTGGTTTCTGCGCGACTCACCCGGGTTTTCGATCGTGCCTCAACTTGCGCCGCTGCCAAGCGAGGCCGTCTTCGACAAGCTCGCAATGTCCGCATTCGAAGGCACGCCTCTCGCCATGGCGCTGCGCGATTGCGGAATCCTTGCCGTCGCAATCTGCGGCATTGCCATGGAGGTCGGCGTGGAGCCGACTGTGAAGCACGCAGCCGATCTCGGCTTTGTGCCCGTCGTCGTGACGGATGCCTGCGGCGCCGGGCACGACGAAGCGGCCCGACGCTCTATCGCCGCGATGACTTTCACGGGCGATGCGATCCTGACCGATGTAGAGACGTTTTGCGCGCAGCTTGGGCGCGGCGAAACTTCAGGCGTCTCATGAAACGTCGCCGGCTGGATCTGCCCCAGCCAGATGCCGTCCCGCGATATAAGCGAACGTCAGCGCCGGGCCGAGCGTGATCCCAGCGCCGGGATAATTGCCGCCCATGATGCTCGCCATGTCGTTGCCTACGGCATAGAGGCCTGCGATCGGGCGGCCTCCCGCGTCGAGCGCGCGCGCACTGGCGTCGGTCTTGATGCCAGCATAGGTGCCGAGGTCGCCGATCACCAGCTTGATCGCGTAGAACGGGCCATCCTTGATCGGCGCGACGCAAGGGTTAGGCCCGTGCAGCGCGTCGCCCTGGTATCGGTTGTAGGCGCGCGAGCCTTTACCGAACGCGGGGTCGCGGCCTTCAGCGGCGGTCTTGTTGAAATCAGCGACCGTTGCCGTGAGCCCGTTCGCATCGATGCCGGCCTGCGCCGCGAGCTCGGCCAGAGTCCTGCCGCGCTTGAGATATCCGGTGCGCAGATGGCGGCGAAGCGGCATCGGAAACGGCGGCACGCAGCCGAGGCCATATTTGCGAAGCGCGCGATGATCGCAAATTAGAAACGCCGCGATCTCCTCGCCCGGCCTTGCGGCCTTCGTCATGGCCTGGACGAAGTCATGGTAGGAATTGCCTTCATTGGCAAAGCGCGACCCCTCGCGCGTCACCGCAATGACGCCGGGCTTGGCGCGGTCGATGAAATGCGGCATCACGCCTTGGCTCGCGTCTTTGCGCACCGTGATCGATACCGGCACCCAGGCCGCGGCATTCGGCAAGGTATTCTCGACGCGCCCGCCGGCTGTCTCCGCCAGCCGCAATCCATCGCCGGTATTGCCGGCAGGTCCCGGCGACCAATGTTCATTACCGGTCGGCGCATGCGGGAACATCGCCTTGCGCCGCTCGACGTCGTGCGGAAAGCCGCCGCAGGCGAGGACGACGCCGCGTTTGGCGTTGACGCGAATGAGGCGTCCTGCTTTTTTCACCATCGCACCGCGCACCGCGCCATCCTCGGTGATCAGCCCGCGCACCGGCGATGATAGCCATAACGGGATATTCAGGTCGAACGCCGACTTGGCCAGCCGGCCTGTGAGCGCATTGCCGTTGGTCAGCGTCATGCCGCGCCCGTGGCGCATCACATCCAAAAAATGTTTCGACAGGCGCCTGGCGACATAAAACGCGGAAGCCAGCGATTTGGTAGCGCGCATGAAATGCACGATGTCCTTGCCGGAGCCGAGCATGATGCCGAATATCGTCAGTTCGGGCAGGGGGCGGCCGATGTCCTTGATGTGAGCGCCCAATTCGCGGCCGTCGAACGGGCGCGTCACCATCGAACGGCCGCCTTGCGCGCCGCCGGGTGCTTCGGCGTGGTAGTCCGGAAAGGTCAGCGGCATGTCGAAGCGCACGGCCGTGTTGGTGGTGAAGAAATCGACGGCCTCTGGCCCCGCGGTCAGGAAAGCATCCACCCGCGCGGCATCAAAGCTGTTGCCGGCCTCATGGCGCAAATACGTCCGTGCCTGATCCGCATCCTCGACGATGCCCCAGGCGTGCGCGAGGCGCGTGCGAGGGATCCAGAGCCAGCCGCCGGAGCGCGCCGTGGTGCCGCCAAAGTGCGGCTCCATTTCGACGATCAGGACATTGAGCCCATGGTGCCCGGCGGTGACCGCGGCCGATAGGCCGGCGCAGCCGGAGCCGACCACCAGCGCATCGCATTCGTAAGTTTCGTGCTCGCTGCCTGCCACGATTGTCCCTAATTCTCCAACGGCTCGCAATTGGATTTGGAGACGGCTAAGGAGTCAACCGGCACGCCCTCTTGCACCGGGCAGGGCGCCGGGGCAGTCTCAAGCGTGGAGGAGACGGATGATGTTGACGATGTCCCATGCTGCGGGTCCGAGCGAGCCTGTGGTTCGTGACATCACGCTGGGGGCGCTGCTGCAATGGGCGGCGGAAACCACGCCGGACCGGATTGCGCTGATCGCCGGCGTCCCCGATCGCGACAATCGCCGCCAATGGACCTACGCCGAGCTATACCTGCAGTCGTTGCGCACCGCGCGGGCGCTGCGATCCCGGTTTGAGCCGGGCGAACGGGTCGCGATCTGGGCGCACAACATTCCCCAATGGATCATGATGGAGTTTGGCGCCGCGATGGCCGGCGTCATCCTGGTGACCGTCAACCCGGGCTTAAGGTCGGGCGAGGTTGAATATATGTTGAAGCAGTCGCGCGCTGCCGGCGTGCTGGTGGTGCCGGAGTTCCGCGGCAATCCGATGCTGGCGACAGCCCAGGCGCTCGCTGCCCGCTGTCCGGAGTTGCGCGAGATCATCTGCTTCGACCAGTGGGACGCATTTCTGGCCTCGGGCGACATCGCAAAGCCGAAACTTCCGGCCGTGCGATCGACCGACCCGGTGATGATCCAGTACACGTCCGGCACCACCGGATTCCCGAAAGGCGCGCTATTGCACCATCGCGGGCTCGTCAACAACGGGGCGCATACGGCGGACCGCGCCGGCATCGCCGACGGCGCCGTTCAGGTCACCACCATGCCGCTGTTCCATACCGGCGGTTGCGTTTGCTGCGTGCTCGGCGCGGTCTCCAAGCGCGCCACACAGGTGCTGGTCGAGGCCTTTGACCCCGGGCTCGTGATCGAGCTGACTGCCAGCTATCGCGCCAATGCGATGCTCGGCGTGCCGACTATGCTGGTTGCAATGATGGAGCATGCGAATTTCGCCGCGGCCGATCTTTCCTCGCTCAAAGCGATCTATTCCGGCGGCTCGACGGTGCCGGCCGCGATCGTGACCGCGCTTGAACAGAAATTGGGGGCACCGTTCACCATCGTGTTCGGCCAGACCGAATGCTCGCCGGTAGCGACGATGACCTGGGCCACCGACACGATCGCCGACAAGGCCAACACCATCGGCACGCCGATGCCGAACGTCGAGGTGAAGATCGTCAATCCGGACACCGGCCAGACCGTCCCGATCGGCGAGATCGGCGAGATCTGCACGCGCGGCTACCACGTGATGCACGGTTACTTCGAGGACGACGCGGCGACCGCGGCCGCCATCGATTCCGAGGGCTGGCTGCATACCGGCGATCTCGGTGCGATGGATGGGCGCGGCTACTGCACGGTCGAGGGCAGGCTGAAGGACATGATCATCCGCGGCGGCGAGAATATTTATCCGCGCGAGCTCGAGGAGTTGCTGTTTCGCCATCCGAGCGTCGGCGACGTCGCCGTCGTTGGCCTGCCTGATCCGAAATGGGGCGAGGTGGTCGCAGCCTTCATCCGCCCGGCGCCCAGCGTGAAAATCGAAAAGGAAGAGCTGCATAATTATCTGCGGGAACATCTCGCCCCGCACAAAACGCCGCGCCACTGGTTCGTGGTCGACGCCATGCCGCTGACGGGATCCGGCAAGATCCAGAAATTCAAGTTGCGTGAGCAATGGTCGAAGGGCGAGATGCGGGAGCTTTGATGCCACCGCTTACTTCGCCGCCGCGTATCCACCCGGGCGCATGAGCGGCACTGCTACGATCCGGGAATCCCGGTTGCTTGGCGTATCTCCGCGAGGTAGCCGCCGATACGCGCATGGCGTCCAACGCTCTCTCTGCCAAGACTGATCCGCGTGCCGTTACGGCATTCGAGCCAGGCCTCCCAATATTCCGACGATTCGCTGTCGCTCTCCTTCACGGCCGACAGCGCCGCCACTTCGGCGAAGCCGAACGCGCGGGGCGCTCCAAACCATGGCCGCTCGCAATCAACAGTCAGGCGCCGAAGATCGCAATCGAACTCGACCGTCACCGGCAAATCGGCGAGCCAAAAATAGCCTAAAAGGGCCAACGCTATGATCGAGGGTACGACGACGGCGACGGTCGTCGTCTTGGCGTCCATGGTCTGGTGCGCGCCTATGGTCATGCCGCCGAGCCCAGCACCGACGAGCACAAGCCGCCGAAGCGGGCTGACGGCGTAGCGAAGAACCAGCTTGTCTTCGTTCTTGGTCAGCGAAAACATCGCGATGGGACCCAACACACATTGCGATCCCACGGCTCGTCCCCGCCAAATCGCAGTACTCTTCCTACGCCGTCGAATGGTTCAAGGGCATGCCGTGAGAACACCGCCCGCTCGTGCAAATTCCGGCGGTTATGAGTTCACGGCTTTACTTCCCCGCCTCATACGAGCACTCGGCTCCGCCGCCGCCCTTTGCCTTGAGTTGGGCCGGATCGAGCGTGCAGTTCAGCTTCGAGAGGCTTTCAAAGTTGGAGCCCGCCGCGCCGTCTGCGGGAATGCCGGCCATGGCTTCCGTCGCAAATAGCTCGCTGGCCTCACGCCCCGAGAGCGTTTGTTTTTTTATCTTGAAGGTCACCTCGCAAGAGCGCGCGGTGATGTCGACATTGCTGGTCCGGCAGACAATCTTGTCCGCCATGACGGAAATCTTGCCCTTATAGGGGAAGTTGGGATCGCCCTTGAAGAATGCCGCGACCGCTTTCTTGTTGGCAGCCGGTAGTGGCGCGTACTGCGCCACGACGCCGGCGAGCGCGAGCGCCGCGGGTCCGGTGACCGAGGCGGCTGCTGCTTTCGACGCGCCGGTCAGCAAAAGCGAACAGGCCACAAAAGCCAACGGCGTGAACTTCATCTTGGGCTCCCCGGGCCGGACCAACGATACACGGCTTTGACGCTCGTTCGATGTTGCTATCTTTGAACAGCCATAGCTCGCATCCGCAAATCGTGAAAGGCCTGATCCGACCTTGATGGAGCGGAGAGCCAGCTATGCAGCTGGGCCCTTGCACTTGTGCCCCTGCAGGGGCACTCTTAAAGGTGCGGTGCGTGAACCGGCCGCCAAGAACGATATCTCAGGGAAGACCCATGGCAGCGACGCGGATCGACTGCGATATCCATCCCGCGGTGGGCGGGACGCGCACGACGCTGTTGCCCTATCTCGACGATCACTGGAAAGAGCAGGTGGTGAGCCGCGCCATCGACGGGCTCGACCTCACCAGCTATCCGCCGAACATGCCGCTGTCGGGCAGGGCGGACTGGCGGCCGGCCAATGGCAAGCCGGGCAGCGATTTGGAAATGTTGCGGCACGGCACGTTCGACCAGCTCGGCGCGTCGCACGCGATCTGCAACGTGCTCTACGGCGCGCAAGCCGTCTACGATCCCTACATGGCGTCCGCCTTCTGCAAGGCGATCAACGACTGGATCGCGGCCGAATGGCTGGCGCGCGATTCTCGCCTCCGCGCCTCGATCGTGGTGCCGATGCAGGCGCCGGACCTCGCCATCGAGGAGATCGAGCGCAGAGCCGGCGACACCCGCTTCGTCTCCATCCTGGTGCTGGCGCAAGGCGAGAGCTTGCTCGGCCGCCGGCATTACTGGCCGGTCTATCAGGCCGCCGAGAAATACAAATTGCCGATCGCGATCCATGCCGGCAGCCAGTATCGGGGCGCGCCGAGTTCGGTCGGCTGGCCCTCGCATCGCTACGAATATTATCTGGCCGAGGCGCAGGCGTTTCAGGCGCAGATCCTCTCGCTGATCTACGAAGGCGTGTTCGGCAAATTCCCCGGCCTCAAGGTGGTGCTGATGGAATCCGGCGTGAGCTGGCTGCCGGCCTTCATGTGGCGCGCCAACAAGACCTGGCGCGGCGTGCGCGTTGAGGTACCATGGGTCGAACGCGAGCCGGCGGCGATCATCCGCGACCATGTCCGCGTTACCATGCAGCCGTTCGACAGTCCGCCCGATGCGACCGGGGTTGCCGACTTGATCGACCAGATCGGGTGCGACAAGATGTTCCTGTTTGCGTCAGACTATCCGCATTGGCAGTTCGACGGCGACGACGCTGTTCCGCCGCATCTGCCGGAGCGCATCGTATCGCGCATGTGTGCCGACAATCCGTTAGAGACGTTTCCGCGGCTGAAGCTCGCCGCCTAGAATAACCTCAAGGAGGATCGCATGAGTGATGTCATCGACCGCCCGTTAGCTGAACAGGAAGCCGCCGCCAAGAGCCAGCTTCGGATCATCGATTGCGATATCCATCCGAGCCTGCATTCGCGCGCTGACCTCAATGCGTTTCTGCCCAAGCGCTGGCAGGAGCACATGAAGACCTACGGCGATCATCTGCGCACGCCCTATATCGGCACCACGCCCTATCCGCGCTCTTCGCCCTTGATCGCGCGCCGCGACGCCTGGCCGCCGACCGGCGGCCCGCCCGGATCCGATCTCGCCTTCATGCGCAAGCAGCACCTCGATCCGCTTGACGTCGAGTTCGGCATCCTGCAAGTGCTCGACCTCTTCATCTTCTCGCAACAGAATCTCGAATTCGGCGCGGCGATCCAGCGCGCCGTTAACGAGTGGCAGCTCGCGCATTGGTGTAGCCGCGAGCCGCGCCTGAAAGCGTCTATTCTGGTCGGGCAGGATGATACCGAGGCTGCGGTCGCCGAGATCGAGCGTTGCGCCAAGCTCGGCCAATATGTGCAGATCAACGTCTCGCCGCGCGCCAACGAACCGCTGGGGCGCCGCCGCTACTGGCCGATCTACCAGCGCGCCGAGGAACTCGGCCTGCCGCTCGGCATCCAT
>Ga0066671_10000188_pt1 | contig 18654 bp, 17 predicted proteins | sample GraSoiAngelo_120_FD_62294 | JGI IMG/M metagenome (GOLD analysis project Ga0066671, IMG submission 62294) | Grasslands soil microbial communities from the Angelo Coastal Reserve, California, USA - 14_0919_09_20cm | ecosystem: Environmental > Terrestrial > Soil > Grasslands | place: USA...
TACATCGCGGCGTCGCCGTGCCGCAAGAGCGTGTCGGCGTCCTCGCCGTGGCGCGGAAAGAGCACGATCCCGACGCTCGCCCGGATCTCGAGCTGCTCGCTCTCGATGGTCACCGGCTGCGTGAGCGCCTCCAGGATGCGGCCGGCGGTAAGGGTCGCCCCCGCTTCGTCACGGACGCCCGGCAGGATGACGGCGAACTCATCACCGCCCAAGCGGGAAACCGTGTCGGATTCGCGAAGGTGCGCCTTGAGCCGCCGACCCAGCTGACGCAACACGTCATCGCCGGCGTGATGGCCGAAGGAGTCGTTGATCTCTTTGAACCGGTCCAGGTCCATGACGAGCAGCGCGAGCGGATGCTGCTCCCGCTTGCCGATCAGGATCGCCTGCTGTAAGCGGTCGTAGAGGAGCGTGCGGTTTGGCAGATCCGTCAGCGCGTCATGGAGCGCCTGGTGCTCGAGAATCCGCTCCTGCGCTTTCCGAGCGCTGATATTTTCCGCCATGACGATCACGAACAGCGGCTCGTTCGACGGCCCGCGCACCAGGGAGGCGATCGCACTGGACCAGACGATCCCTCCGCCTTTGTGGACGTAGCGCAGCTCCTGTTGCAGTTCCTGCCGCGCGCCTTCGGCCAGCTCGCCAAGCTCGGGGAGATGGCCATCGCGCAGGTGGTCCGGGTGGATATAGCTGGCCAGCGGGTTGTGGGTCAGTTCTTCGGCGGTGTAACCCAGCATCTGGACAAGCGCCGGGTTCGCTTCGATGATGCGGCCGCTCAAATCGATGCGGGCGATACCCAACGCGGCGCGATCGAAGACCGCTCGAAACCGCTCCTCGCTCTCGCGCAACGCCTCCTCGACGCGCTTGCGATCGGTCATGTCGACAAAGCTGGCCACGACCTGCACCGCCTTACCTTCCGCGTCGAACACCGGAATCGCATCGATCAGCAGCCAGAGCACGCGGTCATTCGAGAGGACGGTTTTCTGGATGAAGCCGTGCACCGGACGGCCACCGCGAAGCACGACCGGCCCCAGCCGATCGGTGGGCGCAATCTCGGTGCCGTCCTCTCGATAGCCCCGCCATAGCTGCTCAGGGGTTTTTCCCCGCATCGCTTCGCCGCTGAGGCCGAGAATCCGCTCGCCCGCGGGATTGACCTGCAGCACCACCCCTGAAGCGCTCAGCACCAGCACACCGCAAGCGACCGTCCCGTAGAGGGAGCGGAATCGCTGCTCCGAGGCCGCCAGGTCGACGTCGAGGCGTCCCGCCTCCAGGGACGGCGCCACCTGGGCGGCGAGCAGGTTGAGGAGGCGAAGGTCATCGTCATCGAAGCGGCGTGGCTCGTGCGTCAAGATGGCCATGGCGCCGACGGGACGACCACGCGCAACGAGGGGAATCCCGACGGCCGCCTGGACACCGTGCTCGAGCGCCCATCCGACGGCGCCCTCCCACTTGGGATATTCGTCGATCAAGATCGGAGCAACCCGCTGAAAGGCAACTCCCGCCACCCCTTTGCCGGGTTGGAGCGTCCGCGACATGCCTTCCTGATACTTACGGTTGTCGGCGAGGCTGTGCAGGAGCGCGTCCGTGGAAACCCACCAGTAGAGGGCGGCCGAGTCAACGCCGAGCAGGTCGCAGGCAAGGTCGACCGCCATTTTGGCCAGCGCCTGCGGCTCGAGTTGTCCGCTGGCGGCGATCGCCAGCTCATGGAGAGCCGCCAGGGCCTTGGTTCCCACAGGCATCCGGCCTCCGGCGTCGGCGGCCGGATGAGTCGATTCGGGCGTTGAATGGACGTCGGAAGGCATGGTGACAGGCGGTCCCAGAACGGTTAACGAGAAGGGGGGTCACGTCCTGCGACGAACTCGCCAACGGCCTTGGCGGCTTGGGAGTACCTACTTAGAAGACTGACGGCTCATGCTGCGGGCAAACGACTCCTGCAGCGTCCAGGAATTGCCATCAGGGTCCGTGAAATAGACGTGTTTCCCCCATGGCTGCGGCTCGATATCGCTGGTTTCAACGCCTCGCTTGTCCAGCTCGGCTTTGGCAGCCTCAGCGCTGTCCACCACCAGGATCAATCCCTTGACCGTGCCCGGATCCAAGGTTGACATGCCCTCGCCAATGTGGATCGAACAGCCAGAGCCCGGCGGGGTGAGTTGAACGAAACGCAACTCATCACTCATGCGCTGATCCATGTCGACGTTGAACCCCACCTTTTTATAGAAGGCGATGGCTCGATCCGTGTCACTGACCGGAACGGGAATCACTTCGAGTGTCATGTTCATGACCACATGTTAGATCGCCTGGGCGTAGCGGACCAGGCCGCCGTCGACGTAGTAGGTCGAGCCGGTCACGTAGGAGGAGCGGTCAGAGGCGAGGAAGAGCGCGACCTGCGCCACCTCGTCCGGATTGCCCATCCGCCCCAGGGGCACGATGTGCTTGATCGCCATCAGCTTCTCCGGGTCGTGAAGCGTCGCTTCGTTGATCGGTGTGACGATCGCTCCGGGCGCGATGTTGTTGACGCGGATCTTGTACGGCGCCAGTTCCAGCGCCGCGTTGCGCATCAGCATGCGCAGGCCGCCCTTCGCGGCGCAGTAGTGGGTGAAGCCGGGAAACGGATAATCCTCGTGGATCGACGAGATGTTCACGATCGAGCCGCCACCGTGGTCCCGCATCACCCGGCCGCAGGCCTGGGCGCAGATGAAGGGGCCGCGCAGGTCCACCGCCAGTGTCTTGTCCCAGACCGCGTCCGGAATATCGAGGAACGGATGCGAGCTCTCGATGCCGGCGTTGTTGACCAGCACGTCGATGCGACCGAATTCCTTCACCGCCTGCTCGACCATCCGCCGGACGTCGGTCGACTTCGAGACATCGGCCTGAACCGCGATCGACCGCTCGCAACTCTTGCTGAGCTCGCTGGCGAGCTGCTCGGCCTCGTGCTCGTAGCCAAAGTAGTTGACGACCACCGACGCTCCCTCGCGCCCAAAGCGCTGGGCGATCGCGTGACCGATGCCGCTGCCGGCGCCGGTCACCAGCGCGACCTTGCCTTCGAGATCCTTTGCCAATCGGCTCACCTCGCTCCTAAATTCCCACTCAACGATACGTTTCACCCGCCGTAGTCCGGATGATAAAATTGATAGTCTCACTATCAAATTCGAACCAGGAGGTTGCGATGAGCGAGCTGAATGAGAAGAAGCGCGACAAGCTGCCGAAGCAAGAGTTCGCGTTCCCGAAGGAACGCAAGGAGCCACTGAACGACGCAAGCCACGTGCGCAACGCGGTGGCGCGTTTTGATCAGGTCAAGGGCGTGAGCGACGAGGAACGCGACGAGGCCTGGAAGCGGATCAAGTCGGCGGCAAAGGAGCACGGCGTCGAGCTGCAGGAGAAAAGCTGGCGCGAGCTCGGAAAAGCGGACTGACTACCGAAACTCAGTCGCCGTGAAACGCGGCTAGGCGCTGGGCCTCGACGTCGACGGCGCGCCGGGCACGAGCCGGTAGGGGGTCAAACGATTCGATGATGATGCGTTTGCCCTCGTACCGCCAGGCGCCTGCGACCTGGCCATCCACCAGGAACGTCGGCCTCGAGTGTGGCGTCTTCGTGTTGAAGACCAGCGGGCGAAAGCGTTCCGGAAGAATTTGCGTCCGGCGGGCATGAACCAGCAGGGTCGCGTCCCAGGTGGGGAGAAAGCGCACGGGTGCCGGTGTGGATGGGTCGGGAAGTGGCGCCCGAGGCAGGTCGAAAAGCTCTCTCCCCTGTTCGTCGCGAAAGCGGCGTAAGGAGATGCGCTCGGCAATTAGGACGAGCCTGGTGGGCGGAATGCCGGCCCAATCTGCGGCGTCGCGCAGCAACGCCGGGCCAAATGCGGCGAGGTAGCGGGTCAGGATGTGCTGAAGCCCCTGGGCTTCTGAGCAGGCGACGGGCCTGGTCCAGTGTTCGGCCAGTGCAAAGAGGTCGGCGCGGCGTTGCTCCCAGGTGCCGGACGGCGGCACGCGGACCATGTCCAACCAGCCACTCAGGCCCGCCCAGGAGATCTGTTCAAAGCCACGAACGAGCAGAGCCTGTTTCAGTTCGTCGGCGCGACGCGGCCCCGTGGGCAAGTGCTCCCGAAGCGCTGCGGCCGCCGCGTCCATGGGCAACTCGCCGTATTCCTTCTTGGTAATTCGCCGAAACCATTCCTGCCGCGAGGCGCGCGTGCCAGCCAGGAAGAGCCAGTAGTCACGCGGCGAAACCATGTGAATCGTGTTGCGTAACAGCGTCCCCTGGATAATGCGGCGGTGCTCGAGCGCGGTCGTCAGGTCATTGCGCCGAAACGCCTTCATCCGCGACCAGATGCCGATATATCCGGAAGGGGCGTATTGCGTCTGCAAGCCGCCGATCCGCTCGATGGTATCGACGACCGAATGCGACGAAGGCTGGAGGAGGAATTGTCGGGCGAGCAGAGCGCGGTTGAGCTCGCGAGTTGTCAGCGTCCGCTCAGCTGCCACCTACAACTCTGGTAAGAGCTCGAATGGCTGCCCCACCATGCTGCGGGTAACTCGAAAGTGACGCCGGTCGGTGGTCAGGATCAGTCTCGTGCGAAAACGATCCGCGAGGACGATCACGGAAGCGTCGGCTGCTCCGAGCGGGAGATCAGCGTATTTTTCGACCAGCCCGGATATCCGGTTCCAATCCTCAGGCTCCGGACACCGCACGTCGTAGTCACGAAGACTTGCGACGAACCGAACTTCCGCCCTCGCCCCGAGTCGCTGGCCTATCAAGTAAGCCACCTCGGCCACCACAAGAGCGGGAATGACAAGGCGTATGGAGCCGTCTTCGAGAACGGTCAGGCAACGGCGATGATTGGGATCGTCCTGATCAGCGGCCGCGTAAAGCGGCCCAGAATCAACGACTGCGACGCGCGGTGCCAGTTCGCTTCTTGGTAGGCGCGCGGCCGGTCAAATTCTCGACAGTCCATTCGCGGGCGAGAATCTCATCGATCCTCTCCGAGGTGTCGTGGTGCCCACTCCGGCCAAGGTTCGCAAATGCAAGACGCCTTGGACGCGGCTTTCCGCCCGCGAGATACTCGGTCAGCGCCTCCCGGACGATCGCCGTGGTCGATTGGTTCCGGCGCCGGCGCTCGTAGTCGAGCCGATCGGCGAGATCATCATCCAGGAGAACCGTGGTGCGGCGCATATGTGCATATTATCATACGCGCTTCTGCCAGCTCTTGCCGTCCCAGGTCCAGGTATCGCTATAGGCGGTGCCGGAAACGTCGATTCCGCCATAGAGAACCACCTGTTTGTGGCCGGCATCGTAGCTTATGCTCGACCCGTTGAGAAGGGGCGGCAGGCTCACTTTGATCTGTGTCCACGAACTCCCATTCCAGGACCACATCTGCTCGGGCTGTGGGCTCCCATAGTTCTCGTTGACTGACAGCATTAGCAGTATCGACGCTGCCGGATCGTCCACAATCAACGCCTGCGTGACGACCGGAGTCACGGCTTGCGAGCGCATCCACCCAGCTTGTCCGAGTACGAGAGTGTGACCAATGGCCGGCGCGGATTTTCCGCCGCTGAAGGCGAGTGTTACGAGCTGGCGCGTGACGCTGTCGTATGCGATGCAGAAACAATTGCCCAGCGTGTCGTCCAACGAGCCCAGCCTGGTCCAGTTCAAGCCATCCCCGGCCCAGGTATCGAGGCGATCCTGCGCGACGAGCTTGCCGAGGGCGGCATCATAAACCGCCGACTCGAACCCTTCCGGGCTGGTGGCAAGTGGGGGCGAGCAGGATACGCCACCGCCTGCGAGCTTCTCGCAGGTGCGAGCCGGATACGTGCGCAGCAGGACCCAATCGCCGTTCTTCCAGGTCCAGATGCTGCTTCCGAGCTGTCCCGACGTATCAAGAACCAACTGGTGGTCGGCGGTGTCGTAGACCATCGATGCGGCGGATCCAGCTGGTGTCGTGGCCGGGTGCAAATCGGTCCAACCCTTGCCATCCCATGCCCAGGTGTCATTCAGCGGCGTGGAAATGGTCCCACCGCCGAACATGACCACCTTACGCATCTCCGGGTCATAGGCCATTGCGGCGGCCTGCCTTCCGGGCGGCATGGCATACGCGACGGCCGCCGCGCTCTGGCTTGGGCCGGCGGACGCGGGCGTGCTCGAATAGCGGCCGCACGCCGCGGTGATGCATGCCGCGCTAACGATCACGGCGAGAACGAGGCCCCTCTTCCCCTTCATCTGTGCGCCTGTGCTGGTCATCCTATGCCTCCAGGGGAACCAGTTCAAGACGAAGCCGCTGAACGGCGCGATGAACCAGCAGCTTGACGGCGTCGGCGCTCTTGTTCATCCTGCGGGCGGCGTCAACTGTGGATAGGTCTCCAGAAAATCTGAGCAGCATCGCCTTGCGCTGCTGGCGCGGCAGCCGATCGATCGCCAGCCAGATCCGGCGAACCCGATCGCGCTTAATGACGAGATCCTGAACCTCGTCAGCCGATGGCGGGTCGGCGAGAGGCGACTCCAGCGCGACCGCTCTAACCCGGCGCCGATAGTGATCGGCGATCGCATTTCCGGCGATTCGATAGAGCCAGGGGCCAATCCCGCAACCCCGCTCGCGGTATGTGCCAATGTGCTTGAGCGCCTTGAAAAAGACGTCCTCGGTGATCTCCTCGGCAAGCGCACGGTCATGAGTCCTCGAATAGATAAAGCGGTAGATGCGCTCGACGTAACGGTCGTAGATGACGGCAAAGCCGTCGGGGCCTTCTTCCTCTTGATCGGTCGGGTCGGCGTTCGTTTTCGCTAGCATCGGCGGGCTCCCTGCCGACTCGGGTGTTCGGGCGGAGTCGGCTGCCCATCAGACGCACGAACGCGGCCTTACGTCGCAGCCAAGTTGAAGGTGGGCTAGCCAGAGACGCCGCTGGGGGCGAGGGCAGACACCAGCACGCGCTTTTCGGAGGTGACGCCCTGGTCGGGAAAGGTGCCGGTGAAAAGATATGCCGGTTCCATGTAGCCCGTGTTGTCGGAGTGAGTGACCGTGTACACGAGGGTGGCCTTGGTGAGCGTCACCGCCGGGACCGGTCCGGAACCAGGAAAGACGGGCGGGGCGTTGATGGCATCGCGCGTGGCGCTTGTTCCCGAACGAATTGGATACTTCGCCGACTGCTCGGCGAGCCGCAATGGGCCGGCCAGCCGGATGACGTTGCCGTTGGCATCCACCATGACCTGGATGCCGGATGGATCGCCGTTCCCGTCGACTTCGCCGGCGATGAGTCCATTCGACAACCTGATTACTCGCTGGTAGGTGAGGGTGTACATGGGCGCCGATTGGCCGACCGGCGCGAAGCTCGAGACCTGGACGCTGAACGACCAAGAGGGCGTCAGACCGAGGTGGGCCAACTCGGCGTCGGCGACGGCGCGTGCCCCGGCCTCATTCACCGGTTGACCGCCGGATGGTGATGCCTGAAGGTTCATGATGAAGACCGGTTCGTTGGCGACCGGCTCGGTACCGATGAACATGATGAAGCCATCGGGTCCCCGATAGGTTCGGCCGAACTGGTCATTGCCTTGGGGTTTGGCGCCGATCCGGGCGGCGAAGGCGTCCTCATCAGCCGGCGTCGGTAGCGAGAAGCGATAGACCGGCGCCGAAATCGGCACTTGTGGCAGCTGTCCCGACCAGGTCATCGTCGCCGGACCGAAGTAGGGCACGACCGTCGGCCCGCCACCTCCGCCGCCCAGCCCGATCGGCGGATGCAATTGAGGCGCCGGCAGTTTGCCGAAAGCGAGGACGGGGGCCGGCGTCGGCGAATGCTGCGCGACGACCGTGGTGCGCTGGGTCGTTGCCAGCCGAATGCCAACGCCCGCCACGACCAGGACCGCGGCGGCCGCGCCGACCAGAGCGAGGCGCGGTGGGCTCAGCCAGGCGGTGAAGCTGATTCCTCGGCGCCGGGGTGTGGCCACGGCATTGGCAATCACGCGCTGGCGCAGACCCGGCCGGGCCTGCGCCGTCTTCAATTCCGCGTCGAACGCGGCGCGGACTTTTTCCTCGAACTCGCTCATCAGGTCATGACCTGCGGCACCTCGACGGCGGGCCGCAATCCCTGCGCCGCCCGGTGAATGCGCGACTTCGCGGCAGTTTCGGAAGTGCCGAGCACGCCCGCCACTTCGCTCAGCGGCAGGTCCATGTAATAGCGAAGATACAGGGCCAGCCGGTCACCCGGCGGGAGACTGCGCATCGCCTGCTGGAGGTCGGTGCGCTGGACCGCTTCATCCTCGGGCCCCGGCTTCGGCTGCTCCGGGGAGGCCAGCTTGACCACCGACCACCACCGGCCGCGGCGCATGCTGCGCGTCTGGTTCGCGACGATGCTGAAGAACCAGGAGCGGACCAACGCCGCATCCTTTAATTGGTGCAGGTTGCGCCAGGCCTTGATGGTGGCCTCCTGGACCGCATCTTCCGCCTCATCGACGCTATTCAACATGCTCGCCGCCAGCCGGTAGCCGGGTTCAACCAAAGGACCGATGAGGGCATCGAAAGCGCGCTCGTCGCCGGCGATGGCGTCGCGCAGGAGCTGCGAAGAGCCGGCCGCCACCTCCATGAGGAGTGGAACGGAGCGACTGTTGCTTTGGTCACGCGGCGGCCCTCGAATGTACGAGCATGCGCTCGGCGAAGTGGTACGCCACGGCCAGTGGCCGGCGAATCGGAAGATCCCACGCTCCGCCGAACTCGAGTGGAACGCCGCCGAGCATCGTCTTGAAATGCGCGTAGCCCCAGCCCGCGTCGCCCGGCTTGGCGTCGATCGGGATGCCCCAAAGGTCATAGCTCGTGCAGCCGGCCGCCTGCCCATCGCGGATCGCCTGCTGCTGGATCAGGTATGGAGCCTTGAGCGCGCGCCCCTCATCGCTGCTGCCGCTGAAAAGGTAAACCAGCCGCTTTCCGTACTGGATCATCATGCTGGCGGCGATCGGCTGACCGGCGTGCTGTGCGACGTAAATGGAGGAGTGCGCGAACGCCTGCAAGACGTCGCGATAGTACTCGCGGCTGCGTGAAATGAATCGTTGGCGGCGAGCCGTTTCCTCGAGCAGGTGGTGGAGGCAATCGACTGCGGACGCATCGCTTATCATTTCGACCCTGACGCCGGCTTGCTCCGCCCGACGCATATTGCGTCGCGCCGACGCGCTCATCCGTGCGAAGACCGCCTCGCCACCGACCAGGTCGACGATCGCCGTCGCCGGATGCTGAATAGGCTCGGTCGATCGAGCCCCGGTCTCCTGGAGGATCCAGGTGTCGTCCGGCTTCCATTGCGGCTCGATTCGTAGAATCGTGCCTCTGCCGACAGCGAGCTCCTCGCGAAGCGCAGACCAAAAGGCAGGCCACTCGCGGAGATTGCCGTCGAGCACCGGGCCATGCGGGGCATAGTCCAAGGCAAAACCGCCGGCAATCGGACGCCGCAGCACCGAAATCCCGCCTTGGACGATACCGTCCCGCTCCCAGAAGTACCGGCTGGGTTGCCAGCCGTAGTGACGCTTCAGCTCACCCCATCCCCATGACTGGAGGATCGATCCATCGCTGGCCCCGGCGATGTAACGATCCCAGGCCCTCGAGTCGCGCGCCACGAGCAAGGCGGCGGTCATTAGAAGACCACCGCCATGTTGTTGAAGTCAGCCCAGGAGGTTTCGAACGTGGCCTTGCTGACCCAGTACTGCGTGCCGTGGAGCGGATCGTTGACTCGAACCTGGGTCGGCGAGACGCCGCTCAAGGTCACCGCGTGTTCGGCGTAGGAGTAGCGGATGGTGCGGCCGTCGAATGCCGTCCAGGTGTCAACGCCCGGCCGACTCCAGTTGGTCTCGATCCAGACCTCGACCGCGTGTCCGGTCTTAAGCGCGCTGTAGACGGTGCCGGCGCTCAGACCCTCGCCGCCGTGGGCGTTGGTGAGGCCGATGTTGCGAGCCATCGAGAGGATGACCGGGTAATAGACGCCGTAGCCAGTCGGGGTCCAGTCGCTGCCGCTGACATTGCCCACGAAATTGGTGTAGGGATCACCCCACTGCAGGACGCGGTGGTTGGCGCCCATCACGGGCGGGCGCAGGTCGGCATGTTCGCGGGCGAAGAGCGTCGCCTGGCTGTAGTAGTAGCCGTAGGTTGCGAGGCCCATCTGCAGCGCGGCGGTCTCGCAATCGAGCACCATCGTTTGCTTGATGACGGGAACCGCAATCGTGAAGGTGGTTTGTGGAGGCGCCGCGGTAGGGACCACCGTCGGCCGGGGTGTAGCGGTCGGCGCAACCGTCGGGAAGTGGGTTGGCGGCGGCGTCGCCGGTGGTTGGGTGGGGATGGCAACGGTTGGTACCGCGCCCACAGTGCCAGTCGAGGGCAGCTCGGGTGCCCCCTTCGGTGCCCAGCTCTTCGCCGCTTGCGCGACGGCGGGGACCTGGAACGCGACCGCGTAGGCAATCCAGCCGCTGGCGATGAAACCGGATGCTGCCAGGACTGTCACCACGACAATCCGCCGGCCATGATGGAGCAGCGTCCCCCTGGTGGTCTTTTCCCTTTTGGTCGCCTCTCGAGTCGTCATTTCGCTGTCCTCCGCCATAAACCGTTTGATGAATCCGCCCATCAGACGCTCGAAACTCGGGTTGCGGCGCAGGAGAAAAAGAGAGGCGCCTGGGGAGAGCGCCTCCCGGAGAGGGAACCAGCCTGGGTTTACTCGATGACGACCGTCGTGCCCACGTCGGCCCACCGATAGAGCGTCGCCATCGCCTGCGTCGGGACGTTGACGCAGCCGTGCGTCCCATTAATAAGGTTGCTATCGGGCCCGTAGAGCGTCCGGTGCGGCGAGTCGTGCAGGAAGAAGCCGTCGTTGGCGAAGAGCAAGGCCCAGGAAACCGTGACCGTGGGGTACCAGAACGGGTCGCCCTTGGGCCAGGGCGAGATAAAGGTGTACGGCGTGTATTTGCCCATGACCTGGAAGCTGCCTCTAGGGGTAGGCAGCGCAGGCTGACCCGTCGCCACCACCGTCGTCAGGACGGAAACGCCGTTCTCATAGGCGGTCAGCTCCTGGCGAGCGATCGAGACGCGGATGACCTTGGTGGGAACTGGCCGCACCGTCGCAACCGGGCCGGCGGCCGGCGGGAGAGCCGGAGCGACGACGTAGGCCGCAGGTTCAGCCGGGTTGGCACCGCCGGCAGCGGCCGCCATGGAGATGGCCGCCTGCGCCATCAGGGCCCCGAGCGCGAGCACGATGGCGAGGCCGATAAATGCGAGTGGACGCGCGAGACGAGACCTTGCGCGCGGAGTTGAGAGCGTCGCGGACATTTTGATTCCCTCCGATCAAACGGTTGATGAATGCGCCCATCAGACGCGGCAAACGGACCCTGCGGCGCAGCCCGGTCGTTATGGCTCCCGGGGAGGGACGAATGGAAAGGGGGCTCCGTTTTTGACAATCCGGGGAAGTTAGTGTTTAATCACTTACATGTCGGTTGCGACCAAGGTCCGACCCTCCGGAGCGAGCGCTCGGCAGTCGGCTGACGCGCGTCGGCAGCAGGTGCTGCGCGCGGCGGTTGCCGAGTTTGCCGCGTACGGCTTGCACGGAACCTCGACGGAGAGGATCGCCAAGCGGGTCAAGATCTCCCAGCCTTACATCTTTCGCCTGTTCCCTTCGAAGAAGGACCTTTTCCTCGCAGCGATCGACCAGTGCTTCGACCGGGTCGAGAACGCCTTTCGGGCGGCCGCAGAAAATCCCGAGAAGCTTGACCACGGGACGGAGTGCGGGCACTTCGGAAACGGGCCGGTCGATGTTCGACTGCACGCGATGGGCCACGCCTACGCCGGCCTGCTGGCCGAGCGCGAACTGCTTCTCTTCCAGATGCAGGCTTATGCGGCGTGTTCGGATGACGAGGTTCGCGGCCGCGTCCGGCAACGCTGGCAGGCCCTGGTGAACTTGGTCACCGAGCTCAGCGGCGCCTCGCGCGAGAGCGTAACGATGTACTTCGCCCGCGGGATGCTGATGAACGTCGTGGCGTCGATGGGCATGGTTCCCGATAAGGGCGGACGAGCCTGGGCTCATGAGGCTCTCGGTTTCGCATGAATCGAAATTTTCTTGCCGTTTGTCGTTAGTTAGCAATCACATCGTGAGGAGGGACGTCCGATGACCCAGACCCGTAATCCTTGGCCGATCCTGTTCGTGACAGTACTCGGCTTTTTCATGATCATGCTCGATACGACGATCGTCTACGTCGCGACGCCGAGCATCCTGTCGAACCTGCATGCGTCGCTCGACCAGATCCTCTGGGTCTTCAACGGGTATCTGCTCACCTATGCGGTGCTCCTGATCACCGCCGGGCGGCTTGGCGATCTGTTCGGCCCGCGCCAGATGTTCGCGGCGGGTCTGGTGTTGTTTACGGTTGCTTCCGCCCTCTGCGGCCTCTCGCAAGATGCCACCCAGCTGATCGCGGCTCGTGTCCTCCAGGGCGTCGGCGGTGCCTTGCTCGCCCCACAAACGCTTTCGATTCTGGTCGCAATCTTTCCACCCGAGCGGCGCGGCGCCGCCTTCGGCGTAAACGGCGCGGTGATCGGCGTCTCGACGGTGGCCGGCCCGACGCTGGGTGGCCTGATCGTGACGAACTGGGATTGGCGCTGGATCTTCTTCCTCAACGTCCCGGTCGGCATCGCCGCCTTGATCGGCACGTTCCTCGTGATCCCCGACATCCGGCAGGGAGCACGGCCGAGATTCGACGTCGTCGGCGTGCTGCTGGCGAGCGCATCGCTGTTCGCCATCGTCTTCGGCCTGATCGAGGGGCAGCGCTACGACTGGGGGACGATCACCGGCTGGCTCAGCATCCCGGTGGTGATCGGCGCCGGGATCGTCTTGTTTGCAATCTTCCTGGCATGGGAGCGCATCCAGCGCGACCCGCTGCTTCCGCTCAGCATCTTTCGTAATCGCAACTTCTCGATCATGAACTGGGTCGGAGCCGCCGTCGCACTGGCGATGCAGGGGATCTTCATCCCGTTCACGATCTATACGCAGTCGGTCCTCGGCATGTCGCCGCTGGTCTCCGGGCTCACGTTTGCGCCGATGTCGATCGCCTCGGGCATCCTCTCCCCCTTCGCGGGCCGGCTCGCCGATCGGTTTGGCGGAAAGTACCTGCTGATGGCCGGGCTCACGATGTTTGGCGCCGGTGCGGCGATCACGACGGCAGTGGCATCGACCAGCTCCACCCTGTGGACATTCGTCCCACCCCTCGTGCTCACCGGGCTCGGCATGGGCCTGATCTTTGCTCCCATGATCACCATGGCGATGCGCGAGGTCCAGCCGCAGATGGCGGGCGCGTCTTCAGGCGTGCTCAACACCACGCGGCAGCTCGGCAGCGCGATCGGAGCCGCGGCGGTCGGCGCGGTGTTGCAGAATCGCCTGGCGGTCGCCTTCCATGATCAGGCCGTTACCGCGGCATCGCAACTTCCCGCTCCGTTCCGCGCCCCGTTCATCGACGGATTTACCCAGGCGGCAAAGTCCGGCTTTCAGATTGGCCGTGGCGAGACGGGAGCGCAGCTGCCGAAGGGTCTGCCGGCGCAGGTGCTGGCGCGGCTGCAGCAGGCGACCCAGGAGGTCTTCGTCAACGGCTACATCACCGCCATGCGGCCGACGATCGCGCTGGCGGTCATCGTCCTGGCTGTCGCCGCCGCGAGTTGCTTCTTGATCGTTGGCCGGAGGCGAGCCCAGAAGGCAGAACCGCTCGTTTCGGAAGTCGCCATCGCGTAATCGAAGACCGACTAAGGTAAGTCCCATGGAAGAGAAGCAGACGCGGCTCGAGCAGGCACGCGACTGGTATTTGGATGCGGTTGACGCCATTCCCGCCGACAATTGGAAAGGCGCGACGCTCTGCGCCGGCTGGACCCCCGCCCATCTGGTGGCGCATGTCGCGACTGGCGATCAGCTGTTTCGGGCCATGATCATGGATGCGACCGGCAAGGATCGCAGCGGGCTCGACTTGCCCGTCGATTTCGCCGATCGGCAGCGCCGTTTTCAAGAGCTGACGTCGAAGGATGCGGCCACGCTCAAGAGGACGGCCCATCAGTCGGCCAAGGAGACGGTCGCCACCATCGTCGAAGCCGTGGAAACGGCGCCCACCACGATGGTCAACGTTCCATTCGGGACGGTCCCGATGAATGTCGTGCGCGCCCTGCGGCTCAACGAGTACATCATCCACGGGCACGACCTCGAGCCGGCGACCGGGCGCCCGATGCCGACGCCGGACTGGTTCATCGATCGCGCGCTCGGAGACGCCATCACCATGCTGAGCCGGCTGCACCAGCGCTCGCCGCATAAAGGCAAGGCCGCGAGCTTCCATGTCCACCGAACCGACGGCGACGGTGAATGGATCGTCCGCGCCGGAGACGGGCAGGCCGCGGTCGAAACCGGCCACGGCAAAGCCGACGCCGCCTTTCGCGGCCCTGGTGAAAGCCTCTACTGGGTCCTGATGGGTCGTGGCCGCCCTGATGCGCTTGGTATCGAGGTCCATGGCGACCCGGTGATGGCCGGCGCCTTCAAGGAGTGGTTCCCGGGCCCGTAGCTCAGGCGGTGCCTTGAAGGGGCCGAGAGGCCACAGATCGCGAACTCAGCAATAGAGAATGTTGGAAATTCTTATACCCGCGCAGTTCGAAATAAGGAACCACTAGACGAACCCGGTCTGAATACGTCACCATATGGGTAAGAAATCCGGGTGACCAAAGCTACTAAGACGCGGGTGCCGGTAGACCCGCTGGTTCAGAGCGCGGAAGCGCTGATCCTCAAGGGGAAGGATCAGGGCTATCTGGCGCCAGACGACGTCATGAAGGCGTTTCCCTCCATTGAGGGTAATGCAGACGGCTTCGTCCGTGTCGCCGCCGCCTTCCAGGAGATGGGCATTGCGGTAACCGCCGATGGCGAGGCGGAGCAGGAAGAGGACGAGGAAGAGGTCCTGACCGAGGTCGAGGTCGTCAGTTCGGTCGCCCTCGACGACCCCGTCCGGATGTACCTGAAGGAGATCGGCCGGGTCAACCTGCTGACCGCTAAGGAAGAGGTTGAGCTGGCCAAGGAGATGGAAGCCGGCTCGGAAGAGGCTCGCCACCACCTGACCGAGGCCAACCTGCGGCTGGTCGTGTCCGTCGCCAAGAAGTACCTGAACCGCGGCCTGTCATTCCTCGACCTGATCCAGGAAGGCAACCTCGGCCTGATGCGGGCCGTGGAGAAGTTCGATTACCGACGCGGGTTCAAATTCTCGACCTATGCCACCTGGTGGATCCGCCAGGCGATCACGCGCGCCATCGCGGACCAGGCTCGGACGATCCGGATCCCGGTTCATATGGTCGACACCTTGAACCAGCTGGCGCGCGTCTCGCGGGCCCTGCTCGAGCAGCTCGGGCGGGAGCCGAGCGAGGAGGAGCTCGCCTATGGCATGGGCATCACCGTGGACAAGGTCCAGGAGCTGAAGAAGATCTCGCAGCAGCCAGTGTCGCTCGAGTCCCCGATCGGAGAGGAGGAGGACTCCCACCTTGGCGATTTTGTCGAGGACAAGGCCGCGATCGCGCCGTTGGAAGCCGCGAGCGAGGCGATGTTCCGCAATGAGGTCGAAGACATCCTGGCGACCCTCCGCCCGCGCGAGCGCCGCGTCGTTCAGCTGCGGTTCGGGCTGGTCGATGACGAGCCACGGACGCTCGAGGAAGTCGGACGTCGCATGGGTCTGACCCGTGAGCGCATCCGCCAGATCGAGGCGACCGCGCTGCGCAAGCTACGGCACCCCAGCCGGTCCAAGGTGCTGCGCGACTACACCGAGGACCACGACCGCGACCACGAGCGCGTCCGTACCCGCGAAGAAGAAGCCGTCTCTTAGGTTTCCCTCCGGGCGTTCGCGCGGCGGCGCTTAGCGAATGCGCAGATCAGCCTGACAGCAGAAGAAACCCATATCCGGTGACCACCGCAGCGTCAGCGGCGGATCCACCGTTGAAGGCCTGAAACAAACCGTGATCGGTCCGTACTTCGCGCCATTGCTGAACTCGGTTCGCGTCCAGTGGCTGCAACCCGGTTGGTCCTGGATGGACGGCGAGCTCTGCTGGGCGGAGTCGATGAGCCGCAGGTCCTCCGGAGCCGCATGTGTTGAGCCGCTCGAATTTTGAAAGGTCACCTGCATGCGGACGATACCGTCCGCTTCGGTCACCTTCGAAATCCAGAGCGTGTAGCCCTGAAGATCTAAGCACGGCTTGGGCGAGCAGGTCCCGGACGCTGTTCCACCGCCGCTGCTGGAATTGAGCGCTGTCTTGGCCATCGCGATGAATGCGGAAATACCGACGATGGCAATTACGACGCCGGCCAGCGCGACCAGCGACCAGCGGACCAGCGAGTGGCTTTTGGTCAACGTCTAGGGCCGTCGCGTGTTGCTAGAGCCGGTCGATCACCTTGTTCAATGCTTGGCTTGCGGACACCCGCTCACTCCCTTGCCATAGAGGCCGACTCCCCCAGACTGGCAGGCGAAGTAGACGTAGGTTTTCTGACACGACACGTTGCTGTCGTCGTTGGGACTGACCCCCGGACCGCAGGTTGCGCTCCAGGAGTCGCGCGCATCCGTCCAGGCAACCCGGGCCGCACCATCCGGGCCGATCGCGACGCCAAAGTCGTCAAATAGGATGCGGTCCTCCCCCCAGTTGAACTGTGCCGGCGAAAGCCCGCAGAAAATCCCGGTCGAGCAGATGTCGCCGAAGTAAACATGATGATCGGAGACGAGGCTCTGCGTGAAGGTCTGGCCGCCGTCTAGGGATTGCGCCATGTCGACGTCCCAGACGGCGCTGCCCGGCGCAGCCGCCGGCTTGTTGAAGGCCCCGACGCCTTGCACATACGACGTGTCGTAGAACACGACGTCAAGCGCGCCGCTCTGGCCGGCCGCTAGCCACGGCATGTAATGGGTACCGCCGTCCCGGTTGACCTTGACGGCTTTGCCAAAGCTCACGCCTCCGCTCGGCTGCGGCGTGCCTTTCGCGACGTAGATGTCGTACTCCGGGGTGGATGCGGTCGGGTCGCGCCAGGCGAAGCCCGCGTAGACATTGCCAGCATCGTCGACCGCCAGGCCGTTGAAGAGCTCCGACATGTCCTGGCAGCCATTTGGAAATGAGGTTCCGCTGGCCACGGTTCCCTGGTTACAGCCGGGATCGGTGAACACTGTGCCCGATGTCCAGGTCGTGCCGCCGTCATCTGAGTAGGAGTAAAAGAGCCGGTCGAAGGTCTGGGCCTGCGTGTAGTTACAGCCTAGTCCGAGGTTATTGATCAGGTCGCTGGTCTCCCAGATGGCATAGACCCGCCCGGGATGAGCGCCCCGCTGGTCGAATGCGATCCCGCTGGGGATACTGTTGCAGGTGGTGTCGAGCTGCTGAAAGCTCCCCGGCTGCTCCACCGATTGGGGCGCCTGGTTCCAGGTCGTACCCCCATCGAAGCTGCGGGTGACGCTCACGTCCGAAGTCGTGAAGTTGTGATGCTCGAAAAAGACCTCAGTATGGGCCAGCGCCGCCGACGTCCCTCGATATTGGGCGGGCGTGTACGCAGCGATCCAGGGACGGTCGACCTGATTGGGATCGCAGGCCGCATCGGTCGCCGACCAGCTCGCGCCCTGGCTGGCGCTCGTCGCCTCCCGGATCTCGAGGGCGCCGCACGCGGTCTGTCCGATGTCACCCCAGAACACGCCATTCGCACCCGATTGGCCCGGCGCGACATCGGTTCCAGGCCGGGGAGCGGTCGTGGTCGCCAGTTCCACGTCACCAACGCTGACCGTATTTGGATCCGGCGAGATCGCCGCGCCAAAGCTCTGCCCGGTGCTGGTCGAGGCCACCATCGGACCGGGACCGCCCTGCCAGGTCACGTACGCCATTCCCGTTTGATCGACGGTGGTCTGCGGCTCGTTGTCGCCCTGTCCCGACGTGCCAAGACTCGCGTCGGCTCGCACGTTGGGCGTGAACTTCGCCGGCGGTGGTGTCGTGGATTTTGCCAGCGCCACCTGATTGGCGGAGACCGCCACCAGCAGTGAGGCGACCCCGATCAGCCCGAAGTACCGACGAAGCACATGCCCACGCATCTAAACCCTCCCAGCCATGAGTCAGTGGGTTGACGTCGTTATCACGACGCCCATCTTTTGCTTATAGCACAGGCCGGCGTCAGCAGGCACCTTGGCCCCGTACCATTTGCGCATGCCGGGAGCTCCGCTCGAGGGCGTGCGGATCATCGCCGTCGAGCAGTTCGGCGCCGGGCCTTTCGGGACCCTGCAGCTGGCGGACCTCGGTGCGGAGGTGATCCGCATCGAAGACCCATCGACCGGCGGCGATGTCAGCCGGTACGTGACGCCGGGACAGCAAGGAACCGACAGCCTCTACTACGAATCCTTCAATCGCGGCAAACGCAGCCTGCTGCTCGACTTGAAGAGCGACGCCGGCCGGGAGGTTTTCCAGCGTCTGGTCGCATCCGCCCATGCCGTCTACTCGAACTTGCGAGGCGACGTCGCCACGCAGCTCGGGCTGACCTATGAAGTCCTGGGACGGATCAATCCGGCGATCGTCTGCGTCGCCCTGTCCGCCTACGGCCGAGAGGGTGATCGAAGCAGCGAGCCGGGGTATGACCCGCTCATCCAGGCGGAGGCGGGCTGGGCGGCGCTGACCGGCGAGCCCGACGGCCCGCCGCAAAAAAG
>Ga0066671_10000193_pt1 | contig 18513 bp, 16 predicted proteins | sample GraSoiAngelo_120_FD_62294 | JGI IMG/M metagenome (GOLD analysis project Ga0066671, IMG submission 62294) | Grasslands soil microbial communities from the Angelo Coastal Reserve, California, USA - 14_0919_09_20cm | ecosystem: Environmental > Terrestrial > Soil > Grasslands | place: USA...
ACCCAAGTCAAGGGACACCCAAGTCAAGGGACACCCAAGTCAAGGGACACCCAAGTCAAGGGACAAAGAGTAACGCGACTGACTTGATGGGCGCGCAAGGCGCGCAAGACCGTACCCGCGCGGCGCCAGTCAGATGATAGCGGCGTATTTGGCGTTCACGCGATGATGTCGGGCGTGATCTGGTCTTCGATGAAGGCGATGCGGTCGCGCAGTTGCAGCTTGCGTTTTTTCAGGCGCTGCAGCCGCAATAAATCGGGCGCGGGCGATTGATGCAGAGCGTCGATCGCCGCGTCGAGGTCGCGGTGCTCCTGCTGCAGCCGAGCGAGCTCGGCCTGGAGTTCGCGCTCATCTTCGTCGGTCATGATGTACGTTAGCTGATAAACGCGATGGGTTGCGAAAGCCTGTGCAAACCCTGTGGAGAATATCGCCCTTGCGAGCCCCGCCCGCAAGGCAATCCGGCGGTTCGGATGGGCGGAAACCCTTGCGAACCGAGGGCGCGGGAGCCCGGGTTCCGTACTCACGAATCCTTACACATGACGCCAAATATGAGAGCGCGATTTCCAATCCCCATCGACAGTCCATGCCAGTTGTGTAGACTTAGGGGTCCGGATCGAATCCGAGGGTTAAATCCTACCGAGGAGGTTTCGAATGGCAATTCAGGCACATCTCGTTGAATTGGAACGGAAACACAAAACTCTCGAAAACGAATTGCATGAAGCTCTCGTGCACCTTTCAACAGACGACCTGCAAATTGTTGAGTTAAAGCGCCGGAAATTGATGGTTAAGGACCAGATCGAGCGGCTGAAGCAAAGCGCCGAAACCTTGCACTAGCGATACTCGCGTAACATCATCCGCCAATAACACGAGCGCGGCTCACGCGTTGTGCCGGGCTGCGCCTTTTTGCTGCGGCGCAATGCTGCAGCGGGCGTTTTCATGCGTCGGCAAGATCGCCGACATGGTCGGCGATCGCCAGCGACGATGTCAGTCCCGGCGACTCGATCCCGAACAGATTGATCAATCCATCGACGCCGTGATCCCGCGGTCCCTGGATCAGGAAGTCCTGGCGCGCCACTGCCGGCGGCACGATCTTGGGCCGCATTCCCGAATAGCTCGGCATCAGCGCGCCATCGGGCAGTGCCGGCCAGTAGCGGCGGATGGCGGGATAAAACCGTTCTCCGCGCGCCGGATCGACGGCGTAATCGATATGATCGACCCATTCGACGTCGGGACCGAACCGTGCCTGTCCAGCCATGTCGAGGGTAAGGTGCACGCCGAGCCCGCCGGGCTCGGGCACCGGATAGATCAGGTGCGAAAACGGCGCCTTGGCGCTGCAGCTGAAATAGTTGCCCTTGGCCAGATACGCCGGCGGGATCAACTCAAGCGGCATGCCGTCGATGCTGCGCGCGACGGCGGGCGCAGCCAATCCGGCCGCATTGACGAGCAGCCGGCATTCCAGCGTGATCGGTGCGTCACCGCCGGCGTCCAATTCAATTCTGCCGGAAGCTGCCTTGCCGCGCTCCAGCGGCGTGCGAAAGGCAAACGCTGCGCCCGCAGCTTCGGCATCGCCGCGCAGCGCCAGCATGTAGGCGTGGCTGTCGATGATCCCGGTGGAGGGCGAGAGCAGTGCGGCGTCGCAGTCAAGCGCCGGCTCCAATGCGCGCGCGGCTTCACCGGGCAGCGTCCGCATGTCGAGCACGCCATTGGCTTCGGCATGCGCCCTGATCGATTGCAGCTTTTCGGTCTCGTTGGGCGTCGTTGCCACGATCAGCTTGCCGCAGTTCTTGTGGGGAATGCCGTGCTCGCGGCAGTAATGGTACAGGGCCTGTTTGCCGCTGACGCACATCCGCGCCATCAGGCTTCCGGCGGGATAGTAGATGCCGGCGTGGATCACCTCGCTGTTGCGCGACGAGGTGACGGTGCCGATGCCCTCAGCCGCTTCCAGCACGACCACCTCGCGGCCGGCCTGGGCCAGCCGGCGCGCGACCGCGAGGCCGATGACGCCAGCACCAATAACGACGCACTCAACCTTGTCCATGGGCAGCTTGGGGTCCGGGATTTGGCGCGAAGATCTCGTTCAGCGGCGCTTAGTTATGGGTTGTCCTGTTAACGAATGTCTTCGAACAACCCATTGCTTTGCCTCCAAGTATCTCCCGAATCGATTCGCTTTAGCGAAGCATTAATCATGTCGGGGCAATTGCCGTAATTTAGCACGCATTTGCGAACCGCAAGGGTACGCGTTTACCCGATCCAAACCGGCGAAGCCAGACACTGCCCGCCAAATCCGCGGGTGATTGATGGCTGACAAGAACTGGCAGGCAGGCGGCATGAATCTGATTCTTGCGCAGGCTGTCGTGTGCCTGGCCGCCAGCATCGCGCCGTTTCACGCCGCGTGGGCGCTCTCCGGGAAGTTCTCGCCGGCGACCTATCTCGGCAATGCCGATCCCGGCCTGGTGTGGGAAGTGCTGATCGGCGGCATCGTGATCTGCGCATTTCTCGCGGCGATCGCATTGTGGATCCATTCGGCCCTGCGCCGGCTCAAACGCTCGCATTTGCGCAAGAATGCGTTCATCAGCTCGGCGCTGAATCATCTGAACCAGGGCGTCGTCATGACCGATCCGAAGCAGCGGATCGTGTTCTGCAACGACCGCTATCTCGAAATCTACGGCCTGGCGCGCTCGGATCTGCCGCCAACCATGACCGGGCCCGAACTCCTGGAGCTGCGGCGCGAGCGTTGGGGTCTCGACGTCAGCGCCGCGGATTTCTACGCACACGCCGCCAGGCCGGAAGGCCTGATCAGCGAATTGCCCGATGGGCGATCCATCCTCGTCAAACATTTCCCGTTGCCAAACGGCGGCTCGATTTCAACGCATCTTGACTGCAGCGAACAGCGCGCGCTCTCACGGCAGCTCGCATCGACCAAGCAATTCCTGGAATCGGTGCTCGATCACGTGCCGGTTTGCGTGGCCGCCAAGAGTATCGAGGACGGCCGCTATATCTTCGCCAATCGTGCCTTCGAGCGCTTCTCGCGCTTCTCCCGCGACCACATCGTCGGCAAGCGCGCCGACGAAATCTTTCGCCCCATCAGCGCGGCCGCCATCGACGCGGCCGACAAAGCCGCGTTGCTCACGGCGGACGGGCACTATCGCAGTGAACTCGTGGTCGAGCGCGGTTCCGAGAGGCGGGTGCTTGCCTCCAATCGCGTCGTCGCACGCGACGAGAGCGGCCGGCCCGAATTCCTGATCGCCCTGTTCGACGACATCACCGAGCGGCGGTCATTGTCGCAGGAACTCGAAAGCACCAAGAAATTCCTCGAACTGGTGGTCGACAACATTCCGGTTTCGCTGATTGTCGAAAACGTTCGCGACGGGCGCTATTTGCTCGCCAATCGCAGCGCCGAAGCCATTCTCAACCGGCGGCGCGAGGACGCCACCGGGTTGACGGCGGCCGATATTTTCAATCCGAAGGAAGCCAAGCTGATCATCGCGCGCGACGAGGCGGCGATCAAGAAGCGCGGCCTGCTCGCCGAAGAGCATCCGATCAGCACCAAGGATGGGTTGCGGCTGTTCCTGACGCGGCGCATGACGGTGCTGGATGACGCCGGACAACCGCAATATCTGATCAAGACCCATGAGGACGTCACCGACCGCCGCCAGACCGAGTCGCGCATGGCGCATATGGCCTATCATGACGGCCTGACCGACCTGCCCAACCGCGCCGCGTTCCTGCAGGCGCTGGCCCAGATGATCGAGGCTTGCGCCGACACCGCCGAGGAATTCGCCGTACTCTCGCTGGACCTCGATGGGCTGAAGGAAGTCAACGACGTGTTCGGCCATGCCATCGGCGACAAGCTCCTCATCGAGGTAGCGCGCCGTCTCCAGACCGCGGCCGGGGGCGGCATCGTGGCGAGGCTTTCCGGCGACGAGTTCGGACTGATCATCGACGGCAAGCAACCCGAGGCCGGCAAGGCGCAGGCTGAACAGCTCGCCGAAGCGCTGGCGAAAGAGTTCGTCATCGACGGCAAGTCGGTCCGCACCGGCGTCACCACCGGCATCTCGGTATTTCCGCATAACGGCGCCGATGCGGCATCGCTGCTGGCCAATGCCGGGGCGGCGCTGTTCCGCGCCAAGCAGAAGTCGCGCGGCACCATCAGCGTCTATGAGCCGGAGATGGACCAGCAGATCCGCGACCGCCGGGTGCTGCACCAGGACCTTTCGCTTGCGATCAAGAACAGCGAACTCTCTCTGCATTATCAGCCGCAGGCGGTCGCGCGACCCACCGTCGCCGCCTGCGAGATCATCGGCTTCGAGGCGCTGGCGCGATGGCAGCATCCGGTGCGCGGCTTCATTTCGCCCGGCGAATTCATTCCGCTTGCGGAAGAAAGCGGCTTGATCGTCGAGATGGGTGAATGGATCCTGCGCGAGGCCTGCAGGGAGGCCGCCTCGTGGAAGGTGCCGATGCAGGTCGCGGTCAACCTGTCGCCGGCGCAGTTCATGCACGGTGACCTGGTCGGCCTGGTGCACTCGATCCTGCTCGAGACCGGGCTCGCGCCTGATCGGCTGGAGCTCGAAATCACCGAGGGGGTGCTGATCGAGGATTTCGATCGCGGTCTGGCGCTGCTGCGACGGCTAAAGGCGCTCGGCGTGCGCATCTCGATGGACGATTTCGGCAGCGGCTATTCTTCGCTGAGTTATCTGCAGGCGTTCCCGTTCGACAAGATCAAGATCGATCGCGCCTTTGTCATCAATCTCGGCCGCAATCCGCAATCGGCGGCAATCGTCCGGGCCGTGATCGATCTCGGTCATGCGCTGGAAATGTCGATCGTCGCCGAGGGCGTAGAGACGCAAGAGCAGCTCGGCTTTCTCGCCGAGGAGGGCTGCGACGCGGTGCAGGGCTATTTCATCGGCAAGCCATTTCCGATTGGGCACTATGCGGCACTGGTTGGCCGCAACGTTGCCAATGTCGTGGAGCATGCACGCAAGACTGGCTAGATGTAGCGAAATTCGAATTCGTCACACTGGAAGCCGTGCATGGCGGACTACGATCTGGCGATCATCGGCGGCGGGTTGAACGGTGCCAGCATGGCGCGCGACGCCGCGGGCCGTGGCTTAAGGGTGATCCTGCTGGAGCAGGGCGATCTCGGCGCCGCCGCTTCTTCCGCGACACCGCGCATGATCCATGGCGATCTCTCCGTGCTGGAGCGCCGCGGGTTCCTGCGCGTGCGCGCAGCGCTGGCCGAGCGCAACACCTGGCTCAAGATCGCGCCGCATCTGGTGCGACCGATGCGGTTTGCGATCCCAGCGCATTCCGGCGAACGTCCGCCGTGGTTGCTGCGTTCGGCACTCCTGCTCTACGACCGCCTCGCCTCCCAGCCCGGTCTTCCCGCATCCGCCACCGTCGACGTCACTCACCATCCGATCGGCAACGCGCTGAAGCGGCCGTTTGGCACCGCGTTCGAATATTCCGATTGCATGGTCGACGATTCCCGCCTGGTGGTCCTCAGCGCCGTCGACGCCGCGGTCCACGGCGCCGAGATCTGCACCGGTGCGCGCTGCGTTCGGGCCGACCGGGGGGATATCTGGCGGCTGGTGGTGATCGACCGCGGCCGCCGCCGCGTGTTCACCGCGCGCGCGCTTGCCGTCGCCGCCGGCGCCTGGAGCTTGACGGTGGCGGAAAACGTCCTGCGTCAACCGCCGCCGCGCGCCGCCGCGACCCAGGTCAACCAGATCGTTGTCCGCCGCTTGTTCGAGACCGACAATGTCTACGTCTTCCAGCACAGCGACCGGCGGCTGATCTTCGCCAGCCCCTATGAGCGCGATTTCACGCTGATCGGCACCGCCAGCCGCGCCTTCAAGGGCGACCCCGCGATCGTGGCCATGGATGCGAGCGACATCGCCTATCTCTGCGACGCGGCCAACCGCTATTTCCGCGAACGGGTCGAGCCGTCGGATGTGGTCAGGACGGTTTCCGGCGCCAATCTGGTTTTGCAGCCCGCGGACAGGGACGGCTCGATTATGTTCAACGCCAGGGGCGGCAAGGCGCCGATGGTCACGATGTTAGGCGGCGATGTCACGACCTCCCGGCTGCGCGCCGAGCGGGCGGTGTCTCACCTGACGCCGTTCTACGCGATGTCGCCGCGGTGGACGGCGACGGCGCCGTTGCCCGGTGGCGACTTTGCCTGGGACCGCTTCGATCAGGAGGTCGACAGCGCGCGCGAGCGCTGGCGCTTCTTGACCGAGCCGCAGGCGCAACGACTGGTCGGCGCCTATGGCTCGCGGCTTGCTGACGTCCTTGGCGATGCCAGGGACCGCACCGATCTCGGCCCTGGTTTCGGGCCGGAGCTGACGGGGGCGGAAGTGCGCTATCTCATGAGCCACGAATGGGCGCGTTTCCCGGACGATATTCTGTGGCGGCGCTCAAAACTCGGCCTCACCCTGCCGTCGCAAGACAAAGAGGCGCTGGCGGCGTTCATGGCGGCATCGCGCTGAATTCAAGAGTTGTGCTGTCGCCGGGCGTGTCAACAGCCCGTTGCGCTGCTCCCTTGAGCCGAGGCCGATCCGCAGCTAGCGTGCGCCTATAATGGGGCAAGCTGGCATCGTGGCAGGGGACGGAGCGAAAACCGCGATCGATATGGATTCGGCCAAAGGCGAACCAGCAGAGGCGGCCGAGATGCCCCTGTTGCGGATCGAGCGCGTGGTGAAGAGGTTCGGTACTTTCCGCGCGGTGGACGGTGTTTCGCTCGATATCCACGCCGGCGAGTTCTTCGCGCTGCTGGGCCCAAGCGGCTGCGGCAAGACAACGCTGCTGCGCATGCTTGCCGGTTTCGAGGGCCCCGACGAAGGCCGCATCCTGCTCAACGGCAAGGACATCGCAAACGTGCTGCCGCACGAGCGGCCGGTCAACATGATGTTCCAGAACTACGCGCTGTTTCCGCATTTGTCAGTGCGCGACAATATCGCGTTCGGCCTCAAACGGGCAGGCATGGCGCGCTCCGAGATCGATGCCCGCGTCGCCGAGATGGTGGCGCTGGTCAAGCTCGAAGGCCTGGAGAAACGCAAGCCTGACAACCTCTCCGGCGGCCAGAAGCAGCGCGTTGCGTTGGCGCGCTCGCTGGCGCGGCGGCCGCAGATGCTGCTGCTCGACGAGCCGCTCGCCGCGCTCGACAAGAAGCTGCGCGAGAGCACGCAGTTCGAATTGATGGAGCTGCAGCGCCGGCTCGGCCTGACCTTCGTCATCGTCACCCACGACCAGGAGGAGGCGATGACGGTCGCAGGACGGATCGGCGTCATGGATTCCGGTCGCCTCGATCAGGTGGCGAGCCCGCGCGAGCTTTACGAGGCCCCTCACTCGCGCTGGATCGCCGAGTTCGTCGGCGACGTCAATCTGTTCGACGGCGAGATCGAAGCGCGCGAGCATCACCGCCTGACGATCGCAACGCGCGATGCCGGAATGCTGGTGGTCGCCGAACCGCGCCAAGGCGTCCGCAAGACCACCGTCTCGGTCGCGATCCGCCCCGAGAAGGTCAAGCTGTCGCGCCTCGGCCCGGCGCCGGATGCGATCGCTTCCCAGCCGATCAATCGGCTCGAAGGCATTATCACCGACGTGAGCTATCTCGGCGCGCTCACGACCTACAAGGTCCGGCTCGACTCCGGCGCCATTCTGCGCTCGTCGATGGCCAATACCGCGCGCATCGACATCGATGCCTATAACCTGAGCCAGCGCGTGGTGGCGTGGTTCACGCCGGACGACTGCCTGGTGCTGGAACAATGAGCGGGCGCCGGATCTTCGCCCGTCCGGCGCGCCTCGGCGCGATCGCGCCGTATCTCTGGATGCTGCTGTTCTTCCTGGTGCCGTTCGGCTTCGTGCTCAAGATCTCATTGTCGCAGACCGCGATCGCGCAGCCGCCCTATCTGCCGGTATTCGACCTCACGCAAGGCGCCGCGGCGTTCAAGACGGCGCTGACGGCGCTGTCGTTGGATAATTTCAGGCTGCTCGTTTCCGACAACCTCTATGTGTTCTCCTATCTGCGCAGCCTCGTCGTCGCCGTGGTCGCGACCGCGATCCTGCTCGTGATCGGCTACCCCATCGCCTACGGCATAGCGCGGCTGCCGCCGCGGTGGCAGCCAATCGCGATGATGCTGGTGATCGTGCCGTTCTGGACCTCGTTTCTGATCCGCATCTATGCCTGGATCAACATCCTGCAGCATGACGGCCTGCTCAATCAAATGCTGCTATCGCTGCATCTGGTGTCAGTGCCGGTGGTGTGGCTGTCGAGCGACAGCGCGATGTATCTTGGCATTGTCTATTCCTATCTGCCGTTCATGATCCTGCCGCTGTTTGCGACGCTTGCCAAAATGGAGCCGGCGCTGGAGGAGGCAGCTAGCGATCTCGGCGCCCCGCCGCTCAAAGTGTTCTGGCTCATAACCTTTCCGCTGTCGCTGCCCGGCGTCGCCGCAGGCGTGTTGTTGTGCTTCATTCCGATCGTCGGCGAGTTCGTGATCCCTGATCTGTTGGCGGGCTCCAATTCGCTGATGATCGGCCAGACGCTATGGCTGGAATTCTTCACCAACAAGGATTGGCCGGTGGCCTCCGCCGCCGCGATCGTGCTCTTGCTGCTGCTGGTGGCGCCGCTCGTGGTCTACGACCGGCTGCAGCGGGCGCAACTGGAAGGGGCGCGGTGATGAACGGCCCGCGCGGGCTCTCGCCGTTCAACGTCGCCTCGCTGGCGCTGGGCCTGGCCTTCCTGTACCTGCCGATCGTCATCCTGATGATCTATTCGTTCAACGCCTCGCGGCTGGTCACGGTATGGGGCGGCTGGTCGCTGCGCTGGTACCAGGAGTTCTTCCAGGACCGAGCCATGATCGAGGCGGGATGGATGAGCCTTCGCGTGGGGGCAACGTCGGCGACGATCGCAACCCTGCTCGGCACGCTCGCCGCCGTCGCGCTGTCGCGCGGCGAGGGTTTCAAGGGCCGCACGCTGTTTTCCGGCATGCTCTATGCGCCGCTGGTGATGCCCGAGGTGATCACCGGATTGTCGCTGCTCCTGTTGTTCGTGGCCGTCAACGCCGAGCGCGGCTTCTGGACGGTGACGATCGCCCACACCACGCTGACCATGTGTTTTGTCGCGGTAGTGGTGCAATCGCGGCTTACCTCGCTCGACAGAAGCCTGGAAGAAGCCGCGATGGACCTCGGCTGCAGTCCGGCGCGGGCGTTCCTCGCCGTGACCCTGCCGCTGATCGCACCCGCGATCGCCGCCGGCTGGATGCTGGCATTCACGCTCTCGCTGGATGATCTCGTGATCGCGAGCTTCACCACCGGTCCGGGCTCGGCGACGCTGCCGATCCGGATCTATTCCGAAGTGCGGCTCGGCGTAAAACCCGAGATCAACGCGATCTGCACATTGGTGATCGCGCTGATCTCGATGGTGATCGTGGTGGCGTCGCTCGCCACCAAACTGTCGGGCGCGCAACGCGAGACCGCCGCGCCGTTGTAAGCCGCGCCGTCATTGCGAGCCACCAGGTCGCGCGAATGCGCGCCCGACGACAGGCTCCGCGAGAGCAATCCATTGTCGCCGCGAAAGGAAGAATGGATTGCTTCGTCGCGGAGCCTGTCATCGGGCTCGCCGAAGGCGAGACCCGGTGGCTCCTCGCAATGACGTCGCCCCTCACGACTTCACCGCGCCCGCCGTGAGCCCGCCGACCATGTAGCGCTTGAAGGCATAATAGATCGCAGCCGGCGGCAGCGCGTAGATGAAACCTGTCGTCATCAACAATTCCCACGGCGAATCGTCAGCCGCAAGGAAGTTGCCGAGCGCGACGGGAAGCGTGATCTCGGTGTCGTTCGACAACAGCAGGAACGCGTAGAGATATTCGTTCCAGGCGAGCAGGATCGCATAGGTGCCGATCGCGACCAGCGAGGGCATCATCAAGGGGATATAAACCAGGCGGAAAATCTGCAGCGTGGTGGCGCCGTCCATGATGGCGGCTTCATCGAGCTCGACCGGCAGCTTGTCGGAGGCCTGCTTCAAGACCCAGATCGCGTAAGGTGAGGCGATGGTCACCATCGCGAGGATCAAGGCCCAGTGGTTGTTGAGGAGCCCGTAATTGCCCATGGTGCGGTACATCGGCACGGCCAGGAACGCCGCCGGAATGAAATACGTAAACAGCGCGAGATTCATCACCAGCCTTCCGCCGGGAACGCGCAGGCGCGAGATCGAGAACGCGGCGGCGGTGGCGACAAACAGCGTCAGCGCGCCGACTGCGACCGCGATCACCAGCGAATTCCAGAACTGGATGTAGAAATCACGCAGGAAATAATGCTGCTCGCGAAACACGATTTCGAAATTATGCAGGGTCGGATGATCGGGCCACAATTTGCCGGAGAACGCATCTTCCTTGGGCGAGATCGCGAACAGGAACATGTGATAGATCGGCACCATGGTCCAGATGAACACGGGGATGCCGATCAGCAGCAGCCGCGCCTCGGTGCCGACCTCGCGCAGTGTTGGCAATCTCAAGCTTGGCAGTCTCAGGGTTGCTGGCTTCATCGCGACAACCGTTTCATCATGAAATAGACCAACGGCAGCACGAACGGCAATGCGCAGACAATCGATGCCATCGCAAGGCTCAACTGGTCGAGCCGCAGATAGCGGATGCCGAGCGTCGCCAGCACGTGGGTGAGGTCGGCCGGCCCGCCGCCGGTCAGAAGGTACACGCTGTTGAAGTCGCCGAGCGTCCAGATCATCGAGAGAAGCGTGCAGGTGACGTAGAGCGTCTGCATCGACGGCCAGGTGATGTAGCGGAATTTCTGCCACCAGGTGGCGCCGTCGACCTCGGCGGCCTCGAACAGATCATGCGAGATCGCAAGCCGCCCGGTGATCAGGATCAAGGTCCAGAACGGCAGCGATTTCCAGATGTGCACGGCGATCGCCATGGTCAGCGCCACCGCCGGATCGTTCAGCCAGTTCGGGCCGTCCTCGCCGGTGAACTTGAAGATCAGCGTGTTGATCACGCCCCATTCCGGATTGAGCATGAAGCGCACCGACAGGATGGTAGGGATCGACGGCACCGCCCAGGGCAGGATGAACAAGACCGACAGCCATTTGATCCAAGCGCGCTGCACCACGAAGAAGCCGGACAGAAACAGCGCGATCAGCATTTTGATATTGATGCCGATGACGAGAAAAATCAGCGTATTGACGGCGGCGCGAGCGAAGATCGGGTCGTGATAGAGCGTGACATAACTCGACGGCTGGCGCGCGAGCCACAGCCCGTAGCCGACGGGATAGACCACGAAGGCCAGGAACACCAGCAGATAGGGTGTCAGCAGCACGATGCCCCAGACCTGCGCCGGCGTCAGCCGCGCCGACAGCGGCGCGCCTGGGACATCGGATGCGGAAAGCGTGATCGCCATGGGTGCGTACTCTATTCTTGGATGCACCTCTCCCCGCTTGCGAGGAGAGGTCGGCGCGTAGCGCCGGGTGAGGGGGACTCTCCGCGAGTTGCGCTCGTTGCGAGAGCCCCTCACCCCAACCCTCTCCCCGCGAAGAGCGGGGAGAGGGAGAAGAAGATCAACCCGCGACTTCCTTGATCCTCGCGATCAGTTCGTCGACCGCCTTGTCAACCGGCACTTTCTCGCTCACCACGCGGTTCATGGCCTTGGCCCAGACGTTCTCGTTGTTGAGGATCGTGAACTTGTAGTTCTTGGTAAAGTCGAACGGCTGCGTGCCGCCGGTGAACTGGTTATAGACCGCCTTGCGATGGCGGTCGGCCTGCCAGAACGGGCTCTGCTGGCTCGCCGTCGTCACCGGGAACCAGCGGCCGAGCGCGCCTTCGATGTAGGGCCGGAGGTTTTCCTCCTGCAGCAGGAATTTGACGAATTCCTTGCCTTCCGCCTTGTTCTTGGCGTTGGCAAAGATCAAGCCGGTCTTGACGTCGGAGCGGTATTTGATCGGCGTGCCGTCCGGCTTGTTGGGGAAGGACGCCGTGATGATGGTTTCCTCATAGGCCTTCTTGCCGGCCGCGCGCTGTTCGGCGGTCAATGCCGGGTTGTTGGCATCGTCGAGCCATTTGGCCGCGATCGAGATCGTGAAGTTGTGCGTCATCACGATCGTCCGGTTGTGGAACGCGACGTTGTTGTCGGGATCCTTCCAGGTGGTGGAGGAGGGCGGCGTGCAGCCCCTGACATAGGTGTCGGTATAATCCTTCAGGGCGTGGATCAACCCGTCCCGCACCTTGGGATCGTCGACCAGGAGCTTGCCGTTGTCGTTGACGAGCTTGACGTTGTAGGCATCCATGAAGGTGTAGAACGACTGGAACGAGTCGGTGGATTCCACGCCCATCGGCTGGCCGACCGCGTAGATGCGCGTGCCGGTGGCCTTGCGGATCGCAGGCTGCACCTTGTCGCACCAGAACGACCAGTAATCCTCCCATTTGGTCGGGATGTCGCTTTGCTTGAAGCCGGCCTGCTCCAGCATGTCCTGCCAGATCTGCACGTGCATGCTCTGCTGCTTCAGCGGGAAGCCGTAATAGCCCTTCTTCTTGGTCTGGTCGTTATAGAGGTAGGTGGTCTCCAGCGTGTTCGGCGCAAACGCCGATTTCATCGGCAGCAGGATGTCGGAGAGCTCTTCGAGCTTGCCCTCGAACGCCCATTTGCCCTGCGCCTGCACGTCATAAGAGTCGGAATAGGCGACGTCGGGGAGGGTGCCGGAATCCAGCGCCGCCACCGTCTTGGGGATCATGTCCTGGATGGCGTATTGCGACAATTCGACCTTGATGCCGGTCTTGGCCTCGAACTTCTTGATCGCCTCGAGCAGCGCGTCGTCCTCGGACTTGTAAAAACCCTTGCCAAACCAGACGGTGATCTTCTTTTCCTGCGCTATCGTGGGCGCCGTCGCGTACAGAAGTCCGACAGCCACCATCGCTAATGAAAGCGCACCTAATCCCTTGGATCTCACGTCATTCTCCCTGTTGATTGCCGATCTTGTTAACTGGTTGGATAAAAGACTAGCCCATGGCGGCGGGGCGATCTAGATGCATGTTTGTCAGACGTAGGTAGTGACGTAGTTTCCTCAAGCACGCTCTGCTGCCCCACCAGCGATCGTCATCCTCCGCGAAAGCGGGGGACCCAGTACGTGACTGCTTCTCGGCTCCATCACAACCGTCTCTGGAATGCCGGGTCGCCCGGTCATAGGCGAGCGGAAGCGACGCCGTCCTTTGGACGGCTATGCCGGGCGATGACGGCTCTGAAAGCAACTGCGTTATTTCCCGTTCACGAACTGCGTCCATCGCTCCGCTTGCGACTTCGCGAGGCCTGCCTTTTCCTGCTCCAATTCGTCAACGCGCTTTGCGGCAGCGTTCATGGCCTGGGCCGCGGCATTGTAGCGGTCCACGGTGGCTTGAGACGGGAAGATGAACAGGCCGTTGACCACTTTGTAGGCGCCGAATTCGGCCGCCAGCATGGCGACGTAATTTCCGTAAGCGCGGTAAAAATCGGCGCGCGCCGGCAACATCCTGGACGTATAGGCCGTGATCTCGGCGTGCTGCCTGTCGACGCTCCGCAAAAATCTGCTGACCGTGCCGTTTTCGATATGCAAGGAACGCGCTGTTTTTTCCACGGTGTCGCGCTTGGCTTTGAGCAGTGCTGCGTAGCGCGGCAAGAACGTCGTCGCATTGGCCTCCGCCACCCTCAGGTCGCGCCGCAGGGCCTCGAGGTCGGCCCGGCTCGCGGTGCCCAAATTGATTTTCGAAACCAGCGGCGGCTCAATGTCATTCGACAATTTTTCAAGTGCCGCGTCGGTTTCATCGGCCGCCCTGGTGGCCATGGCGATGAACTGCAGGAATCTGTTTTGCGGATGCGCTCGGAGCGCCTCTTCGATTCCTTTGGCGTCGGCCGCGCCCTGCAAGGCCTCCTGGCCCTCCCGCGCGTCACTATCCTCCTGCAGCTTGCTCATCGAGAGAATGAAGGATGCCCCGTACAAAGCGGCAACGATAGAGGCGAACAGAAAAACGAACGCTATCCCGACGCGCCAATTCGCTTTCCGATGTGAAGACTTCTGCATCACGCCGCCATCGCGATCACTTCGGGAACTACGTTGCTAACACGCAATCTAGCTGAATAATCGTTCAAAAAAGTTCCGAACCTGTTCCCGGAACGTCACGCTGTCCCACACGTTTTCTCCGAGCGCAACAACGATAGGAGAAGCGCGAAATGAAGAAGCTTTCTTGCATTCTCGCTGCGTTAGCGACCATCGCGGTTGCTGCGCCTACCGTGGCTAGCGCCGAGGGATTTGGCTTCCGCATCGGTGGCGACCGCGACTGTTACGGTGACTGCTATCGCGGCCCTCGAGCCGAGTTCTACGGACACGATCGTGGGTGGCATCGCGGCTGGTACGATCGCGATGGCGACCGAACGGTTGTGATTAGGCGTCACCACTACTGGGACGACTAATACGAGATGGCCCCCAACGGGGGCCATTTTCGTTTGGATCGCGTCGGTGAATGAAGTTCGTAATCCGTAGCCCGCATGAGCAAGTAGCCCGTATGAGCGGAGCGATATACGGGGGTTTCAAGTCATATGAAATCCCGGATGTCGCGCCGCTCATCCGGGCTACGCTTGCTGGCCATACGATGAACGCACGGCCGGTTCGTCGAATTCAACAGCGGCCCCGAGCACAATAGTCAAACTTGATGCACCACTGAAACGTCAATTCGGCTTCGCCGCATCCGCCGTCGGCGCACCGGTAGCCGCAGGCGCAGCCGCCGCATCCGGCACCACCGGCTTCACGCCACCGCCCGTCAACCGCTCCAGCACCGAGCGCACCGTATCGCGGGTCTTGCGATCTTTCACCGCATCCAATAGCGGCGCCGACGCGGGCGAGCGGCGGATCAGGCTTTCGGGGTCGGGAAAGATCAGGGGATCATCCCATGGGCCCTGCACCACGAACGGCAGCTCGAAGCCGGCCACGCCGTTCGCCGCGGTGGGCAGGCTGGCGACACCCTTGAGGTCGTATTCGCGGGTCGGCACCGAGGCGGTGCCGGTCAGGGTCACGCGCGAGGCGGGGCCTTCGATGCGGACATCTTCCGCAGTGGCGATGCCGTCGGCGAATTTCACTTCCACGGTGAGATTGTCGTAAGGCGTCGCGCCCGAGCGGAAGTTGCCTGCGCCCGACAAAGGCCGGCGCTCCAGCCGCTTCAACAGTTGCTCGACGTTGAAGCCAGCAATCGCGCCGTCATGGCCGGTGAGAACCGCAGTGCCGTCGAGCGATTGCGCGAGCCCGAACGGGCTTGAGCCCGCCGCCGCCAGCGAGACGTTGAGATTGCCGCGCCCGGAGAGTTTGGTGATGCCGAACAATTCCGAAGCGCAGGATTGCAAATCGACATCCATGAACTGGAACTGCGCCTTGACGTCGGCAACCGTGTCGGAGCGCGCGATGCCGAACGAGCCCCTGGCGATGCCGCCATAGACCTGCGCTTCGCCGACCGACAGCGCCAGCGCGCCGCCGCGCAAATTGGCGCCGAACGCGGTGCGCCCGAGCTTCGAGGGGCCGACCGTGACCCGTGCCGCGGAGAGCCGCATGTCGAGATCGGTCGACGACAGCGCGTTGAGATCGAACAATTGCCGGTTCCAGTCGCGCGCGCCGCTCGCCAACAGGCGGAAGGTCGAGATATAGGGCGTGAAATCGAGCGCGTCGGCGGCAAGCGTCGCCTGCAGCGTCTGCCTGCCGTTGTTGGAATAGGTCATCACGCCCTCGGCGACATTGCCGTCGAGCTCGACATTGACGTTGGTGAGCGCGATCGAGGCGCCGACCACGTTCGCGCGCGCCTTCAACGCGAAACGGCCGAAGCCGCCGTGGCCCGGCGCCGGCTGTCCCATCCATTGCAGCGCGTTGCGCAGCGATGCCGTGTCGATGGTCAGGGTGCCTTCCATCATCGCGCTGGTGCGGTTGGCAACCGTGCCGTCGAAGGCAAGCTTGAGCGGCGCGCTGGAGAGCCGCGCCTTCAAGCCGGAACGGTCGCCCGACAGCGCTGCGACGAAATCGCTGACCGATATCGATCCATCGACGCGCTCGCCGCGCCAGTCGAACTGCCCGGTCGCGGCAAACGAGCGCGAGATCGAGGGCCAGGCCAGCGAGAGATCGATATCGTCGAGCTTCTCGGAGGCATGATTGCCGGCATTCTCGTAAGTGAGGATGCCGTCCTGGATGCGGATTTCGGAGAACGAGACCTGGTTGTCGGCGCCAGGCTTCATGGTGCGCGCGATGGTCTGGATAAAGGGCGTCCAATTGCTCTCGCCGTCGGCGGCGAGGGTGACAAGGATCTGCGGGCGCAGCATCATGACGTCGGCGATCTCGAAGCGCTGCAGCAGCAGCGGCAGCAATCGCAAGTTCGCGGTCAGGACGTCGACGCGCAGCGCCGGATCGGTGGTGCCGCCGCCCTTCAAGCCGACGTCATGGAAGGAAACGTAGCTGCCCGGAAACACCGAGATGTCGATATTGCCCTTGACGGCAAACTCCAGCCCGGTGACGGCGCGGATTTGCGCCTCCACCGCCTGGCGCAGCGCGTCGCGGTTGATCAGCCACGAGGTCAGGATCAGCCCGGTCAGCGCCAGGCCGAGCAACGCCGCGATCGGCGTCCCCAGCCGCTTCATTGCTTGGGCCATCGTCAATGCGGCATTTCCTGATTGGGGTCCTGATCGGCGGGTTAGCGTGGCCGGCTCGTTGTCAGATAGCGGACAGGCAGGCGGTCCGAACCCGTGCTTACCCCCGTGCCAACCCCTGCAACCTGCAGGGTTTTCTTGACGCTTTCAAGGCCGTCCGTAGTGTTCCGGGGCGGCCCTTTCGCGCCAAATGCCCCGTCATTGACGCGTTGCGAAGATTTCGCCTAATAATTCTTGAACCTCCTCCAGCAGGCCTTGAATTTCATGAAAAAGGTTTACCCCGACGCCAAATCGGCTCTCGAAGGCATTCTCAAGGACGGCATGATGATCATGTCGGGCGGCTTCGGCCTGTGCGGCATCCCCGAAACCCTTTCGGACGCGATCCGCGACGCCGGGGTCAAGAACTTGACCGTCATCTCCAACAATGCGGGCGTCGACGGCATCGGGCTTTCCCGCCTGCTCGAGACGCACCAGATCAAGAAGATGATCTCGTCCTATGTCGGCGAGAACAAGCTGTTCGCGCAGCAATACCTCGCCGGCGAGCTGGAACTCGAATTCAATCCGCAGGGTACGCTGGCCGAGCGCATCCGCGCCGGCGGCGCCGGAATTCCGGCGTTCTACACCAAGACCGGCGTCGGCACCTTGATTGCCGAGGGCAAGGAGGCGAAGGAGTTCGACGGCGAGCGCTACATCATGGAGCGCGGGCTGTTCGCCGACCTCGCCATCGTCCACGCCTGGAAGGGCGACACTGCGGGCAACCTCATCTACCGCAAGACCGCGCGCAATTTTAACCCGATGATGGCGACCGCCGCCAGGATAACGGTGGCCGAGGTCGAGCATCTGGTCCCCACAGGCGAGCTCAATCCGGACCACATCCACACACCCGGCATCTTCGTCAAACGCATCGTCGAGGTCGGCATGGCCAAGAAGCGCATCGAATTCCGCAACACCCGCCCGCGGCCCGAGAAGGCGCCCGCGGCCGCAACGGGAGTAGAAATCTGATGGCCTGGACCCGCGAACAAATGGCGGCGCGCGCTGCCAAGGAATTGCGCGACGGATACTACGTCAACCTCGGCATCGGCATTCCGACCTTGGTGTCGAACTATATCCCGGAAGGCATGGACGTGAACCTGCAGAGCGAGAACGGCATGCTCGGCATGGGGCCGTTCCCTTACGAGGGAGAGGAAGATCCTGATCTGATCAATGCCGGCAAGCAAACGGTGAGTGAATTGCCGAGCACGAGCTATTTCTCGAGCGCCGATTCGTTCGGCATGGTGCGCGGCGGGCATATCGACCTCTCCATCCTGGGCGCGATGCAGGTCGCGCAGAACGGCGATCTCGCCAACTGGATGATCCCCGGCAAGATGGTCAAGGGCATGGGCGGCGCGATGGATCTGGTCGCCGGCGTCAAGCGCGTCGTCGTGGTGATGGAGCATTCCGCCAAGGACGGCCCGAAACTCCTGAAGAAGTGCAATTTGCCGCTGACCGGCGAGCACGTGGTCGACATGGTGGTGACGGATTTGGCGGTGTTCACCATCGACAAGCACGGCAAGGATGGCATGGCACTGGTCGAGCTCGCCGACGGCGTCACGCTCGACGAGGTGAAGGCCAAGACCGAGGCGAAGTTCCGCGTCGCGCTGAAGAACGCGTGAGGACGTCGCGTAGGGTGGGCAAAGGCGCGTCTATCGCGCCGTGCCCACCATCTATCCGGAGCGTGATTTAGAACGGTGGGCACGCAAACGCTTTGCCCACCCTCATATGGGGCATTGCGAGTCAAGCTCTCTCTGAGGATCTGGGTTAGGTTGGCACGGTTGGAGGGCGGCGCGCGGAGCCATGCGTAGCGCAGCGCACCGACCGGGT
>Ga0066671_10000195_pt1 | contig 18430 bp, 15 predicted proteins | sample GraSoiAngelo_120_FD_62294 | JGI IMG/M metagenome (GOLD analysis project Ga0066671, IMG submission 62294) | Grasslands soil microbial communities from the Angelo Coastal Reserve, California, USA - 14_0919_09_20cm | ecosystem: Environmental > Terrestrial > Soil > Grasslands | place: USA...
TCAGGCGCCCAAGAATCGTCAGCCACCAATACGTTACTTTGTCTTCTCGGTTGTCCCACATCCGCGGATTACTAATCCGCGGCCCGGCTGCCAGCGGCAGCCAAACGTCGTAGTCGCTTCCGGGTGTAATCCCCGTAAATCGCTGCTCGACGACTCCGACGATAGTGAAAGCCACTCCATTCAGATCAATCGTGCGCCCAATCACATCGCGCGCCCCACCAAAGGAGCTTTGCCAGTAACCATAGTTGAGCACCGCCACCGGCGCCGCCGTCGGCGAATCGTCGCTCAAGTCCAGAACGCGGCCCGCCGCAGGTTTCAATCCCAGCGTGTGAAAGAAATCTCCGGAAACCAGTTGACCGTTGATCATGCTCGCCGACCCGTTGCCCGTCAGCGAAAGCGGACCCGAGTTGGCAAACGCGGCCACCCCGGCAAATTGGTTCGCATTTCTGATTTCGCGAAATATCGGTTCGGAAAACGAGCACCCGGAGGGGTTCGCCGCACCGAACCGCAGATTGCTTGTACAATCGCCCGAGGACATGTAGCCGTTTATCCGCGGTGCTTTGTGCGCGCTCCATCTCAGCATTACCAGTTCCGACGGCTTCTCAACGGGAAGCGAGCGCAGCATCACCGCGTCAATCAGGCTGAAAATCGCCGTGTTCGCGCCAATCCCCAGCGCCAGCGTGAGTACGGCAACGGCCGTGAAGCCGGGTGAATTGTGCAGCATGCGCAGACCGTAACGAATGTCTTGCCACAGATCCTCGATCCACGCGATTCTCCACACCTCGCGTGCCTCTTCCTTCACTCGCGTCACATTCCCGAATTTGCGTACCGCCGCATAGCGCGCTTCTTCCGGAGTCATCCCGCGCTCGATGTTGTCTTGCGTTTCTCTTTCAATGTGCTCGCGAATGTCCGCGTCGAGCTCTTCCATCATCCGTTTGCCTCGCCTCATGACTTGCCCTCCTAATCCGCTGGCCGGAGGATCCGCGCGATCGCTCCCGCCAGTTTGTCCCACTTGCTGGTCTCCACCTTCAGTTGCCTCCGGCCCTCGCACGTCAGCCGGTAAAACTTGGCGCGCCGGTTGTTCTCCGAAGTGCCCTCTTCCACGGAAATCCATCTTCGTTTGATGAGCCGGTGCAGCGCCGGATAGAGCGATCCCTGCTCCACCTGCAACACCTCGTCCGACTTGAATTCGATGCCCTTCGCGATGGCGTGCCCCGTGCGCCGGTCCCAACAGCAGCGTCCGGACAATCAGCAGGTCCAGCGTCCCCTGCAGCAGTTCGATGCGTTCGCGTTCTTCTTTAGTAGACATTCTAGGTGAGCATAAACAGCTTCTAGTAGAATGTCAAGGGGAGCGCGTCCTCAATCCGCTCGCGAAAGGAAACCGATTTCGTTCTTGCCTCTTTGTCTTCGCATGAATGAAAGTTCCAATTACCAGGGCGCAGCCTCCGGCTCCGTCAGCAGGTACTCGATTGATCGCACAACCGGGCGGCTTACTTTTCTCAATACGGTCAGTTCCGAGGGAGCGGGCCCCGCGCACAATCGGTCTGAATCCGCATGGAAGTTGGAATCGCATAGATAGCCGCCGCTCCTGTCATGCCAAGAATTGCGACGATCCTCCACGCCAAATCATAGCTCTGCTGTGCATCAAACATTTTTCCCACAAACCAAGGCGCCGCCCATTGACCTAGGGAATACCCCATGATGATCAACGCAAGAAGCTTGCCCAGAGCAGCCGTGCCGAAGCATTCTGCGGTCACGAGGGGAATGAGCATGTAGTCCGCTCCCATCGAAAACCCGAAGACAATCGCGAACGCGCTCAAAACGGCCGGCGAATGCGGATAGGCCAGCAAGAATATAGAAGCGCCAATTAAAAAATAAAAGAGAGCCATCAGGTACGATTTCCGGAAATGGTCTGCGAGGTAGCCGACCACGACGCGTCCTCCAAGGCTGGCGGTTAGCAAGATCGTCGAATACTGCGAAGCGGCTGTAGCCGAATAGCCGGCGTCCTTCAAAAACAAAATAAAATGTTGGATCACCGCGCCGATGGCCCCAATCGCCAAACTGGATCCGACGATGATCAGCCAGAAAGCACCGGACCGCACCGCTTGCGATACGGCCGCGGAACTTGTGCTGGGCGACAAAGAATTTTCAAGCGGCGGCGGCTCTTCTCTAAACGACTCGGCATTTACACCGCTTTCTTCAGGGGAAGACCGCGTCACCCAAATCCCGATGGGGAAAAGCATCAGCAAGATGAATGTTCCCAGCAACTCCAGTCCGTGCCGCCATCCTAAACTCCGCGCAAGGAAATTCACCAGGGTCGGTGCCGCGACTCCTCCCAGGCCGAGGCCCAGGTAGGCATAGCCCATCGCCCGTCCCCGGCGCCGGCCGAACCACTTTGCTATCAACACCTGATTGGCGATCGGTCCTGCGAGAACGTACCCGATCACTTCCACGATGCAGAGAATCTCGAACTGCCAGAAGTGCTTCATCCTTCCCATGAGCAACAAAGGCAGTCCGACCAGCCCAACTCCCGCGAGAATTACAATGCGTGCGCCGCTCCGGTCGATCAGCGTTCCCGCCAATAGTCCAAACGGAAGTCCGGCAAATAAGAATCCAAGCAGGAAGCCTTGCGTTACCTGCGCCCTGGTGAAGCTGAGGGATTCCACGAAGTAGGGGTAAAAAACCGGGAAGCCATAGAAAAGAATTCCGACTACGAAAAAAAGATTCAAGAACGCTGCGACGACAATCCACCAGCCATAGTAGATGTGACTTGCGGAACCGTTCGACTTGCTGAGCGCCATCCGTCTCCTGAGCGTCGCCCCGTATCGCGGCGGATGCGAAGCTTATCCCGACTCGCAGGATGTTTTCATCCAAATTCGGGGCCTAGGATGGCGCAAAACGATTCAGGCTTGCCTGGGTACGCGTTCGGGCCGCGAAACATTCGTGTGAGCGGCCGGGAGGGCGCAAAACCGCAGGCGCGCAACAATTCGGCAGCCACTGCGTTCGACTTCATGCAATCTACAATGAGCGTTTCACGCGACGATGTGGCCAGGAATTGCTGAAGAATTTTTTCCGCCGCCGTTCGAGTCCTTGCCATCCACGGTCCAAGATGATCCGCAAACAAACCACGTCGCCCAAAAGCATAGCCATTTAACAACTCCTGTTCCCAAACCGCCGTTGCAAATTCCAGCGCTTCTTCGCACAAGGCGCGAAGCAGGAAGCTGCGATCCGCGCCAAACAACTTCTTGTCCAATCGGAAAATCTGCTCTCTGTGCGTCTCACGAAGCGGAGCGCGCGCTAAGCTTTGTGCTGTTGAACTTGTGCCAGCCGGCCTTTTCCGAAGCCATCGCTCAATCTCGTACTCCTCGACAAATCCCAGCTTTGTGTAAATTGGTTTCCCCTGCGGCGTCGCATCCAGCTTCATCGTGCGGATGTTTGAGTTATCGAGATGCTCGATCGCCTTCTTGAGAAGGGCCGTTCCGATTCCTTGCTTCCGGTATTCCTGATCCACCAAAACCATCCCAATCCACGCAAAGCGACTCTCATAACGGATGGTCGTCGCGGTTCCCACGACTTTTCCGTCGTGCTCCATCACAAAGCACCCCCGCGGGCTATTCTTAAGAAATCGCTGCCAATCGGCCACAGTCTGATTCCATCCGGCAAGAGTATTCAGGCGCAAGCCCCCGGGGACGTCTTGCTCAGGCATCGTGCGAAGATGCATCGAAACAAATTCCTGAAAGTTCTAAACTGCGTACAAGAATACCCGAAACGTTAAAGACCGTTCAGGAACAATTCAAGTACAATCACGCGGCGGTGTGCAGCTGTACTCGGGGAAACGAATTTCGTCATGTCGAGTAACCCGGCTTCCATTCAAGACGTCGCACAACTGGAAGATCTTCTCAGTGAGCCTGCCGAAGGTGTCGTCCGCACCCTGGGGAGCCTCGAGGGCGACATTGTCGTTCTCGGCGCAGCCGGAAAGATGGGCCCAACTCTGGCCCGCATGGCAAAAAGGGCTTCCGAGGCGGCCGGAATGAAGAGACGTGTTATCGGCGTTTCGCGTTTTTCCTCTCCTCCGCTCGAAAATCGCTTGCAATCCTGGGGCGTCGAGACCGTGCGTTGCGATTTGCTCGATCCTGCCTCGCTGGCCAAACTTCCCGATGCCGCCAACGTTGTTTTCATGCCCGGAATGAAATTTGGTTCCACGGGGCAGGAGTGGCTCACCTGGGCCATCAATTCGTTTTTGCCTGGACTGGTTGCCGATCGCTATCGAGACGCTAGAATTGCGGTCTTCTCAACGGGAAATGTTTATGGGCTTTCACCAGTGGCCAGAGGGGGCTCTCGCGAAGAAGATCCGCTGAATCCTTCCGGTGAGTACGCGATGAGCTGCGTCGGCCGAGAGCGGATTTTTGAGCATTTCAGCCGGGCCAACAAAACGAAGATAACCATCCTTCGCCTGAATTACGCGAGCGAGCTTCGCTACGGCGTGCTTCTCGACATCGCTCAGCGCGTCAATGCGGGTCAGCCCGTGTCGCTGTCCATGGGCTACTTAAACACCATTTGGCAGGCCGACGCCTCCGCCATGAGTTTGGAGTCGCTCCGTTGCGCATCTTCGCCGCCCAACGTAATCAATATTACCGGCCCGGAATTGCTCAGCGTGCGAAGCGTCGCGGAAGAATTTGGCAAAAAGTTTGGCAAACCGGTGCGCTTTGCAGGAGCCGAGTCGAGTGACGCCCTGCTAAGCAATGCCGCCAAGTCGTACGAGCTCTTTGGCCGTCCTCGCGTAAACGCTCAACAAATAATCGCCTGGATCGCGGATTGGGTTCGCAGGGGAGAAACGACTCTGGCGAAGCCGACTCACTTCGAGGACCGCGCAGGCCACTTTTAGATGGCGGCGCGCGGAGCGCAAGTCCCGGCGGAAACGTGATGCAAACTCTGGATCCCAAAATTAACAATGCTTTGAAGGCCGGAACAGTGATTCCGGCGCATCCGCTCGCTTTGACCGTAGAGCGCAAATTAGATGAACGCCGCCAGCGGGCTCTTACCCGCTACTACCTCGCAGCGGGAGCGGGCGGCCTCGCCATCGGCGTGCACACCACTCAGTTTGCCATTCGCGAGCCGCGCGTCGGCTTGTTTGAGCCTGTTTTGCGTTTGGCCGCCGAGGAAATGGGCCGCGCGGGTGGAACTCGCGAGGTGCCGCTAGTCCGCGTTGGCGGGATTTGCGGCAAAACCGCGCAAGCCGTCGCCGAAGCGCGCCTGCTGAGTGACTTGAAATATAACCTGGGCCTCTTGAGCCTCGCCGCCGCAAAGGACTTTGACGACGACGCGCTCCTTGCCCACTGTCGCGAAGTTGCCGCGGTTCTCCCCATCATGGGCTTCTATCTGCAACCCGCCGTCGGCGGCCGTGTTCTCTCTTACAACTTCTGGCGCCAATTCGCCGAAATCGAGAATGTCGTGGCGATTAAGATTGCGCCCTTCAATCGTTACCACACCCTGGATGTCGTTCGCGCGGTCGCGGACTCCGGCCGGGAAATCGCCCTGTACACCGGCAACGACGACAATATCGTCATGGATCTGCTCACGCCTTATGCTTTTCATCTCAACGGTAAGCCGAAAGTATTCCGCATCGTTGGAGGATTGCTGGGCCACTGGGCCGTTTGGACCAAGCATGCCGTCGAACTCTTGAAGGAATGCCACAGCTTGGCGCGCACCGATCAGCCCATCCCGCAATCCATGCTGCAACGAAACGTCCAAGTCACCGATTGCAACGCCGCATTCTTTGATACGGCCAACAATTTCGCCGGCTGCATCGCAGGTCTGCACGAAGTTTTACGAAGGCAAGGCCTGCTCGAGGGCATTTGGTGCCTCGATCTGAACGAGACTCTCAGCCCAGGGCAAAAAGAAGAAATCGACCGCGTATATCGCGCCTATCCCGAACTAAATGACGACGAATTTGTCCGCCAAGGACGCGACGCCTGGCTAAAGCCTTAGCCTCCGGCTACTTTGCTGCATCGCGGTCCACCGTTGGTCAATCTGCGGTGTGAATCGGGTCGCTTCAGCCGCATCCAGAACCGATACACTCCCGGCGGTGTCGAAGTGTAGTTGCGCAAATAGGCGTTGCGAAAACGACACAACGCATCCACACCGCACTTTGGCTGGCCGAGTTTGGCCAGAATCGGATGCAGCACCCGCCGCAAGATGTCCGAGTGGTGGAGCGGCCGACCGGTGCGCAAAGGAAATAGCAGACCGGACTTCCTCTCTCCAATGGACTCCCGCAGCATCTTAGCCAGCAGGGATGCAAGTCGATCCCCTCTCGCCGTTCTTGGTCTTGAGAAAGTCGTGCGTCCGGTCCTGCCACGCCTTCTTGCAGATGCGGATCCGGGAGCCATCCCGGGAAACGCCTCATTTCAGGTCACGTAGACGCGGCGTTTCGTACCCATTGAGACTGTCGTACCAATTGGACGCGTTCGAGTGTGTCGCGTTGTATGATTGCCGAACCACGTGGGCGTAAGTCTGACCTTCTTCGGGCAGAGCATGTGCCTCGTCGCCTTCCGCGGAAAGGAAATAGCCCCGATGGCGGACAGTCTGCACATACAAGAACGAAATCATCAGTGAAACGATAGCGGCAAAGATGAGTTGCGGTGAGACGAACGTCAGTCGACACTTATTTGTTGGAACTGAACACCAGAAGTGAAGGTGTCTTTGCTGACGGTGCCGAAGACCCGCACTATATTTTACAATCGACGCAAGAAGAAACGGCTGATTCTACACGCCCTATAGAGAACTGCTCGGGGGAGCCTTTGAAAAAATACGACTTGTCTCGAAGGAAGCTGCTTCAAGTCATGGGGGCGACGACTTTGTCTGCGTCGTTTCCTATAGGCGAGGTGCGGAACTCCGGTGTGGTGGATCGCGATGCCCCCGAGATGTCTCGAATCCCCAAGATTGCACTGGAACTCTCTAGGGCCGGACCGTATTTCGCTACAGGCACTGTCGATGAAGCTGGGATGCGGCGGGTGAAGCAGCTTGGAGTGAATGACGTCCTAATGGGCGGTCCCCCCATCCCTTGGCTGGAACGCGATCTCCGAGCGCTCGCAGATAAGCTCAAGACAGGGGGACTCGCCCTCGGCAACATGATGATCACAGGGTTTCCGAAGACTCTCTATGGAAAACCCGGGCGCGACGAAGAGATTGAGAAGGTTCAGCAGTCTATTCGCGCGGCGGGAAGCGTGGGACTGCCCGTGATCGAATACAACTTTTACGCTCACCGGCTTGTTGAGGGGTACTATGGGGAAACGGGGCGGGGCGGAGCAGGGCTGACGGCATTTGATTACGATCGCGTCAAGGACCTGCCTCCGCTGCCCGAAGAAGGCGCGCATGATCTTGAGGAGATGTGGAAAAACATAACCTATTTTCTAAGAGCAGTCATCCCGATTGCGGAGGAATCTGGAGTTCGTCTGGCTCTTCATCCCAACGATCCCCCCGCACCTCTGAGCCGCGGCTCGCAACAGATCATGGGGAGCGTTGAGGGCTGGAAGCGCCTTATAGACATTGTACCGAGCACGTCCAACGGCATCACCTTTGACTGCGGGGTGACACGCGAGATGGGCCAAGACCCTGAACAGGTTTGCCGCTATTTCGGAAGCAAGGACGTGATAAACCATGTTCACTATCGCAACGTTCGCGTGCAGGCGCCCAACGAAAAGTACACGGAAGTCTTTATCGACGAAGGCGTCAACGATATGCACAGGGTAATGAAAGAACTGGTGCGTCAGAAGTATTCTCGACTGATCTACCCCGAGCACCCCCGCGCGCTCGATTACGACCGCGAGCGGCCTGACTTCAAGCCATACTACCCGGGCGGCGGCGGGTACGCGGCCTACGCGTATAATGTCGGTTATACCAGGGCGATGCTACAGGCTTGCTTAACCACTCTGAACGAGATATCCGCAGGTCCGTCAGTCTGAAAACAAGCCAGCGGATCTCGAGCTCCAGAGGCGGTCCCAAGAGCGCTCCACGTCGGGAGGCATCCTTTCTGTGGAGCTGAATGACGTCGTGAGTTATTTGCTGGGGTGCATCCAGGTTAGAAAAACGGGAAAGGCGAGCGAGCTATTGAAAGGGATCGCCAAGGGAGTGACTATGGCCTCTGTTTTCTCACTTTCCCCTGTGTCCTCATCGGGGCAGGAAATTCATGCAACCCCTCGCAAGGGCCGAATCAAGCAGTCGGTTTCGCGCTGGTGTTACCCAAAAATTCCTCTGGACGAACGGTGCTAGCGAAGCGCGGAGATGGGTTTGAAGGCGATTGACCTGCTGGGTGTGGAAGAGTGGGACGTGCCGCGCCGCTACGGGCGGATTTGCAGCATGGGGTACACCGGCGCGGTTCGGCGCTACAATCATTCTGACGCCGGCGAGGTGCCCATGATGAAAGACGTATCCCGCAGAAAATTCCTGGAACGCGTTGGCCTCACGACCGCTGGAGTTGGCCTTTCGCTTTTCCCGGACGTGGTGGAAGCCCATCCTAGTATCGCCTCGCTGCCAAAGCGCACACTCGGCCGAACTAACGCGAAAGTTTCGATTCTCGCCTTTGGCTGCGGGAGCCGCTTCCTCATGTACGAAGACGAGGAAAAAGCCATTGCCGCGCTGAATTACGCGATCGATCTGGGCATTACTTACCTCGACACCGCTTACGCATATGGCGACGGCAAGAGCGAAAGCCGTGTCGGCAAGGTCATGGCCAAGCACCGCAAAGACGTCTGGCTGGCCACGAAAATTCCCGATCGCACGCGCGATGCCTTCCTTCGGCGCCTCGAAGGCAGCCTCACACGCCTGCAAACCGATCACGTGGACCTTGTGCACATCCACAGCCTCGGCCAGGCCGACGATCTCGAAAAGATCGAGGCCCCGGATGGCGCGCTCAAGGGCCTGCTGGAGGCTCGCGAGCAGAAACTCGCGCGCTTCATCGGCATGACCAGTCACACAAATGGCGAGATTCTTGCCACGGCCGTTCAGCGCCACGATCTCGATTGCGTACAGATGGCGCTGAACGCATCGCGCAACGGCCGCTTTGAAGAGCTCGCGCTTCCTGCCGCCAACGGCAAAAATCTGGGCATTATCGCCATGAAGGTCACCGGCCAGGAATTTCTTCTCGGCAGCGCCACCGGCAAAGCCGACATCGATTCACTGCTGCACTATTCCATGAGCTTACCCGTAACGACCGCCGTCGTGGGCATGCCGACTCTCTCCATGCTCGAACACAACACCACTATCACCAGGAATTTCTCTCCATTAACAAAGGACGAGATGGACCGACTCCGCCAGCAGCTCACGCCGTCTCGCGACGGCCTCGAGCATCGCCTCTCCGGCCACCTCGACGGCCCCACCGCCGTCCCCGAACTCTTCTGGGTGTAATTTCTCCCGGCGCCAAAGCGCCGCAAAATCAGAGCCAAATCGAACACGGGAAGATGAAAAACGCAACAAGCCCGAGACCTGTGCGGCCAATGATCTCCTTGCGGGCCGTCGTAGTTCGACTTCAGAAAATGAGGTAATGTCAGATGGCTCCCATCACGGAGGTTGGCCATGTCGACTCTTACCCGGCGTCAATTCAATCGCAGCCTGATGGCCTCCGTTGGATCGGTTTGGGCCCGCGATGTTGTGGGGAATAGGGCGTCCGAAGCGAACCAACCGCAGGGTTGGGCCGGATCGATCACCGACGTTCCGGGCATCAAAGCGGGTCATTACACCGACTCACGTCGGCCCACGGGTTGCACATCGTTGCTTTTCGAGGGCAAGGCTACCGCGGGCGTCGACTACGACGGATCGGCGCCTGGGTCGCATTTGGGTGTCCTGCTTCAACCTGTGAGTCCAATTGACACGATCCATGGACTTCTCATGACCGGCGGAGGACCCCTGGGGCTGTCCTCGGTTGCGGGCGCGGTTCGCTACCTCGAGGAGCACAAGACCGGATTCGATTGGGGTATTCCCAACGTGCGTGTCCCGATCGTTGTAGGTGCTGTAATCGACGACTTGGCCTTGGGAGACGCGCGAATTCGCCCGGATGCCGAAGCTGCCTACAAGGCCTGCCAGGCGGCCTCCGCAGCGCAACTTGAGGAAGGCAACGTTGGTGTCGGTGCAGGAGCGACCGTGGGGAAATTCCTTAGAGGCAAGGGTTGCAACGGAATGAAGTCCGGCCTCGGCACTTCCAGCCTTCGGCTTGGAGACCTCATTATTGGCGCGCTGGTTGTGGCGAATTCCGTCGGTGACATCTTGGACCGGCACACCGGGAAAATCATTGCCGGAGCGCTCCAGCCGGACGGCAAGGGATTTGCCGATATCAGCGAAACGCTAAGGAAGCTCGCCACAGGCGCGCGTTCCTCCTTTTTGAGCTTCAGTGATTTGCCTCTGCGGAGTACAACGCTCGTGGTGGTTGCCACCAACGTGTCTTTCACAAAGACGGAGCTGACCAAGATTGCCATGATGGCTTCGACCGGCGCCGCGCGAGCCATCAATCCGTACCACACCAACGGCGACGGCGACTCCACATTCGCAATCTCCACCAACAGGATAAGTTCCGACCTCGGGATTTCCGTGATCGGGGCGTTGGCGGCAGACCTTGTGTCTGAGACTGTAGTTCGCTCGGTCATGCACAGCAAGTCTGTCGAAGGCTGGGTAGCCGTCCGCGATTTGCAGTTCTAGTCGCTGTGCTGAGAAATATGACGTCGGTAGGTCAGGATCCATTTAGAAAATTCGCAGAGGCCTTTGTGGATGATTTTGACCTAAAGCCAGTGCTTTGGAGCAACGATAGGCATTTGCACGCTTATCACGGTAGGCCGAAGCACAAGATATTGGGGCCCACGGCGAGCGCCATAAATTGCCTGCCACCCACCATGTACGTCATCGGCGAAGCTTTGTTAATTCCGCTGGTTGGAAAATGCCACAAGGCCTTGCCGTCCCGCTCGTCGAGGGCGACTACGTCTCCGCTCGGGTCTCCGTAGAAGAGGATGCCCCCGGCCGTCGCTAACACCCCTGCGTTTCTCTTGCCATCGACAGGGCCGAGCTGCGAGGCCTCCCAAACGATTTTTCCAGTCTCGATATCGAGAGCACGGATGTATTTCTTTCCGGGGTCCTGGTCGGCCTTTCGTTGCTCAGCTCCGCCGGAGTTCAGTTTTACGTCGCACTTCTCCAAGGCAACGACGTAATAGAGTCGCGTCACCGGGCTGAATGCAGTGGCATTCCAATTCGTCCCGACTTCCGGACAGACTAATCCGCCCTCACGCAGGAGTTGCGGACGGCCGTCAGGACCAATACCGCTAGCCCAACTCGTACGAACGAAGTTGCTGGCCGCCAGGACGCGGCCGTCCGCTCGATCAAGCACGTAGAAAAAACCGTTCTTGTCCGCATGCAGCAGGAGCTTTCGATCGCTGCCCTGATAATTTGTGTCAACCAACACCAGCGGTGCATTGGCGTCCCAGTCATAAACGTCGTGTGGCGTAACTTGGTAATACCATTTCAACTTTCCGGTAGCGGGGTTCAACGCCAGTATGCAATTCGTATAGAGATTATCGCCCGGGCGGTCGTGATCATCAGAATCCGGGAAAGGGTTGCCAGTGGACCAGTAAAGAGTGTCGGTCTGAGCGTCATAGGAGCCCGTCAGCCATGTTGAGCCGCCACCGAATGCCGGTTCTTTGCTCCCCCAGGTCTCGCGCCCTGGTTCTCCTTTTTCTGGAATGGTCCAGAACCGCCATGCACGCTCGCCAGTAGAAGCCTTGTAAGCTGCGACAAACCCACGAATGCCCCAGTCCGCGCCGGAAACCCCAGCAATGACCAAGTCCTTGACGACCAGAGGGGCCACGGTCGAACCATAGTGTTGAGGTTCATCCGGCATTACGACTTCCCACATCACATGGCCCGTTGTCCGGTTCAGGGCAATCAGATGCGCATTATCGGTCACCATGAATGCCTTATCGCCGAGGACTGCCACGCCACGATTCGTGCCCAAAGCCGCGTCCCCAACCAGTTCGCGAGTACGCGGGCGGGAATACTCCCAAATCGCGCGGCCCGTGAGCGCATCCAGCGCAAAGGCTGCATTTGGTCCCGTCAGGTACATGATGCCGTCGGCGACAACCGGCGTCGTTTCCAGGCCGAAGTAGCGCATGTTCTCAACGAAATAGTTTGTATGGGGCCGCGAGTTCTTCCATAAAGGAACCGAGAAGATCCACTTCAGCGTGAGTTCTTGCACATTTGTGCTGTTGATCTGAGTCAGTTCGCTGTAGCGGTTTCCGCTCAACTTGCCGTTGTACGTCAGCCAATCGCCTGGGTTCGGGTTTGCGATCCTAGGGAAGTCGATTCCCGCCATTCCTGAGGGCAGGGGCTTAGTGACTCCAACGCCGACGCCACGCCGACTTCCCAGATAAGCCAAGAGATCTCGTAGTTCTTCCGGGCTGGCTTTGACAGCCGGCATGATCGATTGCCTTTCTTCCGTGACCGCGGAGATCTCTCCTGACGGGATGAAGTGGAACTGTCCCATCAGATCCTGTAACCCGATATCAAAATTGCTGCGATTCCTGACGAATCCGCGAATGGCATTCCCATTCCGCAATTGGACCATAACGATTTCATAGCCGGGCGTGATTCGCAAACTTGGATTCGCTAGCTTTTCTTGAATTTCTTGGACGGTCTTTTCGCGGCCCACGTTTGACAAGTCAGGACTCCTCGCCGCGCCGGTGCCAGAAACCATGTGACACAAGGCGCACTGTCCCTTACCGAAGAAAAATGACTCGCCTGCTCTGGGGTCGCCGCCGATGCTTTTCGCGGGCGGAACATTCAGCGAGCGCACCAATGCTACAAGGGTGTCGAGTTCCTGAGCCGGCAAGTCGAACGCTGGCATGCCTGATCCGGGAATCCCTTTGCGGATCAGGTCCCGCAAGTCCTGAAGAGAACGGTCACGCAACCCGAGGTTTCCGACAAGCCCGGGAGCTTTGTCTGTTCCATTGGCATCAGCGCCATGGCAACCGGCGCACTGTTGTGCGTATATTCTTGTGCCTTCCGTGAAATTTGACGGTGTGGTTGGAGGATTCTGCGCGACTCCTGACGCCGCGCTCAAAACAGCCAAGACAATCAGCGATCTGGCAACTGGAAATGCGGACGAGGGCTGACAAAAGAATGCTGGGTTTCTGTTGATCGGGATCTTCATCAACCCTCGATATCCTCCCTTGCCTGATGACGAAAAGTGATCAGAACGGAACCAAGGTGCGCGCGACTACGTCACTGCTCCCAGACCAGGTCCATTTAGATTCGCGGTGCGCATCATTCCATCCTTGACGAGGAAGATTCCCGGGAATTTTTCCTCCCAAGGCTTGTTTGCCATCGGCACGTACTGCCGGGCATTCGCCTCGACTGCAGTCACACCCGGCACGCGCGCCGCCAGCCCAACGGAATGTACAAGGGATGCGCCGGGACAGGTCAGGTCTTGAACACAGCGAAACATCTTGTATTTCTGGGCAGCAACGGCCATAAGCACTGCCTGGCTCTGTCCCTTGCAAGCTTTGAGTGCCACTCCCGTATAGCCCATCTCCCGTGCCAGGATCAGCCTGTCGAGACCTGTCAGGGATTCGTCAATCACGACCGGTTTTAGCTTGGCTGCTTCATGCATTGTATTCTCCCGGTGCTTCTCCAAGTCTCGTGCCGTGGGTTGTTCAATGTATCGAATCCTTTCGAAGCCTAGCGGAGTCTTCTCCTTCAAACGACGGAGAAATTCCAGCAAATAGCCCACGTTGGGGCATCGCTCGTTAAAGTCGAGAGAGTATGCCCAAGCTCCTACCTTGCGTTGTGTCTGAACCTCGGTCGTTGCGCGGTCGATTCGAACGACGCGATCAAGGTCCCAATCCAAATCGTCGCCGGCCAATTTGATCTTGATGTGGGTCAGACCGTTGTAACGAATCCAGCCCGACAAAGTTTCGGGCAGGCCGTCTTCGATCCGTTTTCTGATATCGGCGTCTTCGATAGCATCCGAGGCTCCGACCGAATGGTAGAGTGCCAGCCTCGCGCTCGGTTCCATCAACAGATAATGGTCCAGGTATTCGCCTTTGAATTCCGGCCCCAAGTAATGCGACAGATCGTGCGCCATGAAATCCCGCCCATAAGTACGGTAAGAGCTGAGGCCGTGAACTTTTCCGAAGGCGTCGTGAAGGGCCGCATCAAAGGGGCTGGCTGTGACCAGCGTGCACAGTTTCGGGATAGGCTCTTCCAGTTGCAAGCGTTGTGAAACGTCATCTGCTGCCTTCAAGTACTCCGGTTCCAAAGCCACGTTGATGTTGATCGGGTGGTCAGTCTCCTTGAAGTCCGCGGTGATACTTCGAACGCGTTCGGCCAGCGCTTTCATGGCTGCAAGCGTCTTGTCGTAAGACATCCGCTCGGAAGGAAATGACCAGACGTTTCCCATGGTCATCGACCCAAAACCATGAGCCGAGCGGCCATTTGTTAAATGCACGACGCACCGCACGTTCAAGATTGTGACGCGGTCCACCTCCTTGCCGGCGAACTTGTACGGAGTTCGATACCGGAACTCTTCATAGTCGTAGGACACGTCGTCGATTCGTATGTCCGTTGGTCTTGTGATGAGAACGTAGAACGCGCTCCAATGCCGCAGCGCCAAAGGGACTGACACCGAAGGCAAAGGAGTCTTGCGCAAGAATTCCCGCCGGCTGACGCGGTTTCGATTCGGCCAACGCTGATTCCTATCGCTCACCTGCGATCGCTCCGTAACCTTGACGCAAGCGTGTTTTTAGGAATTGGAGATCTCGCTGGAGCGCAGCGACGATGTTGTCCTCTCTTGCCGCCGGAGTTTCACCCCCCACGTCGTACTCGAGGTGCAGCGAAATGGGGCCTTGAAAACCGCCGGCTGCCAGCGCATTCACAAAATACTTCCAGTCCACCATGCCCTCTCCCAGTGGACAGTTCCTGGCCGTCCAGCCGTTCTCCATCTTCTCCCACCGAAAATCCTTGGTCGCAACCATCTTCAAACGAGGGATCACCAGGTTCGTTGCGATTTTCCAGCCGCCCACTCCGCCTTCGGCAACGGCATGACGCGCGTCGAAGTAGAAGCCAGCCCATTGAGGATCAAGCGCGTCGATGACCGACGCCATGTCCCAAACCGGTGCTCCGACGTACTCTTCGTGATTATGGTAGCCGGCCTGGATTCCATACTGCTTGCTGAGGCCCACGAGACCCCGGAATTGACGGCCAAACAGTTCAAGTTCCCGCCGCACGTTAACCATTTTATATTGGTAATAACCCGGCTTAAAGAAGGGAATCGAAAGCTTAGCCGCTGTTGAGAGGATTGCGCGCGCTGCAGGGTCGTCCGCTGAAGTGAGCTCCGTAGTGATCATCGGAACATCTAACCCTTCTTCGCGAATAGCGGCCACCGCTTTAGGGAGATCTTCGGCAGCACGCTCAGGCTGTACATGTCCGCCCCTGCGTACCGTCAGGTCAATTCCGCCGAATCCCGCACTCTTGGCGGCTTGAGCGAGACGATGCCAATCCATCGCCGGCAGTGGCTTCGAGAACAGGCAAAGAGTCCCGGTATAGGCAGCTCCGGGAGGCGCCCCTGAAGCTTCCGCCAGACTTACGGTTACAGCGCAAGCAGCTGCAGAGCATGCTCCGATAAAATCTCGTCGCGAGAGTTCGGTGGACATGATTCTCTCCTTCCCTTTCCCTTGCTCAAACCTTAGCGGTGAAACCAGTCCATCATTTTCGGCTGGGTCTATCTGCGCGCTCGAGGATTTGACACCGGATAGTGCTGGGTGATGACAACGACCTGCGGCGGAAAATGCCTTGCACGCTGCTGAATCTCCCTTTAATAATTCAACCCCTCGCTATCTTAGCGCATGAGTGGGTAGCTCGACGATTGTACCGAGTATCGGAAAACGGTAAAGGAGCTTGAGCTAGGCTAGGTGGGTAGGAGGCATGTGAATCTGAGGAACGGTAGGAAGGCTAATTTAGTAACCGATCTTGGAGACTTCCGCCAATCTGGCAACAGTCTCTGCCTTTGTGAAGAGCGCTCGGCTGCTCCGCTCTGCCGCTCCCTATCTGACGGCCGCCGTGAATTCACGGTAGAACGTAGCGGTGTCCTGACCAGGCCTGCGATCTTTTATGTGGATGGCTTGGGTTGCCCCCTGTTGACGGAACGATTCGAGCGCTCGACCGTATTCTTTTGTGACCTCACTGGCAGGCAGTTCATGTCCCAGTGGGTCGGTGCCATTCACAATCCAGACATTGCGCGGCGCTAGGGCGCCTACTAAATCCTGCAAATCGTAGTATTTCAACATCCCCGGAGAAACGCCTTCTAGGATGCGCCGATGGACCCTGCTGCTCACAACTGACTCGTAGGAAACCAGCATGCCGTCCAACATTACCCTTCGGATCTTGTCATCAAGGACCGCTGCGTAGAGCAACGGCAAAGCGCCCTCGTCCTTTCCGTACCCAAAGACTTGATTTGGATCGACCTCCTTGCGCGATGTGAGAACATCGACGCCGCGCGAGATGTCCAAGGCGCGCATTCCCGCCATGGTCTTGCCGACAAGAAGCGCGGTCATGATGTCGTTAAAGTCCCCGAAATAGTGGTCGAATTCCCGGCTGTTTACATCCGTGTTGACTCTGGTTTCCCCCGTTCCCCTCGCATCGATGGAAAGCACAACCGTGCCGGACGTCACGAGCTGCTCCGCCTCAGTCACGGAAGATGCTTTGCCATCTCCTGTGACCATGAGCACGGCAGCTTTCCTGCTAGCGGCTGCATCAGGGACATACAGCAGCGATGGAATGACGATTCCGGGCTCGCTCTCGTAGATCAATTTTTCGATACGGTAGCCCGGGCGGATGATCGTGCCGTAAGGTGTGACCTGTAATGGCCCGCTTGGTGGCTCGTAGTGGATCGCTTCCCGCACCTTGCCAGGCAGGTCCCCCAGCCGAGTCACGCGATTGGCCTTCAACTGCCCCAGCCGCTTTTGGTTCAAGGTGAATACACTCTCGCCGCCAAGCGAAGTGGAAACCTGTCCTGTGGGAGTGCAGCGTAGTTCTTCCGGCGTGGCCATTTCGATCTGCGGCTCCGGGTCCGTGTCGCGGCCTCCCTTTAGCCACCGGCTAAACCAATCGTACGCGGCAAGGCGACGCGTCTTGTTGTACCCATGCCCATCGTCAGCTTCGAACATACCCAGCTTTTCTTTTGCGCCTATCGCAGAATAGACTTTCTCGGCTTCGGCATAAGTTTCTCGCGCCCCAGCGATGGGGAAGAAGTCGCGGATAGCTGAAAGGAGGAGGTAGGGTTTGGGGGCAAATGCGTAAAGATAGTCCGGATAATCGAGCCCCTCTTCGAGCCAGAGGGGAAACGTTTGCTCTGCGTCCTGTGGACCAATCGTATCGAGCATTAAGTGCCAGGAAGTGATATAGCACGAGGGCGCCGCAACCTGGATGCGATCATCCAAGGCCGCGATATAGGCCGAGTGCGTGCCACCCCCCGAATTTCCCGTCAAGCCGATGCGCGCGGGATCTACTTCCTTGCGCGAGAGAAGATAATCGAGAGCTCGCATGCCGTCCCAAATGGTATAGCGGGCCAGGTGGTCACCCACCAGCATGCACTGCGTACCCACTATGGTGTGCTCAGTGGTTGAGTCACCGACTTTTGACTCTCGCAGCTCGTCGTCATAGATCTGCAGCCTTTCGCCTTGCCCGATTGGGTCCCAGGCCAGTGCGACGAAACCCTTTGTGGCGAGGGAACCAAGCATCTGCTGCCAGGTCGGGTTGGTCTTGCCTCCACGCTCATGCCCCAAGGGATACAGGATCGCCGGGTAGGGCGGATGCCCGGTTGTCGGCAGATAAAGGTTCGCGGTCACGTAGAAGTGCGGTTGACTCTCGAATATGACTTTCTCGATTCGGTACCTAAGCCGATCCAAGGCTCCGACCACTCGCGCGTTCAGCGGCGTTCTGTCGGGGAAGCCTCCGAGATCCTTCAGCATCTGTTCGCGAACGTAAGACCTTCGCTTGTTCACATCTTCGATGGTGGCCAAATGCTCGACTCGACGCCTCCGCTCCTCGAGCATGCGGAGTCCGCTGTTGTTCAAGTACGACGGCAACATCTGCCGGATATTGTGGAACTGCTCCAGCCCGGAGGCGAAATTCAGATCATCGGGTTGCTGTGCTACAGCTGGTACGGAAAACAGGCAAGCAAGGAAGCAAGCTATGTATACGCGTAGCATTCTTGTGCTCCTTCCGGTCGGAACCGATTCGCGAAGCTAGTCAGAACTTCTCCCGGTCCAAATAGAACCCTTCCGGCAGGCTGTACGATCATGAAGCGAGCCGCCGACGATCACGCAAATGTTCAGGGATTCGACGAGCGGTTGGCTTCCATGCGATTACAGTTTGACCAGATCCTGGATCCTGATCGTCC
>Ga0066671_10000201_pt1 | contig 18037 bp, 8 predicted proteins | sample GraSoiAngelo_120_FD_62294 | JGI IMG/M metagenome (GOLD analysis project Ga0066671, IMG submission 62294) | Grasslands soil microbial communities from the Angelo Coastal Reserve, California, USA - 14_0919_09_20cm | ecosystem: Environmental > Terrestrial > Soil > Grasslands | place: USA...
ATCCTGGTCACCGGCGCCGGCGGCTCGATCGGCTCCGAAATCTGCCGCCAGATCCTCCACGCCCGGCCGAAGAAGCTCGTCCTCCTCGATCATAGCGAGTTCGCGCTCTACGCCATCGAGCAGCAGCTCCTCGAAGCACGCGAGAAGCTCGACGAGCGCGACCGCCCACAGCTCACCGCCATCGTCGGATCGATGCTGAACGAGAATCTGGTGCGCGACCTGATCCGCAACCACGACGTCGACACCATCTACCACGCCGCCGCCTACAAGCATGTGCCGCTGCTCGAGAATAATGAGGTTGTCGGCGTCGAGAACAATGTCGTCGGCACCATCGTCCTCGCCCGGGCCGCTTTCGACGCGCAGCTTACCCGCTTCACGATGATCTCGACCGACAAGGCGGTGCGCCCGAAGAGCGTGATGGGGGCGAGCAAGCGGGTCGCCGAGCTGGTCATCCAGGCGCTCGCCGACAGGCCGGAATGCCGCACCCGCTTCGGCATCGTCCGCTTCGGCAACGTCCTCGATTCCTCGGGTTCGGTGGTTCAGCGCTTCCGTAAGCAGATCGCCGAAGGGGGGCCGGTGACGGTCACCCACAAGGAGATCACCCGCTTCTTCATGTCGATCCCCGAGGCGACCCAGCTCGTCCTCCAGGCGAGCGCGATGGCGCGGCACGGCGAAGTGTTCGTGCTCGACATGGGCGAGCCGGTGAAGATCGCCGACCTCGCCCGCAACATGATCACGCTTTCCGGCATGACGGTGCGCGACGAGAATAATGTGCATGGCGACATCGGAATCGAGTTCGTCGGCCTTCGCCCGGGCGAGAAGCTCTATGAAGAGCTGTTCGTCGGCGAGGAGACGCTCCAGACCACCCATCCGCGGATCAAGATGGCCAAGGAGCGCTTCCTGCCGATGGAGCAGCTGAAGCGGCATCTGACCGAACTCCAGGCGGCGGTGGCGAGCAGCGATCCCTCCCTCGTCCGCGCCAAGCTCGGCGAGCTCATCGCGCCGGACGAAGGCGCGCTCGAGACGGTCGAGCTCGAGATCGTGGCCCGCACCTGAGCGGGGCAAAGGGGATGCCGGCCGCTGCGGCCCCGCTGAAGGTCGCGGTCCTCGCCGACGGCGGCCGCCTCCCGCGCTTCGCCTGCGACGCCATCCGGGGGATCGAGGGCTGCGAAGGGATCACCCTTTTCTCCTGCACCAACACGCGCACCCGCAAGCGGTTGGTGAAGCATGCCGGCTATTATGCGCTGAACCTCCTCAGCGTTCGCAACGCTCAGACGCGGGCGCTGCCGGCGGTGGAGTGCGGCAAGCGGATCGACGAGGAAGTGGAATTCGAGTCGCTCTACGACGGGGCGTGGCAGCGGCTTCCGGAGGCGGTGGTGGGGCGGCTTAGCGGGTTCGACGTAGTTCTGAAGATCGGCATGGGGCTGATGCGGGTGCCGGGCGCGGACGTGCTGCCGGTGCCGATCCTGTCCTACCATCATGGCGACCCGGACCGGTACCGGGGGCGGCCGGCTGGCTTCTGGGAGATCGTCGAGGGGACTCCGGTGATGGGCCAGATGGTCCAGGCGATCGGCGACAAGCTCGATGCCGGGCGGGTGGTCGCCTACGCCGAGACCAAGGTCTACCCCTGGTCCTTCCGCAAGACGCTGGTCGAATCGTTCGCCCATTCGCCGCTGATCCTCAACGCCGCGATCCGTAACGCGCTGTCGGGCGCGGACCTCGGCAAGCCGTGCAAGGGCAGGAACTACCGGCTGCCGTCCAATCTCACGGTAGCCGCCTTCGTGCTGCGCATGGCGGCGCGCTTCCTCCGCCGCCTGCTCTACGGCGCGCTGGTCGAGAAGAAGTGGAAGGTCTCGCTCGCAGACGCTTCCGGGCCAGCGGAGGCGCTGTTCGACGGCCGCTCCTTTCCCCCACGCTCCGGCTGGCGGACTCTGGAGGAAGCGAAGAATTACGTCTTCTACGCCGACCCCTTTTTCAGCGCCGATCCGCCCGGGCTTCTGGTCGAGGCGCTGAGCCGGGAAGGGATCGGCGAGATCGTACTGGTGGGCGACGAAGGTCACCGCCGAGTCTCCAACTGGCCCGGCCACCTCTCCTACCCGGCGACGGTGGAGGTGGACGGGCGCCAGCTCCTCCTCCCCGAAATGGCCGCGACGTCCGCACCCATTCTCTTCACGCTGGAGAGCGGAGCGATGGTGCCGGTCGGCCCGCTGCCCCTCGCTAAGGAAGCGCGGATCGCCGATCCGACGATCGTCAAGCACCAGGGTCGCGTCTATCTGTTCGGGACGCTTCCCGAGGTCGGGAACAACGTCCTCCACCTCTGGTCCGCCGACAGCATGGCGGGTCCCTTCGTCCTCCACCCGCAAAGCCCGGTGCGGATCTCGCCGGCGGGTTCGCGGATGGCGGGGCAGATCCTGCACGCGGAGGCCGGCCTCCTCCTCCGGCTCGGCCAGGATTTCCGGATGGATTATGGCGACGGCATCTTCGCCTTCGCGATCGAGGAGATGAGCGCCTCGGCCTATCGCGAGCGCGAGATCGGCGAGCTTCGCTTCTCGGGCGTGCGGGGGCCGCACACGCTCAACGTCCGCGGCGGCGAACTCTTGTTCGACTGGTATGTCGACAGCGTCTCGCCGGCCGCCGGGCTTCGCCGGCTGTTCGGACGGCTGAGGCGCCGTCAGGCGGCGCGCGCCTCGAGCGAATAGAGGGTTTCGAGCACGCGGCTCTGGTCCGCCTCGCTGAGGTAGGGCCCCATCGGCAGGCTGAACACGCGCGCGCTGGCGTCCTCGGAGACCGGGAAGTCGCCTTCCTTGAGGCCGAGGTCGATGAGCGCGGTCTGCATGTGGAGCGGCTTGGCGTAATAGATCATCGTCGGCACGCCCGTCTCGCCGAGCGCCTTCATGATCCGCGTCCGCTCCGCGCCGCTCTCGGCGAGCACCGAATATTGCGCCCAGCTGCTGACATAGCCTTCGGGCACGTGCGGGCCGGTCAGCCAATTGGGGAGCTGGTTGGTGTAGCGCTGCGCGACCTGCTGGCGCTTCTCCATCTCGTCCGGAAAGGCTTCGAGCTTCTCGATCAGGATCGCGGCCTGGAGCGTGTCGAGGCGGCTGTTGGTGCCGATCCGGACGTTATCGTATTTGTCGCCGCCCTTGCCGTGGACGCGGAGCGAGCGAAGCCGCTCGGCGACGCCTTCATGATTGGTGAAGATGGCGCCGCCGTCGCCGTAGCAGCCGAGCGGCTTGGCCGGGAAGAAGCTGGTCGTCGCGACGGTCCCGAAGGAGCCCGCGCGCCGCCCCCTGATCTCGCCGCCGAAGCCCTGGGCGGCGTCCTCGACCAGATCGAGCTTGTACTTCTCGCACAGCGCTTCGATTGCGTCATAGTCGGCGGGGAGGCCGAACAGGTCGACCGTCATCACCGCCTTGGGGAGGAATTTGCGCTCCTGCTCGGTGCGCAGGATCGCCTGCTCCAGCGAGGCCGGGTCGATGTTGAAGGTGCGCGGATCGATGTCGGCGAAGACCGGGCGGGCGCCGGCGAGCGCGATCGCCTCGGCGGTGGCGAAGAAGGTGAAGGGGGTGGTGAACACCGCGTCGCCGGGGCCGATGCCGAGCGCCTTCAGCGCAAGCACCAGGGCGTCGGTGCCGTTGGCGCAGGTGATCGTGTGCTCGACGCCGCAGTAGGCCGACAGCGCAGCCTCGAACTCCTTCACCTCGGGGCCCATGATGTAGCCGCCATGGTCGAGCACCTGGTGAATGCGCGCGTCGATCCGGTCGCGCAGGGTGTCGTACTGGGCTTTCAAGTCGATGAACTGCATCTCTGCTCCGGGTGCGCGGCTGAAAAGGTTCGGGTTTGTTACACAAGGGAGGCGCGGCGGGAAAGTGCGGGGGCGGGTGACGCGGGCGGCTCTTAGCTGATATAGGCGCCCCCCATGTGCGGCATCGCCGGTTTCATCGATCTCGCTGGCGCAAGGTCCAGCGGCCAGAACGACGCGCTGGCGCGTGCGATGGGCGAGGCCGTGCGCCATCGCGGGCCGGACGCCGGCGGCGTGTGGAGCGACCCGGAAGCCGGGGTGTGGCTGGTCCACCGCCGGCTTGCGATCATCGACCTTACCGAAGCCGGCGCCCAGCCGATGGCGAGCCCGGACGGCCGCTCGTGGATCGTCTACAACGGCGAGGCTTACAATGCCGCCGATTTGAGGCCCGAGCTCGAAGCGGCGGGCTACCGATTCAAGGGCCATAGCGACACCGAGGTCCTGCTCTACGGCTGCCTCCACTGGGGCGTCGAGAAGACCGTCCAGCGCCTCATCGGCATGTTCGCCTTCGCCTGGTGGGACGGCGAGGAGCGCACGCTGACCCTGGTCCGCGACAGGCTCGGCAAGAAGCCGCTCTACTGGTCGAAAGCGGGCGGAAGCTTCGTCTTCGCCAGCGAGATGAGCCCGATGATGCTCCACCCGGACGTGCCGCGGAGCATCGACCGCTCGTCCGTCGCCGAATATCTGCGCACCCTCTACGTCCCCGCGCCGCATTCGATCTTCGAGGGCGTCAACAAATTGATGCCGGGCGGAATGCTCCGCTTCGACCCCCGCACGGGGGAGGTCCGCGAGGGGACTTACTGGAGCGTCTTGGAGTCCGCCGAACGCGCCTTCGCCGATCCGTTCCGCGGCTCGCCCGAGGAGGCGGTCGACGAGGCGGAGGCGCTGATCGGGGACGCGACGCAAATCCGCAAGGTCTCCGACGTGCCTCTGGGCGCCTTCCTGTCCGGCGGCATCGATTCGTCGGTGGTGGTGGCGATGATGCAGGCGGGCGGGGGCGCGCGGACCCGCACCTTCTCGATCGGCTATGGCGAGGCCGATTATGACGAGGCCGAGCACGCGCGCGAGATCGCGGCCCATCTCGGCACCGACCATGTCGAATTCCGTTTGGGCGCGTCGGAAGCGCTGGACGTCATCCCGTCGCTTCCGCGGATGTTCGACGAGCCTTTCGCCGACGTCTCGCAAATCCCGACCTACCTCGTCTCCAAGCTCGCCCGCGACCATGTCACGGTGGCGCTGAGCGGCGACGGCGGCGACGAGGTGTTCGCCGGCTACAACCGCCACGTCGCTGCCGGCGGCCTTCTCCGGCGCCTCTCCGGCCTGCCGCGCCCGGCCCGCTCGGCGCTCGCCAAGGCGATGACCGCACTCCCGCCGGACCGCTGGCAGTCCTTGCTCTCGCCGATCCCGTCGCGCTTCCGCCCGCGCGCGGTGGGCGAGAAGATTCACAAGCTCGCGCCTTTGCTCAGCCTCGACGAGCGCGAGCAATATCGCCGGGTGGTGAGCCAGTGGGAGGACCCGGCGGCGGTGGTCGTCGGCGGGTCCGAGCGGCCCGGGCCGATGGAGGACGAGGGATTGCGCGCCCGCTTCCCGGACGCCGTGGCCTACATGCGCTATCTCGACCTAGTCACTTATCTGCCCGGGGACATCCTGACCAAGGTCGACCGCGCCTCGATGGCGGTGAGCCTGGAGGCGCGGGCGCCTCTGCTGGACCATCGCCTGGTCGAGTTCAGCTTCCGGGTCCCGTCCGCGATTCACCTCCGCAATGGCGAGGGCAAGTGGATCCTCCGCCGGGTGCTGGAGCGGCACGTCCCCCGCGCCTTGTTCGAGCGGCCCAAGATGGGCTTCGGAGTCCCCGTCGGCGAGTGGCTTCGTGGGCCCTTGCGCGATTGGGCGGAGAGCAATCTCAGCGAGGCGCGGCTGCGCGACACCGGGCTCCTCCGCCCGGGCCCGATCCGCGCTTTGTGGCAGCGTCACCTCTCGGGCGAGGTCAACGCGCAATACCGGATCTGGCCGGTGCTGATGCTGATGAGCTGGCTCGAGGCGCAGCAGGCCGAGGCCGCTCCGCCTCAGCCGCTCAGGGCCGCTTCCTGAACGCCATCACCCGCATGTCGGTGCAGCGTCCGACATAATTGAGGAACACCTCCGGCCGGTAGATTTCGCGGAACAGGAGATAATCCTCCTCGATCACCGCGTCGAAGCCGCGCTCCTCCATGATCGCCTTGATCTTCGGCCATTCGATATGGTCGTCCGGCCAGACATGGATGTCGCCCTCATTGGTGTGTTTCGGGTCGAAGATCCGCCGCACCTTGTGGACGTAGTTGGAAGGTTTGAGGAACTTCTTCCAGTCGAACTTCTCGACCTCCGACTTGAAGCGGCCGTAGACCGGGTCGTTCCCCGCCCAGTATCCCTCGTTCTGCTCGTGATCGAGATAGACCACGCCGCCCGGCCGGCAGACCCGCGCCATCTCCCGAACCGCGCCGAGATAGTCGGGGACGTGGTGAAGCACCGAGTAAGTGGCGACGATGTCGAAGCTGTCGTCCTCGACGTTCGACAGGTCGGCGCCGTTCATCAGCAGCGTCGACAGCCGGTCGGCGGGGAAACGGCCGGAGACCAGCTCGAGGAAATGCTTCGACACGTCGGCCGCGACCACGTCGCAGCCCAAGGCCAGCAGGTGCCGCGAGAGGTTGCCGCTGCCGCAGCCGAAATCGAGCGCCTTGAGCGGCTTGTTGCCGGTCGTCACCGCATCCAGGGCGCTGGACAGCGAGGCGGCGAGCCGCTCCTGCTCGATCGGATTGAAGATCTCGCCATGATGCGTGTCGTACTTCCGGGCCACCTTGTCGTGGACCTCGATATTCCGCGCGATCAGTTCCTGGTCGGTCGTCTGCATATCGTCTCCAATCCTCAGGCTTGCGGCTGCGGCTCGGCCTGCCGCGCCTCCGCCGGGTCCTGACGCTGCGCCGGCGCCTCGAGCCCCAAGAGCGGCCCGTAAAGCTGCCGGTCCATCGCCGCGATCCGCTCCCGGTCGGCGAGGACCAAAGCGTGGGCCCGGATCGCCGCCGAGAAGCGCCTGGCGAGCGCCGCATCGCCGATCAGCTGCGCCGCCCTTTCGCCCATCGCCTGATGGTCGCGGAACGGAACGACGAAGCCGCTCACTCCGTCCTCGATGAACTCGGTCTGCCAGTCGCGGTCGTAGGCGACGATCGCCGACGCTGCGAGCCCGCATTCGATCAGCGCCATGCCGGTGAGCGGCGACAAAGTGATGCTGTGCGGGGTGAGGCGGCTCAAATCGCGCTGGGTGACGTGGCCGGCGAAGAAGATCTTGCCCTTCATGCCCAGCTCCTCGACCAGGGCCTCGAGCTGGGGCCGCATGGCGCCCGTCCCGGCGAGGATTCCGATCGCTTCCGGATGCTTGCCGATCGCCACCGCCATCGCCCTGATCGCGTCGTCGGGATGCTTGAGCGCGATCTGGCGGCCGATGAACAGCATCATCGGGCGCCCGGTCGGGATTCCGAACTTCTCCAGCACCGGCTCGGGCGGCGGGCGGGTGGCCGGGTCGTCGAGATGCCATTGCTCGACATAGCGCGCGTTGGTGCTGATCCCCGTCGGGCAGGTGGCGCCGTTGATAATGCCCCAATCGAGATTGTTCTGGTTGCCGCCGGTGACGAGGTCGGCGCGCTTCAGCACGAAGCGGCCGACCAGCTGCTCCAGCCAGCGGAAGGGCAGCAGCCGCGGCATCGCGAGCGCGCCTGTAGCGTGGTAGAGCTCGTCATAATTGGCGTAGATTCTAAGTGCGAGCTTGCGCCCCGTCATCCGCCTCAGGATCATCCCCAATATGCCGCCATAATAGGGGTCGGTGGAGATGATCAGGCTGATATCGTTGTCGCGGATCACCTTGGCGAGGGTGCGGACCAGCTTCGCCTGCGAGTAGAGGAAATTGAGCGGCAGCAGGAAGCGCGGCAGGTTCAATTCCTCCGCGACGCCCTCGATCACCACCTGCTTGTCCGAGAAGCGGATGAAGTCGATCTTCCGCCCCTTCTTGCCGACCACGTCGGCGATCGGGTGGCAGCCCCAGACGCGCTTGAACAGGCCGCCCGAATGGCGGGCGTGGAAGAAATGCTCGTGCCCCCGCTCCCAGACCAGGGAGGTCAAATAGGCGGTGTCGATATAGAGGATGGAAGGCTGATCTTCGTCCATGGGTCTCGTTTATCTGCTTTTGCCGCGCGCGTGGACCGAAGCGAGCAGCTTCTCCCACTCGGTCGCGATGATTTCGGGGTCGTAGGCGCGCATCGTCGCCGGCGCTTCGGCGGCGAGCTGCGCGCGAAGCTCGGGCGATCCCATCGCCCGGTCGAGGCCGCCCGCAAGGCTCGCCACCCGGTCGGGGCCCGAGACGAGGATTCCGTTCAGCCCGTCGCGGACGAGGACGCTGGTCCCCGCATCGTCGGCATAGCCGACGGCGGGGAGGCCGAGCGACAGCGCCTCGGCGGTGGCGAGGCCGAAGCTTTCGAACTTGGACGACATGACGAAGAGCTGGGCCGCCGCATATTCGCGGGCGATCTCGGTGGTGATCCCGGGCATCTGCACCCGGTCCTCAAGCCCCAGCTCCTTTACCTGCGCCTCCAGCTTCGGGCGAAGCTCGCCCTCGCCGATGATCCTCAAATCCCAGTCGGGATGCTTTGGCGCTACATGCGCGAAGGCGGCGATGAGGGTCCGATGGTCCTTCTGGTCCATCAGCCGGCCGACAGTGAGCAGAGTCTTGCGCGCTCCGCCCGCGGTATCGGCGAGGAGCGGCGGCGGCGGCGCGACCGGATTGGGGACGATCACCATCTTGCGCCGGATCGCCCAGGGAAAGCCGCGTCGCACGGGCTCGGAAATGGCGGTGATGACGGTCAGCAGCGGCGGCACGGCGAGCAGGATCGCGCGCTGAAGCGGCCGGCTCTTATAATGGTCGTAGACGATATGTTCGCTTGCGACGACCGGGATGCCGGTGCCCGCGAGCGCCAGGCCGAGCGGCACATAGGCGCTGTGCATGAAGCCGATCGCAACGTCGGGGCGAATGCCGACGATCAGCTCGCGGATCCTGCGGGTGCGGCTGAGGGTGTCGCGCACCCCGGAGCGGCGGTGGCTCGCGCCGATGCCGAGCTTGATCCGCTCGATCTCCGGGCCGAACGGATAGACTTCTTCCTCGCCCGGCGCGTCATAGGTGACGAGGACGATCTCATGCCCGCGCGCGCCGAGCCGGCTCGCCACTTCGCTCAGCACGCGCTCCGCGCCGCCGCGGCCGCCCAATGGACCCAGCGTCTTGACCAGGAAGAGCAGCTTCATGCGCGCCCCGGCGGACATTCCCGACAGGAGACCCCCACCGAGCTTCGGGCGATTGGACGAGGGTTGGACAAAAGGCGGTTTCCTGCTGGCGCCGGACGAGGGGCCAGATACGAAATGCGCCCTGCATCGGCAAGCGAATCCACCCTCGCCCCCTCGGTGGATCCGCCGCCCATGGTCAAAAGACGAAGTCGACGCCGCTCAGCGAATAAGCATTGTCGGTGTGGACGCCGATGACGAGGTCGGCCGCGCCGTCGCCATTGGTGTCGGCCTCGACGAACCAGTCGCTGCCCGATTGATAGGCCCGAAGCTCGCCGGCGGTGCCGGTGAAGGCGGCCGCGCCGACGAAAGTGAAGGCGTCGTTCGCCCCCGTCCCCTCGATCGCGTCGATCCGGCTCAAGTCGATCTTGTCGCCGGAATCGAAGCCCTTGATGAGGTCCTGGGCAGCCGTGGTCGATTCCGCGGTTGCGCCATAGCTGAAGATGTCGCTTCCGCCGCCGCCGTCGAGCGTGTCTGCGCCGAGGCCGCCGACGAGGAGGTTATCGCCGCTATTGCCGGTAATCACGTTCGCCAGCGTGTTGCCGACGCCGATGATCGCGGCCGATCCCGTCAGGGTCAGATTCTCGATATTCGAGCCCAATGTGAAGGTGACCGAGCTCCGGACCTCGTCGATACCGCCCAGGGCGCTGGTCTCGGTCGCCTTGTCGCCGATATTGTCGACGATGTAGGTGTCGTTGCCGAGGCCGCCGAACATCAGATCGGCGCCGGCGCCGCCATCGAGGACGTTGTTGCCGTTATTGCCGTTGAGGCTGTTGTTCGCCGAATTGCCGGTGCCGTTGATGTTGCCGGTCCCGGTCAGGGTCAGCACCTCGAAATTGTCGAGCAGCGTATAGCTGAAGCCCGCCTGGACCGTGTCGCTGCCCTCGCCCGCATTTTCGACCAGAGCGTCGGCGGCGTCGATCTGGTAGATGTCGTTGCCTTGGCCGCCGACCAGCGTGTCGGCCCCGAGCCCGCCGTTAAGCGTGTCGTCGCCGAGCCCGCCGGTGAGCAGGTTCGCGCCCGAATTGCCGGTGATCAGGTTGTTGAGCTCGTTGCCGGTCCCGAACAGGGCGCCCGATCCGCTCAGCACCAGATTCTCGAGATTGGCGCCGAGCGTATAGCTGATCGAACTCTGCACCGTATCGCTGCCTTCGCCGGCAAGCTCGGTCACCACGTCGCTTGAATCGTCGACATAATAGACGTCGTTGCCGAGGCCGCCGACCATCGTATCGGTGCCGCCGCCGCCGATGAAGGTGTTGTTGCCGCTATTGCCGATCATCAGATTGTCGCCGGTATTGCCGACGGCGGTGGTCGCGGCGGTTCCGGTCAGAACGATCTTCTCGATGTTCGACGTCATGTAGAAGGAGATCGCGCTCATCACCGTGTCGTAGCCGCCGGCCGCGCTGACTTCGGTTGCACGGTCGCCGAGATCCGAAACGATATAGGTGTCGTCGCCATTGCCGCCGAACATCAGGTCCGCGCCGCCGCCGCCGTCGAGGACGTTGGCGCCGCTATTGCCGTTGAGGCTGTTGGCGAGCGCATTGCCGGTGCCGTTTATGTCGGCAATTCCGGTGAGGGTCAGCACTTCCAGGTTCGCGCCGAGCGTGTAGCTGATCGCCGACTGGACCGTGTCCGTCCCCTGCCCGGCAAGTTCGGTGACCACATCTCCCGCATCGTCCACCACATAGGTGTCGTTGCCGACCCCGCCGGCCATCGTATCGGCGCCGAGCCCCCCGTTCAGAGTGTCGCTGCCGGCATTGCCGGTCAGCACATTGGCGGCGCCGTTGCCGATGATGATGTTGTCCAAGGCGTTGCCGGTGCCGTTCACCGCCGCCGAGCCGGTGAGGGTGAGGTTCTCCACCCCCGAGCCCAAAGTGTAGCTGAAAGCCACCTGCACGGTATCGATGCCCTGGCCGGACAATTCCGTCACCACGTCGCCGGCATCGTCGACGATGTAGATGTCGTTGCCGAACCCGCCCGCCATCGTGTCCGCGCCTGCGCCGCCGGACAGCGTGTTGTTGCCGCTGTTGCCGGTGAGGACGTTGGCGAGCTCGTTGCCCACCGCGGTGATGTTGCCGGTGCCGGTCAGGGTCAGCCGCTCGACATTGGCGCCGAGCACGAAGGAGATTGAGGAGAGGACGAGGTCGTTGCCTGCGCCGACCGCCTCGTTTGCCTTGTCGCCGATATTGTCGACCACATAGGTGTCGTCGCCGAGCCCGCCGGCCATGACGTCCGCGCCGGTGCCGCCGTCGAGCACATTCTTGCCGTTATTGCCGGTGATCTGGTTGGCGAGATCGTTGCCGGTGCCGTTGATGTTGGCCGAGCCGGTCAGGATCAGGTTCTCGACATTGGCCGGCAGCGTGTAGGTGATCGACGACTGCACCGTGTCCGTGCCTGCGCCGGCCGCTTCGACGACGAGGTCGTTCGCATCGTCGACGACATAGGTGTCGTTGCCGCCGAGGCCGGCCAGCTGGTCCGCCCCCGCGCCGCCGTCCAGCCGGTTCGCGCCGGCATTGCCGGTGATGAGGTTCGCCTGCGCATTGCCGGTGCCGTCGATATTGGCGGAGCCGATGAGGGTCAGCGCCTCGATATTGGCGCTGAGCGTGTAGCTCGCCGATGCCAGCACCAGGTCGTTGCCGCCGCCGGCCGCCTCGACGATCGCGTCGCCGACATTGTCGACAAGGTAGGAATCGTCGCCATTGCCGCCGGCCATCGAGTCGGCGCCGGAATCGCCGTTCAGGATGTCGTTGCCGTCGCCGCCGGCGAGGGAGTCGTTGCCGAGACCGCCGCGAAGCACATCGTCGCCCGCGCCGCCGATCAGGGCGAATCTGCCGTCGGTCTCCGCGCTTCCGTCGAAGGTCAGGGTCTCGCCGGAGACGAGGCCGCTTGCGTCGATGGTGAGCGTGGCGCCCGCCGGAATCGCGGGGTCGGTGAGGCTGAGCCTGTAGGAATAGAGGCTCGACGGGCTGCCGCTGCCGCCGCCGTAGCGGCCGTCCTGGCTGGAGAGGAAGACGAGCCGCTCGACATTGTCGAGCTCGCCGGGGCCGAAGACGCTATCGTAATTGCCCTGGAGGATCAGCGAGTCGATGCCGGCGCCCGCGTCGATCTCGTCGGCGGCGGTGAAGGTCGAGCCGAAATAGATCCGGTCGTCGCCATCGCCGGCGGAGACGAAATCGGAGCCGCCCTGCTGCATCAGGAAGACGTCGGCGCCCGAAGTGCCGACCGGCGTGTCGTCGCCCGGGGTGCCGACGATCGCGTCGCCGGCGCCAGCGACACCGTTCACCGTCACCCGCACCGTCGCGGTGCTTCCGCCGGCGATGGTGTAGGTGAAGCTGTCCACCGCCGAAGTCCCGGCCGGCAGCCAATCGAAGGCGTGGTTGGGATTGTAGCCGATCGTGCCGACGCCGTTCAAAGTGACGATCGCGCCCGAACCGATGACGACCCCGCCGCCCGCGGCCGCGGCCGGCGTTCCGGCGAGCTTGATCAGCTGCGGGCCGGGGCCGCCGTCGACGTCGGTCTCGTTGCCGAGCACTGCGAAGCTGATCGAACCGTCCTCGGACGTCGCCGCGCTGTCGTCCTGGGCGACGGGAGCGTCGTCCACCCGGGTCACATGGACCGTCGCGGTCCCGCTGGCGGTGGAGGTTCCGCCGTCGCCGTCGTCGACGGTGATCAGCACCGTCCGGTCGGCGATCGAGGGATTGTCCGAGGCGTTCGAATAGCCGACCGCGCGGGCGAGCGCCTGCACCGCGACGAGGCTCGCCGAAGCGTTGAGGGCGATCGTGAGCGGGGTGCTGCCGTCGGTGCCGCCGCTGACGGTGCCGATCACGACCCCGCCATAAGAGACGGTGCCGCCGGAGACGGAGATCTGCCCAGGTCCGGTGCCCTGGCTGACGATCGAGAGCCTGTCCTCGGACGCGGCGCCGGCCGTCACCTGGGCGACCAGCGAGCCGCCGGCGAAGTTCGCCGAATCGATGTCGGCGAGCGAGGCCGCGGGCGCGACCGCGCCAGGCGCGCCGTTCTCGACATAAGCGAGCGACGGTGTCGTGCCGCTGCCGCCGGTGAGGTCGAGCACCGGCGCGTCATTGACGCCGTTGATGGTGATCGTCGCAGTCGCCGAGCTGCCGTTGGCGAGCGCGTAGGAGAAGCTGTCGGTCGCGGTCGCGCCGGTGCCCAGCGCTTCATATTTGCCGTTGGGGTCGTAGCTTAGCGTGCCGTTCGCGTTCAGGGTCACCTTGGCGCCCGACGCGAGCGTCAGGACGTCGCCCGCGGACATCGCGGTTCCGGCCACCGAGACGATCGGCGAAACCGCCCCGCCGTCCGGATCGTCGTTCGCGATCACGTCGGCGACGAAGGGCGCATTCTCGCCGCCCGCGATCTGGTCCGGCTGGGCCGAGGGCAGGTCGTCGACCGGCACGATGTGGACGGTCGCCGCGCTCGATGTCGCGTTTCCGCCGTCCCCGTCGTCGACGGTGAAGATGACGGTGCGGTCGGTGAGCGCGGGCGCGTCCGAGGCGCTCCAATAGCCGATGGTGCGGGCCAGCGCTTGCACCGCCGCCGGGCTGGCCGCGCCATTGAAGGTCACGACCAGGGGCGTGCCCTCGCCGCCGCCGCTGACCGTTCCGATCGCCGCTCCGCCATAAGTGACGATGGCGCCCGAGAGCCCGATCTGGCCGGGCCCGGTCCCCTGAGAGATCACCGTGAGCCGGTCGCCGGGCGATCCGCCGCCGCCCATCTCGACCTTGAGGCTTCCGCCGGCATAGTCGGCGAGGTCGGGGTCGGTGATCGAAGCCGCAGTCGCCAGCGCCAGCGGCACGCCGTTCTCGGTATAGGTGATTTCCGGCGCAGCGCCGCCGCCGGCGATGTCGATCACCGGTGCGTCATTGGACCCGGCGATGGTCATGGTGACGGTCGCGCCGGTGCCGTTGCCGAGCGTGTAGCCGAAGCTGTCGGTGCCGGTCGCGCCTAGGGCGAGGCTCTCATATTTGCCGTTGGGATCGTAGCTGAACGTGCCGTCGGCGTTGAGGGTGACGAGCGCCCCCGATGCCAGGGTCACCGGCGAGCCGACCGACGCGGGAACGCCGTTGATCGTCGCGATCGGTGAGGCCGGGCCGCCATCGACATCGTCATTGGCCCTTGGGTCGAAGGTCGTCGTGCCGTTCTCGCCGACATTGGCCGAATCGTCCTTGGCCACCGGAGCGTCGTCGACATTGGTGCGGGTGACGGTGGCGGTGCCGCTGTCCAGCACCGCGCCCGGGGCCGAATCGCCGTCGTTGATGGTGAAGGTGACGGTCTTGTCGGCCGCGGCTTCGGCGTCGGCGAGGCTGCTGTAGCCGATCGCCTTGAGCAGCGCCTGGGCCGCTGCCGGACTCGATGCGCTGTTGAAGCTGATCACCAGCGCGCTTCCGCCGGTGCCGCCGGCAACCGTGCCGATGACGACTCCGCCATAGGTCACGTTGCTTCCGGAAATGTTGATCTTGCCGGGTCCCGCGCCCTGCGAAATGACCGTCAGCCGATCGTCGGCGGTCGCATTGCCGGTGATCTGGACGTTGAGCGAGCCGCCCGCGAGGTCGTGGGAATCGGGGTCGGTGAGGGTCGCCGCGGGGACGATCGCGGTCGCCGCGGCGTTCTCGACATAGTTGATCGACGGAGCGGCGCCGAGGTGGAGCAGAGCGATGTCGTTGACCGGGGTGACGAGGACCACGGAGCTGGTCTCGGAGGTGCCGCCGTCGCCGTCCTGAACGAGATAGTCCAGCACCCGGTAATAGGCCGAAGGATCGTCCGAATCGTTGAAATAGTTCACCGCATGGGCGAGCGCCGTCACCGCCGCGAGGTTCGCGCCGGCGCCGAAGCTGACGACGAGGTCGTTTCCATTCGCGCCGCCGCTGACGGTGCCGATCGGCACCCCGCCATAAGTGACGATTCCACCGATCACGCCGATCTGACCGGCGCCGGTGCCCTGGTTGGTGATTCCGAGCTGGTCGTGCGAGGTGCCGTGGGAGAGGAAGGAGACGGTGAAGCTTCCGCCGGCGACGTCGCCGAGCGTGCCCGCCGGGACGACCAGCGACGGTGCCGCCGGGAGCGCGCCCGTATTCTCGATATAGCCGCTGATCGCGCCATAGCCCTTGGCGATGACCTGGGTGTCGGCGCTGACGGTGATGTTGGAGGATCCCAAGGGAACGATGATCTTGCCGCGACCTTCCAGCACGCCGCCGTTCCAAACCACGTTCCCGCCGGAGCTGGCGATGGCGAACGCCGCGGCGCTGGTCGATGGATCGCGAAGCCCCAAAGCGACGCTGTCGGTGACGGTGAAGTTGTTCGGCGTGCCGTTGCCCGAGTGGACGAAGCTGATCGCCATCGTCTCGCCCTGGAAATAGGAATTGGTGGCGCTGCCGGTGACGCCGCCGATGCGGATCGCGATCCCGCCATAGGAAACGAAGCGCGAGTTGACGATCTCGAGCCCGAGGATCGGCAGGTAGCCCAAAGCGGTCAGGGTGCCGCTGGCCCGGGTGATCTCGATGTCGCAGTCGATGATCTTGATGTTCTCGAGCGGCTTGGTCGCCGAGACCATGTCGAACCCGCCATAGGCGTCGCCATAGCCGGTGCAGCCGATATAGGAGATGTTCTTCGACCCGATCAGCGGGTGGTAGAAGGTCTCGGTCGTGATGTCCGCCTCGCCGGCGAAAGCGTGGCAGTTGGTCAGCGTGATGCCGTCGCAGGCCATCTGCTCGAAATGCACCTGGCTGTTGGTGGTCGTGCAATTCTCGTAGGTGCCGCTGGCCTGGATTCCGCCGCCGCCGGGAACGCCCTGGGCGAAATGGGCATAGCCGGTGATGTTCGAGACGTTGACGTTGGTGATGTGGAAGTCGGTCGCCTGACGCATGAAGACGCCGTGCAGCCGGAAGCCGCCCGGACTCAGTTTGGAACCGTCGACGCTGAAGTCGGAGAGGGTGACGCTGGTCGCCCCGACGGCCGAATTGACGAGGCCGTCGAACTCACCCGCGCTGGTCCGAAAGAAATCGGAATCCGCCTTGAGGAGCGTCTGGTCGCTGCCGGCTCCGAGCAGCGTCTTGCCGGACGGGATGGTGATAGGCGTGTCGAGCAGGAAGGTGCCTGCGCCCAGCTGCACCGTATCCACATTCGGATCCGCGAGCGCCGCGTTGATCACGGCGGAATAGTCGGTCGCCCCGTTGCCAGGATTGATTATTACAGTGGTCACCGGAGCCTCCCGCTACGGCCGCGCACGGCCGTGCCCTATTCGTCGAAAATATGGTTTCCGGGTGCCCCTTCCCGGAGATCGGCGGCGGTAGCATCTCGTTCAGTTCGAAGCAAATATCTGGCGCAGAAATCGTGAATTTCCGGCCCGGAACGGTACATTTCGTGGCAGGCGAGCCACATTGGAGGAGAGTCGCCCGAACGAAGTGGGTTCCGTTTGCGCGCGGGATGTGGTTGAGGGTGCCGCGAGATTGATCCTTCGGGGGCGGCGGGGGCGGTTTCGCTCGTGCTCCGCGCGCCCCTCCCCAACCATTTTGTCAGAGAAGAAGATGATCCAGGGCAAGAAGATATTCATCACCGGCGGTGCGGGTTTCATCGCCAACACGCTGATCGGGAACCTGATCGGCGACAACCAGATCGTCGCCTATGACAATTTCCACCGCGACACGCTGACCGGAAGCGCGTTCGGCAAGCACCCCAACCTCACTATCGTCCGCGGCGACGTGCTCGATCCAGATCTCCTCACCAAGTCGATGGAAGGCGCCGACATCGTCGTCCACGCAGCGGCGATCGCCGGCATCGACACGGTGGTCAAGGATCCGGTGAAGACGATGCGGGTCAACATGCTCGGCACCGCCAACGCCCTCGAGGCGGCGCGGATCAACGGCATGTCGGAGCGGTTCATCGACTTCTCGACGTCGGAAGTGTTCGGCTCCAAGGCCTATCGCGTCTCGGAAGAGCAGGAGACCGTCTCCGGCTCGGTCGGCGAGGCGCGCTGGGTCTATGCGGTGTCGAAGCTGGCCGGCGAGCACCTCGCCCATGCTTATTTCAAGCAATATGGCCTGCGCACCGTCACCGTCCGCCCGTTCAACGTCTACGGCCCCGGCCAGACGGGCGAAGGCGCGATGCAGACCTTCATCCAGCGCGCGCTCAACAACGAGACGATCTACATCACCGGCGACGGCAGCCAGATCCGCGCCTGGTGCTATGTCGACGATTTCGTCGAGGCGCTGATGCTGTGCCTGGAATGCCCGGAAGCGGTCGGCCACAGCTTCAACATCGGCAACGCCCGCGCCGTCATCACCATCCTGGGCCTCGCCCAGACGGTGTGCCGGGTGCTCGGCTCCAAGTCCGAGATCGTCTTCCGCCCGCCGCTCAGCGCCGACATCGCGGTGCGCATTCCGAGCGTCGAGAAGGCCGACGAGGTCTTGGGCTTCAAGGCCAAGGTCGACCTTGAGGAAGGCGTCGCCCGGACCGCGGAATATTTCCGTCAGCTCCCGGCCTGACGCGGCTCAGAGGAGGTCGGCGACGCCCTCCTCGAAGCGCACCTGAGGCGGACCGAGCAGCTTGCTCATAAGCGAGATGTCCGGGACCAGGCCCTGGCCGGAGCCCGGCTTCACCTCGAAGACGGGCGTCCGGCCGAGCCGTTCGCCGGCAATTTCGCACACAAGGCGCAGCGACAGCGCCTCCGGCCCCGCGACGTTGACGATGTTGCGGCCTTCCAGCCCGAGCGCTGCGATGCAGGCCGCCGCCGCGTCGGAAGCGTGGAGCGGCGCGATCCGGACTCCGTCCTCGCCCTGCAGCGCCACCGTCCGCCCCTCGCGGACGCTCTCGACCAGCCGCGGCAGAAGCATGTCGCCTTTCTGCCGGCGGCCGTAGATGTAG
>Ga0066671_10000207_pt1 | contig 17842 bp, 20 predicted proteins | sample GraSoiAngelo_120_FD_62294 | JGI IMG/M metagenome (GOLD analysis project Ga0066671, IMG submission 62294) | Grasslands soil microbial communities from the Angelo Coastal Reserve, California, USA - 14_0919_09_20cm | ecosystem: Environmental > Terrestrial > Soil > Grasslands | place: USA...
CCACTCCCACGCTGGCACCTGAGGATCTCGCGGCTTTAGCGCAAGGCGGGGTTTTCCTTTTTGACCTGGAGCATCGATGGATGGGACGGATTCGGGCGGAAATGCGGGTGAAGGTGGTCAGCGCGATGCAGGTTGAGGTCGCGGTCGATGGTGGCTGGTGGTTGCGCTGGTGGCTGCGCCCGCTGGCCACTCCGTTTCGCAGCCGATTGCATCGTTGGTTGAATCGCAGGATCGACAAGATGCTCGAGGAACTCAGCCAGGACGAGCCGGTCGAGAGTTTGGGGGAGCCACTCGAAGAAGTGGGCGCGCCTTCAGATCCAGTTTCTGATCGAGCTGAGAGCGGAATGCGCTCGACGCTTGAAATTTTGACGCCTGGCGGCCGGCGCATTTACCGGCATACGGAAGGGTCCGTCTAACGCCGCGACGTCGATGAACGGCGGTTCGGCGTTAACCTTTCGATTTCCTTTCGCCGTCTGTCACTTTTCTGAAAGCTGGTCGGGCGCAGCATATGGTCACGACGGCAGATAAGTTCATGGAGGAAAAGGAATCATGATCAACGAAATTCGTAGCAACGCCCGATCGATCGACAATCCCAAGGTTGCGCGCCCGACGTCCGATCGCTCACCGCACAAGCACGGCATCGCGGGCGCCCTGCTCGGCGCGACCTGGTTCGGAGCCGCCTTTCCGCTGATGGTGACGGCGGTGGCCGGCGTCGTCGGGGCCGCCGATGCCGCCGTCTACGTGGCCAGCGGCATGATGTTCGGCGCCATCAGCGGTGGGACGATCGGCGCGGTTATCGGCGGTCGAGGCCGGTAACTATTTCGCGATTGGCGCGGGCTCGAGCTCGAGTCCGCGCCACAAGTCGATCGCTTCCCGCCCATGGGTACCGAGGATGACCGAGACCTCGCCGGCGTGAAAGGCATCGTGGGTCATGACGCGCACGAGCACGGCATGATGGCTCTGGACCTGGATCGTCCCATCCTGCAGGGTCCGTTTGAAGGTCTGCTCCAGCCGGTCAGGTGACCATCCCGCGAGCCAGCGCTCGACGACCAGCCAGGTGCTGTCGAGCGCCGGGACAACCTCTTCCTTCGACCGCGGGATGTCCGGGTGATCCTCCCAACCGTCGGTGTCCGCGTTCGCGAACGGCGTGGACTGGATGCCAGGTTGTCCGAGGATGTGGCAGAGCCAGTAGACCCGCGCCCCGGCAAGATGGCCAAGGATCGCCCAGATCGGCCAGTAACCTTCGCCGGCCGTCAGCAGAAAATCCTCAGCACGAAGTTCGCTCAAACGTTGGCGGAGCCTCGAGTTCACATGTCGCCATCCGCTGGTCAGCCGTGCGATATCGGTCATTCGTTCGTTGGCGGAGGCCATCAACCGGCCTCAGCCGAGCCGCTCGACGATCATCGCCATGCCCTGTCCACCGCCAACACACATCGTTTCAAGGCCGATCGTCTTGTCTGCGCTCCGCAACCCGTTCAACAAGGTGCAGAGAACACGGGCTCCCGTCATGCCGAATGGATGGCCGAGCGCGATTGCCCCACCATGTGGATTCAGCTTGTCGCTCAGCGGATCAACCCCCAGCGCCCGAGCACAGGGAATGACCTGCGCGGCAAAGGCCTCGTTGATCTCGAGGATGTCGATGTCGTCCATGTTCATGTGCGCGCGCGCCAGCGCTCGTCGCGAGGCTTCTATTGGACCGAGTCCCATGACCTCCGGTTCCAGCGACGTGACCGCGCTGGCGACGATGCGAGCCAGCGGTTGCACGCCGAGGGCTTTGGCCTTGCGGTTCGACAGGATTACGATAGCGGCCGCACCGTCATTCAACGGGCAGGCGTTGCCCGCGGTCACGCGGCCGTTCTCGCGAAAAGCCGGCTTGAGGGTCGCAAGCACCTCCATCGTCGTGTTGGGGCGCGGACCGTCGTCGCGTTGCAGCGTGCTGCCGTCCGGCAGGGGCACCGGGATGATCTCCCGATCGAAGAAGCCATCGTCACGGGCGCGCACCGCGAGGTTCTGACTCTTGACCGCGTAGCGGTCCATCTCCTCACGGGTGATCCCCTCGCGATCTGCCACGTTTTCGGCGGTCTGACCCATGGCGATGTAGACATCGGGATACTCCTCCACGTTGCCGGGAAGCAAGCGCGGATTTTGTGCGTCCGGTGGGTCCGCGTAGCCATGCGCGTAGCGCGAGACGCACTCGACGCCGACCGAGACGAAGGCGTCGCCCTCTCCGGCCTTGATCGCGTGGTAGGCCATGCGGCTCGTCTGCAGTGAGGAGGAGCAGTAACGATTGACCGTCGTCCCTGGAACATCGAGGCGGGCCACGATGCTGACTACGCGCCCGAGGTTGAAGCCCTGCTCTCCTGCCGGCAGGCCGCAGCCGCAGATCACATCGTCGATGGTCGTGCGGTCGAGCTGCGGCACCTTCTGGAGCACCTTGTCGGTGACGTGGGCGGCTAAATCATCAGGCCGCACATTTTCCAGCGAACCCTTGCCCGCCCGCCCGATGGGCGACCGGCCGTAGGCGACGATGATGGCGTCAGAATCGGTCAAGGGCGTGTGTTGCGCCATCATCGGATTCCCTCCCACAGCTGCCGCGTTGATGCTCCCGGATCGTCAACGACCGATCCACCCTCGCCACCGAAGCGCTTCACCGGCCGGCGGGATAGGTCATAGCACCGCCAGCCAGGATTGCCGCTGGTCGCGAACTCCACCCACGTCCGGTGCACTTCATCGGCCAACGATTGGGATGCGTCATCGCCAAGCATTGGGCCGGCGCGATCAAGATTGTCGAAGACGAAGCCGAGCTCGAGCGCATGGCAGGCGCCCAGCCGGCCGTCGAACATCGGGGATCGCCAGGCGAACTCGTAGACATAGGCTTGTGCGCGGTTCCGAGCGTGCGCTTCGGCCACCCGAATGGCCGGTACGCGGAAGAACGAGTCCGTGATGATGGCAGTGTAGAGATCTCCCGCCGTTGCTCCTTGACTCGCCTCGCGATACGTCGCGACCGCGTTCGCCGGATCGAGCCCCTGTCTTTGGGCCAACCCCAGAACGCGTTCCTCGGTGATGTGGTCGATCACGCCGGTCGGGACCGTGAAGAAACGCCACTCCTCACTGGTGGTGCCAACCATGACCTGAAGCCTCGCCCCGGCTCCTTTCACCATCGCGTCAACCGGGCGCTCGCGAAGAAGATCGCCATCGATCACCGGTTCGAAGAGCATGCCGTTGGTGGCAACCTCACCCCAGCGGCGCGGATCGGGTTGCATCGCTCGCTCCACGTCGAGCTCCGACTGCGCCTGCGTGAACCGCTCGATGGGGACGGCGGCCAGGGCGTCGGCAGTCTGCGGTACCCCGAGCCGCTCACAGAGCATGGCGCTGATCAGTTGCGCCGTCGCGGCGGAGATGACGTGGTGCCCCGCGCCGCTCTGCAGGATGGCTCGCTGAAACAGGCCACTCGATTGCTCGCTCGCGATCAGCGAGGCAACGCTGAAGGCCCCGGCCGACTCGCCGAACACCGTGATGCTTGCCGGGTCGCCGCCGAAGGCTTCGATGTTTGCCTGCACCCAGCGCAGTGCCGCAAGCTGATCGAGCAAGCCTCGGTTGACGGCGCCTTCCCCAAGCCAGAGAAAGCCATCCGCTCCCAGGCGATAGTTGATCGTCACGCAGACCACGCCGTCGCGGGCGAAGCGCGTTCCGTCGTATACCGGGATCGCCCCCGATCCCCTGAGGAAGGCGCCGCCGTGAATCCAGACCATGACGGGCCGCCGCCCGTTGCGCGGAGCGGGCGTCCAGACATTGACATTGAGGCAGTCCTCTCCGGTTGCGCCCGCGTCGCCCAGCATGTGGCGGAACGGTTCTGGGTACGGCGATTGCGGCGAGACCCATCCGTAGGCATTCGCGCGCCGTACCTCGCGCCACGGTTGCGGTGGTTGCGGAGGCTTGAAGCGGTTGGCGCCAAAGGGTGGCGCGGCGAACGGGATGCCTTTGAACGAGGCGACGCCATCCCACACCGAGCCCTCCACCGGGCCCGTCGTAGTCTCGACAACGATCCGTTCCTGGTCAGGGTGAGCCAGTGACATAGACGGTCTGACCCGTGATGAAGCTCGCATCCTCACTGCACAGAAACGTGATCACGCCCGCGATGTCCTCTGGACGGCCGGTGCGTCGAAGGGCGGTTTGCTCAGCCGACGTCTTCTTCAGCGCCTCGTAGTCCATGCCGGTGCGTTCGGCGACCGCGCGCGTCATCCGAGTCTCGACGAAGCCCGGCGCCACCGTGTTCACGTTGACGTTGAACGGTCCCAGTTCGAGGGCGAGCGTTCGCGCGAGGCCCTGCAGGCCCGCTTTCGCTGTTGAGTAATTCGCCTGGCCGCGGTTGCCAAGCGCTGACCTCGAGGAGAGAAAGACGATCTTGCCGAACCGATTGGGCACCATCAGGCGCTGCGCCACCTGGGCGCAGAGAAAGGTGCCACGCAGGTGGGTGTTGATGACGGAGTCCCAGTCGGAATCCGACATCTTATGAATAAGGTTGTCCTTGATGATGCCGGCGCAGGTCACCAGGATGTCGACGGTGTCGAACTCCCTGACCGCGGATTCAAACAGCTGCTCCACGGCCGCCCGCTCCGTCACATCGCAGGCAATCGGCAGGGCGCGCCATCCGCTTTTCCGGATCTCGCCGCTGACCGCCTCGGCCGGCTCGCGATCGAGGTCCGAAACGACAACGGCGGCGCCTTCCCTGGCGAAGCGTGCCGCAGTCGTGGCGCCGATTCCACGCCCACCCCCGGTGACCACGACGGTGCGGCCCTCAAACCGGGCCGTCACCGGATCATGACCTCCGCATCTCCGACCGTCACTTGCTCGCCGCGTTGATTCTCGGCCCACATCTGGATCAGCACCTCGTGGTCGGCCGACTTGCTCGCAACCGATTTCACGCGTCCCCGGCAGGTCAGCACATCACCCGGACGCACTATGCCGACGAAGCGGACCTCGAACCGGCGAACCGACTCGGGGCCGCTCAGCCAGCAGAGGTATTGCCCGAGGAAGGCCATGCTCAACATCCCGTGCGCGATCACGCCCTCCAATCCAACCTGCCTGGCGGTCTCGTCGTCGGTATGAATGAGGTTGAAGTCGCCGGAGGCGCCCGCGTACCTCACGAGCTGCTGCTTGGTGATCGGCTCCTTGCGGAGCTCCGGCAGGCTGGTTCCGGACGACAGGTCGCGGATCTGCGGCCGAGCGGTCACCGGGCTGCTCATCGGAGAATGACCGTGCTGCGACCCGTGAACACCGGTTTTCCGCTGTCATCCCGGCCGTTGGTCTCAATGATGAGGAAGGTCATCTCGCCCAAACGGCCCTGGCGCGCGTAGACGTCGGTCAGCTGCGTCTGACATCGCAGTCGGTCGCCGGCTCGGATCGGGCGGTCGAACCGGTACTCCTGGCCACCGTGCAGCACGCGGGCGAGGTCGTAGGTCAGTCCTGGAATGGGAATTCGAATCGTCGTGGGAAAGGTGGGTGGCGCGACGTCACCACGCAGACAGGCCTCGGTCGTGTCACCGACGGCTTCGGCGAACTTCCGGATCGCCCCGCGTTCGACTTCGATCAGGACCTCCTCTGATTGGCGGCCGATCAGATCTTTGGAGATGATCGGTTCGCTCATCGCGTGCTCGAGGCGGCCCACTCGCCAATGCGGATGTCGCGGAGCAAATCCAGCAGCGTGCTCATCAATTGATAGCTGCGACGGATGAGGTTGGCGTCGCTGAAGAACGTGACGTTCCAGAGCACCACATGCCGGAGCCCGACCCGGGCGTAGGTGGCCAGTTCCTGGGCGACCTCTTCAGGCGTGCCGTGCAGCACGCCGGCTTCGACCACGGCCGGCGGGACACCCTCGACCATCGACATTACCTCCTGCCTGGTGTAGCGCACGGGAATGAAATCGCGGACACCGAACGCCTTCTCGCCAAGGGGATGGACCGCCCCCTGACGGGTAAACGCCTCCGCCGGTTGCGTCAGTGCGAGAATGCGCAGCAATGGTGCGTCCATCAGGTTGTGCGCCTGCTCGTGCGAGTCGGTGAGAACCAGCTTGACATACATCGCGGGCGTGAAAGGGTCGGCCGACCGTCCTGCATCCTGGCGTGCCTGATGGATCCGTTTCAGGCGACTCCGGTAATCATCCAGCGGCAGGAATTCCGGGAGCCACCCGTCGGCATAGCGGCCCGTGATGTCGAGCATGCGCGGGCCGTGCGCCGCCAGCCAGATCTCGGGCGGCCCCTGCGTCGTCGGCTCGAGCCCGAGGACCGCTTGCCGGAGATGGAAGTGCTCGCCCTCGAAGTCGACCGGCCCGTCGCTTGACCAGAGGAGCCGGATGATACGAACCGCCTCTTGAAGTCGTCCGACGGGGCGCTCGAAGGGAATGCCATAGGGCAGCAGGTTGAGGGCTTCGCCTGAGCCGAGGCCGCAAATGACGCGGCCGGGAGCGAGGTGGTCGAGGGTGAGAAAGGCTTGCGCCAGCTCGACGGGATGGCGCCGCAGCGCCTCGGTGACCGCGGTGCCGAGCGTGACCTTGCTCGTGGCGCCGGCGGCGGCCGCCATCGCGACCAGCGGATCAAAGAAGATGTCCGGGTTCGACTGAAACGCGGCCAACGGGGTGATGTCGGGCGTCCACACGCTCTGCGGGAACCAGCCCATATAGTGGTCCGGCCACCACAGTGCGGCATAGCCCTGGCTCTCGTTCCGCTGGGCATTCCTGGTGATGTTCGCCGCCGGTGGCATCAGAGTGCCGAGGGTGCCCGCGGTCAGGCGATCGGAATTGATCATCCCCCGCCCTGCCCTCCCCCAGAGGGGGAGGGAAGTTGGGCTGGTCCGCGCCGATCACGATCGGGATCGACTTCGAGGTTGATGATCACCTGGCTCGCGCGGCCGCTGGCCAGCAGAACACCCGTGTCGCTGTGCAGCTCCGCCGCCGCGAAGGTGACCCGACGGGTCTTCTGCACCACCCAGCCAGTCGCGCGAACGCGCCCTGGGCGCGCCGGCCTGTAGAACTCGGTTCGCAGGTCCGCGGTCAGAAAGACCTCGTGAAGATCGAGCAGCGTCCAGGTGGCGTTTCCCATCGCCGTGTCGAGGATCGCGGTGACCATGCCGCCGTGGACGATCCAGTCCTTGCCGGCGGGAAAGGCGTGGTCGATGGTGGGCTCCCACTCGAGGACGGCCCGTCCCGGGTCGACTTCGACGCGGCGCCAACCGAGGGTCGCGAAGATTCCGCGCTCCCCGGGCTTTGCCTGCCATCCGTCCATCTCGGCAAATCGCTCGCCCGGGCGAAACGTCGTCGCCATCAGCTCGGCGCCGACACGGAGCGTTCGCGCTCGATCAGCGTGCGACGCAAGATCTTGCCGGCAGGGCTCCTGGGAATCTCGCCGACAACGTCCAGGGAGCGGATCTTCTTGAAGGGCGCCACTCTTCCGTTGACAAACTCCATCAGCTCGTCGGGAGTCGCCGTCGCTTTGAGCACGACGAAGGCTTTCGGGACCTCGCCGGCTTCGGCGTCGGGAGAGGGGATGACGGCGGCGTCGGCGACGGCCGGATGCTTCAGCAGGAGAGCCTCCAGCTCGGCGGGCGCCACCTGGAACCCCTTGTACTTGATGAGCTCCTTGAGGCGGTCCACGACGAACAGGTAGCCGTCCTCATCGACCAGCCCGATGTCGCCGGTGTGCAACCATCCGTCCGCTCCAAGCATGGCGACAGTGGCTTCCGGCTGGTTGAGATAGCCCTTCATCACCTGTGGGCCGCGGACCCAGATCTCACCCTGCTGCCCTGGCTCGAGCTCCGCCCCGCTCGCCGGGTCGACGACCTTACATTCGGTGTTGGGGATGAGAAGCCCGGCCGAACCAGCGCGGCGCTGGGCCGGATCGATGGGCGTGGTCGAGACGACCGGGCTCGTCTCGGTCAGGCCGTAACCCTGGGCGACGAAACAGTTGAGGCGGTCGGCGCATGCTTGCTCGAGCGTTGCCCCGAGCGGTGCCGCCCCGGAATTGATAGAAAGCAGGGAGCCCAAGTCGTATTTGGACACAAGCGGGTGCTTGGCGAGGGCAAGGACGATCGGCGGAACGAGATAGGCGCGGGTGATCGCGTGCTGTTGCATCAATGCAAGAAATTGCTCGAGGTCGAAGCGCGGCATGGTGACGATCGTGTCTCCGCGATGCAGGGCAATGTTGAGCAAGACCGTGAGCCCATAGATGTGATAGAAGGGCAGGACCGCGATCACCCGCTCGTGCTCGCTGGGGAAGACGGCTTCTGTCTGGCAGATGTTCGCCACCAGGTTGTAGTGGGTCAGCATCACGCCTTTTGGCAGGCCGGTCGTTCCACTCGAATAGGGCATGACGACGACGTCCGTCTTCGGCGCGATGGACACAGAGGGTAGGTCGCCCGTGTTGGTCAACAGACTGGCGAAGCTCGTCGCTCCCGGTGCCTCGCCAAAGACGAACAGGTCCTTGATCCTGGACTCGCGGCTCGCCTCGAGCGCCTTCGGTAGGAGCGGGGGAACCGTGATCAGATAGCTCGCCCCCGCGTCGGCCAACTGCTCGGCGAGCTCATGCACCGTATAGAGCGGATTGACTGTGGTCGTGATGCCGCCCAGCATCGCCACGGCGTGCAGCACCGCGGCGTACTCCGGCAGGTTGGGACTGTAGACGGCGAAGACGTCACCTTTGCGGAAGCCTCGCTCGGCCAGCCCGCGGGCCAGCCCATGGATCAGTTGGACCAGCGCGGCATAGGTCACCGTCCTGCCAGATGGGCCATTGATCAGGGCGGGCCGATCGCCAAAGCGTTGCGCGTTCTCCAACACGAACTGCTCGAGTCCGACCTCGGGGATGTCAACGTCAGGGAACCGGCTGCGAAAGATCACGCCCAGGATCCGATGGGAGCCCCGCGTTCGAGCAGATTGCGGGCGATCGAGCGTCGCTGGATCTCGTCGGTGCCCTCGTAGATGCGATAAACGCGAACGTCTCGCATCACGCGTTCGATCGGCATCTCCTTCGTGTAGCCGGTGCCGCCATGGATCTGCATCACCCGGTCGGAAACCCGCCAGATCATTTCGGCACCGGCCAGCTTTGCCATCGAAATCGCGTGGCGGGCATCACCGGATTGGTCGGCACGCCAGGCGGCGTTCAGCACCAGCCAGCCCACTTCCTCGATTTCGACCGCGCTGTCAGCCAGCATCCACTGGATGGCCTCGTATTCCGCGATTGGCCGGCCGAACGCGATTCGCTCGCGGGCGTAGTCCCGCGCCATCGCCAGCAGCCGCTGGGCCTGGCCGACGGCGCGCGCGGGGATAAGCAAGCGACCCTGACCGATCCATTGCATCGCCAGCGTGAACCCGTTGCCGACCCCGCCCAGCACATTTTCCGACGGGACCGGGACGTTCTCGAAGTGCAGCTCTGCGGGCCCCCAGGAGCCCATCGTTTGGATCGGCCGGCTCGTCCAGCCCATCGCTCGGTCGACCAGGAAGGCGGTGACGCCACCCTTGTAGCCCTTGGTCGGGTCGGTGACGGCGAAGACGATGGCGAAGTCGGCGTCGGCGCCGTTCGTGATGAAGACCTTCTGGCCGTTGAGGATCCAATCGGACCCCTTACGGACCGCCGGCATCTTGATATTGGTCGCGTCAGAGCCGGTGTCCGGCTCGGTGAGCGCGAAACAACTCAGCCGTTCACCCTCGATGGTGGGGAGGAGATAGCGCTCGCGCTGCGCCGGTGTGCATTGATAAAGGATGTTGTCGGCGGATCCGCCGTAGGCAAAGGGAAACAGCGCCCGGGCGGTTTCCATCGTGATCAGCGCGGTCATCAGGAATCCGACATTGGCGCCGCCATATTCTTCCGGGGTCAGCAGGCCCCAGAGTCCAGCCGACCGAGCCTTTTGCTGGAGCCCGCGGAGCGTGGTGCGATCGGGGAAACGCCGGCCTTCGAGTTCGGCACGCTGCACATCGGCTTCAACCGGGACGAGTTCCTTGCCGACGAACTCGCGCACCGTCGCCAGGATCATTCGCTGTTCGTCGGTGAGTGAGAAATCCATGCGCACTCCCTAACGATCGTTCGCTCGACGGTTCCCATTATTATGGCAAGCGGGGACTCACCAATGGAAAAGGTCGAGCCGGTAGCAACCGGTGCGCCGCCCAGCGTCCGGGTGGACCAGGTGCTGGAGACCGCGACCCGGCTGTTCACCGAGCGCGGATACGACGCCGCCAGCATCCGCGACCTGGCGGCGGCCCTGGCGATGCGGCCGTCGTCGCTCTACCACCACTTCCCCGGGAAACAGCACATCCTGTTTGCCATCTGTTTCGGCTTGCAGACCGATTTCAACCATGCCGTCATGCCGCTGTTCGAAACCGGCAACGGACCGGTCGAGATGATCCAGGACGTGATCGCCGAGCACATTCGATTCAGCCTGGCTCGCCGGGGTGAGGTCCTCGTCAACACCCGCGAGCGCCGGAGCCTGCCGCCGGATCTGCTCGGCCAGGTCAATGCGCTCCGACGCGAGTATCGCGATGCGGTTGTCGAGGTGATCGAAGCCGGTGGCCGGCAGGGACTCTTCAAGGTTTCAGATCCCAAGCTGGCCGCGATGGCGGTCTTCGACATGGTCAACGGAATGTTCCAGTGGTTTCGGCCCAGGGATGCCGGGGACGCTGAGCGGATCGCCGCGGCGTACGTGAAGGGCGCCGTCGCCCTGCTGCGGGGTTGGGAAGGCCGAGGAGGATCGGCACCGTCCCTGACTTGACAGCTGGCCGCGCCCGCTGACTATACTCTGACGAACGCTCGTTAGGGAGCAGAGAGGCAAGGGTGGAGCAACCGACGCTGGACGTCGCGGACCTCACCGTGCGCTTCGGCGGAGTCGTGGCGCTGGATCGCGTCTCCCTGCGGGTCGAGGCAAACGAGATCCACGGCATCATCGGTCCCAACGGGGCGGGCAAGACCACGCTCTTCAACGCGGTTTGCGGCTTCCTTCGCCCACAGGGCGGGACGATCAGCTACCGTGGCCGGGCTCTTCTCGGGACAGCTCCCCACCACCTGGCCCGGCTGGGCATCGCACGCACGTTGCAGGGATTGGGCCTCTGGCCAGGCTTGACCGTGCTCGAGAACGTGGTGATGGGCTCCCACGCCCGCCCCCACTTCCTGGGCTCGCTGCTGGGAATGCCCGCGGCCGATCGACTGGAGCGGCGCCTGCGTGGCCAGGCACTCGAGGTTCTCAGCGAACTCGGGATCGCCGACGTCGCCGACGCCCGGCCGCCGGCAGTACCCTACGGCGTCCAGAAGCGGGTCATCATCGCCCGCGCCCTGATGGCGCGACCCGCGTTGCTCCTGCTCGACGAGCCGGCCAGCGGGTTGTCGAGCCGCGAAATGGACCGGCTGCACAAACTCGTGGGTAGCCTTCGACAGCGGATGAGCGTCGTCGTCGTCGAGCACCATCTCGACTTCGTGATGGCAATCTCCCAACGGATCACCGTCCTCAATTTCGGCCGCGTGATCGCCTCCGGCACTCCCGCAGACATTCGTGGGAACCGGGAAGTCAGCGAGGCGTATCTGGGCCAGGCAGTGACGCCATCCGAGGGCGCTGCGGGTGCTTGAGATCACCAACCTCACCGTCGCCTATGGGCCGATTGTCGCCCTGGACAATGTCTCGTTCAGTGTTGCGGATGGATCGATCACCGCCGTCCTGGGTGCGAACGGCGCAGGCAAAACGACGCTGGTGCGGACGATTTCGGGGCTGGTCAGATCGAGGGCAGGGTCCGTCCGCCTCGACGGGCGGGACATCTCGCGCCTCGCGCCCGAAGCGATCGCACGCCTTGGGATCGGCCATGTGCCCGAGGGCCGTGGCGTGCTCGCCGAACTGACCGTCGAGGAGAATTTGCGGCTCGGCGGACTCTCTCGAGCCGACCGCGCCGACCGGCAGGCCGCGCTGAGCGAGGCCTATGAATTATTCATGCCGCTCGCCCAGCGGCGGCATCTCCCCGCCGCGACCCTTTCCGGCGGGGAGCGCCAGATGCTCTCGATCGCCCGCGCGCTTGCCGCCCGCCCACGCGTGCTGCTGCTCGACGAACCATCGCTTGGCCTGGCCGGCCGGGTCCTGACCCAGATCATGGCCCGCATCAAACAGCTGGTCGAGGATCGCAAGCTGAGCGTGCTGCTGATCGAACAGAATGCGCGAAGCGCGCTCTCCGTGGCCGACGACGCGGTCGTGCTTTCGCTCGGCCGCATTGTCGCCCATGACCGTGCCCAGCGGCTCGCCTCGGAGGAGGGCCTCCGGCATGCCTACCTGGGGTTCTGAGCGAGGGAGGGGAGAGGACCGATGCAGCGGTTCATCGTCCTGACGCTGAACGGTCTGACGGAGGGATCGATTTACGCCGCGATGGCGCTTGCCCTGGTAATGATCTGGCGCGCCACGCAGGTCGTCAATTTCGCCCAGGGCGCCATGGCGATGTTCACCACCTACTTGGCGCTCTTCAGCCTCGAGCGAGGGGCGCCCTACTGGATGGCCTTCCTGGTGGCGCTGCTTTGCGGCCTGCTGTTGGGCGGAGTGATCGAGCGCGTCCTGGTTCGTCCGGTGGAGTCAGCGCCTCCGCTGAACATCGTCATTCTGACCCTCGGAGTCCTGCTGGTCCTGGAGGCGGTCGCGCCGATGATCTTCGGCGGACAGATTCGCTCGTTCCCGGCGGCCTTCTCAATCGTCGGCATCAAGCTGGGTTCGCTGCAGGTTCCCTTCTCGGCGTTTGACCTCTTCACCCTCGCGAGCGTCGTCTTCCTCATGGTGCTTCTCCTTTTGCTCTTCCAGAAGACGGACCTGGGACTGCGGATGCGGGCCTCGGCCTTCAATGCCGAGGTCTCTCGTCTCCTCGGGATTCGAGTTGGCCGGATGCTCACCCTGGGATGGGCACTTGCCTCCCTGGTCGGAGCCCTGTCCGGCTTGCTGATTGCGCCCACTTTGCTGCTCTATCCAACCTACATGGACCAGGTGCTCGTCTTTGGGTTCACCGGTGCGATCCTCGGGGGACTTGACAGCCCGCCGGGCGCGGTGGTTGGCGGTCTGGCGATGGGATTCAGCCTGAGCTATGTCGGCGGCTATTTCGGATCTGACCTGGAGACGGTGGGCGCGCTGGTCATCCTGGTTGCGGTGCTGATGGTCCGTCCGCGGGGACTGTTCACCTTGCGGGCGCAGCGTGTGGTTTAGCGCATGGCCATTCGGCTGGCGCGGTGGCCGTCGCGAACGACCCCAACCCTGGGCCGCCACCTCGCCCTGGCGGTCGGTGCTGCCATCCTCCTCTTGCTGCTGAGCTCGCAGATCGGCGCGTACGACGATTACAACCTCGCCGAGGTCGCCATCTTTGTGATCGCGGTCGCCGGCCTCAATGTTCTGACGGGCGTCAACGGTCAGCTTTCGCTCGGACATGGCGCGCTGATGGCCATCGGGGCGTACACAACTTCATTGATCCTCCGTGGCCATGACGTTCCCCTGATCCTCGTGCTCGTTGCCTCGGTCGCGAGCGCTTCACTGATCGGCGCCGTGTTCGGCATCGCCGCCGCGCGGCTGCGCGGGCCTTACCTTGCCGGAGCAACGCTGGCGCTCGCCGTGGGCCTACCCCAGATTGCGACTCGCTACTCGCATGTCTTCGGCGGGGAGGAGGGCCTGACGGTGACCCCGCCTGGCCCACCGGATTGGCTCGGTGCCGATTTTCCTCCCGAACGCTGGATGGCCTGGATCGCGATCGCCGCCGCGCTCGTCACGATCGTTCTCCTTGCGAACCTTCTGCAGAGCTCGGTGGGTCGCAGCTTCAAGGCGGTTCGCGACCACGAAGCCGCGGCGGCGCTTGCCGGGATCGATGTCGCTCGAACCCAGGTCCATGCCTTCGTCGTGAGCTCCGCATGCGCCGGGCTGGCCGGCTCGCTCTTTGCCTACTGGTCGGGACTGACCGCCCCGGCCGGGTTCGGTGTCGCCCTGTCGCTGCAGTTACTGAGTGCGATCGTGATCGGCGGGCTTGGCAGCTTGAGCGGAGCGGTCTGGGGCTCGATCATCCTCGTCATCATCCCGGCGCTCACGGGCGGCTTGGCCAGCAGCCTCAGCCTTGCGAGCTCGGTGGCAAACAACCTGCCGCTGGCGATCTATGGCTCGGTGCTGGTCCTGGCGATGCTTCTCGTTCCCAACGGTATCGACGGCGGCCTGCGCCGCCTGCTCGTCCTGGCCCGCACCCGCTGGACTGGGGCGCCAAGCACTCACAAGGGGGTGGTGGATTGGGACGATCCCTCGGGGGGATAAGGCTCACGCAAGACGGACCACAATGTTAAGGAGGAGAGCTTGAACAGCCAGACCAATCGAATAACCGCTTCGATGAGCCGGATTGCGATCGTCTGCGCGGTCGGGTTGCTGGCGGCATGCGGCGAGACCGCGGGGTCCTCGTCGTCGAACACCGCCTCCGCCCCCGGGATCACGGCAAGCGAGATCAAGATCGGAAGCACCCAGCCCCTTACGGGTCCCGCCGCGCCCGGCTACTCAGAAATCGCGCCGGCGGCGAATGCCTACTTCCAGTACGTCAACGCGCACGGTGGGATCTTCGGACGGAAGATCACCTATGAATACCTGGACGACGGCTACAACCCAACGAATACGGCCAGCGTCACCCGCAAGCTGGTGCTCCAGGACAAGGTCTTCGCCGTCTTCAACGCGTTGGGCACGCCGACGCACCTGGCAGTCGTGGATTACCTCAACTCGGAAAAGGTTCCCGACCTCTTCGTCGCCAGTGGTTGCAATTGTTGGAACGACACCTCCAAGTATCCGTATACCTTCGGCTGGCAGCCTGACTACACCATCGAAGGCAAGATCCTCGGACAGTACATCCAGCAAAATTTCTCTGGGAAGAAGGTCGGCTACTTCTATCAAAACGATGAGTTTGGCCTCGATGGCGTGAAGGGCCTGGACCAGCAGATGGCCGCGTCCAACGTTTCCAGCCGCCAGAACTACGTCCCGACCAACACGAACGTCGCGCCGCAGATTGCCGCGCTGCAGGCATCGGGCGCCCAGGTGGTCGTCTCCTATACGATCCCGGCGTTCACGGCGCTCGCGCTCCTGACGGCCGCCAAACTCAATTACCACCCCACCTGGGTGGTCAGCAATGTCGGGTCGGATGTCCCGACGCTGACTGGCCTGCTGACGACGTTCTCGAAAGGCGCGGTTGGGGCGCAGCTCCTTACCGGGATGGTGACCGACATCTATGAACCGCCCGTCAGCGACGCCTCCAACGCATGGATCAAGCTGTTCAAGCAGATCCATGACCAGTACAGCTCGAGCCTACCCTGGGATGGCAACGTTCTTTACGGAATGACGGCGGCCTACACCTTCGTCCAGACCATCAAGGCGGCCGGCCGTAATCCGACGAGATCCGGCCTGGTCAAGACGCTGGAAACCACCAGGCTGAGCGGTGGTCCCGGCCTCGCGCCTTACGGCTACTCACCGAACAACCATCTCGGCTTCCTTGGCGTGCAGGTGGCCACGATCGGCGCCGATGGAAGCGTGACGACCGCAGGACCGGTGTATACGTCGAGTGACAACGGCTCGATCAGCCAGTACGCCGGCAGCCCCTCGACGCCGCCGAGCAGCGGCATTCCCTCGTAAATCGCGTGCGACCGGGCCGCCATCAACCGCGGCCCGGTCGGAACCGGCTACCATCGGTTAAGCCGTAGAGGAGGGAGAAGATGGACTTCGACTATTCCCCGAAGGTCAAGGGCTTGCTGGCCAAGCTCACCGCCTTCATGGATGAGTTCGTCTATCCAAACCAGCGGCGCTACACCGAGGCGATGTCCGGCGATACGCGTTGGCGACCCAACCCGGTGGTCGAAGAGCTGAAGCCGAAAGCGAGGCAGACGGGGTTATGGAACCTCTTCCTGCCGGAATCGAAAGCCGGCGCCGGCCTGAGCAACCTCGAGTACGCGCCGCTCTGCGAGATCATGGGCCGCGTCGAGTGGGCGCCCGAGGTATTCAACTGCTCGGCGCCGGACACGGGCAATATGGAGATCCTCGAACGCTTCGGCACGCCGGAGCAAAAGTCCCAATGGCTGAGGCCGCTGCTCGACGGCGAGATTCGCTCCGGCTTCGCCATGACCGAACCGGCGGTCGCCTCATCGGATGCGACGAACATCGAGAGCCAGATCCGCCACGACGGAGACAAGTACGTCATCAGCGGGCGGAAATGGTGGACGTCTGGCGCGCTGGACCCACGCTGCAAGATCTTCATCTTCATGGGGAAGACCGACGCGGCGAACCCCGACCGTTACCGTCAGCAATCCATGGTGCTGGTCCCACGCGACACCGCCGGGGTCACGGTGGTCCGACCGCTCACCGTGTTCGGCTACGACGACGCGCCCCACGGCCATGGCGAGGTCGACTTCGACGACGTGCGCGTCCCGGTCGCGAACGTCTTGCTCGGCGAAGGACGTGGCTTCGAGATCGCGCAGGCGAGGCTGGGGCCCGGCCGGATCCATCACTGCATGCGCCTCATCGGGTTGGCGGAGGTCGCCCTGGAGCTGATGTGCCGCCGACTGAACGGGCGTGTGGCGTTTGGTCGGCCGCTCGCCGAGCAATCGCTGTGGCTGGAACGGGTTGCCGAGGCGCGCATCCTGATCGACCAGGCGCGTCTTCTGACGCTCAACGCGGCGTACCGCATGGATACAGTCGGCAACAAGGAGGCGCGGGCGGAAATCGCGATGATCAAGGTGGCGGCGCCCAATATGCTCTGCCAGGTCCTCGACTGGGCGATCCAGGCGCACGGCGCGGCCGGTGTCTCGGACGATTTTCCGCTCGCCCAGGCTTACGCCTACGCCCGTACGGTGCGGATCGTCGATGGCCCGGACGAGGTGCATCGAAACCAGATCGCGCGGCTCGAGTTGCGCAAGTACGAAAAGGTTGGCCCGACGACCGCAGACTGACCGTTCACTCGACGATGTCATCGGCGCCATGCGCTCGCTGGAGCAGTCCTATCTCATCGGCGTCGACGGCGTCACCGAGGTTTGGCTCGTGCGCCATGCAGACGTCTACGACGCCCTCGACGAGATCAACGATCCTCCTTTGAGCGCGCGTGGTCGGGAGCAGGCGAGGCGGCTGGCCATTCGGCTGCGCCCGCTGCAGATCACGCAGGTCTATGCGAGCCCGGCCCGGCGCGCCCAGGAAACGGCGCGGGCGCTGACCGATGACGTGCGCGTCGATTCGAGGCTGCGAGAGGCCGCCGCCGACTTCACCGGTGGCCGGCTGGCGGTCGAGGAAGCGCCGGCGTCCCTGGTTGACCGGATGCATCGGTCGGTCGAGGATGCGGTCGCCACGCACGCCGGCGGCCGGGTTCTCCTTGTCGGTCACGGGATCGCGATCCTCAATTACCTCACCGATGTGCTGCGGCTGCAGCCGGGGACGCTCCGACTCTATCCCCCGTTTACAGGCGTCAGCATCGTGCGCATCAAAAATGGTCGGCGCGCCGCCGGCACGCTCTTTGACGTCGCCCACCTCGAGGGGATGGCATGACGAGCGTCGAAACGATGATCCGCGCCGACCTGGGGCGCGCGATCGCCGAGCCGGTGCTCGATGTCCGCCCCATTCCGGAGGGACATTCCGGATTTACCTATTGGGTGGATCTGGAAGGACGGCGGGCGGTGTTGCGCCTGCCACCACCGGGCGCCAAGATCGCGGGCCCCGCCGATATTCCGCGGCAGGGACGAATCATGCAGGCGCTTCACGCCCAGGGAATTCCCGTCCCCGCTGTCCTCGCGATGTCGGCCGACCCGGCGGTCGACGGAAGGCCCTACGTGTTGATGGAGGTGATGCCCGGTCAGCG
>Ga0066671_10000208_pt1 | contig 17827 bp, 15 predicted proteins | sample GraSoiAngelo_120_FD_62294 | JGI IMG/M metagenome (GOLD analysis project Ga0066671, IMG submission 62294) | Grasslands soil microbial communities from the Angelo Coastal Reserve, California, USA - 14_0919_09_20cm | ecosystem: Environmental > Terrestrial > Soil > Grasslands | place: USA...
CACTTTTCCGGATCATGCTTTAGGCCTTGCGCAGGGCAAAATGCGCGCCGCAGAACGCCACCACCGCGCCGAGGCACAGCGCTGCAAGACCAGCGAGCACGCCCGAAACGGTCGGGAGCGGGCTCGGCGCCGAAGCCGCCTGGCCCGCGCCAGCCAGGATCAGCACGCCGACCACGACCAGGAATTGCCGCATCCGCATCGGAATTTGCCCTGACGCCGCGCTGTGCATCAGGTCGGCGGTGAAATAGCCGCCGGAGAAGCCGACAGTCGCGATCAGCCACCATGCGATCGCCGCACCCGCGGGCATGAATTCGCGGGTATCGGAGCGCCACAGGCCGCCGAGATCGAGACCGTAACGCACGCCTAGCATGTGCACGGCGAGCGCCAGCAGCACCCCTGAAACGATCGCGCCCGCCAGAATCAGGCGCCGCGGAAAATAAGTCGCCTCGGCCATGCGCTGCTTGTAAGATAAAGCCAAGCGGCCGCGCAAGCAGGCGCGGGCCACGTTCAACCATTCTATGAGAAGATATTCCTTGGGGCGGGTGCGGGCATGGCAATCGGTCTTCTGGCATTGATGGCGGCAGCCGTATTCTTTGGCGCGGCGTTTTATGTGAGCGCCGTCGAGCAGCCGGCGCGGCTGACGCTGGACGATCGGGCGCTGCTCACGGAGTGGAAGCCTGCCTACAAGCGCGGCGCGGCGATGCAGGCGCCGCTCGCGCTCGCGGGCTTCGCGCTGGCGATGATCGCGTGGTGGCAGAACTCGCATCCCGGCTTCCTGATCGGCGCCATCGCCATCATCGCACCCTGGCCGTGGACGCTGTTCGGGATCAAACCGACCAACGATGCGCTGCTCGCAACTGATGCGGAAAGGGCAGGGCCGGCCTCGCGCGCGCGGATTGTCAGATGGGGTGCGCTCCACGCGGTGCGGACCGCATTGGGCGCCATTGCGTCATTGGCGTTGTTGTGGGCGTGTCTGTCGCGCTAAATCGATCCCCATGACCGCTCGTTTGCCGACCGAGGCCGCCGTGCCCGCGATCTCCTACGCCTACAAGGCGTCGCTGATTGGCGGAGCGCATCAGTTCGAGCTGACGGACGACGGATTATCGTTCCGCCTGGCTGGCCGGTCCGGGCTGTGGCCGTATGCGGAGATTGGCGCGATCCGGCTGTCATACCGGCCGGTATCGATGCAATCGCGCCGCTTCCGCGCCGACATCCACCATGCAAATGGTGCGCGCATCGCCATCCTGTCGACGACATGGCAGACCGCGGCCCTGATGGCGCCGCAGGACAAGGAATATCGCAACTTCATCGTGCAACTGCATGAACGGATGGCGAAGGCCGGAAGCCGAGCCGCCTTGAGCGGCGGACTGGGCGCGAATACCTATGCCGCCGTGCTTGTCGTGCTGGCAGTGCTGGCGATAGCGATGGCCGGGCTCCTGGTTCGCGCCATCGCGACCGGCGAATTCGCGGGCGCATTGTTTATCGTCGGTTTCACTGCCCTGTTCGGCTGGCAGGTCGGCGGCTTCGTCCGCCGCAACCGGCCACTGGTCTACGATTTCGACCATTTGCCCGAAGCGCTGCTGCCGTAATCGCTTCGCTCGCAATCAAGCGCAAATAACCTCGCTAATGCCGCACTACCAGCACCGAGCACTTGGCGTAGCGCACCACATGGCCGGCGTTGGAGCCCAGGAAATAGGTGCGCATCGCCGGGCGGTGCGAGGTCATCACGATCAGGTCGGCCTTGATCGCGGCGGCCTCTTCGAGGATTTCGTGATAGATGCCGCCCTGTCGCACCACGCCCGAAATCCGCGACGGCTCAATGCCGGATTCCCGCGCCACGATCGCAAGCGCTTCCTCGGACGTCTCACGCTGCTGGGTATCGAAATCCGCGGGCACGTATTCGGCCAGCATCACCGGCGTCATCGGCAGCACGTTGAGAAGCCGGACCGTGCCGTTCCAGGTTTGCGACAACGTCGCGGCGGTTGCGATCGCGGGTTTCGCCAGATCGGTATCGGAAAGATCGATCGGCACCAGAATCGATTTGAACATCTTGCGCCCTCCCTGTCCCTGGTCAATCTAGCATAGATCGAGCGCTTGGCGACGCGGCCTTAGGCTTGCTTGAGAAGCTTTGGGCTGACAAACAGCACCAGCCGTCCGCGGCGGAACGATACGTCGTTCCAGTCATCGATGGCGAAGTCGAACACCGCAAGCCCGGAAGTCGGCAGATTGTTGGCAAGCGCCTTGCGCCGGGCGCCGTCGCCGCTGCCGGCGAGCGCCAGCGCCAGCTCGTGCATCCCTGGATTGTGCCCGACCAGCATCAGCCGCTTCGGATCGGAGACCGAGGCCGTGCGGATGGTCCGCAGGAGCTGCGCCGGTTCCGCGCCATAAAGGTCCGCCACAAGCTCGACACGCGGCTTGGGCGCCAAACCCATCATTGCCGCCCAGGCGATGTCCCAGGTTTGGTGCGCCCGGACCGCCGGCGAAACCAGCACGCAATCCGGAAAGGGCGGATTCCGGCCGATCCAGCCGCCGATTTCGGCGGCATCCCTCAGGCCGCGCTCGTCGAGCCGGCGGTCCTGATCGCGGCCTGAGGGAGCCTCGCTTTCAGTCTTGGCGTGACGCAGCAGCATCAAACGGCGCATAACGCAATCTCGATTCGTTTCGGTCCCAATTAATCTACAAGCTCATGCTTGGGACAAGGTGACAAGTATCCGAAGGGTACGTAAGAAAACGTCATGAGTGCGACTCCCAAGGGCAAGACCAACGGAGCGGACGGCGCGACGTTGCACGAGCGCGCGCGGCTGTCGTTCGACCTCGACGTCGATATCTGCGTGGTCGGGGCAGGGCTCGCCGGTCTCACGGTTGCGCTCGAGGCGGCGCGGCTTGGTGCCAGCGTCGCCGTTCTCGAAGGCCGGCACGTTGGCTGGAATGCGTCCGGCCATCAGCTCGGCACGGTCATGCCGGGCTACGGGCTTCCGCTTTCGCAACTGATCGAACGCATCGGGTTTGAAGACGCCCGCGAACTTTGGTCGTTGTCCAAAGAGGGCGCGGAATTTGTTCGCGCCAACGCCTCCGAGGAAAAGATGCCGGGAATTGCGCTCAGCGAGGGCGCGCTCGAGGTTTCCAACGTCGATGTCGGCGATCAATTGATCAGCCGGTTACAGATGCTCAGTGAGGATTTTGAGACTGAGGTGGAGGGCTGGCAGATCGATCGCGTGCGCAGCGAGCTTCGCACCGATCACTATTTTCACGGCGTGTATTATCCCAAGGCATTCCAGCTCGACGGCCGCAAATATGTCCACGGTCTGGCGTCGCTCGCAAGGCGAGCAGGGGCACGCATCTTCGAGGACACGCCGGTCGTCAGCATCGATGCCTCGGGGATTCGCAAACGCATCGTGACGCCGTCGGCGCGTTTGCGTGCCTCCCACATCGTGCTCGCCGGCAATATCCATCTCGGCGCGCCGCTGCGTCGCTTGTCGGAGACGCTGCTGCCGGTCTGGCGCTACGCCGCGGTGACGGCGCCGCTCGGTGCGCGCCTTGACGACGTCATCGCATTCAAGGGCTCGGTGGCCGACACCGACGGCATCGATCATTTCCGGATCGTGGATGGCGACCACCTGATGTGGGCGAGCCCGCAAACCACCTGGGCCGCGCGGCCGCAACGTTTTGGGCGCGCCATCGAGCGCAGGATCCGCTCCGTGTTTCCAAAACTCGGGCCGGTGGAGATTGCCGAGACCTGGGGTGGCGCCGTCGGCGAGACCGTGCACGGCATGCCGCAGATCGGCCAGTTGCGGCGCGGGTTGTGGGTCGCAAGCGGTTTCGGCCGCCAGGGCTTGAACACTTCGGCGATGGCCGGGCAGTTGATCGCCCGCAGCATCCTGTGGGGCGACGAACGCTGGCGGCTGTTTTCACCGTTCGAGCTGGTTTGGGCCGGTGGTCCGACCGGCCGCGTCGCGGGATATTTCATCGACATGTGGGGCCGGGCAAGTTCCGCCGCTGCCGGCGCGCTCGCCCGTCACCGGGAACGGGTGCGCGCGCAGGAACGCATCCGCGAGGCACGGCTCGCGGAAGCCAATCGCCAGGCCGGAACGCGCGGGCCGCAACGCCCCCCGCAACCGGGACGAGCGCGCCCGGTACGCCCGCCGCCGCCGGCGTCCGCGCCGGCCGATTCGGGGGAGGCCGGCGAGGGGCGCTGATTTCGGGAATCTCGCAAGAAAGTGAGAAATTTCCCCTGCGAGCGGTGTAACTTCTTACCCGAGAGGCCGTATCTCAGGTCGAACCGGCCCGAATTGCGCTTCGCACGGAGACCATCATGATCGACCGCCGCATTATGCTCGCATCTTTGGCCAGCCTGTTGAGCCTTGCCGCTTTCCGCTGGCTCCGGGCTTCGCCGGCACAGGCCGCCGAGAAGTTTGAAGTCGAAAAGTCCGATGCGGAGTGGCGCGCGCAACTCACGCCGCAGCAATATGATATCCTCCGCAAGCAGGGCACCGAGCGCCCGGGATCGAGTCCGCTTCTCAACGAGCATCGCAAAGGCATCTTCGCCTGCGCCGGTTGCGACCTGCCGCTGTTCTCCTCGGAGACCAAGTTCGAGAGCGGCACCGGCTGGCCGAGCTTCTATCAGCCGCTCGAGAACGCCGTCGGCAAGACCGAAGACCGCACCTTCGGCATGCTGCGGACCGAAATCCACTGCCGCCGCTGCGGCGGCCACCTCGGGCACGTCTTCGACGACGGGCCGAAGCCGACCGGACTGCGCTACTGCATGGACGGCTACGCCCTGGTATTCCATCCGGCCGCGCCGTCGGCGACCTGACGGCTCCTTTTTGTCCTGACGCGTTTTCTTCGGAAACGCTTCCTTTGTCGTGACGCGTTTTCTTCGAAAACGCTTCGGCGCCCGGCAATTGTTGCCCGCCCGGCAATTGTGCCCCGGTCACTGGACCGGGGCATTTTCATTTAAGTGGCTGATATGACGATGTTTCCCATGTTGGCATAGCGCTTGCGACAGTCTCCACCGAATGCGGCCATGGCCTCGTGCTGATCACCTGGCCGCGCGGCACGAATGTGGAGACAATGTTATGGGTATCTTCGACGCGCTTAACACCTCGGTTGGCGGCCTGCAGGCTCAGTCCTTCGCGTTGCAGAACATTTCGGGCAACATCGCGAACGCCTCGACCACCGGCTACAAGGGCATTGGCACCAGCTTCGAGGATCTCATTCCAGACGCCACGACGCCGAGCCGGCAGGTTGCCGGGGGCGTCACCGCGTTCGCCCAGGCCACGATCACCACCCAGGGCACCGTCTCGGCCACAACGGTTGCCACCAACATGGCAATCAACGGTGACGGCTTCTTCTCGGTGCAAAAGGCGAGCGCCGTGGTCGACAACGTGCCCGTCTTCACCGGCGTCACCGATTACACCCGCCGTGGCGATTTCCAGGTCAATGCCAACGGCAACCTGATCAACGGCGCCGGCTACTACCTGATGGGCGTCACCGTCGATCCCAAAACCGGCAACCCGACCGGCAACGTTCCGCAGGTCCTGCAATTCCAGAACAACTTCATTCCGGCGCAGTCCACCACCGCCATTCAATATGCCGCGAACCTTCCGACCACACCGAAGACGCCGGCAAGTTCAGGCGCGCAGGCCGGCACGATCACCGCAGGAGGGGGCATCAACCCCGCCGACTTCGCTTCCAATCCCTTGCCGTTGGGTACGCCGGCACCGCCTGTCAATGCCTCCGCCACTGGCGCTGCCCGCAACAACGACAACACCACTCCGGCCGCGATCACCGCGGCGACTCAGTTGGTCGGTACCGCCAGCGCCTCGTCCAACGACCTCGCAACCGCGATCACTAACGGCTCGTCCCTGACCGTCGATGGCAAGACCATCACCTTCTCGACGGGGCAAACCACCTCCACCACCAATGCTTCCGGCAACGTCACGATCGGCATCGGCCCGGGCAGTACACTGACCGTGCAGAGCGTGCTTAGCGCGATCGACGGCATCACTGGAGCCTCGACGTCCTCCACCGTCAACGGCTCGGGCCAGCTCGTGCTCTCGACCGGCACCAACCAGGACCTGGTCATCTCGGGCACCGGCAACGCGCTCGCCGCGCTCGGCCTCAGCGCGGGCACGACGGTGCGTGCGGCCGGCACCAACCCCGGCACGGGTATCGTTACCGGCAATGACCTGACGGCGTTCACCAACGAATCCATCAGCGGCGGCGCGGTGACGGCTTTCAACGCCGCGGGAACGCCGATTAACGTGCAATTGCGCTGGGCCAAGACCGACAGCGCTTCGCTGGGCACCGGACACCAGGACACCTGGAATCTGTTCTACCAGACCAGCACCACCGCGACCGGCGCCCAGACCGCGTGGGTCAACACCGGAACGAACTTCGTCTTCAACGCCAACGGGTCGCTGGCCTCGCCGGCCGGCTCGGCGATCAGCGTTCCGGCCGTGAGCGTCGACGGGCAAGTGCTCGGCAATCTTACCTTCAACATCGGCGCCGGCACCTTGACGCAGTTTGCGAGTACGGCGGGTGCTGCGACCATCAACAACCTCACGCAGAATGGCTTCGCCGCCGGTCAGCTACAGTCGGTTGCCATCAACAACTCCGGCATCGTGGTCGGTACATTCTCGAACGGCCAGAACATCGACCTCGCCCAGGTCACGCTGTCGCACTTCAACGGCACCAACTACCTCAAAGCGCTCGACGGCGGCGCCTATGAGGTGACCGACCTGTCGGGACCCGCGATCGCCGGCGCGTCCGGCCAGATCAGCGGGTCGTCGCTCGAGGGATCGAACACCGACATCGCCGACGAATTCACCAAGCTGATCGTGACGCAGCAGGCCTATTCGGCGAACACCAAAGTGATCACCACGGCCAACAACATGGTTCAGGATCTTCTCAACGTGCTGCGCTGATCAGCGACCGGCACAACTCAGTTTGACGTAATCAAGGCGGGTATTTTCCATGGGTTTGAGTTCAGCCCTTGCCACTGCGATGACGGGTTTGCGCGCCAACCAGGCCGCGCTCTCGATCATATCGGGCAACGTCGCCAACGCGCAGACGCCGGGCTACGTCACCCAAAAACCCAACCAGATCGAGGTCAATAGCGGCGGCGACGGTTCGACCGTCCTGACCACCGGCGTCAGCCGCCAGCTCGATCTGTTCGTGCAGAATCAGTTGCGGACCGAGACGTCCGGCGGAGCCTATGCCGATCAAACGGCCAACATCCTCGGCCAGTTGCAAAGCGTCTACGGCACGCCCGGCGGCGATGGCACGCTGGAGACGACGCTCAACAATTTTACCACGGCGCTGCAGGCGCTATCGAGCAATCCGGGCAACCAGTCGGCGCAGGCGGTGGCGCTATCGGCGGCCCAGACATTGGCACAGCAGCTCAATACCACGACGCGGGGCATTCAATCCCTGCGCTCGAATGTCGAGCAGGACATCGGCAATTCGGCGACCCAGGCCAACGCCGCGATGACGCAGATCGCGCAGATCAATACCCAGCTTCAGGGGCTGAGCCCCACCGATCCCGAGGCCGCGACGCTGATGGATCAGCGCGACAATGCGCTGAGCCAATTGGCGAAGCTGGTGGATGTTCGGGCGGTCACGGATTCGTCTAACCAGACCAACGTGTTCACGACCTCGGGCATCCAGCTTGTCGGCGCCGGGCTCGCTTCGGAGTTTACCTTCAATTCGCCCGGCACGCTCGGCGCCACCTCTCTATATAGTGCCAACCCGGCCAAATCCGGCGTCGGCGCGCTGAACATCAAGTTGCCCAACGGCGCGTCCATCGATCTGGTCGCGACCAACGCCATCAGTTCGGGCCAGATCGCCGCCGACCTCAAGCTGCGAGACCAGACGCTGGTGCAGGCGCAGACGCAGGTCGACCAGATGGCCGCCACGTTGTCGAGCGCGGCATCCGATCAAACCACGGCCGGCACCGCAGTCACCGGACCGCCTGCCGGATTCGACGTCAGCCTGTCGGGCGCGTTGCCGGGCAACACTGTCAACCTGACCTACACAGACACCGCGACCAACACCCAGCACCTGATCTCGATCGTCAACGTGAACGATCCGGCCGCGCTGCCGCTGCACAATGCGGCCAACGCGAACCCAAAGCTAGTCGGCGTCGATTTCTCCGCAGGCGCGGCCTCGGTCGCTGCGCAATTGAATATAGCGCTTGGCGGCAGCCACCTGCAATTCTCGAATGCTGCGGGCTCGCTGCGGGTGGTCGACGACGGGACAAGTTCTGCAACCGTCAATGCGGCTTCGGTCACGACGACCGCTACGTCGCTTGCCAGTGGAAATCCCCAGCTTCCGTTGTTCACCGACGCAAGTTCGATCTATGCCGGCCAGATCACCGCGAGCGGCTCGGAGCTGACGGGCCTTGCCGGACGCATCACGGTGAACGCGGCGCTGCTCGCCGATCCCACCAAGCTCAGCGTCTACAACACGTCGCCGCTGACCGCGACCGGCGACAGCAAGCGCTCGGACTTTCTCTACGCGCAGCTCACCTCGACGAAATTCAGCTATTCGCCGTCGACCGGAATAGGTACGAACGCGCAGCCGTTCCAGGGCACGGTCACGAGCTATCTGCAGCAGTTCATCAACCAGCAAAGCAACGCCTCCACGCTGGCGAACCAATTGCAGCAGGGCCAAAGCGTGGTCGTGAGTACGCTGCAGCAGAAATTCAATTCGACCGCCAGCGTCAACATCGATACCGAAATGTCCAACCTGATCGCGGTGCAGAACGCCTATGCCGCGAATGCCCACATCATGTCGGTCGTGCAGAGCATGATGAATACCCTGCTGCAGGCTCAAGTGTAAGGCGGCTGAAAATGTCGATCTCCAGTATCAATTATGGCTCGTCGCTGCTTGGGCAGTCGGTGCGCAATCTGAACCAGCAACTCACCGACCTGTCGACCCAGCTTTCCACCGGCGTGAAGTCCACCAACTATGCCGGCATGGGCGTCAACGAGGGTTTTGCGATCGCCGCGCGATCGCAGCTCGCCAACATCTCCGCATTTACAACCACGATGACCAACGTCAATACGATCATCTCGGCGGCCAACACCGCGCTGCAGTCGCTATCGCAGACCGCGAGCTCGGTCCAGAGCTCGGCCGCCGCGACCGCCCAAAACGTGAACAGTAGCAACGGACAGACCATCGCGCAGCAAAATGCGGCGTCCCAGCTTTCGTCGATCGTCGGCATCCTCAATACCCAGGTCGGCGACCGCTACATCTTCTCCGGCAGCGCGATCAATACCCCGGCAGTCGCTTCCGCCGACGACATCATGAACGGCAGCGGCACGCTCGCGGGATTGAAGCAGGTGATCTCCGAACGTCAGCAGGCCGATCTCGGCACCAGCGGGCTCGGACGCCTCGTCATTACGTCGCCGACGGCGACGTCGGTTAAGGTGGCGGAAGACGTCGCGGGATCGCCGTTCGGCTTCAAGCTGAGTTCGGTGAACGCGTCGTGGGCCGGGGCCACGGTGACCGGTCCTATAGGCTCGCCGGCGGCGGTCTCGGTCGACCTCGGCGCGACCAATCCCAATCCGGGCGATCAGGTGAGCTTCACGTTCAAGCTTCCTGACGGCACCACCGAATCCGTTCAACTGACGGCAACGAACACGACGCCGCCGCCGACCGGCAGCTTCACCATCAGCGCCACGTCGACGTTGACAGCCAGCAATCTCAATGCCGCCCTCAACAGCTCGATCAGCACGCTCGCCAACACCGCGCTGGTGGCGGCGTCTGCGGTCGCCGCCGGCGACAATTTCTTCAACACCGACACCGCGATCGGGACCGTGGTCAATACCAAGGCCGCAACGCCGATCACCGGCGCGACGACCTTGTCCGGCGCCGCCGCCACCAACTCGCTGACCACCGATTTTGCGCCGGGCGACACGATCACCGTCAACGGCCAACAGATCAGCTTTGTCGCCTCCGGCGCGAGCGGCAACAACCAGGTCAACGTCACCGACAGCGTCCAGACGCTGCTCTCCAAGATCGACGCGATCACCGGAACCTCGACGCCGTCCACCATCTCCGGCGGCGCGATCACGCTGCACGCCGATGACGCCGCCGGCCTCACGGTCACGAGTTCGAATGCCGCTGCCTTCGCGGCGCTCGGATTTACCGGCACCGTGTCGGCAACGCAGCCACTGCGGGTCGGGGGCTCGCCGCTGGGATCGGCGACCACGCTGGTCAACGGTTCGGCCAACACGGTCGCTTGGTACACCGGCAATTCCGGACCGGGTACTGCGCGCGCGTCGTCGACGGTGCGCATCGACCAGTCCCAGAGCGTGCAATACGGCGCGCAAGCCAACGAGCAGGCGATCCGCTCAGAGATCCAGGCGATCGCGGTGTTCGGTGCCGTCACGACCACGCCGGGCGGAGCCAATTCGGCGGCCCAAATTGCGGCGCTCAGCTCGCGCACGGTCACGAACCTGACGCCGCAGGCCGGCCAGCAGACCATCCAGGATATCCAGACCGAATTCGCCACCGCTCAGAGCACAATGAAGGATGCCACGGCCCGGCAGACCCAGGCCAAGACGGCGCTGCAGGACATGATCGACCAGACCGAAAATATTTCGACCGATCAGGTGGCGAGCCAGATTCTGGCGCTGCAGACCGCCCTTCAAGCGTCATACCAGACTACTTCGATGCTCTCGCAGCTCACCCTGACCAAGTTCCTTCCGATAGCCTGATCGCGACGCCTTCACGCCGTTAGGTTTTCGTTAACTACGCCTATTTACTGTTTCGTCAGAAGTAAGGCGCAGTTCGCCGCTTCGGAGCCAATCATGAACGACAAAATCCATCTTGTGGTGGCTACGCCCTGCTTCGGCGGTCAGATCTCCACCATCTACGCGGGCTCGATCTTCCGATTGCAGCGGGCGCTGCGCTCCAGCTCCAATGTCGAGCTTACCGTTCAGATGCGCGACGGTGACGCGCTGATCACGCGGGCGCGCGCCAACCTGGTGACGCTGTTCCTGAACGATCCCACCGCCACCCATCTCCTGTTCGTAGACGCGGACATCGGCTTTACGCCCGAGCAGGTTTTTCGGCTGATCGAATGCGGGGCCGATGTCGTTGCCGGCGTGTATCCGATCAAGCGGGTCAACTGGGAGAAGGCGAGGCGGGCGCTGGAGTCGAAGCGATCGAACGTGCCGGCAGCCTCGCTCGACTATGTGCTCGAGATCGACGACCCCGATCGCGTGACGGTGGTCAGGGGATTTACCCGGGTGCGCTACGCCGGAACCGGCTTTTTGATGATCCGCCGCCATGTGCTGGAAAGGATGTGCGCGCACCCGGACCACGCTTCGCTGCAATTCTTCCGCGAGCATTCGCACGACGCGCTCGCCGGAAGTCCAAACAGGTTCGCATTGTTCGAGTGCATGATCGACCCGAAGAACGGAACTTATCTCAGCGAGGATTTCGCGTTCTGCCGACGCTGGACCGATATCGGCGGCGAGATCTGGGCCGATCTCGAAAGCAGTCTCGATCACGTCGGACCGTCGGTCTTTCATGGCGATGTCTCATCGCAGTTTGCGGTGGCGCCAGCCGCGGCGGATGCCGCGTGAGATCCGGCGAATGATGTCGGCCGCTCCTAAGTTGCAGACTATTGAGGCTCTCGGTTTCCGCACCTTCGATGGCGGGCCTTCACGCGGGCTGCGCGACTTGTTCGCACCGCTTCATGATCTGCTCACCTGCGGCGGCGATCCTCGGCTGAGCCTCGATCCGGCTCGGGGCCGCAATGCGTACGGGTGCGGACCCATGCCTTCGCCGCAGACATGGAGTTTTGCCTCAAGCACGGCATCGTCGATTTCGGAGCGGGCCTACAGGCGCGCCGCTCTTGCGCGCGAGGAGCTAATGCAGTCGGCGATCACAGCCGGGCTGGAGGCAGCGCTTGACGCGCGCATCGAAGAAATGCGCAGCGAACTCAGAGCTCATTTGCGGCTTTCGGCAAGCGAAGTGGATGTGGTTTTCTCTCCGTCGGGCACCGACTCGCAGCTTCATGCCTTGTTTGTCGCACGGTCGTTGCTGGGTCCTGCGCTCACAACGATCATTGTGGGGTCGGATCAGACCGGCAGCGGAACGGTCTATACGGCGCGTGGGCGCCACTTCAATACGCTGACGGCGGGTGAGCGCCCGGTTCGCAAGGATGCGCCGATCGACGGCTTGTCCTGCGACAGCGTCGAGGTGCCGTTGTTCGGCGGAACGCGAGACGTCAGAATGCGGACGGATGGCGACGCGGCCGTTCTCGACGCCATTGACGCTGTGGTCGCGAACGGCGCCAGCGTTCTGCTCCAAATCATGGATTCGTCGAAACTTGGCTGGCGCTCGCCGAGCGAAGCGTGCCTCGACGAGATCGCCAATAGGTGGCCCGACCAGGTTTGGATCGTCGTCGACGCCTGCCAGATGCGCATCAGCCGCCGTCGGATGAAAACCTATCTCGATCGCGGATATATGGTGCTGATCACGGGCTCCAAATATTTCGGCGGACCCGCCTTCAGCGGCGCGCTGCTGGTCCCGGCGGGGCTTTCGCGATCGCTCGATCGAGGCGAAGGGATCGCGCCCGGAGTTCTCGACTATGCCAGCCGCAGCGATTGGCCGAAACGCTGGAGCGCGCTGCGGTCTCGTTTCGAGAGCAGGCCCAATCTCGGTCAATGGCTGCGCTGGGAAGCTGCGCTGGAAGAAATCAAGGCCTATTACCAGGTGCCGGATGCGTTCCGCACGCTGGCGCTGCGACAGCTCGAGGCCGGGATCGAGAGCCTTATCATGCTGTCGTCATCGCTTCATCTGGTTGGCTCGGGGACGAAAGCCTGCGGGAGTGAAGACGAGGAATTCGCTCACGCAACGATCTTTCCGTTCACGATCAACCGCGATCGCAGCCCGCTTTCGCCCGACCGCTGCCGGGTAGTTTATCGTGCGCTGGCGCAGGATTTGCGCGAGGTGATCGGCGGCAGCGAGGCTGATCAGGCCATCACGGCGCGTCATTGCCTGGTCGGCCAACCGGTTCGAATAGAGATGCGGGACGAAGAGCCGACTGCCGCACTACGCCTGTGCGTCGGCGCGCGCCTCGTCACCGAGACGTGGTCGCCGGACGCTCGAGCCGCGCAGCAGAATCTACAGCGCGAGCTTGATCGCATCGCAGACGTCGTCGCCAAGATAGAGCTGCTGCTTGAGCATACAGGCAGGATGGAATTCGTGGAGCTGCCATATGCAAACTGAATCTCTCGGACTAGCCGACACCGCCTGCGCAGACCGGGTCGGCATGGCCCGGCTCACGAAGATGGCGTTCGACGGCGCAGACCTGCGTCCGTTATGCCAGGAACTGACCGCCAAGCTGCTCGACGGCACCGCGCAGGCGGGCGAGGGACTGGACCTGTCGCTGATCGCGCAGCTTCTGGGCGACAAGGAGACCGGTCTTGCCGTTCAGCGGGAGATACTCGCCTCTCATCGGCTATTCCGCTCGCCATGCGCCGCAAGCAATCCGCGTCTGCGCGTTCTTGCGCTGGCAGCGGCGACCGACATGGGCAGCAATACGCCGATCGAATTCCTCCTTGAGGAGTCCGGCATCGAGTTGATGGTGCTGTACGTCGTTCCCGACGCCGGACTCCCGGTGCCGCTGCCCAATCACGACGTCGCTATCGTGATCGCCTCCGATTCGGAGGATTGCCGCGAGGCGCTGTGTGTGATCGATCAGGCGGCGCCGCGCTGGCCGCGGCCGCTGCTCAATCCGCCGCAACTGGTTTGCAATCTCGATCGCGACAAGCTGCATCATCTGCTCAAGGGCGTGGACGATCTCGAGATTCCCGCGACGATCTCGGTCACCCGCGCACAGCTATTGCAGCCGGCACAGTCGGCCGGAGTGGTCGCCGGCATCGCTGTTTTTCCCATCATTGTCAGGCCGCGCGGCTCGCATGCCGGTGTCGGTCTTGCCAAAATCGATGATCGTGAGGCGATGGCGGGCTATCTCGATCAACGCCAGGAAGAAGAGTTCTTTATTTCGCGCTACGTCGACTATTCCAGCGACGACGGCTTGTTCCGCAAATACCGCGTGGTCTTCGTGGACGGCAAGCCCTACGCCTGTCACATGGCGATCGCGGATCGCTGGGACATCTGGTACCTCAACGCGGGAATGTCCGGGAGTGCCGGCAAGCGTCTCGAGGAAGAGACCTTCATGCATACTTTCGATTTCGGCTTCGCGCGTCGTCACCATGCTGCGCTGGCCGGCATGGCCGGCCGCATTGGCCTCGACTACTTCACGGCGGACTGCGCGGAGACCAAAAGCAGAGCGCTGTTGATCTTCGAGGCGGACAATACCGCCGTCGTTCACAATATGGATTCGCCGGAGGTCTTTCCCTACAAGCCGCCCCAGATGCGCAAGATATTCGATGCGTTCGTGGCAATGCTGGAGCGCCGCGTCCGACGTGGGCAGGAGCAGGCGGCGTGAGCGAGGTGCTGTTGCGTCAATCGTCGCTGCATTCCGAAGCAGGCGAGACGCTCGATCCCCGCAATTGGGAGGATTTGCGCGCGCAGGCTCATCGCATGCTCGATGACATGATCGACTACGTCGCGGATGTTCGCGATCGTCCGGTATGGCAACCTATACCGGATGCTGTTCGCGGGCAGTTCCGTGCCACGCTGCCGCGTCAGCCTTCGGACCTCGGCGAGGTCTATCGCGAATTCACCGATCTCATCGCGCCGTATGCGACCGGGAACGTTCATCCCGGCTTCATGGGATGGGTGCACGGCGGCGGCTCCGCCGTCGGCATGCTGGCGGAGATGCTGGCCGCCGGCCTCAACGCCAATCTCGGCGGACGCGATCACATTCCGATCGAAGTCGAGCGACAGATCACGGCGTGGGTCCGCGAGATGTTCGGCTTTCCCGCGAGCGCGAGCGGGATCTTCGTCACCGGAACCTCGATGGCCAATCTGATGGCTGTGCTGGTGGCACGAACGTGCGCACTCGGCAAATCTGCGCGGCAGCACGGCATCGGCCATGAAGGCGCGGCTTTGACCGCCTACACGTCGAAGGCGGCACACGGCTGCATCGCCAAGGCGATGGATATCGCAGGCTTCGGCACCGACGCGCTGCGCTGCATCTCCATCGACCAATCGCACCGGATCGATGTCGCTGCGCTGCGCGCGCAGATTGTGCGCGATCGCGAAGCCGGGCTGAAGCCGTTCCTGGTGGTGGCCTCGGCCGGCACGGTGGACATTGGCGCAATCGACGACTTGGCGGCGCTCGCAGCGCTTTGCCGTGAAGAGAAGCTCTGGTTTCACGTCGACGGCGCCTATGGCGCGCTCGGGATCCTCTCGCCGGTGCTCGCGCCGCTGCTCAAGGGCATAGAGGATGCCGATTCGATTGCGCTTGATTTCCACAAGTGGGGACAGGTGCCCTACGACGCGGGCTTTCTGATGGTGCGCGACGGCGAGCGGCATCGCCAGGCATTTGCGGCGCCTGCCGCCTATCTGCGGCGGGAAACGCGCGGGCTCGCCGCGGGTGCATCGTGGCCTTGCGATCTCGGTCCCGATCTGTCGCGCGGCTTCCGGGCACTCAAGACCTGGTTCACCTTCAAGACCTACGGCACCGAAAAGCTCGGAGCGGTCATCGCGCGCACCTGTGCGCTCGCCGGACATCTGCAAGCGCGGATTTTGGCGGAGCCGCGGCTCGAACTGCTGGCACCGGTCAATCTCAACATCGTCTGCTTCCGCTATCGCGCGATCAACGCCAACAAGATCAATGGCGACATCGTTATCGACATTCAGGAATCCGGGATCGCTGCGCCATCGACCACTATTCTCGATGGCCAACTCGCGATACGGGCGGCGATCGTCAATCACCGCACCGATGCTCGCGATATCGATGCGTTGATTTCAGCCGTGCTGGAATTCGGGGCGCTGCGATCGTCTCCCAACGACGGCCTTGTGCCGCAAATCGAAGCATCTCCGCCGCTGGCGATGTAAGCGATCGCTGTCAGCCGGAGCGTTGCGCTCCGTCGCGAACCGCGATGGCGCTACGCTGACTTGCGGTCGGTTTCCATGTTGACGCGGGTCGCACGGAGAGATTTCGCGTCCTGAATGAGCTTGTCTTCGTGGTCGATCAGTTTTTTCGCTTCTTTCAGCGCGTAATACGGATCGCCATTCAGGATGTGATTGTTGATCCCTTCGATGAAAGGCCACGCGCTCGGTACGGTGCTCAGGATGTCTCGCACCAGGCTGAAGTAGGTCGGATGATGGGCCATCGGGTCCGGCGAGAGATACATCAGTTGCACCGCCAGATAGACCAGCTTGGCCGGCGTGTCCGCGGTTTCCGGCGTCAGGATATCCTTCTCGCGCAGGATCGGAATCTTGTCGCCGTCGATCAACAGCCGCGCGCGCTGATCGGTATTGGTGATCACGCACGCGCCAATGATGATGCGCTCGTTCGGCTTGAGCTCGACTTTTAAAGCCACGGCTGTTCTCCGCTGAAATGCGCCGGCTTCGACGTCTGAACGATTTCGACGCATCCTTTCCGATTATGGTTAACACCACGTAAACGACAGTAGCGGTTCTCCAAATGCGCAGTGTTATCAAGGCAATATCGAGATTGGCGCAAACGTCGAGCCGACAATCAGCGGCTTATTGGGGTGGCCAGATGGTCTCCAGGCCGGCTTCGATTCATGTTTCGTTAGAAACAAGCTTCCACGGTGAGCCGGTCGCCCGAGCAGAAACGATTGGGACGGCATCACTCTAAATTTCACACCAGAAAGGTATGAAACATGTCAGGCATTGTTCTCTCCGCAGCCGTTCGCCAGAACCTGCTCTCGCTCCAAGACACCGCCGCGCTCTTGTCCACCACCCAGAATCGTCTGGCCACCGGTAACAAGGTCAACTCGGCTCTCGACAATCCCACCAACTTCTTCACCGCGCAGGGCCTCAACAACCGCGCCAGCGACATCAACAACCTGCTCGACAGCATCGGTAACGGCGTGCAGGTGCTGCAGGCAGCCAACACCGGCCTGACCTCGCTGCAGAAGCTGGTCGATACCGCGAAGTCGATCGCCAACCAGGTGCTGCAGGCGCCCGCCGGCTATACGGCGAAGTCGACGGCTACTTCGGCAGCAGCCGTGCTCGGTACTGCGGCCAATCTGGTTGACGGCACCGGCATCAAGAGCGGTGAGACCATTGGATTCGCTGCGAGCGGGGAGCTTCCCGCACTCACCGTCACCATCGCCGCCACCGAGTCACTCGACCAGCTCAACACCGCTTTGGCGGCCGGCGGTCTGACAGCCAGCCTGGACAGCTCCAACAAGCTCGTCTTCACCACAACGAACGACTATGCTGGGCAGACGATCGGTGCGATTACCCTCGGTTCAGCCGGTACTACGACGTTCGGAGGCCCTACCGCCCCGGTTGCCGATGCGGCCTCGCAGGCCATTCGCACCAGTCTGGTGAACCAGTACAACGGCATCATCACGCAGATCACGACAACCGCTCAGGATTCGTCCTTCAACGGCATCAATCTGCTGAATGGTGATAACCTCAAACTGACCTTCGACGAAACCGCCAAGTCCACCCTTACCGTTAGCGGCGTCACTTATAACGCGGCTGGCCTCGGCCTTGGTTCGCTGACAGTGGGCACGGACTTCACGGACAACGCCTCGGCTAACGCGGCGCTCACCAAGCTCGGTTCGGCCAGCACCGTGCTTCGCACCGAGGCCTCCGCCCTGGGTTCGAACCTGTCCGTCGTGCAGTTGCGTCAGGACTTCAACAAGAGCCTGATCAACGTGCTGCAGACCGGCGCGTCCAACCTGACGCTGGC
>Ga0066671_10000210_pt1 | contig 17737 bp, 19 predicted proteins | sample GraSoiAngelo_120_FD_62294 | JGI IMG/M metagenome (GOLD analysis project Ga0066671, IMG submission 62294) | Grasslands soil microbial communities from the Angelo Coastal Reserve, California, USA - 14_0919_09_20cm | ecosystem: Environmental > Terrestrial > Soil > Grasslands | place: USA...
CCTCGGCGGGTCAAATAGTCCCTGCAGGGAGGCCGCCTTACTTCGTCGTGATCGATCGCTCGTTACGCGACGAGGGAACCAGCTACCATTATGCGCCTGCGTCCGAGTTCGCGGAAGCTGACCCAAACCTCGTGAACAAGGCCGCGGCAGCACTGGCACAGAGCGGACTCCGCGGCGTCGTAGGCGCAAGCTGGACCACCGACGCGCCGTTTCGGGAGACCGCAGAAGCCATCGAAGCTGCACGCAGCAAAGGCATCCTCGCAGTCGAGATGGAAGCGGCGGCCCTGTACATCTTTGCTCGCTGCGCCGGAGTGCGGGTGCTTTGCCTCGCCCACGTCACCAACACCATGGGGCAGGCCGGCGACGATTTCGAGAAGGGCGAAGCAGACGGCACGCGGGATGCCTTGGCCGCGCTCGGGGCGATCATTGCTGGTCTGCGGGACCGTCGTAGCGCCGCCGCTGTTCGTATTCGTTCTGACAGCCCTACGGCTCCGACTGCGTGCTCTGGCGCCATTGGCTGCCGGCGATTTTCGCGGCCGCGATGACCGCCTGGGTGCGGCTCTCGACGCCGAGCTTTTGCAGGATCGCCGAGACATGCGCCTTGATGGTCGCCTCCGAGACGCCGAGCTCGTAGGCGATCTGCTTGTTGAGAAGCCCCTCCGACAGCATCATCAGGACCCTCACTTGTTGCGGGGTCAGCGTCACCAGGCGGTCGCGCAGCCGCGTCATCTCCGGATCCGCCGCCGACGACAGATCGATATCCGGCGGCACCCAGACATCGCCCTCCATCACCTTGAGGATCGCATCGCGCAGCGTCTCGACCCCGAACCGCTTCGGGATGAATCCGGAGGCGCCGAAGTCGAGCGACCTTCGGATCGTGGCGCTATCGTCGCTGGCCGATATGACCACCACCGGGATCGCCGGGTATTGCGCGCGCAGATAGATCAGGCCGGAGAAGCCCGAGATCCCCGGCATCGTCAGGTCGAGCAGGATCAGGTCGACATCGGCATCCTGCTCCAGGAGCCCGGTCAAGTCCTCGAAAGATCCGGCCTCGTCGATTTTGGCCGACGGCACGACGCTGGTCACCGCCTGCCGCAGCGCATCGCGGAACAGAGGATGGTCGTCGGCAATAACAAGGCGGGTGCTGGTTGCGGTCATCTATTTCCTGTGTGCCCGTGACCGGCCAACGCAGGCTTGCCATGGGAAGTTGCAACGAAAGTTCTAGGCGAGTTCGATTCTCCCCTGATGGCCGATCGCATGCAAGCACACAATAACGCCTTGCGGCAAAGCGGTTAATCCGCCGCCTTGTGCGCCGCAATAGGTCGAGACGCGGACTTGATTCACCGCAAGGAATGCCCGGGCGGCATGGGTACAAAGGCCGAAAGTCTTATTGGGGGAGGTTTCACGGCGATGTTACCGTAAAGCGAATCCCATGGATCAATCCGGCCAAGTCCGGCGCATGGGCGATCGACCTTGCATTAAACGGGGAGCAAACCATGACGATGGCCTTAACGGCGGGCGGCATCCGCACCGGAGGAATGACGGCTGAAGAGCGAAAGGTCATTTTCGCTTCCTCACTCGGCACCGTTTTCGAGTGGTACGACTTCTACATCTACGGAACACTGGGCGCGTTCCTCGCCAAATACTTCTTCTCCAACGTGCCGCCGAATGTCGGCTTCATCTTCGCGTTGCTCGCCTTCGCGGCCGGCTTCGCCGTCCGTCCGTTCGGCGCGCTGATCTTTGGCCGTCTGGGCGACATGATCGGACGCAAATACACCTTCCTGATCACGATGACCCTGATGGGCATCGGCACCTTCTTCATCGGCGTGATTCCCGGCTACGACACATGGGGCATCCTCGCGCCGATCGTGCTGATCGCGCTGCGTCTGGTGCAGGGCCTTGCGCTCGGCGGCGAGTATGGCGGTGCGGCGACCTACGTCGCCGAGCATGCGCCGAAGAACAGGCGCGGCTACTACACCTCCTGGATTCAGACCACGGCGACGCTCGGCCTGTTCCTGGCTTTGCTGCTCATCCTGGGCATCCGGAGCTGGATGGGCGAAGCGACTTTCGGCGACTGGGGCTGGCGTATTCCGTTCCTGCTCTCGGGCATCCTTCTGGTCATCTCGATCTGGATCCGCTTGAGCCTGAACGAGTCGCCGGTGTTCCAGAAGATGAAGGACGAGGGCACGACCTCGAGGCGGCCGCTGACTGAATCCTTTGGCGAGTGGGGAAATGCCAAGATCGCGATCTTCGCGCTTCTCGGCGCCACCGCCGGCGAAGCCGTGGTGTGGTATGGCGGGCAGTTCTATGCGCTGTTCTTCCTGACCCAGACCATCAAGGTGCCCGCCGTCACCGCGCAGATCATGATCGTGGTCGCGCTGGCGCTTGGTACTCCGGCCTTCATCTTGTTCGGCTGGCTGTCGGACAAGATCGGCCGCAAGCCGATCATCCTGGCGGGCTTCCTGCTCGCGGCGGTGACGTATTTCCCGATCTTCAAGGGCATTACCCACTTCGCCAACCCGAAGCTTGAGACGGCGCTGGCGTCATCGCCGGTGACGGTGATTACCGACCCCTCCGAATGCTCGTTCCAGTTCAAGGCGACCGGAACCGAGAAGTTCACCACGGGCTGCGACATCGCCAAGTCCGGGCTGGTCAACCTGTCGGTGAACTACACGAATCAGGATGCGCCAAAGGGAGCGCCGGCGCAGGTCAAGATCGGCGAACAGACGCTGACCGCGACCTCGCCGGATTTCGCCAAGGCGTTGCCCGCGGCCATCAAGGCCCACGGCTATCCGGCCTCGGCCGATCCGAACGATATCAATACCGTCATGACGACAGTGCTGCTCTGGATCCTGGTGATCTATGTGACGCTGGTCTACGCCCCGATCGCGGCGTGGCTGGTCGAACTGTTCCCGAGCCGGATCCGCTACTCAAGCATGTCGCTGCCCTACCACATTGGCAACGGCTGGTTCGGCGGCTTCCTGCCGGCGACCGTGTTCGCAATCGTTGCCGCGACCGGCAACATCTATTCCGGTCTGTGGTATCCGGTCGGCGTCGCCGTCATGAGCCTCGTCATCGGCTTCCTGTTCCTCCCGGAAACCAAGGACGTCGACATCACCAAGACCTGACGCTGGTTGCGGTGGCGCGGGCCACCCAGCACAAATCAAAGGACCGGCCGCGGGAACGCTTCCCGCGGCCGGTTTTGTTTTATCCAACCTGTCCGATGAACTGCAGCACCACTTCGCGCCGATGCGGGCGGCGACGATGCTCGACCAGATAGATCGCCTGCCATGTGCCCAGCGCGAGTTCGCCGCTCAAGACCGGGATCTGCAGCGAGGTCGCGGTCAGCATGGTCTTGATATGCGCCGGCATGTCGTCGGGACCTTCGGTGTCGTGGCTCCATCCGGCATTTTCCGGCGCGAGCCTTCCGAGCGCCGTCGTCAAATCGTCGAGCACCGACGGATCGGCGTTCTCCTGGATCGTGAGAGAGGCCGAGGTATGGCGGATGAACAGCGTCATCATCCCTTGTTTCGCCCTGGCCTCGCCGACAAAGTTCGTCGCTTCGGCGGTGAGATCGACAAAGCCGCGCCCGGACGTTTGAATCGTGAGAAGCGACGTCGCGATGGTATCCGCGCTGGCTGTTGACCGGCCGGTGCGTGATATTCGGCTCATGCAAAGCGCCTTTGTAGGTGAGCAAAGGCGCATATGCGCCGTGCGCGCCACAATTCAAGTGAGCCGTTGGTGGGCACGCGGAGCCTGTGGGGCGCATCGGCGCGATCCGTTGGCTTTGCCCTAGTCAAAGGCAACGGAGCGGCCGTTTCGCTTTTTCATGTGGCGGTGAGGAATCCCCGCGTCCATAAATTCTTCCCCATACGCCTCGTATCCCAAGCGCGCGTAGAATTGCTGGGCATGGGACTGAGCATCCAAGAGGAAATTGCGGACTTGTCCAAGATCCGGCGTTTCCTCAATAGCGGCGATCAACCGCTTGCCAATACCAAAACCTCGGTTTGACTGGCGCACGGCCACGCGGCCGATTTTGGCCGACGCGCCGCCATCCCTCAACACGACACGCGCTGTCCCCACGGGTTGGCCGTCTGCGAGTGCAATAAAATGCAGTGCTTGGCTATCAAGCGTATCGCGCTCCATATCGAGCGGAACGTCCTGTTCGCCGACGAAGACCTCTTCTCTAATCCGCAAACACTCTTCTAAATCCTGAGTCGTCCTTGCAGCCCTAATCGTTATCATCCCGGCCCCGGTGCACGACCGAAATTTGAATCCGCCTCAAATCTTGCCGGAGACGTCCTTCTGCATCCGGTTGGCCATCTCCACCAGGCGGCGCCATGCCCGCTCCAGGAACGACACCACGCGATCCATGTCCTGGTCGCTCGGCAGCGGAATTTCGATCTTGCGCTCGCTGTCGGCAGCTTTGGGATCGGATTTGAGCGAGTCCGATTTCGGCAGCGCTTCATCGGTCTTGCCGCTGACCGTCGGCTCCCGCGCAGCGAGCTCCGTCTTCAGCTTTTCATTGTCGGCTTGCAGACGGCCGATCTCGGCATCGAGTGCGGCACGCTCGTCGGGCACCGCATAGCAGGCCCAGCCGATGCCGGAGTTGTTGCAGGTCGATACCGTGCCGGTGCGGGTGTCGAGCCTGATCACGCCGTCGGCAACCGGGGAGAGCGTATAGCGGCCGTTTTCAGTGTCCGGCATCGGGCCGGCGGCCGCGCCACTGCCGGCCACGCAACATGCGACCGCGGTCGCCGCGACAATTTTGGAGAACTTCGAGGGCGATGTGCTCATGGGTGTTGTTCCGCCTCAAAACGGATCATAAACCAATTCTACACCTGCGAACGCTGGGGCGCACGCCTGACCAACGGGTCGCGCTGAGCACGTTCGATCACGCATTGGCTTTTGCAGTGCGGCGACCGCTCCACCGGCGATCGGCAGATATCTGGATAAATCCAGATAAATCAATGATCTAAGTGGTTACGCCGCAATCTTGACTTGGTTGGATGTGGTCAGTATGGTCCGCGCGGCTTTTGAGGGCGAAGGGGCGTCATTTCCATTCACCCGCTTCGTTTCGGGTCTGCGCAGCATGGCTGAAGGCACGGACGAAAGTGGAGATGGAAGTCGCGATAAATCGCCCGATGAAGCTGCGCTTTCCGCAAGGCTCGGAAGTCTCGACCAGCGGTTGTCCGAAATTCGCGACAGCCGGAGGATCAGGACTGACCAACCCACCAATGGAAGCGGAGACGGAGCAGCCAGAGCTTCCGCAATGGCGCGCGGCCTTCGCCTTTCCTCGGAGTTGATCGCCGGCGTTGTTGTCGGGGCAGGGATTGGCTGGGGCTTCGACCGCTTGCTGTCGACATCCCCCTGGGGGCTCATCGTGTTCTTTCTGCTCGGCTTCGCGGCCGGCGTTTTCAACGTGGTGAGGTCGGTGAGCGTGGCTCCGGATAGGACCGGCCGCTGAGCCAGAGCGGCAGCCGGACGAACTGGGTTTTTGAGTGCCGGCGTGCCCGGCGGAATAAGAGACACCGCGCGGATGATCGATCCGATAGAACAGTTCAATATCGAGAAGATCTTCACGATTGGCCACATCGGCAATCAGGAGATCGCTTTCACCAATTCCTCGGCCTACATGTTCGGCTCGGTGGCGCTGATTTCGCTGTTGATGATCGGCGGCGTCGCCGGCAGGCAACTGGTGCCCGGACGCATCCAGTCGATGGCCGAGTTGAGCTACGAATTCGTCGCCAACACCATTCAATCGACCGCCGGCAAGGAAGGCATGAAGTTCTTCCCGTTGGTGTTTTCGATCTTCATGCTGCTGACCGTTTCCAACATGGTCGGCGTCATTCCCTACTCGTTTACGATTTCAAGCCACCTCATCGTTACGGCGGCGCTGGCACTGCTGGTGTTCTTCACGGTGCTGATCTACGGCTTCTACAAGAACGGCTTGAAATTCTTCAAGCTGTTCGTGCCGTCAGGCATTCCAATCGTCATCCTGCCGCTGGTCGTGTTCATAGAGGTGTTCTCGTTCTTCCTGCGACCGATCTCGCACTCGGTGCGTCTGTTCGCGAACATGCTCGCCGGCCACATCGCGCTCACGGTTTTCGCGAGCTTCATTCCGGTGCTGGCGGGCCTCGGCATTGCCGGTTACGCCGGCGCCGTGCTGCCGCTCGGCATGGTGATCGCGCTCACCGCGCTCGAGCTCCTGGTCGCATTCCTGCAAGCCTATGTCTTCACTATCCTCACCTGCATCTACCTCAACGATGCTATCCATCCGGGCCACTGATCAGGGCTCTCTCACCAAACCTCTAGATAAAGGAGTTCGTTTCATGGATCCGATTGCCGCGAAGTATATTGGCGCTGGTATTGCCTGCATTGGCATGGGTGGTGCCGGCGCCGGCGTGGGCATCATCTTCGGCAATTATCTTGCCGCCGCGGTGCGTAACCCCTCGGCAGCGCAGGGCCAGTTCGGTAACCTGATCTTCGGCTTCGCCGTCACCGAGGCGCTCGGCATTTTCTCGCTGCTGATCGCGCTGCTGCTGCTGTTTGCGCTCTAGGAACGGATCAGCCGTATAGGAGTAGCCCATGGCTGAAAGTCATGGCGACAAGGCCACCAGCGCCCACACCGAAGCCAATGGCCGCGAACACGCGTTTCCGCCGTTCCAGAAGGACACCTTTGCCTCGCAACTGGTGTCCCTGGCGATCGCGTTCGTCGCGCTCTATCTGATCGTCTCCAAAATTGCGCTGCCGCGCGTCGGCAGCGTGCTCGACGAGCGTCAGGGCAAGATCGATGGCGATCTGGCGGAAGCGCAAAAGCTGAAGGACGCCTCGGACGCCGCGCTGAAGGCCTACCAAAATGAGCTCGCCGCGGCGCGCTCCCGCGCCCAGGCGATCGGCGCCGAGACCCGCGAAAAGCTCAATGCCGCATCCGAGGCCGAGCGCAAGACGCTGGAAGAGCGGCTGTCGCTCAAGCTTGCCGAAGCCGAGAAGGCCATTGCGGCGACGCGCACCGCCGCGATGAGCAATGTCCGAGGCATCGCCGCCGACGCCGCCGTCGCGATCGTGCAGCGGCTCACCGGGATCGCGCCCGATGGCAAGTCCGTGAAAGCTGCGGTCGACGCTTCCTTGAAGGGGTAGTCTGATGTTCGCCGAACCGGAGTTTTGGGTCGCTGTCGCCTTTTTGATCCTGTTGGGCGTGTTCGCCTATCTGGGTGTCCATCGCACGGTTCTGACCACGCTCGATCATCGCCGCGATCGCATCAGGGCCGAACTCGACGACGCCCGCCGCCTCAAGGACGAGGCGGCCAAGGTGCTCGAGCAATACAAGGCCCGGCGGGCCAGCGCCGAGCGCGAAGCCGAGGAGATCATCACCGGTGCCAAAGCTGACGCCGAGCGCATCGCCTCCGAAGCCAGGGCCAAGATGGAAGATTTCGTCGTCCGCCGCACCAAGACCGCCGAGAGCAAGATCGCGCTGGCGGAAGCCCAGGCGTTGGCCGATGTCCGCGCCGCCGCTGCCGAGGCCGCGATCGCAGCCGCCTCCACCATCCTGTCGCAGTCGGTGAAGGGCGAGGTCGCCGACGATCTGCTCAGCAAGGGCATCCAGGACGTTCGCGAAAAGCTGAACTGACGCTTTCCGTCGTGCCCGATGCATGCGGGGCATCCAGTATTCCAGAGACGCCAGCGATAGAGCCGAGAACCCGCGGCCTACTGGATCGCCCGATTGGGTCGGGCGATGACAGCGGGGTTTGCTCTACTTCTTCTTTTTCGGTGCCTTTGCCTTCGGTTCGCTTGTCAGCGCCTGCGGATCGAAGCCGATATAGAAGATGTAGGAATCCCCGAGCGCCCCCGGTGGAATCGGATACACCACATCGTCGGCCACCAGCGAAAACGGCACGTTGCCGTCTTCCGTCATCGTCACCGTGGTCCGGTACGGCTTGGTGGCGATCACTTTCTCCGACACGCCGCCCTGCACCACGGCGATGCGCATGGGAATCTCGACCGACGCCGGCGCCCCGGCAGGGCCGGCAATGATGCGGCCCTGGATGCCGATGCGCGCGGTGATCTCGCCATTGGCCTTGGTGCAATCGCGCGCAGTCTTGGTGATCGTCGCCTGAAAGCGCACATCGTTGCCGGTCGCGGCCTTGCCCGACGCTCCCACCGCATAGGTCGACGCACCGGCTCTGATCGAAACCGGCGGGCAGCTCTCGTCAACCTGGGCCTCCGATGGGTCCACGGGCGCACTCGGCGCGGGTTCGGCCGGCTTGCCGCCGAACAAGCTCTTGAAGCGATCGCCCAAGGATTGCGATGACGCCGGCGAAGCCACCATCATGGAGCCCACCGCGAACGAGGCGGCCGCCACCGCGGCGATTTTCAGTGCCCGCTTGTCACCCATACAACGTCCCTTGACTCCCCACGTCGACCGCCAATCCTTCGGCGTTATAACCGCGCGATGACGGCGAACCCAAGGCACGAACCAAGGCACGAAACCAAGGCACCGGCGGCGATCGCCTGGACCATTCCCTGGATCACCTTGCACCGGTTCAGCCGCGAAAATCCTCATGCAGCAGCCCGAACAGCAGATGATCCTGCCACACGCCGTTGATGCAGAGATAGCGCCGCGCCAGACCCTCGCGGGAAAAGCCGCATTTCTCCAATACCCGGATCGAGGGGGTATTGGAGGGAATGCAGGCGGCCTCGATGCGGTGGAGATTGAGTTCGCCGAACAGCGACGGCAACAGCACGCGCAGCGCCGCCGTCATGTAGCCGCGATGGGCGTGGGGCTCGCCGACCCAATAGCCGATGGTGCCGGCCTGGACGATGCCGCGGCGCACATTGGCGAGCGTGATGCCGCCGATCATCGCACCGTCGGATTCGCGGAAAATGATGAACGGATAGGACCGGTCGGCCGCGATGTCTTCGGCATAGCGGCGCAGCCGCCGCCGGAAACCGGAGCGGGTGAGATCGTCGGACGGCCAGATCGGCTCCCACTGCGTCAAATATTCGCGGCTATATTCGCGCAAATGCGCCCATTGCAGAAAATCCGATGGCTGCGGCGCCCGCAGCAGCAGGCCATGGCCGCGCGGCGCCAGCGCGGCGGGTCCACTCGTCGGCAAACGAAACAGCGCCATGTGTGATGCTCCCCGCTAAATCTTCTCCGGGCGACGGCTGCGGTCCTAATGCAGCCGCGCCTTGGCCTTCGACCGCGTCAATCCTTCCGCAAAATTAACCGCCGTGTCCAGACCCCTGCCGCTGCCGAGCGCGACAACGGCAGGACGGCTGCGCGACAGCAGCGCGCGGGCGGCATTCCGGGTCGATTCCACGTCGACAGCGTCAATCCGCGCCACCAGTTCCTCGACTGTCTGCGGCCGTCCATAAGCCAGCACGTGGCGCGCCAGTTGCTCGGCGCGCGATGAGCAGCTTTCCAGCGCCATCAAAAGTCCAGCCTTCATTTGCGCCTTGGCGCGCGCGACCTCGGCCTCGGTCAAGGTCTCCACCGCCTCGTTGATGACGTCGACCACCACCTCCATCATCTCGGGCGCATCGGCGGGATCGGTGCCGGTGTAAAGCCCGAAAAAGCCGGTGTCGGTGTAGGGTGCGTGGAACGCATAGATCGAATAGCACAGGCCGCGCTTTTCCCGCACTTCCTGGAACAGCCGCGACGACATGCCGCCGCCGAGCGTGTTGGTGAAGACCTGCAAGGAGAACAGCGAGAGATCCGTCTGCGGCACGCCTTCCAGCGCCAAGGTCAGATGCGCCTGTTCGAGCTCGCGACGCACCACGCGCGAGCCACCCGGGCCGAACATCGCTGTCTGCGGCTTTGGCGCCGGCGTGGCGTCGAAGCTTGCAAAACGCCGCGCCGCGTCGTCGACTATTCGGTCGTGCTCGACCGCGCCGGCCGCCGCCACCACCATCTCGGGACCACGATAATGGGTTGCGAGATAGTCGCGCAGCATGTCGCGGTCGAACCGCTTCAAGGTCTTGGCCGTTCCGAGCAGCGAGCGTCCCATTGGCTGGTCCGGATAGCAGAGCTCGTTGAGGTGTTCGAACACGACGTCGTCGGGCGTATCCTGCGCCGCCCCGATCTCCTGCACGATCACGCTCTTCTCCCGTTCCAGTTCGTCCGGCACGAACGAGGGATTGGCGAGAATGTCGGAGAGCACGTCGAGCGCCAGCGGCACATCGGCCTTCATCACCCGCGCATAATAAGCGGTGGTCTCGGTCGAGGTGCCGGCGTTGAGATCGCCGCCAACCGCCTCGATTTCCTCGACGATTTCGCGCGAGGAGCGGTTGGTGGTCCCCTTGAACGCCATGTGTTCCAACAGATGCGAGATGCCGTGCTCGTTCGGTTTTTCGTCGCGGCCGCCAACGCCGGTCCAAACCCCGAGCGCCGCGGTCTGCAGATGGGGCATGGCGTCGGTGACGACGGTGAGGCCGGAAGGGAGCCTGGTGATATCGACGCTCATCCGGCAACCCCCTGCTTTGCGGCACGGCTGACCGACTTGATGAACCGCTCGACTTCGACCTGGTCGTTTTTCATGATCCTGACCTGCTCGCCCTTCGACATCAGCCCCTCGAGCCAGACCGGCAGTTGCGGCCGCACGCCGCAGGCGGCTTCGACCGCATCGGGAAATTTCGCGGCATGCGCGGTCGACAGCACGATGTTGGGAATTCTCGAATCCGAGGTGTCGCGGTCGGCGACCGCGAGCGCCACTGCGGTATGGGGATCGACGAGATCGCCGGCCTCGCGCCAGGCGGCGCGGATCGCGGCCGCCGTTTCGGTCTCGTCGGCGCGTCCGGCATCGAACTCCTCGCGGATCGCAGCCAGCATCGCATCGGGCAATACGAAACGGTTGGACTGCTTGAGCTGCGTCATCAGGCGGCGGACGATCGCGGCATCGCGGCGGCCGGCATCGAACAACAGCCGCTCGAAATTCGACGACACCTGAATATCCATCGAGGGCGAAGCGGTAGCATGAACCTCGCGCACCTCGTGGATCCCGGTCTTGAGCGTGCGCGGCAGGATGTCGTTGATGTTGGCCGCGATCCGCAAGAACCGGACCGGCAGGCCCATGCGCTTGGCCACGAACCCTGCAAAGATGTCGCCGAAATTGCCGGTCGGCACCGTGAAATCGACGGCGCGCGCAGGCGCGCCGAGCGCGACCGCGGAGGTGAAATAATACACCACCTGCGCCACGATCCGCGCCCAGTTGATCGAATTGACACCCGACAGCGAGATGGCGTCGCGAAAGCTGTGATGATTGAACATCCCCTTCACGATCGCCTGGCAATCGTCGAATGTGCCTTCGATGGCAAGTGCGTGAATATTGGCGGCAGTGGACGTGGTCATCATGCGCCGCTGCACGTCGGAAATGCGCCCATGCGGAAACAGCACGATCAGATCGACATTCGCAAGGCCTGCGAACGCGTCGACCGCGGCGCCGCCGGTATCACCCGAGGTCGCGACCACGATGGTGGTGCGTTGCGCGCGCTGTTCCAGCACATGATCCATCAGCCGCGAGATCAGCTGCATCGCCACGTCCTTGAACGCGAGCGTCGGGCCGTGAAACAGTTCGAGCACGAACTGATGGGGGCCGATCTGGCGAAGCGGAACGACCGCGGGATGACGGAAGGTGGCGTAGGCGTCGTTGGCCATGGCGCCCAGATCGGCGTCGGAAATTTCGCCGCCGACAAACGGGCGGATCACGTCGACCGCGACTTCCCAATAGGGCCGGCCGAAAAATCCGGCGATCGCCTCAGGTGGAAGCTGCGGCCAGGCTTGCGGCACGTAAAGACCGCCGTCGCGGGCAAGCCCGGTCAGCATCACGTCGCAGAACGTCAGTTCCGGAGCCTCGCCCCGTGTGGAAATATACTGCGTCACGCCGTCCTCCAAAGGCCTTTTCTCCAGTCAAGCCTTTGATATTGATAGATAATCCAACTTCACCCGCAGCAAAGCCGGGCGGCACCATAGAGCGTTTTCGGGGCATGGGAAATGCCACAATCGCGAGAAGATAGCGCCTCCCAGCCGATTGGCACTGCTTCGCCTCCAAGCCGTCATGCCCCGGCGGAGGCGGAAGCGGCGCTTCGACGGGCTCCAAGCCCGCCATAATTCGCATAGCGAGCGTCGGAGGGTCGTGGCTGAGCTTCTCGCAATCACGTTCAGACGTAATTCCACCCTCTCGCGCCGCGAGGCGGCCGAGTTTTGCTAATCCAATGTCCCTCGGAAAATCAGAGGGCGCAGGGAAAGCCGGGTGCTCGCCGCACCCGCAGCCTCGCACGCAACAAAAAAGCGCACGAACGTAGTCATCACAGGTTCGCCAGCGTCGGGGCGTCAGGACCACACGGCTTTGCCGTCCGCCTTCGCCCGATCAGCAGGTCGACAACAAGCCTTTTCGATGATTGGTCCCAGCGTTCGGCCGGACGCGGGTCTCGCAACCCGACCCGGACCGGATTAATCTGAGCGCCGCCTGGCCGGGATCAACCGGCTGGCGCATACATTGGGAGGATTATGATGACACGCGAAATGCGGCGCGATCCGGAAGCAATGATTTCACGACGAACGCTCGTCCACGGCCTGGCGCTCGCCACCGGTGCCGCCGCGGTCGGCGGCAGCAGCGCGCTGGCCCAGCAGGGCGGTGAACTGGGGCCACCCACCACGATCACCACCCCGCCGCGCGATTTCGGCCCTGGCGGCGCCCCGACCACCTATTTCTGGGATCCCGACATCATCGCCGTCGATCCGTCGTTCAACGACCTCGCCCAGCCCAACACCGCGATCAAGCGCCTCTATACCGGATTGCTATGGGCCGAAGGCCCGGCCTGGAGCGCACAGGGCCGTTATCTCTTGTGGAGCGACATCCCCAATAATCGGCAGATGAGATGGTCGGAGGACGACGGTCACGTCAGCGTGTTCCGTTCCCCATCCAACAACTCCAACGGCAACTCGTTCGACTTCCAGGGCCGACAGCTCGCCTGCGAGCATCTCACCCGCCGGGTCGTGCGTTACGAGCACGACGGCACGGTGTCCGTGCTCGCCGATAATTTCGGCGGCAAGAAGCTCAACTCACCTAACGATGTCGTCGCCCACCCCGACGGCAGCTACTGGTTCACCGATCCGCCCTATGGCGGTCAGCTCTACGAGGGCGAGCCGGACGGTGCGGGAGGCGCCAGCAATGCGGGCGGCAAGCTCAATCCGCGGATCGGCCAGCCGGCCGGCTTTGTGCCGAGCAAGCGCGAGCTGCCGACCAACTGCTATCGGATCGATCCCTCTGGCCGCCTCGACCTCGTCGTGACCGAGGACCAGGTGCCCGATCCCAACGGGCTGGCGTTCTCGCCCGATTACAAGAAACTGTATGTCGTATCGACCGGCAAAGGGCCGGGCGACACCGGACCGGGCGGAAAGGGCGATGTGCACGTGTTCGATGTCGGCGCCGACAACAAGCTCACCAATCAGAAACGGTTCAGCGACTTCACGATTGACGGCGTGAAGTGCGGACCGGATGGCGTGCGCTGTGATGTCAACGGCAATGTCTGGGCCTCAAGCAATGCCGGCCGCCACGTCGGCTATAGCGGTGTGACGGTGTGGACGCCGGACGGCAAGCTGATCGGTCGGATCCGCCTGCCCGAGGTATGCGGCAACATCTGCTTCGGCGGCCCCAAGCGCAATCGCCTGTTCATGGCCGCGAGCCAGTCGCTCTACGCCGTGTATACCGCCACCCAAGGCGCAGGACCCGGCTGACGCGTTCCGCGCGCAGGCGTTCAGGATCATCGTCCCGGCGAACGCCGGGACCCGTACCCTGCGACGCCTGCGTTCGCCGGGAGGACTGGGCAAAGACTCACTTCTCCCGAAACGCCCGCATCAGCTGATCGCTCAAGGGCTTCATCAAATAGGAGATCAAGGTGCGGTCGCCGGTCTGCACGAAAGCTTCCACCGGCATGCCCGGGATCAGCTTGACATCGCCGAGGCGGGCGACCTCTTGCGGCGGCATCGTCACACGGATGGTGTAATAGCTCTGCCCGGTGCGCTGGTCGGTAGTGACGTCGGGCGAGACGCGGCTGACGACGCCGTTCAGTTCCGGCGTGGTGCGCTGGTTGAACGCCGACAGCCGCAGCAGGGTCTTCTGGCCGATCTGCAATTTGTCGATGTCCTGCGGGTTGACCTTGGCCTCGACCTGGAGGTCGTCGGCCTGCGGCACGATCATCATGACGGCATCGCCGGCCGTGATCACTCCGCCCACGGTATGAACCGTGGATTGCAGCACCATGCCATCCTGCGGAGCGCGGATGTCTATTCGCCGCAGCTGATCCTCGGCGGTAACCTTGCGCTCGACGAATTCGCCGATCTTGTCGTTGGTCTCGCGCAAGTCCTTGGAGACCTCGCTGACCATGTCCTTGTCGACCTGGATAATCTGCAATTCCGTCTCGGTGATCTTGCCCTTGGCCTGCGCGCGCGAGGCAATGTATTGCGCCCGCTCGCCGTTGAGCCGGGCGGCATCGCGCTCCAGCGTGGTCAGGCGCGAAATCTGCACCAGATGCTTGTCGTAGAGATCGCGCACGCCGGCCAGTTCCTTCTCCACCAGCGCGATTTCCTGATCCTTGGCCTTTTCCTGTGCGGCGAGGCCCGCGATCTCCTCGTTGAGCTGCGTGATCCGCTCGCGCAACTGCGCCTTTTGCCCGGTCCGGCCGTTGACGCGGACCTCGAACAGTTTGGTCTCGCTCAAGATCAGACTTTTGACGTCAGGCTCGCTGATGCGGCTCGTCAGTTGCGGCGGAAAGGTGAGCTTGTCCAATCCGCGCTGTTCGGCCTCCAGCCGTGCCGCGCGTGCCCACTGCGCATCGAGATTCTTGGTGACGATGGCAAGGCTCGCCTTCGTGACGGTGTCGTCAAGCCGCACCAGAATGTCACCGGACTTGACGATATCGCCGTCGCGCGCCAGCAACTCGCCGACGACGCCGCCGGTCGGGTGTTGCACCTTCTTCACGTTGGACTCGACTACGATCTGACCCGGTGCGATCAACGCGCCCGAGATCTCCGCGGTCGACGCCCAGCCGCCGAGCCCGCCGGCAAGGACCACGACCACGGCGAGGCCGATGATCAGATGCAGCCTGATCGACTGACGCGCGCCCTGTTCCTGGCCGGCGAAGTTGATCATGATTTGGTAACTCCGCCTTCGGAGACAATCTTGATCGGCGAAGGCGGCGCGACACGTTGCTGCAGCACCTGCGCCAGCACCTGCTCCTTGGGACCGAAGGCCTGCGCGCGGCCGTCCCGGAGCACCAGAATTTGGTCGACCGCCTCGATGCCGATCGGGCGGTGCGCGACCACCACGACAATGGCGCCGCGCTCGCGCGCGCCACGGATGGCCCGCGACAACGCCTCGTCGCCCTCGGTATCCAGATTGGAGTTCGGCTCGTCCAGCACGATCAGGAACGGATCGCCGTACAGCGCCCGCGCCAGCGCCACGCGCTGGGCCTGGCCAGCCGAGAGTGCCGCGCCCTGCTCGCCGATCTGGGTGTTATAGCCCTCGCGCATCTTGATGATCATCTCGTGCACGCCGGCCTCTTTCGCCGCCGCGATGATGCTGTCTGAAGTCGCGTCGGAATCGAACCGGCAGATATTCTGCGCAACGGTGCCGGCGAACAACTCGACATCCTGCGGCAGATAGCCGACGTGGCGGCCGAGCACATCCGACGACCATTGATCCAGCGCAGCGCCGTCAAGCCGGACCTTGCCGCGGAACGGCTGCCACACGCCGACCAGCGCGCGCACCAGCGAGGACTTGCCGGAGCCGCTCGGCCCGATCACGCCCAATCCGTTGCCCGCTGTCAGCGCGAAGCTGACGTCCTGAACGATGACTCTTTGATCGCCGGGCGGCGCGACGCTGACGGCCTCGACCGACAGCCGGCTCGCCGGGTTTTGCAGCAAGGTCTGTGTCGCCTGCGCAGGCATCTGCTGCAAAAGCCGGTTGAGCCGGTGCCAGCTCTGCCGCGCTGCGACGAAACCCTTCCAATGCGCGATCGCGAGATCGACCGGCGCCAGCGCCCGCGCGCTCAGGATCGAGCCCGCGATGATGATGCCGGCGGTCGCTTCCTGATGGATCACGAGATAGGCGCCGACCGCGAGCACCGCCGACTGCAAGGTCATGCGCAGGACCTTGGCGACCGCGCCAAGACCACCCGCAACGTCGCTGGCGCGCTGGTTGCCTTCCAGATATTTTTCGTTGGCCTCGCTCCAGCGCCGGGTCAACCGCCCCGACATGCCCATCGCCACCAGCACCTCGGCATTGCGCCGGCTGGTGGCGGCAAGATCGTTGCGGCGCGCCGCAAGCCCCATGGCCTCGCGCGCCGGCTGACGCGACAGAAATTCGGTGATCAGCGTCAGCGTCACCAGGATGATCGCGCCGACCAGCGCGGTGACGCCGATCAGCCAATGGAACGCGAAACAGATCGCGAGATAGAACGGCAGCCACGGCAGGTCGAAGAACGCGCCCGGTCCCATGCTGCCGAGGAAGGAACGAACATTGTCGAGATCGCGCAACGGCTGCAAACCCTCGTTGCGGGCGCCCGTGACCAAAGGCAGCCGCACCACGGTGTCGAACACCCGCTTGTTGAGCGCTTCATCGAGCGAGGTGCCGACCCGCCCGAGGATCCGGCCGCGGATCAGGTCGAGCACGCCCTGCGCAACGTAGAGGCCGCCGGCGAGGACGATCAGGCCGACCAGCGTCGGCACGCTGCGGCTCGGGAGCACCCGGTCGTAGACCTCCAGCATGAAGAGCGAGCCGGTCAGATAGAGCAGGTTGATCATGCAACTCATGACGCCGACGCCGATGAAGGCGGTGCGGCAGGCGCGCAACGCATCACCGAGTTCGGAACGCCGGACGCCGGGGACGGCTGCCATCAATCCTGATCTCTTCTCATGAGGTGCGCGACCCCCCTGAATCAGCCCAAGGGTTTCGAGCGCGCAGGGCTGAATATACTGCAGTTTCTTGCTGAAACTATAAGCGAAGTCACATTAACCTAAATGCCGCTGCCCTGCCCAATCAAGGGGGCTTCGACCCGCCCCCGAGACCCTAGCATAGCACGCTGCCAGTAGGATTACGGGCGCGCGAAAAGGGCCCCATCGCGTGAAAGATGGCCCCGCGGGCAGGGCGTCAGAAACGGCCGCCGGTCCGGACCAGCCGCACGATCAACAACAATATGATGGCGCCGATCGCCGAATAGATGATCTCCGATACCAGGCCGCTGCCGATGACGATGCCGAGCTTGGGAAACAGGAAGCTTGCGACCAAGGCGCCGGCGATGCCGACGAGGATATCGCCAATGATGCCAAAGCCGGTGCCGCGCACGATCTTGCCGGCCAGCCAGCCGGCGACCAGGCCGACAAACAGGATGACGATGATGCCTTCGTTGGATATCCGCATGACAGGTCCCCCCGGTTTACTTCCGCACGTTTCACGCGCGTTGCGAAACCTAGCCGCAATCACCGGGCAAGACGACTCCAATCTGAGGAATTTCAAGCGCGGCCAAGCCCGCGTGTTACGTCGCAGCAACAGCCGGAACGCTTTCAGCCAGGATACATCTTGCGACCCGGCCCGCGCCGACCTCGACCTGGGGCGGGATTGCTTCGACGCAGCGCGCCTGCGCAAAGCCGCAGCGCGGCGCGAACGAGCAATTGTGCGGCGCCCTGTCGAGCGAGGGCGGCGTGCCCGGTATCGTCTCCAGCCGCTGGCCGCGTTTG
>Ga0066671_10000211_pt1 | contig 17693 bp, 20 predicted proteins | sample GraSoiAngelo_120_FD_62294 | JGI IMG/M metagenome (GOLD analysis project Ga0066671, IMG submission 62294) | Grasslands soil microbial communities from the Angelo Coastal Reserve, California, USA - 14_0919_09_20cm | ecosystem: Environmental > Terrestrial > Soil > Grasslands | place: USA...
TGCGCTGGAGGACGTGCTGGATATCGTCGAGCTCGGCTTCGAGCATGGTGAGGGTCGTCAGGTCTCGCTCCCGTTCGAAGGTCTCGGTCCCCAGCTCGCCAGCATGCTGATCGACCTTAGACAACTCGCGGTCCTCGACGACGTCGGCGACATGACCGCGTAATCGTTCGGCCAGTGCCCGCCGGTTCTGCTGTTCTTCCATCAAGCGCCCGCGTGCCTGTTTCACGTCCATAATGTAAGTGATGATATCGCAAATCCTGATATTGCCACTGTGGCGCCGGAGGACCTGATGGAGCTTGGCTACTCGCTTTCGAGCGAAGAACATGGCCCGAAGGAGCTGGTCGCGCAGGCGCGCCAGGCCGAGGAAGTCGGATTCTCATTCGCGCTGATCTCGGACCACTTCCACCCATGGACCGAGCGGCAGGGGCAGAGTCCATTTGTGTGGACGGTCATCGGGGCGATCGCTCAGGCCACCAGCCGGCTGCGGCTGGGGACCGGCGTCACCTGCCCGCTGATCCGGATCCATCCGGCGGTGATCGCACAGGCCGCCGCAACGTCGGCGGCGATGCTGCCCGGACGCTTTTTCCTCGGCGTGGGCACCGGCGAAAACCTGAACGAGCACATCCTGGGAACGCACTGGCCCGACGTCGACGTCCGGCTCGAGATGCTCGAAGAGGCCGTTGAAATCATCCGTCTCCTCTGGCGTGGCGAGACGGTCAGCCACCGGGGACGGTATTACCTGGTGGAGAACGCGCGGATCTACACCCGGCCGTCGCAACCGCCGCCAATGCTGGTCGCCGGCAGCGGCACCAAGTCCGCCCGCCTGGCCGGAAAGATCGGCGATGGCTACATCGGGACGGCACCGAAGCCGGAGGCGATCACGACGTTCGAGAACGCCGGTGGCCGCGGCAAACCAAGGTACGGGCAGATGACGGTTTGCTGGGCCGAGGACCAAAGTCGCGCCCGGAAAACGGCGCGAGAACTCTGGCCAACCGCGGGGCTCAGCAGCGAGCTGACCCAGGAGCTGAAGCTCCCGGCCCACTTCGAGCAGGCGACCACCACCGTTCGCGAAGAGGACATCAGCAAGACGATCGTTTGTGGACCCGATCCCGATGCGCATGTGGCCAGAATCCGCGAGTATGAAAACGCCGGCTATGACCATGTTTACGTGCATCAGGTCGGCCCCGAGCAGGATGGGTTCTTTCGCTTTTACCAGCGGGAGGTCATCCCACGGCTGGGGCTGGGTCGAGCGCAAGCCAAACCGCAGGCCGCGATGGCGTAGCTTCGGGATGCACCGTCCGCGACGCTCGAGCAGCGCGTTCTGGGAGAACCTCCGCCAGCCGATGCCGCTGGCTGAAAAGGTCAGGCTGCTTTTCCGCAACCGGATGCACCTGCCGCCTCAACCGTGTTGTGGCCATCCTGGCCAGCCCGGCTGTTGAGAACGAGCGCCGAGCCCGGGTCCGGGCTCTCCAGCCAAAGTTCCTTACTAGAACTCTGGCCGACGGCGACGGCGCCAGCCGCGCCGGACGGACGGAGACGTCAACGACGCCGATGCGGGCGGTTCAGTCAGTGATGCGATGCATGCAGCGAGTAGGCGCCGCATCTGATCTTGTTCGCTGAACTCCAGATTGGCCAGCATGTCTTGCTCGACGCGGCGAACCGCGGCGCTGGCCACCTTAAGCTGGCGGCGCCCGCGGGCGGTCAGCTCGGTCGGCAGGGCCCTGCCGACGGGTGCCTGTGCCGCGCGGACAACGAGTCGTTGGCGTTCGAGGGCCTGCAGGAGGACATTCATCGACTGCCGGGTAACGAAGGCGCCGCGGGCAAGCTCGGAGTTGGACAGACCCGGTCGCTGGGCAAGCAGCTCCAGGCAGGCGTAGTGGGTGATCGTCATGCCAAGCGGCCTCAGCACGGCCTCCAGGGCAGAGTGCAGGGCGCTCGCGGCCGCCTTCAACATGTACCCCAGCGATGTGTCCAGCTCGATTCCGGGCTCGCCTTGACTCATGTCAGTAGTTTGACATATACTGGCGTGTGTCAGACCACTGACATACAAGAGGAGGCAGGAATCATGGCCGTCACCGGACCCGACTTCATTTCATTGCAGGTTCGCGACCTGGAGCGTTCCGCCGCTTTCTACGAGCAGTACCTGGGGCTGAAGCGCTCCGACGCAGGACCGCCGCACGCCGTCGTGTTCGACACCAAGCCGATCGCGTTCGCTGTCCGCGACCTCGTCGCGGGCGTCGACCTGGACGCGATCGCGCAGCCGGGGCAGGGAATGGCGCTGTGGCTGCATGCCTCCGACGCGCAGAACATCCACGACGTCCTCGCCGCTGCCGGCACGACGATCGTCTCAGCGCCCGTCGACGGGCCGTTCGGCCGCACTTTTACATTCGCGGACCCGACGGCTACCAGGTGACCCTCCACGACCGCGGCTGAGCCGGCTCTCCAAGCTCAGTTGACAACAAACCAGCATTCCACTAAAATTACAGTCATGCTATCAAGTAGCACGATATTCTGCGCGGGAGGTTCTCATGGTTAGTTTGATCTGGACGATCGTCGTCGTACTCTTCGTCCTCTGGCTGCTTGGATTCGCCCTGCACGTTGCCGGAGGGCTGATCCACTTATTGCTGATACTGGCGATCATCGGCATCATCTACAACTTGCTGGTCGGTCGCCGAGCGGTCTAGCAAGAGGCAGGCAAAGCGGGGGCGCGCCCGGCGCGCCCTTTTTTTGTGCGATTTCGACGACGCCCCCGACACGGAAACGACGAAATCACCTGCGATAATGCCGGGCGTGAGTGAGACGGCGGGGCGCGTCTTACGGCGGGGCCCCGATCGCGTGCTCGGCGGAGTGTGCTCCGGCCTCGGCCATTATTTCGGCGTCGACCCTCTCCTCGTGCGCATCGTGTTCGTCGTCCTCGCGCTCGCACATGGCATCGGCATCGTTCTCTACCCGATCCTCTGGCTGCTGATGGAGCCGCCCGCCGGAGCGTTCGCCGCGGGCAGCCGGTCGCTCAGCCAGCGGCTTCGAACTATGGGCGACGAAATTCGGGAGGACTTTCGGACCGGTTTCAACCCGGGAAGCCCGGCGGCGACGCCGGTGCCGCCGCCCCCACCATCGCCTCAGGCAGTCGCGACGTCGGGCCGGGGCGCGCAGCAGGGAATCTGGATCGGCATGATCTTGATCGTCCTCGGCGCCTATTTTCTGCTCGACAACCTCGGGGTGTTCAACGCCGTCCGCTGGGACCTCTTCTGGCCGGTGGTCCTGATCGCGGTCGGCCTGCTTTTTCTCGTTCGCCGCCGGTAGCACCATGATCCGGAGCCGCGGCCTCTTCTTTCCGCTGGTGCTGATCGCCATCGGTGTGCTCGTCCTGCTGGCTAACGTTGGCGTCCTTTCCTCACAGGCCCTGCAGCGGCTCGCGGACCTCTGGCCACTGCTCCTGGTGATCGTCGGCCTTCAGCTGATCTTGAACTACACCATGCCGCGGCAACAGGCGACCGTCATCGGCCTGGCCGTGACCGCTCTGATCCTGATCGCGGCGGTGATTTACGCCGCGCTCGCGCCCTCGACGGCGTTCGGCACGCAGCACGCCAGCTCTTCGGAACGGATTGGCGGGCTCAGCGCCGGAATCCTGGAGTTGAACTACAGCGCCGCTTCCGTCAACATCCAGGCCAGGTCGCTCGGCGACAAGCTATACGACGCCGGGATCGATTATCCCGCCGGAGAGAATCCGCCAAGGGTCGCGGTCGACCAGCAAACCGGGACCGTGAGGATCAGCGAGAGCTCCAACTTCGGCGGTTTGCATCTATTCGGCTCGAGCAACCGCAAGCTCACGGTGACGCTGTCGACAGCGATTCCCTGGACGATCCGTATCAGCGGTGGCGCCTCCGGCCTGCAGATGGATCTCCGAGCCCTGCAGCTGACCAACCTCCAGATCAACGGCGGCGCCAGCTCGGTCGACGGGAACCTGGGCAAGCCGAAAGGCACGCTCGCCGTCAACATCAGCGGCGGCGCGAGCAACGTCTCGCTGCGAATCCCGAACGGCTCGCCGTGGAGCGTTGGGTTGACGGGCGGCGTCAGCAGCGCGACGATCAACGGCCAGAGCTCGGGAGGAATCGGCGATTTCAGCAAGCAGAGCAGCGGCTACAACGGCGCGACCGACCGGTTCGACATTCGGGTCAGTGGCGGCGTTTCGCACCTCGACTTGCACACGGAATAGTCCTGATTGCCGCACGTTGTGCTGGTTCGCCACGGCGAGACCGAGTGGAGCAAGGACGGGCGGCACACGGGGACCACCGATATCCCGCTGACGCAGGTTGGCCGGGAGCAGGCGCTCCGGCTCGGGTCGGAGCTGGCGCGCTGGCAGTTTGCGCTCGTACTCAGCAGCCCACTCCAGCGGGCGCTGGATACGTGCCGGCTCGCCGGCTACGGCGATGTCGTCCAGCTTCGCCCGGATCTGGCCGAATGGGATTACGGCAGGTACGAGGGCAAGACCTCGGCGGAGATCGCCACCGAACAGCCGCGCTGGTCGCTGTGGACCGACGGCGGCCCGGGTGGAGAAACCGCCGCCGATGTCGCCAGGCGCGTTGACCGGTTGATCACCGGAGTCCGCAGGGTGAGCGGCGACGTCCTGCTCTTCTCCCATGGTCATGTCCTCCGCGTGTTGACCGCCCGCTGGCTGGGGGAGATGCCGGAAACCGGACGCTATTACGCACTCGAGACAGCAGGACTCAGCGTGCTCGGTTACGAGCATGAAAACGCCGTCATCTGGCGCTGGAACCAGCCGCTTCCCTGAGCTGGCGGACTTGACGAGCACCCTCCGTCATCTGTTAGCGTGGCCCGCAGGAGACCCGTTCGCGGAGGGGGAAGGAGGGAAGCTGAATGGGATTGTTTTCCGGCCATCGTCGGCTGCCTGGGTCAACCAGATTCCAGTTGCCGGTGCGACTCCACTCGGAGTCCACGCTGCGAGAGCGACTGAAGCGTGGGGCGGGTGCGATTCGCGCCTGGGCGGTTGCCGCCAGCAACGACGCGAGGGTGGTGGGCACCATCCTCGTGGTCGCTAGCGCCGCCCTCGCCGTCGAGATGGCTGCCAGCTTCAAGTAATAGGCATCGCCTATCAGGCCCATCGCCACAAACGATTGGACTCGATGACGGCTTAGCTGATAGTTTGGCTTCCATGATTAGCATGGAAGGGTTCCGGTTACCGACGAGCGACGGTGACGACGTCCGGGGCTGCCGCGCCGAGACCGTAGAGTGCGCCTGTCCCGACGATTGCGAGCGCGACCACGGCAACGAGTAAGGTGGCCCTCACCCCGACCCTCCCCCAAGGGGCGAGTGATGGTTCGCGCCAGTTGGTGGCCAGCCCGCTGCTGCCGGAAGGGTTCAAGGTCCCGGCGTCTCGCTACGTGAATCCGAGCACGCGCATGCGGGCCCTACTTGACACCGAGCCATTCCTGTTCGGGCCGGGCGTATACGACCCGATGGGCGCCGAGCTCGTCATGTACTACGGCTTCAAGGCGGTCTACTTCAGCGGCTATTCCTTTGCCATCGGCCACCTGGGCACGACCGACATGGACCTCTATTCGAATGTCGAGATCGCCGATGCCGCCCGTCGCACCGTGAGCGCGTTGCGCAAGTTCCAGTTGACGATGGCGGTGGGAGATCCGGAAAAGGGCGTCCAACCCAAGCACCTGGACATCCCGCCGGTGGTTGTCGACATGGACGGTGGGTACGGCAACATCTTCAATGTCCAGCGGACGACCGAGCTCTACGTCAACGCCGGCGTGGCGGCAACCCACATCGAAGACCAGGTCCTGCCCAAACGCTGCGGGCACATCGGGGGCAAGGCGCTGATCCCGGTGAGCGAGATGGTGGGCAAGCTGCGCATGGCGCGCGCGGTTGCCGATGATCTGGGCAATCGCGATTTCGTCGTCATCGCCCGCACCGACGGGCTGAGCGCCGTCGACGCCCCGGAGCCGCTGCGCAAGATGGACCTGGCCATCGATCGCGGCCTGCGCTACCTGGACACCGGCATCCCTGACCTGCTCTGGTGCGAGTTCCCCACCTCGGAACGCGGTCCGGTCGAAACCTTCACCGGGGCGATCCGCAAGCGCTTTCCCGACGCCCGCTTCGCCTTCAACTGGTCGTCCTCGTTCAAGTGGTTCAAAGATCCCAATCCGCTGACGTTTGCCGAGCTTGGCGAGATGGGGATGAAGTTCATCTTCATCACGCTGGGGGCGCAGCACGCCGAGGGCTTTGGGCTGAGCGAGCTCCTGCAGGCGATGTCGAAGCAGCAGCAGGACGGCTACATCGCCCTGCAGCGCAAGGAGTTCGAGCAGGGGCAGGACGTCCCGACAAAGAGCCATCACTTCTTTTCTGGAGTGCCGTACCACCACCTGCTCGGCAAGGCATACGACGCCGCCCGGCTGGGGAAGGAGTTCGTCGAGGAGCTGCCGGAAGACCGCGTCGTCTAGGACGCCAGCGCGGTCGGGTCCGATTCGCGGACCAGGTTCAGGAAAGCGGCGACCGTCCCCGATGGCCGGCCCTGGTCGCGCCGCCTGATCAGCACAATCTTTTGGGTCACGGCCGGCGCGTCGGTGACCGTAACCTCGACCAGCGTTTTGCCGCTCAGCTCGCCGGCCACCGCGCTCCGAGGGAGCAGTGCGATGCCCAGTTTTCGCTCGACCATCTTCTTGGTCGATTCAATGTTGTCGAGCTCCATCACCTCGCGTGGCGTGACCCCCAGACTCAAGAAGAACGACTGGGTCAGCTCGTAGTAGCTCGAGGTCCGATCGAAAAAGATCAACCGCTCCGTCGCGACGTCGGCGATCCCCACCCTCGAGCGCTTCGCGAACGGGTGATCCCGAGGGACAACCAGGACCAGCGCCTCCTCGTAAAGGGGAATCGATTCGATGTCCGGGTGACGGAGCGTACGGACCATCGCCAGCTGGACTTCTTCTCGGAGGAGCATCTGGAGTACGTCCTCCGAATGACCGGTGCGGACGGCGACCTCAACCCGCGGGTAGGCGGCGGCGAAACGCTGCAGCAGCGCCGGGAGCACGTAGGTGCTCACCGCGGGCGCCGCGCCGAGGACCAACCGGCCGGCTGAAGCCGAGCGTGCGTCGGTCAGCGCCTGGCGACCGTCGCGAACCGCCCGGATGGCCCGCTCGGCGTAGGGCAGGAAGGCACGGCCGGCGTCGGTCAGGCGCATCCCCCGACGAGTTCGCGCGAAGAGGGGCTCGCCGAGCTCGCGCTCGAGCGCATGCAGGCGCGCGGTCAGCGTTGGCTGCGTCACGAACATGGCTTCCGCCGCCCGGCTCACGTTGCCGCGCCTGGCAACTTCGAGGAACCCCTCGATCTGTCCGAGCAGCACGGCTTTAGCTATAGAGATTTTTTATCGCGGCGTCAAGCTCAGGACTCTGAGGGGGGACCGTAGTCGGCGTCCGAGGTGGGCTGCCCCTGTACCCAGGCCTCGCTCGCCGGAGGAACCTTGGGATTTTCACTGGGCGGCGCCGACTGGCCGGTCGCCGGCTCTTCGCCGGTTCGCACCGTGGGATCCTCTTCGCTCTGTCCGGCTTCCCGGTTGGGATCCGCCGGTTCCCGACGTTCTCGGATCTGCTCGCTGTTTGGTTCCATGTCTTTATCCTGCCGCATGACGGGTGTCATAGGGAAGTCGTGACCGCTGCGACTGGCTGAGCGCCCGGTCCGCCGATACCGTCATGGATGGCAATCCGCGCCGGATTCGGCATCAAACCGCGGCATCCACGGACCAGACTCGATCCGCTAACAAATCGCAAGACGACCGAACGAAGAGGAGACGAGATGGAAATCATTCGAAACCTGACGCGACGCAAATTGCGCAACATCCTGACCATCAGCGGCATCGTGATCGGCGTGCTGGCGCTCGTGACCATGGGCGCGATGGCCGAGAAGTTCAACGCCCTGCTCGCCGGAGGCGCAACCTATTTCGGCTCAAACGTCCAGGTCGCGGACAGCTCCAGCGGCGCGGTCGGCGGCTTCGGAGGTGGTCTCCTGACGCACGACCGGGTTGCGGCCCTGCAACAGGTCGACGGTGTCGCGGCGGCATTTCCCGATGTGAGCGTCGGCGCCAAGCCGGGCAGCACGAACACCGTCTCATTTGGGATCCCCGACTACATCTCGAACTACGATCCGCGCGCCAACGACTACAGCGCGTTCAAGCTCCAGCTTGCGCAGGGACGCGACGTGAACAGCAACGGCGAAGTGGTTTTGGGCTCAGACTTCGCCACCGAGTTCAAGAAGCAGGTTGGGCAGAGCATCGACCTCCCCATCAAGGCGAAAGACGCGCCGCCTGACTTCGTCAACCATCGCTTCACCGTGGTCGGGATCCTGGCCAAGACGCAGACGGCGCCCGATACCGGGGCGTACGTCAGCCTTGCCGATAGCCAGACGCTCCTCAAGGAGACTCTGCCGGCCAGCATCCGAAGCGGCATCGATACGACGAAGCTCGTCAACGGCGCAACGGTCTACGGCAAGCCTGGCGTCGATCTCGATAAGCTCGCCGACAAGATCAATGCCGAGGTTCCAGGCGTCAAGGCGACCAAGCCGAGCACCCTGGTGGCAAGCTTCAACTCCGGGGGCGCGCTCTTTACGGCAATCACCACCGGCGCCGCGCTGATTGCCCTCATCGTCGGCGGCCTGTCCGTGATCAACACCATGCTGATGGCCGTCACCGAGCGGGTGCGTGAGATCGGCCTCAAGAAAGCGGTTGGCGCGCGGACCCGTCATATCCTTCGCGAGTACGTGCTGGAAGCGGTCCTGATCGGTGCGATTGGCGGCACGATCGGCCTGCTGCTTGGCTGGGGCCTGACCAGCCTGATCAACGCGGCGACCGCCTCGGCGAACCTCACGCTCTTCCTGCTCAGCTGGCGGCTCGTCATCATCGCCATCCTGTTCTCGGTCGGGCTCGGCGCCGTCGCCGGCATCATCCCCGCCCTGCGTGCTGCCCGGATGGATCCGGTGCGCGCGCTGCGGGCGGCGTAGGAGGAGTCACATGGCAAGCATCGAACTTCATGAGTTGACCAAGCACTACAAGCAAGCGCATACGATTGTCAGGGCCGTTGACGGGATCACCCTTACCGTTGATGCCGGAGAGTTCATCTCGATTGTTGGCCGGTCGGGCAGCGGCAAGACGACCACACTCGACCTGCTTGGCCTGTTGCTGCGGCCGACCAGCGGCCAGGTCATGATCGACGGCGTCGATACAGGAAAGCTTCGCGACGGGGCTCGAGCAGAATTGCGAGCGCGGAAGCTCGGATTCGTCTTCCAGGACTTCAACCTTTTGCCCGGACTCGACGCTATCCAGAACGTGATGCTGCCCTTGCGCTACAGCAAGCACGGCAAGGATGGCAAGGCGCGCGCTGCCGCGCTGCTGGATGAAGTCGGGTTGATCGACCGCATCCATCACCGCCCTGATCAGATGTCGGGAGGCGAAAAGCAGCGGGTCGCGATCGCGCGCTCCCTGATCAACAAGCCATCGCTGGTTCTCGGCGACGAGCCGACCGGAGAGGTCGACAGCGAGACCAGCCAGCAGATCGTCGGCCTGATGCGACGGATGAATCGCGAGCATGGCGTGACCTTCATCCTCGTCACCCACGACACCGACGTCGCTGCCCAGACGGATCGAGTAATCCGGCTCAAAGATGGAAAGGTCGTCTCCGACGTGCGGGCCACGCCCGAACAGAAATTCCTGAGCGGGGCCGACCTGCAGGGAGCGATCGCCTAGGCTAAAGGCCCGATGACCCTCAACCAGCGAACGATCAAGTTAGGCCGCCTCTTCATGGTGGCCTTTCTCTTGTTTTACGCGCTCCCGATCGCCACCATCCTCACCAAGCCTTTCGCGGCGATGGACCGGGTGATCGCGTTGACGCTCCTGCTCGGAAGCGGACTCATCTGGGCCTGGTTCTGGACCCGCATTGCCGGCGGACCCGACGGGCGCTTCCGGTGGGTGGCCGTCGCCCTCGGTTCGCTGTTGATTGCCGGCTTCACGCTCATGACGCCTCCTCAGTACGGAAGCTTGTTTGTGTACGCGGTCCTGTTGATCGGGGCCGCGTTTCCCTGGCGCCTCGCCCTCCCGCTCGCCCTTGCCGCGGCGGCGCTCAGCGGCGTCCTTGATGTCGTTCGCGGCACCGGGTTGCTGCAGGCGAGTGGTGACGTGCTCAATGACGCCCTCGTCGGCGCCGCCGCCGTCGCCGGACGGCTCCTGATCGAGGCCAACCAGCAGCTTTCCCTGGCCCGCGAGCAGATTGCTCGCCTGGCTGTGGGCGAGGAGCGGCTGCGCTTCGCGCGCGACCTTCATGACCTGCTGGGCCACAGCCTTTCGGTTATCGCGCTCAAAAGCGAGCTGGCCGGCCGCCTGCTCAAGCGGTCGCCTGGCCTGGCCGAACACGAGGTGCGGGACATTGAAAAAGTGGCACGCGATGCCCTGCATGAAGTCCGCGACGCTGTCTCCGGTTATCGGCTACCGACGCTTGCTGCTGAGCTCGCTGGAGCACGCGAGGCCCTCACCGTCGCCGGAATCGAATGTCGCGTCGACGCGCAGGAGGTCACCTTCCTCCCTGCCGTCGAGGCCGTGCTGGCCTGGGCGGTCCGCGAAGGGGCCACTAATGTCATGCGGCATAGTGCCGCCCGGCGCTGCTCGATCCGCATCACGCGGGAGGACGGCGAGGCTACGGTCGTTGTGGTTGACGACGGACGTGGCGGCACGCCTGAGCCAGGGAGCGGCCTGCGGGGACTCGCCGAGCGGATCCGCGAACGGGGCGGAACGATGAGTGCGGCGCCGCTGCCGCACGAGGGCTTTCGGCTGCGGGTGAGCTTGCCGCTGATCCCGGTTGGCCAAGGTTCTCAACCGCAAGCCGATGAGGGAGCTGTCGCCAAGCAAACCGCATGATTCGGGTATTGATCGCCGAGGACCAGGCGATGGTTCGGGGAGCGCTCAAAGCGCTGCTGGCGATGGAGGATGACATCGAGATCGTGGCGGAAGTGGACCGGGCCGACCGCGTGGTCGAGACCGCCAACCAGTGCAAACCCGACGTCGCCCTGCTCGATATCGAGATGCCGGGCGGCGATGGGATTACCACCGCGAGCCAGCTTCGGAAGGAATTACCTTCCTGCAAAACACTGATCCTGACAACCTTTGGCCGCCCTGGCTTTCTCCGCCGCGCCATGGAGGCCGGTGCCTCCGGGTTCATGCTCAAAGATGCGCCGGCCCAGGAGCTGGCGCTGGCGATCCGCAAGACCATGCATGGTGAGCGGGTCGTCGATCCGGGCCTGGCCGCGGCCGCGCTGAGCACCGGGAGCAGCCCGCTCTCGGACCGGGAACGCGACGTGCTGAAGGCGGGGCAGGGTGGCGCGAGCATCGCCGAGATCGCGCGGTCGCTGTTCCTGTCGGAGGGAACCGTGCGCAATTATCTGTCGGCGGCGATTCAAAAGCTTGACGTGGGCAATCGAACCGAAGCGGCGCGCGTGGCGGAGGAACAAGGCTGGTTGTAACAGGAGGGCGGAAGGGACGAAGGTTCGATACAATCCGCAAACTGGAGCGCGGGATTATGTTCCGGCCGGCCCACAGTCCGAACCTCCCCGGTAGGCGGACGGAGATTGGATGAAGAAAACAACAATTCTGCTGCTGCTGCTGACGCTGGTTGCCGTCGCCGCGGGCACCGTGACCGTCCTGGCGACGCCCAAGTACCAGGCAACGGCGGCCAGACCAACGCCGGGCCCGCTTCTCGTGATCGTGACGACGCCATCGCCAACCCCAACACCCACACCGGCCCCAACGCCCGTACCAACACCGCCACCGACGGTGGTCGCGACGCCAAACGGCCAGGTCACGATCGCGATGCCGGTCTACAAGCAGGTCATGGCGCTCGACTGCGAGACCGCTGCCCTCCAGATGGGGCTCGCGGCGCTGGGCCATACGTACTCGCAGCAGACCCTGTTCGCGCCTCAGAGTCCCGATACGCGGTCACCGGTACTTGATCCGAACAATCGCAAACGGGTGCTGCAGTGGGGAAACCCGTACACCAACTTCGTGGGCAACGTCAACGGCAGCGACCTGGGTCCAACCGGTTACGGGGTCTATTACCCGCTGATCTTGTCGATCGCACAGACACATGGCGCGCCCTCGTCGACCGGCGGCGAAGGCGTAACGGCGGCACAGGTCTACACCGCGCTCAAGAACGGCCATCCGGTGCTGGTTTGGGTCGAGACCGGTTGGGAGAATGCGCGCGCCGCCGGATACACAGGTGTCTGGACCTCGTGGCCCGATACCGGTAGTCGACGAATCAACTATTCATTGATCGAGCACGTCGTGACGCTGAGCGGCGTATCAGCGACCCAGGTTCGGGTCAACGATCCCTGGAAGAGTGGCAGCCAGTACTGGTTCAGCAAGGCCGCCTTCGAGGGCTCCTGGACCGACTTCAACAACATGGCGGTCATCCTGCAGTAGCGAAGCAACGTTCGCGGTGCCCTGGACCTCGGCCTGGGTTCGAATCGGAAGACCGACCAGCTTGATGAAACCGACGGCCGCCTGGTGGTCGAACTGGTCGCCTGACGAGTAGGTCGCGAGCCGCGGCCGATAGAGCGAGTATGGCGACGAGCGGCCTGCGACCTGGGCGTTCCCCTTGTGCAGTTTCACGAACACTTTGCCCGTCACCAATGCCTGGGTGCTGTCGACGTAGGCATCGAGGTCGCGCCGGTGCCGGCTGAACCACTTGCCCTGGTAGACGAGCCGGGCATATTCCTGGGCGACGGACGTTTTGAAGCGAGCCGCTTCGCCATCGAGTACGAGCTCTTCCAGGGCGCGGTGCGCATGATGCAGGATCACGGCGGCAGGCGCCTCGTAGACCTCGCGAGACTTGATGCCGACAAACCGATCCTCGATCATGTCGATGCGTCCGACGCCGTGAATACCGCCGATACGGTTGAGCTCGCTGACGAGGCCGAGGCCCCCACCCTGCCCTCCCCCAGAGGGGGAGGGAGATGGACTGAGACTGGTAGGTATCCCCTGTTCAAAGCCGAGCTCGATGACCGTTGGGCTGGCGGGGGCGGTGTCCACCGAGGCGGTCCAGAGAAACGCGTCCTCGGGGGGCTTGAGAATCGCATCCTCCAGCACGCCGGCTTCGATGGAGCGCCCCCACAGATTCTCATCCACACTGTACGGCGACTCGGGTCTGATTTCAATTTGCAAGCCATGTTCTTGGGCGTAGGCGATTTCCTGCTCACGGCTCATCGTCATGCCGTCCCGGAGGGGAGCCAGCACCTTCAGATGCGGCGCCAGGGCACCGGTCGCGATATCGAACCGGACCTGGTCGTTGCCCTTGCCAGTCGAGCCGTGTGCGATCCAGGTGGCGCCCTCCCGCGTCGCGACTTCAACCAACAGCTGAGCGATCAGCGGCCGCCCTAGCGCCGTCGCCAGCGGGTACTGGTCCTGGTACAGCGCACCGGCCTTGAGGGCTGGCCAGCAAAAGCGCTCGATGAAGGGCGTACGAGCGTCGAAGACAAAGGCTTTGCTCGCGCCTGCTGCGAGGGCGCGCTGGCGGATGGCGGCCAGCTTCGGCTGGCTGCCGAGATCGACGGTCAGGGCGATCACGTCGAAGCCGCGAGTTTCCGTCAGCCACTTCACCGCGACGGTGGTGTCGAGCCCGCCGGAATACGCGAGCACGATCTTCTCGGGCATCAGTCCTCCGGTTGGACGTAGGCGCCCAGCCGGGCAAGCCGCTGGGCCAGGCCGCTATACGCGCGGGGCTGCACGGCGAGCGCGACGAAGATGGTGTCGTCGCCCGCCACGGTCCCCAGGACTTCGGGCCATCCGGCACCGTCGATTGCGGAGGCGAGAGGGTTCGCCGACCCCGGCGTCGTCGACAGCACCGCCAGGCCCTGGCCACGCCGGACCGTCATCGGCAGGTCGCGCAACAACCGTCGCAAGCGATCTTCTCGACCGGCCGGCGAGGCTGCGCCCATCCCCTCATCCGGTTTGATGTAGTGGCTGTCGGCGCCGGCGACGCGTACCAGGCCGAGCTCGGCGATATCGCGGGAGACGGTCGCCTGCGTGGTGGCAATCCCGGCGCGCTGCAGCCGCTCAACCAGTTCTTCCTGCGTGGACACCGGATGCTTGGCGATGATCGAGAGGATCGCCTCCTGCCGCTTACGTTTCGACATGCGCCAGCGCCTCGCGAACTCGTGACGGTGCGGTGCCACCAAGCACGTCGCGCGATTTGAGCGCGCCTTCGAGGGTCAGATGCTCGGCCACGTCGGCACCAAACAGCGGCGAAAATGCACTGAGCTCGCCGACCGAATAGGATTCGAGGCTTCGGTTGGAAGCGGCCGCCGAGGCGACCAGTTGACCAATCACGCGGTGGGCGTCCCGAAAGGGCATGCCCTTTCTCGAGAGATAATCCGCCAGTTCGGTGGCGAGCGTGTAGCCGGTGACCGCTGCTGCCCGCATTTGGTCGACATCGAATCGAAGACCCTCGACGAGCGTTGCCGTCACCTGCAGGCAGTCGTGCGTGGTGTCGACCGCATCGAAGAGCGCCTCTTTGTCTTCCTGCAAATCGCGGTTGTAGGCGAGGGGCAGGCCCTTGAGGACCATCAACAGGTTCACGAGATCGCCGGCGACCCGACCACTTTTGGCGCGAACCAGTTCGGCGGCGCACGGATTCTTCTTATTGGGCATCATCGAACTGCCGCTTGCGAGCCCATCGGGGAGCGTCGCAAAGGAGAACTCGACGCTGGTCCAGAGCACGATCTCGCCGCAGAGCCGCGAGAGGTGGATCATGACGATGCTGCAGGCGCTGACCAGTTCGAGCACGAAGTCGCGGTCGGCCACGGCATCGATCGAGTTGGCGGTGGCGGCGGGGAACCCAAGTTGCGAAGCAAGTGCCTGCCGATCGATCGGGAACCCACTGCCGGCCAGGGCGCCCGCCCCGAGGGGAGATAAATCAGCGCGCTTGACGGCGTCCTTGATACGGCCATGATCGCGGTGCAACATCTCGACGTAGGCCAGCAGATGATGCGCGAGCAACACCGGCTGAGCTCGCTGGGTGTGGGTGTAGCCGGGCATAACCGTCTCGATCTGTTCTCTGGCCCGGCCGACCAGGGCGGATTGCAACGCTGCTATCGCAGTGAGGAGGTCGGCACCGGCCGCCTTGACGTAGAGGCGGAGGTCGAGGGTGACCTGGTCATTCCGGCTTCGGCCGGTGTGGAGTTTGCCGCCCAAGGGCCCGAGTTTTTCGATCAGGCGTTGCTCGACAAACATGTGAATGTCTTCGGCGACGGGAGCCGCCACCCTGCCCTCCCCCAGAGGGGGAGGGGAAGAGAACGGGTGATTCGTAAGGTCGGTTTCTATGGCAGCCAGGGCTCCGTCGATTTGCGCTTGCTCATCGCGCGTGAGGACACCGACGCCAACCAGGGCCTTTGCGTAGGCCCGGCTGCCGGTGATGTCCTCGTGGAAAAGCCGGCTATCGACCGCCAGCGACCGCGTGAAGCGATCGATGAGCGGGTCCGGCTCTTCCTTGAAGCGCCCGCCCCAGGGCTGCTGGCTCAGTGGTTGACCTTCGCCATCCGCTTGGCCAGCACTTCCCAGGACAATCCGGCGATTTGTGCCGCCGGGCCGCAGAGCTGCTGGTTGAAGCTACGGCTCTGCAAACCCCGGATCTCCGGAAAGAACAACGACTGATCGCTCTGCCGCGAGTCGATGTCGATCGCGCCCTGAAACAGCGTCGCGACCTGGGTACCACTGACATGCGCCTGGGTGGTCGCAATGAAGCCGTCGAGCGCATCCTTCAGCGGGCTGAACCAGGCGCCGTGATAGACGAGGGATCCCCACTTCTGGTCGACCAACGCCTTGAACTCGAGCTCCTCTTTGGTCAGACAGAACTGCTCGAGGTCATGGTGCAGTTTGAGCAGCACGGCGGCGGCGGGCGCCTCATAGAGCTCCCGCGACTTCAGGCCCATGATGCCGTCTTCGAAGATATCGATCTTCCCGATGCCGTGGCTGCCGGCGACCACATTGAGCTGCGAGACGATCTCGGGGAGCGATAGCTCGTTGCCGTCGAACGCGACCGGGATGCCATGCTCGAACGTCACCGAAACCTTTGTCGGGGTGGACTTCGTCTTTCCCGCCGACTTCCACCACAGCCAGGCGTGTTCCGGGATCGGCTGGTTGAGCCCGATGGCGCCCGACGCCAGGCTGCGGCACCACATCGTCTTGTCATCGCCGCCTTGCATGACTTCGGTGATCGGTATGCCGAGTTCCTTGGAGAGCTCTTCTTCCTCGCCCCGGGTCAGGTCGAAATCGCGCACAGGGACCAGGACATCGAGCTGCGGCGCGAACAGCTTGAACACGTTATGCATGCGGTACTGGTCGTTGCCCTTGCCGCTGCTGCCCTCCATGATCGCGTCGCAGCCAAGCTTGAGGGCGAGGGCGGCGATTTTCGAGGCGATCAGTTGCCGCGTCATCGACGTAGAGACGGGATAGCCCTCGTAGTTCGAGTTCGCCTGGATGGCTTTGGTCAGCCACAGCTCGGCAAACTCCGCCCTGGCGTCGATGACGATTGGCGTGATGCCAAGGACCTTCGCCTTCTGGATCGCGGCATCCATTTCGTCCTGCCCCTGTCCGACGTCGACGGTAATCGCAAACAGCTCCTCGACGTGGTACTTCTCTTTCGCCAGCACGGCGCAGAGCGATGAGTCCAAACCGCCCGAGTATGCGAGCGCGACTTTCTTTGCGGTCTTCACCGGCGTCGCCTCGATCTTGTCCAGTAATTTGCTCTTTACAGCCAGCATGCGCAGCCTCCTGTTCCGGTTTTGTCGCATAAGTATACGGAGGTATGTATAATTACGCAAGCTACCGTGATCGGCATCCTCTGCAGCCGCGTCCGTTTCGAAGAGAAGGCCCTGTTTGAGGCTTTGCGTCGTCGCGGCATCCCTTTTGAGCGGCTCAACGAAGACGAGCTGCAATTTCCGATCGGTGGAGACGTGCCGGCAACGGACGTCGTGCTGGACCGGTCCATCCACCATGGCCGCTCGCTCTACGCGCTCAGCCTCTTGAATGCGGCCGGCGTCCCGACCGTCAACAGCGGGCACGTCGCGCAGATCTGCGGTGACAAGATCCTGACGTCGTCGACACTGGCTTCCGCCGGCGTGCCCATTCCAAAGACGGTCGTGGCCTTCACTCGCGAAGCAGCGCTGGAAGCGATCGAGAAGATGGGCTATCCAGTCGTGCTCAAGCCGATGGTCGGCTCCTGGGGACGGCTGCTCGCCAAGATCAACGACCGGGACGCGGCAGAAGCGGTGCTCGAGCACAAGGAAACGCTGGGGTCATACCAGCACGGGATCTTCTATATCCAGGAATACGTGCACAAGCCCGAGCGCGACATTCGCGCGATCGTGATGGGCGAGCAGACGATCGGCGCGATTTACCGTAGCTCCGAACACTGGATCACGAACACCGCGCGCAGCGGCCAGGCATCGCCGTGTCCCGTGACGCCGGAGATCCATGAACTCTGCCAGGAGGCCGCGAACGCCGTCGGCGGCGGATTTCTCGCGATCGATCTGTTGGAGCATGAGGACGGCTTGCTCGTCAACGAGCTCAACTACACGCCGGAATTCCATGGCTTCATGAGCGCAACCGGCATTCCGGTGCCGGACCTGATCATCGA
>Ga0066671_10000212_pt1 | contig 17653 bp, 18 predicted proteins | sample GraSoiAngelo_120_FD_62294 | JGI IMG/M metagenome (GOLD analysis project Ga0066671, IMG submission 62294) | Grasslands soil microbial communities from the Angelo Coastal Reserve, California, USA - 14_0919_09_20cm | ecosystem: Environmental > Terrestrial > Soil > Grasslands | place: USA...
GGCCAGTCGTTCGCGAGGTTCTCGAGGAAGTGCTCGCGCGTGCCTGGCCGGAGGAAGAGAAGGTTGGCCCAGACGCCGCAGGCGCCGGCCTCGCGGGCGGCGCGGACAACCTTGGCGAGCTGTTCGGGCCGGTCGGAGATGCCCGGCAGGATCGGGGCCATGCCCACGGATGCCTTCACACCGGCGTCGACCAGCATCTTCAGCGCCCGCAGCCGCTGGCGTGGATGCGCTGTCGACGGCTCGGTCTTCCGCCAGACGTCCTCGTCCAGCGTCGGGATCGAGAAGGTGACCGACACGTTCGCCCGCCTCGCAGCCTCGGCGAGGACGTCGACGTCGCGGACGATCATCGGCCCGCGCGTGATGATGCTGAACGAGTTGTGCGTCTCGGCGAGGGCTTCGAGGCACCCCCGCGTCAGCCTGTAGTGCCCCTCGGCGGGCTGGTAGGGGTCGGTGGCCGCGCCGATTGCGACAGTCTCGTGCGCCCACGAAGCGCGCGCCAGCTCGCGGCGCAGCACCTCGACGACGTTGATCTTGACCCGGATCGACCGGCCGTAGCGATCGTCGGAGGGCCGGTCGGCTCGCCGCTCGAAGGCCCGGACGTAGCAGAAGGTGCAGCGGTGCACGCAGCCCATGTAGGGGTTGAGCGACCAGTCGAACATCATCCCCTTGACTCGGTTCAGCGCGCTCTTGCAGGGCTCTTCCCGGTACTCGGCTCGCATGCTGGAGATTATACGAACGCATGTTCGCTTATGTCGACAGGAGGCGCCGCTACACTCGGGCGAGACCTTTGGACGACGACCCGCTCAGTCCCAGGCCGGCGGCGGCCGGACCGTGACCCTTTTCCTCGAGCTCCTCGGCGTAGCAGCGCTGATCTTGCTGAACGCGTTCTTCGTCGCGGGCGAGTACGCGCTCGTGACGGCGCGCCGGACGAAGGTGCAGGAACTGGCCGAAGAGGGCAACCGACGCGCCCGCGCCGTGCAGCGAATCGTCGCCGACCCGCCGCGATTCATTGCCGCCATGCAGCTCGGCGTCACGCTCGCAAGCCTGGGTATCGGTGCCCTCGGCGAGCAGGCGCTCACGCACGCGTTCGATCCGCTGATGGCGACGATCCTCGCGGTCGTGCTCGCGTTCCTGATCATCACCTACCTGCACGTGGTGGTCGGCGAGCTGGTGCCGAAGGCCGCTGCGCTGCGCTATTCCGAGCGGATCGCCCTCGGCGTTTCGGCGCCCGTGCGGGCCTTCTTCGTGGTCGCTCACCCGCTGATCTGGTTCCTCCAGAGCTCCTCCGAGCTGATCCTGCGCGCGCTCGGGCTCGAGTCGCCCGGTGACGAGCGAGAGGCGCTTTCGGAGGCCGAGCTCCGCATGCTGTTGGGCCGCGCCACGGAGTACGGCGAGATCGAGCGGGAAGAGCAGGAGATGCTCTACAAAGTCTTCGACTTCGCCGACAAGGAAGTCGCGGACGTGATGGTTCCGCGGCCGGAGGTGGTCGCGCTCTCGATCGACCTACCCCCCGATGAATGCCTGGCGGCCGTGATCGAGTCGCCGTACACCCGTTACCCGGTCTACCGGGGCACGCTCGACGACATCGTCGGCATTCTCCATGTGCGCGACCTGTTCTCCGCGCTCAACGACCAGGGCTTCGCGAACGTTCGCATCGAGGAGCTGCTGCGCGACGCCTACATCGTCCCCGAGACCAAGGACCTGGCCGCGCTGCTCGCGGACTTTCGGCGCACCAACTTCCACATGGCCGTCGTCGTGGACGAGTACGGGACGATGGCGGGCATCGTGACCCTGGAGGACCTGCTCGAAGAGATCGTCGGCGAGATCGAGGACGAGTTCGACCTCCCGGACGAGTCCGTCGAGCAGGTCGACGAGAAGACGGTGCGGATCGACGGGACGTTCCCGATCGACGACTTCAACGAGAAGTTCGGAATCGAGCTGCCCGACGAGGACTACCACACCGTTGCGGGGTTCGTCTTCGGCCTCCTCGGCCGGGCGGCCGCCGAGGGCGACGAGGTCGGGCACGACGGCCTTCGCTTCCGGGTGATCGAGATCGAGGGCTCGCGGATCGAGAGGCTCGAGGTGCAGTTCGTCGAGCCGCCGCCCCGGGAGGAGGAAGACGATCAGCAGGAGGAGCGCGCGGCGGCCGAAGGCTGACCCGCGATTAACTCATGGTTAAGCCGCCGCGGGGCAACGGACTCCAATGCGTATGCTCAGGCGGAAAATCGTCCTCCCATCCTGCAAGGAGCCACATGTTGAGACCGAAGCTTTCGATCGGGGTCGCGCTCGCGGCCTTGGTTGCTGTGCTGGCGCTGACGCCTCTCGCTGTCGCGCGCACGCACGCAGCGACCTCGACCACGGTGAAGGTCGCCGCGAGCGAGTACAAGTTCAAGCTCTCGACCAAGACCGCGCACCACGGCGTGGTCATCTTCAAGGTCACGAACAAGGGCAAGATCGCTCATGACTTCAAGATCGTGGGCAAGAAGACGCCGAAGCTCGCCCCCGGCAAGTCGGCGACCCTAAAGGTCACCCTCACGAAGGGCAACCACAAGTACATCTGCTCGATCGACTCCCACGCCTCCTTTGGCATGAAGGGGACCTTCAAGGCCACCTAGCCCAAGCCAAGCTCAGAGATGTGGCCGCCTTCGATCGAGAAGGCGGCCAGCTCTCCGCTTCCGAGGGAGAGAATCACGTACGGCCTGCCCTCCCACAGGCCGATGTTCTCGACGTCCGTGCGCGAGGGCCTGGCCGGGGCCGAGACGTGGGAGTGGAAGACCGCGAGCTCGTAGCCTTCGTCCTCGAGGAACCAGTGCTCCGGGTCGGTTATGAGCTCGAACCGAAACGGGCTTGCCGCGGCGTTGGCAGCCGGGATGTAGCGCTCGACGACGCCCTCCCGGAGTACTAGCAGCCCACACGCTTCATTGGGCGCTTCGGCCTGTGCATGCTCCTCTAGTGCCCGGCGCACCGCGGCGGGCACTACCACCAGAGATCAGCTTCCATCTCGCCCTCGACGTCGTCCGCATCCCAGAAGGAGGCTGAGAGGTATTTCCACCCGGCGTCGGCGAGGATCGCGACGACCACACCTTCGTCGAGTTCGGCAGCGAGCCTGCGGGCGACGTGGACGACTGCTCCGGCGGAGACGCCCGCGAAAACGCCCTCTTCGTCGAGCAACGCGCGCACGCCCGCTACCGCCTCGGCGTTCGAGACGAGCAGCTTCCGGTCGAGCTTCGAGACGTCGAGGATCGGCGGTACGTAGCCGTCCTCGAGCGAGCGCAGCCCCATGACCGGGTCCCCTGGCAGCGGCTCAGCCGCTGCGACAACGACCTCGGGAAAGCTCTCGCGCAACCGCTCGCCGGCGCCCATCAACGTGCCGCCGGTGCCGAGTCCCGCGACGAGCACGTCGACACGGTCAAGCGCTTCGGCGATCTCGGTGCCGGTGCCGCCGTAGTGGGCCTTCGGGTTCGCCGGATTGCCGTACTGGAACGGCATGAAGTAACGCGGGTCTTTCGCGGCCAGCTCCTGCGCGAGCCGGACGGCGCCGTTCGAGCCGTCGGATCCGGGCGAATCGACGATTTCGGCGCCGTAGAGCCGGAGCAGCCGGCGTCGCTCCTCGGTCACGTTCTCGGGCATCACGCAGGTGAGCGAGTAGCCCTTCAGCTTCGCGACGAGCGCGAGGGCGATCCCGGTATTGCCGCTCGTGGGCTCGAGCAGCTCGCGGCCGGGTTCGAGCTCGCCGCTCGCCGCGGCCTCCTCGACCATCGCGAGCGCGACGCGGTCCTTGATCGAGCCGGTCGGGTTCTGGCCCTCGAGCTTGGCGTAGAGCTGCACCTCGGGCCTCGGCGAGAGGCGGGGCAGCTCGACGAGCGGGGTGTTGCCGATTAGTCCGAGCAAGGAACTCGGAACCCCGGTCTCCCGAGCGAAGCGATGGGACAAACTAGGTAGAGCCACCGGCCATGGCCGGCAGGAGAATCACCGTGTCGCTCTCGGCGACGGGAGTCTCGTAACCGTCACGCGTGCGAATGTCCTCGCCGCCGACGTAGACGTTCGCATACTCGAGCTGGCCCTGCAGGCCGGGAAAACGGGCGGTCAGGTCATCGAGCAAGTCTCGCACGGTCTCGCCTTCGACGATCACCTCGCGCTCGCCGTCAGTCTGAGCACGGAGCGTCGGCGGGATCCTCACCACGCTCATGCGCGCACCGGGTTGCAGAACTCGACGTAGTCGACGTACTCCGTGATCGTCGGGCTCTCGCCGCAGACAGGGCAGTCGGGGTCACGGCGGAGCGCGACCTCGGTGAAGGTCGTCGTCAGCGCGTCGAACAGCAGCAGCCGACCAATCAGCGGCTCGCCGATCCCGAGCGCCAGCTTGATCGCCTCGCTCGCCTGCAGCGAGCCGACCACGCCCGGCAGCACGCCGAGCACGCCGCCCTCTGCACAGCTCGGCGCCAGCTCGGGCGGCGGCGGCTGCGGGAACAGGCAGCGGTAGCAGGGACCTTCATGCGGCTTGAATACGGTTGCCTGCCCCTCGAAGCGGAAGATCGAGCCGTGCACAAGCGGAATGTCGTGCCAGACCGCGGCGTCGTTGACGAGGTACCGAGTCGGGAAATTGTCGGCGCCGTCGACGATCACGTCCCAGCCGTCACCGAGGATCCGCTCGATGTTCTCCGACGACAACAACTCCTTGTAGGCCTTCACCTCGACGTCGGGGTTGAGCTCGCGAATCGTGCGCTCGGCCGACTCGACCTTCGGCTCGCCGAGCGAGGCGGTCGAATGCAGGATTTGCCGCTGGAGGTTTGTCTCGTCGACGACGTCGGCGTCGACGATCCCGACGGTGCCGACACCCGCCGCGGCGAGGTAAAGCGCGGCCGGAGAGCCGAGGCCGCCCGCACCGATCAAAAGGATCCTGGACTGCAGCAGCTTCAGCTGGCCTTCTTCGCCGACCTCCGGGATCAAAAGATGGCGGCTGTAGCGGGTGCGCTGCTCGGGGCCGAGCGCACCGGTCGGGACCTCGAGCGGATACCCGTGGCGCTTCCAGTCGTTGATGCCGCCGGCCAGCGAGGCGACGTTCTCGTAGCCGAGCTCCTCGAGCGTCCGCGCGGCGAAGGTCGAGCGGTTGCCCGAGGCGCAGTAGGCGACGATCGGCTTGGCGTGGTCGGGGACGGCCCGTTCGATCCGCGACTCGAGCCAGCCGCGTGGGAGGTGGACGGCGCCGGGGATATGGCCCTCGTCCCACTCCTCGCGCTCGCGCACGTCGAGAAAGACCGCCGGCTCGGGGTCGCCGTGGAGCTCGCGCGCCCGCTCAGCGTCGATCTCGTCGATCTGCTGCCTGGTCTCCTGGAGAAAATCGCGGTACGAGCTCATTCCTTTCCAATTTATAGCGACTTCCCGCGGGCTATCGTCGGGGACGTGAACGCGCGCGCCCGCACCTATCTGATCGTCGCGCTCGCTGCTGTCGGTGCCGCGGGGCTCGTCGTCGCCACGGTGGCGTTCACGCGTACGAACACGCCCAGCGCCGGCGCGCAGGCTCAGACGACAGTGGGCCCATCGGGCCGTGCGCCGGCGCTCGTGCTCGACCTCGGCGTCCGAACCGATCCCGAAGCGGTGGCCCTGCGCCGAGCCAACCAGCTCTACCGGACCGGCAAGCGCAAGGCGGCCGCACGGATCTTTCTCAGCTACCGGTCGCTGCCCGCGCAGGTCGGCGCCGCGCTCGCAGCGTGGCCGTCCGGAACCGTCGCGCGGCTCCAGCGGCTCGCCGACCGGCACCCGGCGAGCGCGCTCGTCCTGCTCCATCTCGGCCTGGCGGAGGTTGCCTCCGGCCAGACTGCTGCGGCCGAGGCGGCGTGGCGGCAGGCGCTGGCGCGCGATCCAAACGTGGAGGCCGCCGTGCAAGCCGAGAGCCTCCTTCACCCGCGCTTTGCCCCGGGACGGCCGCCGTTCGTGCCAAGTTTCGCCGTGCCGGCCTCGATTGCGCGCCTCGCCCCGCCGCGTCAGCTCGCCGTGCTGGAGCTGGGCGCCCGCGAGGGACGCGTCCGGGGGAAGCTGCTCTACGGCTCCGCGCTGCAGCGTCTCGGGCGACCGGTCTCAGCAGAGCACGAGTTCGCGGCGGCCGCGCGGCTCGCGCCGAACGACGCCGAGGGCCAGGTCGCCGCCGCGGTCGGCCTCTTCTCGAAGACGAAGCCGGCGCTCGCGTTCTCCCGGCTCGGCCCGCTCGCGTCCCGCTTTCCGCGCTCCCAGAGCGTGCGCTTTCATCTCGGCGAGCTCCTGCTCTGGATTGGGCTGCTGGACAAGGCGCGTGGCGAGCTGCGTCTCGCCTACGCGGCCGGTCCGACGACGATACTGGGCAGGACCGCGCATCAATTCCTGCTGCAACTGACCTCTAGCCCTAAGTAATAGGACCTACAAACCGGAATTAGGGCCGATCGGCCTATGGCGTCCATCCGAATCGCGTGCAACAGTGCCGCATCTTCGAGAACGGCTTGACCGCATGACAAACACAACTACGGTGAGCTAGGGATTTTCCGGGGAGGGGGAGCCTTGAGCGCACAAGCCGAAAAGGCCCGTCCGTCGACAGTCGCCGAGTTGCTCGAGACGGACGAGGCCAAGGGTCTGCTGGAAGCCGCACGGCAAACAGGGTCGTTGAATACGACGGAAATCGCGCTGGCGCTGGACGAGCTGGAGCTCGACGCCGCTCAGATCGACGACTTTTACCACGCCCTCGACGAGCTGCAGATCGAGGTGCTCGAGAACGGGGCGGAGCCGGAAGCGGCCGCTGTCGAGCCGGAGCCGGAGGTGCGTGAGATCTCGACCGACTCGCTGCAGCTCTTTCTCAAGGACGTCGGCAAGGTCGACCTGCTGACCGCGGCGCAAGAGGTCGAGCTCGCCAAGCGGATCGAGCGTGGCGACCATCGCGCGAAGCAGGAGATGGTCGAGGCGAACCTCCGTCTCGTTGTCTCGATCGCCAAGAAGTACCGGAACCAGGGCCTGCCGTTCCTCGACCTGATCCAGGAAGGGACGATCGGGCTCGTTCGCGCGGCCGAGAAGTTCGACCACCGCAAGGGGTTCAAGTTCTCGACCTACGCGACTTGGTGGATCCGCCAGGCGGTCGCCCGCGCGCTCGCCGACAAGGCCAGGACGATCCGGATGCCGGTCCACATCGTCGAGAAGCTGAACAAGATCGTGCGGACGGAGCGGAAGCTGCGCGCCGAGCTGGGGCGTGAGCCATACGCCTGGGAGATCGGCGACGAGCTCGAGCTCGACGCCGCCGAGGTCGAGTCGATCCGGCGCAGCTCACAGCCGCCGGTCTCGCTCGAGAAGCCGGTCGGCGACGACGAGGAGTCCGAGTTCGGTCACTTCCTCACGGACGAGAACGAGGCGTTGCCCGACGAGGTTGCGGAGGTGGAGCTCCGCAAGGCAGCGCTGCGGCGCGTGCTCAGCAGCCTCTCGCCCCGGGAGCGCCGCGTGCTCGAGCTTCGCTACGGGCTCGACGGCGAGCATCCGCGCACACTGGACGAGGTCGGGCGGACGTTCAACGTCACGCGCGAGCGGATCCGGCAGATCGAGAACCAGAGCCTGAAGAAGCTGCGCGCGCTCGCAGAGGCCCAGTCTCTGAAAAACGTCGCCGCCTAAAGCTGCGGTCAACACGGCTGAGGCGGTCGCCGGGGTCGCGGCCGCCGCAGCTGCATCCGTAAACTCACGCGCCGTGGACCAGGCCTGGTTCGAGGAGCTTTCCGACTTCATTCGCATCCCGAGCGTCAGCGCGGATTCCGAGCGCGCGGAAGATGTGCGCAGGGCCGGCGACTGGGTCTGCGAGTTCGTGCGCCGCGCCGGAGGCGAGGCCGAGCTCCGCGACTGGCAGGGGCATCCGCTGGCGCTCGGCGAGATCGCCGCGTCGGCCGGCAACGCCGACGCTCCCACGGTCATCTGTTATGGACACTTCGACGTCCAGCCGCCCGCGCCCCTCGACCTCTGGGCATCCGATCCCTTCGAGGCGACCGTCCGCGACGGGCGCCTCTATGGGCGCGGGGTCGCCGACGACAAGGGCCAGCTCTACATGCAGCTCAAAGCCGCTCAGGAACTGAAGGCCCGCGACGCGCTCCCTATCAACCTGCGGATCTGCTGCGACGGCGAGGAGGAGACCGGCGGCCATTCGATCGTGGACTTCCTCGCCGCCGACGAGCGTGGAGCCGACGCGTGCGTGATCTTCGATGCCGGGATGCTCAAGCGCAGCGTGCCACTCTTCAACGTCGCAACGCGCGGGCTCATCTACTTCCACATCCGCGTCAGGACCGGCGCCCGCGACTTCCACTCCGGGATCTTCGGCGGCGCGGCGCTGAACGCTCTGCACGTGCTCGTGCAGATGCTGGACGCGGTGTTGGCGAAGGATGGACGTCTGCCGGAGCCCCTGCGCGCGGGAATCGTGTCGCCGACGGAGGAAGAGCTAGCTGCCTGGGCAGGGCTCACGCCTGGCGCCGAGGAGCTCGCCGGTCAGGGCGCGCGTCCGATGGACGCCAAGGCGGAAGAGGAGTTCTACCTCCGCACCTTTGCCGAGCCCTCAATCGACGTGAACGGAATCGTGGGCGGCTCACCGGAGCTGCAGAAAACCGTCCTACCGGTGGAGGCGCATGCGAACGTGTCGATCCGGCTCGCACCCGGCCAGGACCCCGAACGGATCGCGCCCGAGTTCGAGCGGCTCCTCCGCGAGGCGGCGCCGGAGGGCGCTGAGCCCGAGATCACCCGGCTCTCATCCGCCCGGCCCGGTCTGGTCGATCCGGATTCGCAGGTCGTGCAGCTCGGCCTCGACGCGTTCGAGCGCGCCATCGGCACCCGGCCGCTGCTCGTCCGCTCAGGCGGCACGCTGCCGATCGTGCCGGCGCTCGCCGACAAGGGGATTCCGACGATCCTGACCGGCTTCGCGCTGCCGGACTCGAACATCCACTCGCCGAACGAGAACCTGCTCGCCGACTACGTGCCGCTCGGCGTCAAGGCCGCGGGCGAGCTGTACACCGCCTTCGGGTCGCTGGAACCTGGCGGCAGCGGCCTTGCCACCGGGGATTAGACGGACATCCGGGCAAGGCCGCATGTCCTCCATGTCGGCGTCGCAGGGCGGACGCCTTCGCAGCGTTCGCGAAGCTGGGCTAGGAAACCAGCGTCTCTTCGACGAGCCAGGAGTGGCCGAAGCGCCGCATCTCCCCGATGATCGGCAGCAACGCCTCGCCCTTGTCCGTCAGCTCGTACTCGACGCGCGGCGGCGATTCGGCATAGCTTCGGCGCTCGACGATTCCCTCGTCCTCGAGCGCGCGGAGACGTTCAGACAGCGTCCGTGGGCTGATTCCGGCGCAGGAGTGCTCGAGCTCCGAGAAGCGCCTGGGTCCCTCGGACAGGTCGTGGACGAGCAGCGCCGTCCACTTCGCGCCGATGATCTCGGCGCACGCGGCGACCGAGCAGCTCTCATCGTGGACGGGCCTCATCGTGCGCATTGCCCTTTGATCTTACTCCTCGGCCTGTTCGCCCTTTAGGACGGGCTCCAGCTTGTACCCGACGCCGTAGCGCGTCTGGATGAACGTGTGTCGCGGCGCGATGCGGTCGATCTTGTCGCGCAAGCGCCGGACGAAGACGTCGACGGTCCGGTCGCGGTGGGTCTCCCGCCGTCCCCAGATCTTCTGGAGCAGCTCGTCCCGAGTCGTCACGCGGCCGCGGTCGAGCGCGAGCGCGTAGAGGAGCCGGAACTCCGTCGGCGTCAGCTCGGCGTTCTTGCCGGCGACGTAGGCCTGGACCTCGCGCGGGTCGATCCGCAGCTCCTCGATCTCGATCGCGTCGCCTCGCTCCTCGGGCTGTGCGCGCACGCCGCGGCGGGCGGCGGCCTGAACCCGCGCGACGAGCTCCTTCATCGAGAACGGCTTCACCAGGTAGTCGTCGGCGCCGATCTGGAGCGCGTGGACACGGTCGTATTCGGTGCCGCGGGCGCTGACGACGATGATCGGCGTGCCGATTCCCTCGGCGCGCGCGGACTCGATCAGGCTCCAGCCGTCGAGTCCGGGGAGCATCAGGTCGAGCACAACGACGTCGGGCGCCTCGTAGCGCAGGCGCGCCAGTCCGACCTCGCCGCGGCCGACCGTGACCGGGTCGAAACCGGCCCCCGAGAGGTGTTGCGCCATGCTCGCTGCGATCACTTCGTCGTCTTCCACGATCAGCACCTTGGTCATCGCACCTACCTTATTGAGGGTGAAGCGGGACCCATACAGAGAGCTGAGAGTCGGCTTCACCGCGGCCGTCTCACACGAGCTGCGGACGCCGCTCGCGCGCCTGCTCGCGCTGATCGAGGGTGCGAGCCTGCCCGGCGGCGACCCGGCGGCGACTCTCGAGCGGATGCGTGCGGAGGTCGAGCTGATGGACGAGCTGATCGACGACGTCCTCTTTCTCAGCGAGCTCGAGACCGGGCGCGAGGTCGTCTCGCTCGGCTCGACCGAGGCCGCTCCGCTGCTGCGCGAGCTCGTCTCCGAGCTGGACGAGCGGTCCGAGCGGGCCGGCGTCGAGCTGGAGGTCGAAATCGAGGACGAGAGCCTGGAGCTGCCTCTGCGCGCTCGGATGCTGCGGATCGTTGTCCAGAACCTGGCCGAGAACGCCCTCCGGCACGCGGGAGAAGGCGCGACCTGCGTGCTTGGCCTGCGGCGCGAGAACGACGCTCGGGTCCTCTCGGTCCGTGACAACGGGACCGGCGTGACAGAGGAAGACCTTCCACGCCTCTTCGAGCGCTTCTACCGCGCCGACCGGGCTCGCGCCTCGCGCGGGAGCGGCCTCGGGCTCGCGATCGTCAAGCACGTCGTCGAGGCTGCCGGCGGACAGGTCGAGGCCCTCGGCGCCCCGGCCAAGGGCCTCGAGATCCGCGCGACGTTCCCCTCATGACTCTCGGCGGCTTAGACGGCATCGACAAGCGATGCCTCATGGGTTTGGGAATGGGTTAGGAATGAATCTTGCGGACAAACGCCTTGTCAGCCGTCTGGACGACCTTCGGTAGTGGGTAGAACTGCAGCGGCATCGCGTACTTCTGCCCGCCGGTGATCGCCCAGCTGATGAACTGCTTCAGCGTCGCCGCCTTGCTCGACTTCAGCGGCACGATCACGTAGGTGAAGGTGCAGATCGGGTAGGCGCGCTTCTGCGTCTTCGGCGGGTTGACGATCGAGAGCGCACCGTTGCTCGGCACCTTGTGGATCGTCCCAACGGCCCCCTTGATCCCCCCGAGGCCCGGCAGCTGGAAGACGCCGGCCCTGTTCTGGATCCTGGCGACCTTGAAGCCGTTCTTGAGCGAGTAGGCCTCGTCGACGTAGCCGATCGCCCCGTCCGTGCGCGAGACGACGCCGGCCAGGCCCGACGAGCCCTTGCCGCCGATGCCGGTCGGGAAGCTCGGCTGCGTGCCGACGCCGACCTTGCTCTTCCACTCCCGGCTGACCCTGGAGAGGTAGTCGGTGAAGTTCCAGGACGTCCCGCTGCCGTCGCTGCGGTAGACGGGCGTGATCTTCAGATCCGGAAGCTTGACGCCCGGGTTGATCTTCTTGATTGCCCCGTTGTTCCACTTCGTGATGTGGCCGAGATAGATGTTCGCGAGGATCGGCCCAGTCAGCCTCAGCCCGTATGAAACTCCCGGGACGTTGTATGGGATCGACGTGGATGAAAGCGCCCACGGGATCTGCTCGCAGCCCTTGCAGGCCGCGAACTGGTCTTTCGTCAGCGGCGCGTCGCTCGCGCCGAAGTCGACCGTGCGGGCTGTGATCGCCGCGATCCCTGCGCCCGAACCGACCGACCCGTACGTGATCTGAGCATTCTTGTAGTTCGCCTGCCATTGCGAGACGAGCGGGAAGACGAATGTGCTGCCCGCCCCCTTGAGGTTTCCGCCCGTGCTGTTCGCCGCGGCAAAGCTCGCGCCGAACACAAGCGAAGCGGCCGCAATCGCGGCCGCGATGACGGTCCTGCGTGACACTCTTTTCTCCTTCTCCTCGATGACGCCGTCGGTGATGGCGGAAGCATCGGATCCGCATGGTTGCCGATGGGCTGAAACGTGGTGACCGGCTGGTGACGACGTGGTGAACGGCGCAGGAATCAGCCGAACCCGGCGTTAGTGTCCGCGCGCGTGAGCGCTGTCCCGTCGACGCACCCTCTGCCGGAACGCCGACGAATCGGCGACCGTTTCGGCGACCTCTTCCTGCACGGACTGACGGGCGCTGCCGCAGCCGCGGCAGCCGTCCTGCTCGGCGCGATCGCGTGGAAGATCTTCCAGCTCGCCTGGCCGGCGATCACGAAGTTCGGCTTTGCGTTCGTCACCCGCCAGGGCTGGGACACGATTCACAGCAAGTTCGGGGCGCTCGACCTGATCTGGGGAACCGCCCTCACCTCGTTCGTCGCGCTGCTGATCGCGACGCCGGTTTCGATCGCGATCGGCCTCTATCTGAGCGAGCTCGCCCCGCGCGGGGCGCGCACGGTGATCGCCTCTCTGGTCGAGCTCCTGGCCGCGATTCCGAGCGTCGTGCTCGGGCTCTGGGGGATCCTCGTTCTAGGTCCGTTCGTCGGTACGGATCTCGAACCCTGGCTGCACCGGCACCTCGGCTTCATCCCGCTCTTCGGCGGCTCGCCCGAGAACGCCGGAATGTTGGTCGCGATCCTTGTGCTGACGATCATGATCGTCCCGATCACCTCCAGCATCTGCCGCGAGCTCTTCCTAGGTGTGCCCACGGAGCTCGAGCAGGGTGCGATCGCGCTCGGCGCCACCCGCTGGGAGATGGTGCGCGGAGTCATCCTCCCCTACACTCGCACCGGCGTCAGCGCGGCGGTGCTGCTCGGTTTCGGCCGCGCGATCGGCGAGGCGATCGCCGTCACCCAGGTGATCGGTGCCGGCCACGGCATCCACTGGTCGCTGTTCGTCACGGGCGACACGCTGGCAAGCAAGCTCGCAGAGCAATACCAGGGTGCCGTCTCGAACATCCAGATCGCCTCGCTCGTGTACCTGGCGGCCATCCTGCTCGTGATCTCTCTGCTCGTGAACCTGACGGCGCTGTCCATCGTGCGGCGCTTCTCGCACGAGCGCACGGGGGAAAGCTGATGGCCGTCGACAGCGGCCGCTATGCCCTGACGCTGAGCCGGCGGACGAGGCGGCGGAAGCTCGTCAACCTGCTGATGCAGTCGCTCGCGACGATCGCAGCGCTCGCGGCGGTCGCCGTGCTCGCGCTGGTGATCGGCTCGGTCGCGCAGCGTGGAGCGAGCGCGCTCAGCTGGGACTTCTTCACGAAGACCGCGGCAACCTTCGGCCAGGGGGGCGGCGGGGTTGCCAATGCGCTCGTCGGCAGCTTCGTGATCGTCGGGCTCGGGACCGCGATGGCGGTCCCGGTCGGCATCCTGATCGCCCTCTACGTGAGCGAGTTTGCGCCGCCGGGCGTCGGCGACCTCGCCAGGCTCGTGCTCGACGTACTGAACGGCCTGCCCTCGATCATCATCGGCATCTTCGTCTACGGCCTGCTCGTGATCGGCAGCGGGCAGGCGGCCTGGAAGGGCTCGTTTGCGCTCGCCATCATCATGCTGCCGCTGGTCGCGCGCGCGACGCAGGAGGTGCTGGCACTCGTCCCGGGCACGCTGCGCGAAGGCGCCCTGGCGCTCGGGGCGAGCCGCTGGCGGACGGTCCTCGGCGTCGTGCTGCCGACGAGCGTCGGCGGGATCCTCACCGGAACGGTGCTGGCGGTCGCACGCGCTGCCGGCGAGACGGCGCCGCTGCTCTTCACGACGTCGATTGCCGCGAACGCCGTTACGTGGGACCCGCGCCAGCCGGTGCTTTCGATCCCCTACGACATCTTTGTGCTGTCCGAGTCGGCGGACCCGGCCGATCACGCCCGCGCTTGGGCGCTTGGCTTCGTGCTGATCAGCTTCGTTTTGGTGACCAGCCTGACTTCGCGCCTGTTGCTCGTCCGCTACCGAAAGAGGCTGGAGGGTTGACCATGGACATGGATACGATGAACGGAGTGGCGCCGATCGAGATTGCTCAGCCTCGCGAGGCGCCGCGGAGCGCTTCCGAACGAGAGACCGTCTTCGAAACACAAGGGCTGACGGTCAGCTACGGGAAGGCGCCCGCCGTCTCGGACGTCGACCTCTCGATCTACCGCAACCTCGTCACCGCGATCATCGGGCCGTCCGGTTGCGGCAAGAGCACGTTCCTACGCTCCCTCAACCGGATGAACGACCTGGTGCCGTCGGCCACGGTCGAAGGCGAGGTGCTGTACCACGGCCAGAACATCTACGGCGACGGCGTCGACCCGGTCGAGGTGCGCCGGCGGATCGGGATGGTCTTCCAGAAGCCCAATCCGTTCCCGAAGTCGATCTACGACAACGTCGCCTGGGGCCTGCGCGTGCTGGGAATGAAGGACGATCTCGACAGCCGCGTGGAGCGCGCGCTGACGCAGGCGGCGCTCTGGGACGAGGTGAAGGACCGGCTCAAGAAGAGCGCCTTCAGCCTCTCCGGCGGCCAGCAGCAGCGGGTCTGTCTCGCCCGTGCGATCGCAGTCGAGCCCGACGTCGTCCTGCTCGACGAGCCCGCGTCGGCCCTCGATCCGATCGCGACCTCGAAGATCGAGGACCTGATGCACGAGCTGAAGAACGAGTACACGCTTGTGATCGTCACGCACAACATGCAGCAGGCAGCGCGCGTGGCGGACATGACCGCGTTCTTTACCCTCGAGCGAACCGAGAGCGGAGGTCACGGCGTCCTCGTCGAGTACGACGAAACGCCGAAGATCTTCACGCAGCCCTCGGACAAGCGGACCGAGGGTTACGTGACCGGCCGGTTCGGCTAAGCCGCGCCGCGTCTCGTTTTCCAAAAAAGGTCAGGGGTACCATGGCTGAGCGGCATGGCTGAGCAGATGAGAATCACGTTTCAAGAAGAGCTGGAGCAGGTCGAGGCGTCGCTTCAGGAGGAAGGTGCCTACGTCCTGCGCGCCCTGCGGGCCGCGGTGAACGCCGTCGAGCAGGCCGATGCGGAGCTCGCCGACGAGGTGATCGCCTTCGACGACGAGATCGACAGCCGCTACTTCTCGATCCAGGAGGGAATCCAGTCGCTGCTCGCCCGGCAGACACCGGTCGCGGTCGACCTCCGCCTCGTGCTCGCAATGCTGCACGCGAACCTTCATCTCGAGCGGATGGGCGACTACTGTGTCACGATCGCGAAACTGACGAAGCTCGTCTCCGACGTCGAGCCCGACGAGGGGCTCGTCCAGGCCTTCGAGGAGATGGGCCAGCGAGCGGAGGAGATGATCCGCATCGCGCTCGACTCGTTCCAGCGCCGCGATCTCGAGGCTGCCTCGTCGCTCGTCGATCTCGACGAACTGATCGACCGTGCCAACCGTCGCGCGGTCGAGCGCGTTCTGGACTTCGGCAGCGACGAGTCCAAGCGAGAATGGGGCCTCCGGATGATCCTCGTCTCCCGCTGCCTCGAGCGGATCGGCGACCACGCCGTCGACATCGGCGAGCAGACGGCCTTCCTGGTCACGGGAGAGTTCCGCGAGTTCACGGACGCATCCCACCAGGGCGGCGGCTGAACGAAGCCCGTCGGGCCGGCCTCGACGCCGGCCCTTGGGCTTTCGAGAGAAACCTCGCCCGAGACGAAGGGAGGGGAGTGCTCGGGCGTATCTCTTACGACGCGGCCGCGGCGCGCCGGTTAGCCTGGCTTACCAACACCAAACGTTCAGCTCCAGGGCGGCGGATTGTTCACCCATGACCCGCCGAGCATCGTCGCGACGACACGCACCTCGGGCAGTTCCTCGGGGGGGCACGCGACCGGGTCGCGGTCGAGCACGACGAGGTCGGCGTAGTAGCCCGGAAGCAGCTTGCCGCGGCGCCGCTCGTCACCTGCGAGCCAGGCCGGATTGACCGTCGAGGCCTGAAGAGCCTGCTCGATTGTCAGCGCCTGCTCCGGGTGCCACGCGGGCCGCTCGTCGAGTGTGCGCAGGACTCCAGCGCAGATGCCGGCGAGCGGGTCGAGTTCCTCGATCGGCGCATCGGAGCCGTTCGCGACGAGGGCACCCGAGTCCCAGAGCGAGCGAAAGGCGTAGGCGTCATCGGTCTTGCCCGCCCAGAGCCTGTCGGCGAGGTCGCGGTCGGACGGCGCGTGCGAGAACTGCACCGAGGCCGCGACTCCGAGTTGGGCGAACCGCCCGACATCCTCGGGCGCGAGCAGCTGCGCGTGCTCGACACGCTGGCGGAGGCCGAGCGGCTGCCAGTCGACACGGGTTTCCTCGAAGGCGTCGAGCGCATCGCGGTTCGCCTGGTCGCCGATCGCGTGAACGGCGACCGGGAAGCCTGCGCGAGCCGCGTGGCTGATCAGCCCGGCGAACTCCTCGCGGCTTGTGATCTCGACGCCGGAGCCGTCGAGCAGGCGCGCGGTCTGCGAGCCGAGCGTGCCGTCCATGAACACCTTCAGGTAGCCGAGCTTGAGCCGCGGGTTGCCGAGGCCGCTGCCGATCCCGAGAGCGCCGAGCTCGTCTGCCCTCTCGGCCGGCAGCGACTGCCAGACGCGGATCGAGAGCGGGCGTTCGGCGTCGAGGCGCTGCCAGAACCGCAGCGCGCCCAACCAGCCGTCCTTGTCATGGACGGCGGTGACGCCGCGCGCGTTGGCCAGCTTGATCGCGTCGCGCATCGCCTCGACGTACTCGTCGTCAGTGGTCTCGATGTATGCGTCGCGGAAGTGCCAGCAGGACTCCTCACGCAGGACGCCGGTCGGCTCGCCACGCTCGTCCAGCTCGACGACCCCTCCTGGCACCTGCAGGTCGCCGTTCGCGCGGGCCAGCGCTGCCGAGTTGAGCCAGACCGAGTGCGAGTCGCGGGCCATCAGAGCGACCGGCGTCTCGCCGGCGATCTCGTCCAGCAGCTCCTTTGTCGGCTCGACCCACGGCCGCCAGTCGCCGCTGCGCCAGCCGCGGCCGAGCAGCCAGGTCCCGGGGCGGACATCGGGGAGCGCGACACGAACGCGGGCAAGCGCCTCGTCGAGCGAGCGGGTGTCCTCGAGCCGAACCTCTCGCTGCGCGCGCGCCCAGGTCGGGAAGTGGACGTGCGAGTCCGTGAAGCCGGGGAGAACGCATCGGCCGCGGAGGTCGACGCGCTCTGGGCTCGCGAGTGCAGTTTCATGCGTCCCGACTCCGCCGGCAATCCACTCGCCGGCGATCGCGAGCCCGCGGGCCGTCGGCAGCGACGGCTCCATCGTCCGGACGATGCCGTTCTCGAGGATCACCGCCGCCAAAGCATGCCGACTTGACCGCTACGCCGATGGCGATGATCATCTGGCCGTCCTAACCGAGAGAAGGAGGCGCGCTTGGCGACCGACTGGTACATGGAAGGTCCCTGGTTCAAGAACTGCAACTGCGACCCGGGCTGCCCATGCGACTTCAATCAGTTTCCGACGCACGATCACTGCGAAGGCGCGGTGGCGATGCGGATCGACAGAGGCAACTTCGGCGACGTCGACCTGACCGGGCTGCACTGGGCAGGAGTCGTCAAGTGGCCCGGAGCGATGCACGAGGGCAACGGCGACGTCGTTCCGATCATCGACGAGAGGGCCGACGAGCGGCAGCGCGAGGCGCTCCTCCAGATCCTGAGCGGGCAGCAGGGCGACACGTTCTTCGAGATCGTC
>Ga0066671_10000213_pt1 | contig 17578 bp, 13 predicted proteins | sample GraSoiAngelo_120_FD_62294 | JGI IMG/M metagenome (GOLD analysis project Ga0066671, IMG submission 62294) | Grasslands soil microbial communities from the Angelo Coastal Reserve, California, USA - 14_0919_09_20cm | ecosystem: Environmental > Terrestrial > Soil > Grasslands | place: USA...
GGAGCGCTCCACTGGCATCCAGGGCTCGAGCCGCGACGTATGCCGGCTGGCCCGTGACGTTGATGGTCGTCTCAAACCCACTGCGAGGCGCCGATCCGACAACCGTCAAACTACCGGCCTCGCTCCCGCCCAGCGCTTCCCATCGCGCGACCTCGGTTGCGCCGTTCCAGCTCGCGTATACGGCGACGCCGCCAGCATCTTTCGCCGTGGCTACGGCCGGCTTCTCCGCCGGTTGGCCCGTCCACGGCAGACGAAAGGCCCGATACGACTGAAAGGTGCCAGCGAATTTGCCATCCACGGCGATCGACCCATTCGCGTTGAACTGGGTGAGGTAAGGCTCCGAACCCCAGCCGACCAGGACATCGCCGTTCGGCAGAACCTGCATGTTGCCCTGGCTACTCGCCGAGATTCCGCTACCGCCGTGCGCGTAGGCCTGCCGCAACTTGACCATCCTCAGACCTTCGTCGACTTGCAAGACCAGTCCTCGTGATTGCGGCTCGACCTTCGGCGAAGACCCGTCATCGAAGAGGGTGATCGTCCCGTCAGCCTGCCGCCGCGCGTCGTGTTGCCAGGCGTATCCGGTGCCGCTGCCCATGGCGAAATCGCTCTTCTTCCCGCCCATGCCCCAGAGCACGGCGCCATTCCCGCGATCGATTTTGTAGACCGCCCAGGTGTTTCGCGCGGAAATCAGCAGGTTGCCATCGGAATCGAGATCGATCGAGTTGATGTGGAAGTAGTCGAACGGCTGGCCTTTCGCATAGGTCGCATGCGATTCTTCGAGTGCGACTTTGGCCATGCTGTGCCACTCGAACAGCACCTGGCCCGACGCGATGTCGAGCTCCTGCACGATGCAATCGAGCACCGTTCCGTTTGCCGGCCCGCCGACCTTGGTCAGATTCGCCGGTAGTTGATGGTAGGCAGTCAGGAGGACCGTGTCGCGCGGTGTGATCTGGAATTCATGCAGGTCCGCCTGGAAACCATTCCCCGCGCTGATGCGGCGGAGTTCCTTATAAGAGGTATCGGCGATGACCAATTCGCCCGTGACCCCGTAGCCAACGCCGACTTTCCCTTCCCACCAGGTGAGGACCGGGTTGCCTGCGTAGAGCTGCGCTCGAAAGTTGGAGACGTTCTTGCCGCTCACAGGATGGAACCAGAGCGGCTCGCCGCGTTCGTCGGCGATCATCGGGCCGCCGGGAGCGATAAAGAACCTCCCATGGACGGCGCTGCTCGCGGTATTCGTGGTCGTCAGGATCGGCACTTTCAAATCGGGGCGCGAGCGATAGCTTCGCGTGGTGGGCCCGGTGCTCGCCGACGTCGTCGGTCCGCCGGTCGAGGGCAGACATCCGGCGGTTCCGAAGGCCGCGGCGCCCGCAGCGACCATTCCGGCCGCTTGGATGAACTGGCGCCTGGTCGGCCGTTGGGTAAGCATGGCCTTATCTCTCCACTCTGCGCTCACCGCGTGTGAATGCTTTAAGGCCGCGCTAAGAAAGCCCTAACCCAACTCTTCTGGGGAAAAGGCAGGGTGAGGACCTTCAATTCAAGACTGGCGCATGGCAGCCGATTCCATGCATACTGTCCTTATGACAGGAAATGTGATAACGCTCAACCTCGATTGGCACACCGTTCTCATCTGGGCGATCGTCGGCCTGGTTGCGGGCTTCCTCGCGAGCCACGTGATGCTCGGCCACGGCATGGGGCTATTCGGCGACATCGTGATCGGCGTCATCGGCGGCATCGGCGCGAACTTGTTGGCGAACTTCTTCAACGTCCATTTCGCCATTGCCGGACACCCGATCATCAGCGACATCATCATCGCCTTCTTCGGCGCGGTGATCCTGCTCATGATTCTGCGGCTCTTCGGAATGGGCCGCGGCTGGAGCCGCTCCCGAGCCTACTGAATTATTTCCCTCCCCCTTTTGGGGGAAGGGCAGCGGTGGGACGATCTTCCCTCCCCCACCGGGGGAGGGTCAAGGGTTGGGGTCCGTAACCCGCCCTGCAGGGCTGCGTTTCAACCGGCATGCGTCCAGCCATGCTTGCCCTGGCCTTCCCTGCCCTACTGATTGCGGCGTGTGGAAATGTCAGTACCAACCCTCGGCCGGCGGCGGTTGCCCATAGCCCATCGGCGGGGACGGCGAATTCTGCTGCGCCGTCCACTGCGCCGCCGGTAGCCGGTCTATTTGCCCTGCTCGAAACCCGTCGCACCGGCGTTGCCCAGTACGATCACGGCACTCCCGACACCATCGTCATTGCGAGTCCCGACGGCTACGCTCGAGCAAAGGTCAGCTTCAAGCCACGCACTCGCCCCGACGTGCCGATGGCTGGTGCGGTTCTCGCCGTCCCGGCGCACACTGCCGCCGGCGGCGTTTATTTCATCGATGGTTCCGGCGTCGTGCGCCGGCTCGACCCGTCCGGAAGCGTGCGAACGGTTACGACGTTCCCTATCACCTCCGGGCAGCAGGCGGTCAGCTTTGCCGTCAGCCCCGACGGCAAGAACCTGATGGCCGCCGTCCTTACCTATCCATCGGTCGCACCCGGGCCATCGGGCGGACCGCCGTTCGAGCAAACTGGGCCCACGAAACTGGATCTTGAGCGGGCGATCGACGGCGGCAACGCCACGGCGATCGGGCACTGGCAGGGAGCGGTTGTACATGGGGATCCAAGCCAACCGCAGTTTCATAACCTCACCATGGCTGGATGGGACGGAATCGGTCCGATGGTCGTTGTCGACGCCTATCCAGCTATCCAACAGGAGGTCATCGAGGGTCAGCAGTGGGCTGGCGGCTCACTGGCGCGGATGAATTTGGATGGTTCTGTCGGGCGCACGCTGACCCCGTCCGACTGCACGCCGTTCTCGGTTGACCAGTCGGGAACCATCCTCTGCGCCCAGACGGAAGGAAGCGGACCGCTCAAACTGGATGTCATTTCGGGTTCAGGGCAGCTCCTCTGGCAGGCCGCCATCAGCACGACCGCACCCTATGGCTTTCCGGGTGGCTATGCCGTGTCACCTGACGGATCGCATGTGGCAATGGACGGGCAGGTTTCAGCCCGCGACGGCGCTCGGATATCGCTCGCGGCAAACTTTGCCACCCGTGGCTGGCTCGACGACCAGACGATCATCGGTTTCATCGGCGGTTCCAACGATGCCCGCATCGGCATCGTCAGGTTGGCCGCACCCGCCCGGCCCGAGGACTGGGGCTTCACCGGCCAGTTCGTTGGGCGGATTTCAGCCGGCGCCGCATAGCAAGAAGCTTCCTCCAACCAGCTCGTCGGGAAGCCGAGTACCTGAGAGCGACCTGTAGCCAATCCGAGCGACTTGTTGACTGCGCCTGTTGACCCTACGGTTGAGCCGGCCGGAACGGAGGCTATTCGTCAATCCGGCGAAAACAACTGGAGGTGCGAACGTGAAAAAGTCGTCGATTCGATGGCACAGGCTGGGGGTGTCCGTGGGGGGCAGCCTCGCGATCGGCGCGATGACGTTGCTTGGGGCTTCGGCGCCTGCGGTGGCCGCTCCGCGGCTCTCCGATAGCCTGAGCAACGCAAACGGTTTTGTCGGCGTGAGCGAAGTTGCGTATTCGGACGGCACGGTCACCGACACCTTTCGCAATGCAGCCGGCGCGCAGGTCAATGTGACCGGTCCGCGCGGCATGGTCGTCGATATCGGCCCGGTGGTTGCGCAGGGCAGCAGTGGCAAGGTCTTCTACAGCCAGTCCGTCGGGGCCAGGCCACCCGCGCTCGACAAATCGACGCCTGGAGCCGCCGACCGGGCGATCGCGGCATACGAGGCCGCCGGTCGTTCGGTCATGAATGACGCCATTCACAACGGCATGGATGCCGCGGCGGCGAAGCAGATGCTGGCACCGTCGGGCTCGGTGCTGAACGCGGCGGCCGCGGAGGTTCGGCTGTCGGCGCCCAACGCGACTGCGGGCGGCACCATCATCATGAGCTGGTGCACAAGCGCGAAATCGTCCGACGGCAAGGTTAACGGACACGCCTGCGACGTCCAGAAAATGGACCAGGACAATGGCGGCGGCGACTGGTACGTGATGGACGAGCAGACGGCTTCGGGCTGGTCAACCGATACCAACTGGTTCCCCGAGCGGCTGACCCAGCTGGCGCAATGGGTCGCCTATCCGGGTGGAAACACGATCGTCAACTGGAAGCCGTCGGGCACCCAGACGATCGGCAACTGCACATCGGTCACGTCGGGAATCAACGATCCCAAGACCGGGCTCACGTTTACTGCGACATCGACGATCTGTCCCAATACGTTCGGTCCCTACACCATTACCGGCACCCAATTCGGGACCACTTGGAAGGGCCAGGAGCCGAGCGCCAACTACTACGAGGGCTCCGAGGCCGTCGACGAGGTGCACAGTCCGCCAAGCGCGTCGGACAGCCCCTACCTTTACGTGCACATCTGGTGGTGACGTGGTAGGGTAGCGCACGAACTTGATCAGGAAGGTAGTTGCAGCGGCCAGCCTCTCGGTGGGGCTGGCCGCCTGCGGTAGCTCGCCGGCGTCGACCCCGCCGGTGCAGATCCAAGAATTCTTCTCCGGCACGGTTACCCAGGTCGACACGACCGGTGCCGCAATCTGCGTCAAACCGGATAACGCGTCGAACCAGCGCTGCGGGACGGCCTACCGGCCGCCTGGTTCGGCGATCCTGGGCGTCGGTCAGCAGGTTGGCGTGGCGGTGGAGCGGGTCGTGCTCGATCCCAACCGAAGCGAAGACGTCTTCTTCATCTATTCGCCGGCGCCTTCCTAGGCGCGGCTCATCCTAGCGGAGGCTCAGGCGCCGATCGGTAGGGCGTCGAGCAGGCTCGGCGCGGCCCCACTGCGAACCAGCCAGCGGGCAACCGCCGCTGCGCGGCTGTGCACGCCGTGGCGCACGTAGAGCCGAGAGAGGTGGGTGCGCAGCGTGTGCGTCGACATGCCGAGCACTCGGGCGATCTCCTTGTCGGAGCGATCGCATGCGATCAGGTGGAGAATCTCGCACTCCCGAGGGGTGAACCGCTCGGCCGGAAGGCGGATCATCGAGCTGGGCCGGCGACCAGGCTGCGGAAGTCACCGTTGTGGATCGAGAGCAGCGCCCCAACCTCCATGACTTCATCGGCCGTGATCAGAGGGGCCACCCCGCTGCTTCGAGCGTGGAGCTCCATCTGCAGTTCGAACATGGCCCGCCGTTCCTCAGAACTCATCGTCGCCTCGAGTTTCGCGACTTTCGAGCGCCGCCACATCGGCTTAACCACCTAAGGCGCCGATTTTCCGCTACCTAAAAATCACCTAGAATCACCCTGAACCGGCACCTAGGGACCGGTCCAAGGGGAGGGTGGGGCGCTGGATAACCTGCCGATCGAGCTCAGTAGCTTCGTGGGCCGCTCGCGCGAGCTCGACGAGTTGAGCCAAATTCTGGTTGGCGCCCGGCTGCTGACCCTGACGGGCATCGGCGGCTCGGGGAAAACCCGGCTCGCTTTGCGGCTGGCGGCAGCCGCCTCTGGCGACTACCCGGAAGGGATCTGGCTGGTGGCCCTGGGACCGATCCTCGAGGAAGGCCTGCTTTCCCAGGCGGTCGCTTCGGTCCTGGATGTGCGCGAGCGGTCGGGCGAATCGCTCGATCAATCGCTGGCGCGGCATCTGCGAGACCGGAAGACGCTCCTCGTCCTGGACGGCTGCGAGCATCTCGTCGATGCGTGTGCGCGGCTCGTCGAGCTCCTTCTCGGCGCCGGTCGGGAGCTGACCGTGCTGGCGACCAGCCAGGAGGCGCTTCGTGTGCCGGGCGAGGTGACCTGGCGGGTCCCATCCCTGTCGCTCCCGCAACTCTCATCACCCAGTTCGGACGGCGCTCGGTCGGGCGAGGTAGTCGACCAATTTTTGGAAAGCGAAGCCGTCCGTCTCTTCGTTGAGCGCGCCGGCCTCGTGCAGCCGGGATTTGGCCTGGACGAGCAGACCGGGCCGGTGGCCGCTCGCGTTTGTCGGCGCCTCGACGGCTTGCCGCTCGCGATCGAGCTGGCGGCGGCGCAACTCCGACTGATGCCGGCGAGCGAGTTGGAGAGGCGGCTTCACGATCGGTTCCTGCTCTTGACCGGCGGCAGTCGCACCGCGATCGCTCGACACCAGACGCTTCGGGCTACGGTCGACTGGAGTTACGAGCATTTGGACGCGGCGGAGCAAGCCCTCTTTCGCCGGCTGGCCGTCTTCGCCGGGACGTTCACCCTGGAGGCCGCCGAGGAAGTATGCGCCGGCTCGCCGGTTCCAGCGGACGTGCTGGGGTGTCTCAGTCGCCTGGTTGACCGCTCGATGGTCGGTGTCCAGCACGACCCGGCAGGGCAGGCACGGTATCACCTGCTCGAAACCCTGCGGCAGTACGGCCAGGAGCGTCTTCGCGAGGGAGGCGACGATGAGGTCCGGGGCAAGCACGCTGCCTATTTCGGGCGGGTGGCGTGCGAGTCCGACGGCGAGTTGCTCGGGCCGGCGCAGAGCGCCTGGCTCGCGCGTCTCGACCAGGAGCAGGACAACCTGCGCGCGGCCCTTACCTGGGCGCTGACGAATGACCCGGCGCTGGCGCTGGCGATGGCCGCGGCGCTCGGTCCCTTCTGGTACATGCGCGGATCATTGACCGAGGGCCATGAGTGGTTGGCGGCGGCAACCGCGGGAAGTCCCGCGCCCAACCCCACGCTGGCCCGCGCGATGACGCACGCAGGCTGGGTCGCCTACTGGCGCGGCGATTATGAGCGGAGCCGCGGACTTGCGCAGCAGAGCCTTGCAATCGCCCGGGCGCTCGGTGACGAGATGGAGATTGCCAGGGCGGTGAATCTCCTGGGCGGGATCTATCACATTGCGGATGAAGATTTCGAGGCGGCCCGCCGCTGCTATGCCGAAGCCCTCGAGATGCGGCAACGCATCGATTTTCGCTGGGGGGTGGCGTCGGCCATGAATAACCTGGCGCTGGCGGCATACGATGCCGGTGACTATCACGAAGCTCGGCGGCTGCTTCTGGCCGCGCTCGTTGAGATTGACGCGGTCGCTGACCGGCGGGCCCGCGCCAACTCGCTTGACAGTCTCGGACGTGTGGAGCTAGAGCTCGGCAACTTTGCCGAGGCACGACGCTTGTACGCCGAATGCCTCGCGGTCGCGCAGGAGATGGGCGACAAGGTTGACACCGTCGACGCGCTCGACGGCTTTGCCAGGCTGTCCGTTGCCGAAGGCAGGCCCGAGCACGCCCTGGTGATCGCCGGCGCCGCCCACGCGATTCGTGATCGGATCGGATACGAAACGCCCAAGCCCTGGCGCCGTCGCCTGCAGCGCTCGATCGACCAGGCGCAGGCGGCGCTGGCACCAGACCTGGCAGCCGCCGCCTGGAAGCATGGGTCGACGTTGCGCGAGCAGGATGCGGTGCTCTTCGCCTTATCAGGCGAGGCTGCGCCGCTGAAACCTTCCACTGCCGCGGCCGACGGTCAGGGCGGGAACGTTCTGACCGTGCGCGAGCGCGAGATCGCGGCCTTGATCGCGGCCGGGCTGCCGAACAAGCAGATCGCCATCCGCTTGAAGATCGCCGAGCGGACGGCTGACGCGCACGTTGAGCACATCCGCACCAAGCTCGACGTCCATTCGCGCGCGCAAATCGCCGCCTGGGCCATCCGCAGCGGCCTTGTCCTGGCCGAGGCCGGCCGATAAAAACGCCGGCTCGACGGCTCCTGGCCATCCTGCCGGTTTGCGCGGCCCTGCTGGCGCCGGGAGGTCCCAGCCTGCCGGTTCAGGCCTTTGACTACAGTCACCTGACCAAGCTGCAGAAACGGCTGGTCTCCGGGCTCGCCGACCTCGAGCTCCGTGGTGGCCGCGCTGCGCTCACCCCGACGCGAAAGCTGTCCAACTTCACGCCCGTCGGCAATCAAGGCTGCGCTGGTCACGACGCCTCGAATGTCAAGGTGAATCAAAACTGCACGAACCTGTCCGATGCCGATTTGCCTGGACGGGGCCAGGCATCGAATGAGCCGTTCATCGCCCAGGATCCCAATGCACCTGATCATCTGGTCGCCAGCTTCAACGACTATCGCGCTGGCGAAGGCACCTGCGCAACCGCCTATAGCCGGAATGGCGGACAGACCTGGTCCGATGTCGCCGTGCCCAACAGCTTCACGCGCGGCAGTGCCTTTGGGACCGCTCGTGAGTACTGGCAAACCGGCGGCGACGGGACCGTCGCCTTCGACTCTCGCGCCAACGCGTATCTTGCCTGCCAGCGTTTTCAGCGAGGTGGCGGCGACTCGTCGAACCAGGACCTCTCGAGCGGCATCTACGTGTTTCGCTCCACCGGCAATGGCGGCGCATCCTGGAACTTCCCGGGAAGACCCGTGATCGAAAGCGCCGATGTGCAAGGAGCGGCGGGCGGTTTCCCCTTCGAAGACAAGCCGGTGCTGACCGTGGACAGCAATCCGGCGAGCCCCTATCGCGACCGCATTTACGTGACGTTTACGGAGTTCGATGTGGTGAACGGAATCCTGACCTACGAGAGCTATTCCGACGATTTCGGCGAGCACTTCAGCCCGAAAGTACTGGTGTTCAACAGCGCCGCGGTCTGCCCCAATTCATTCTTCGGTCCGGCGGATGACTGCGACGCAGGCATCGATGGCCAGCCCTTTGTGGGCCCGGATGGTGCGGTCTATGTCGTGCAGGAGAACTTCAATAACTTTTTCTACAACGCCACCGACAATCACAACCAGGTCATCCTGGCGCGCTCGAGCGACGGCGGCCGCAGCTTCGCCACGCCCGTCAAGGTCGCCGATTATTACGACCTTCCGGACTGCGCCAGCTATCAGGCCGGTCAGGACCCGGGCCGCAGTTGCGTCCCGGAGAAGAATCCTGCCAGCGCCAACTCGATCTTTCGCGCCATCAACTACGCCGTCGGCGCGGTAAACCCCCGTAACGCCAGGCAGGTGGCGGTCGTGTTCGGCTCGTATATCAATCCTGACTCGAACGAATCGACCGGCTGCTCGCCGGCGTATTTTGCGGGCGACGCGCTCAACACCTACGACGGCGTCAAGGCTCCGGGTGGCTGCAGCAACGGCATACTGCTCAGCATCTCGAACGACGGAGGCCTGACGTTTAGCGGCGGCAGCACCGATCCACGCCGGCTGACCAGCGTCACGCCGTCGGCCGCACAGGGCGGTACCGATCAGTTCTGGCCGTGGGCGGCGTTCACCCTCGGCGGTACGCTGGTCGTTTCTTATTACGACCGGCAGTACGGAAGCGATGAGTTCACCGGCTTCTCGGACGTCAGCATGGCGGCGTCGCGCGATCTGGTCCATTTCTCCGCGACGCGTATCACGTCCAGCTCGATGCCGCCGCCCAGCCAGTTCGAGGGGACCTTCTACGGCGATTACGCCGGTCTTTCAGCCGCGGGCGGCGCGATTCATCCGATCTGGGCGGATACGCGCACTGCAGAGCTCTTCCTTTGCCCCGGCACCGGGACACCACTGCACCCGCCGGCGGTCTGCACCGGTTCGGCGCCGAATGCAAACCCGGCAAACAATCAGGAGATCTTCACTGTCATCGTTCCCTCCCCCTTTGGGGGAGGGTAGGGTGGGGGGCCGTAGACTTCCCGCGTGAACGACCGATGGTTTGCCACCTCGGTCGGCGGAGCAGGGCTCGCCACTGGCCTATTGATGTGGCTTCTCGCAATCACCCTTAGCCATACCCATCTGTCCGGCAACGGCTGGTCGCTGTCGGGAAACGGCGCGCTGATCATCCCCTTCGGGTTAGGCCCGGCCATCGTTGCCGCCGCCTGGGCGGCGATCATCCTGCGAATGCGCGGCCATCCTCGATGGCTGCAGCTCGGCGGCGCCAGCGGGCTTGTCGGACTCGTGCTCCTTGGCGGCGGCTTACTGCCAGTGGTCGTCTTGGGCGCGGGGACGCGCGACACCGCGGCTACCGCCTCGCTATTCTTCGGGTTCTTGCTTTACGGCTGGCTGCTGGCCAGCCCTATCGCCGCGGCGATGATCCCAGCGCCGGATCCGCCACGGCCCGCGCCTCCGTTCTGGTCGATTGCCGCCATCATGCTCGTGCCGCTAACGCTGATCGCCGGCTGTGAAGCTGGCGCCGGCGTGCTTCCAACCTGACTACCAGGGGGAACCGCTCGGTTGTCGGGCGCAAGCGGCTGGGCGGCGCAGGTCCCCTCCGGCGCGCCGCAGACGGCCGGGTCGCCGGGTTGTCGGGCTACGCCGAGCATCACGGCTTTGAACAGCTGATTGCGATTCCCGCCCATCAGACGTGTTCAGCCTCGAAGGTTCACGCCACCTTCACGGGCACGAGTCGTGAATGAGTTTGTAACGAGCATCCCATCCTGCTGAGTCATTGACGTTCAACCCGTCATCGATATGGACCGGGTCTTTCTCACTGAAGTCTTGTCCCCATCGCAGGCCCGCGCCTTTCACGTCATCGATAAATCCCTTGACGGCAGCGGGCAGAGTCCCTCCCAGACAGGTCGAGTTGCAGTACGAGGCGTGCTTTTTTCCGTACTCGACATTCATGTCGATGGCATGGCCGACCATGTGATTGCTCTTTGCTGCTGGGGTCACGACGGCCCCCGGGACGACGGTGGAGGTGCGAAACGAGCTCGTTACGTGGACCAGCACGTCGTTTTTCACAGCAGCGGCGTTAATGCTGTCCATCGAGGCCTCGAAGTCGCTGTCGATTCGCGCCGTATCTCCAGTGAAGTTGGAACCGGAGAAGTCCTTTAAGGGGCACGCCGCCTTCGTCCCGGCATCGGCCGGGGCGCTCGCGGTGGTGCCGGCATCGGCCGGGGCGCTCGCGGTGGTGCCGGCATCAGCAGTGCCGATGGCCGGAGCGGTTGTGCCCTGGCGCTGCACCTGCGTAGTTGCCGCTGGTCGCCCACACTCCAAACACTCCCCGATATTTCCCTCAGTCCCGCAGCGCTGAGCCGTAATCAGTTCTGTCACCGCGGTGTTGCCCGCCGTTCTCTGCAACGCGAGCAGCTGGGCGTGCGTGATTGAAAGTCCTGACCCCATCAGCCCCGGATCGGATCTTCCGTGTTGGTGTCGTGAGGGCCTGCGGGTTCCGGCAAGGAGTTCGGACGGCAACGCGTAGCTATGCACGGCCATCAGCAGCCTGTTCCAACATCCATCGCGGCTGGGCCCGCAGCAAGGGGCCAACCGCCCGTCCTTTGGGCACTACCGGCTGCCCGAAGGGGAAGTCGATCCCAAGTGGCATACCCGACTCCTTGACGGATAGTCGTCCTTGTTGAATATGGAGACGATGGATGACTCCGTCAGGGTGTCAGCACGTGCCCAAGAATCGGTCGAGTCCAACCGCAGATCGCATCCGACGCGGCCGGAGTCGCTGATCGATGCCGACCGCGGGCTGACACGTCGTCCTCTCGAGCCCGCCGCGCTTGTCGCGCTGCAGCGAATGGCCGGAAATCACGCCGTTGCCACCCTCTTCGAACACCGACCGATCCTCCAGCGCAAGGGAGGAGCGACCGCGCAGGCAACCAAGCCGGAACTTGGATGGCCTCAGGATGAGGGCGTCAACAAAAGCGGCGAGATGGTTGTTGATGGTGTCACGCGCTATACGCTGCACGGTCTACCGGCCCCGACCACTGACGCCATCGTCCTTGTCCCTCAGGAGGTGGCCCCGGCAGGGCCTTTCGAGGTCCTGATCCATCTGCACGGACACGGATTCGGGTTTCACGTCAAGACGAAGGAGGCCATCAAGGGCACGCCGCATGACCTTCCCGGCATGTCGATGGGCAAGGTGAGGGATATCGACTGGGATCGGATTGAGAGCCAGCTTCATACGCTGGTGAAAGGTCGGCCCATGATCGGAATCCTTCCGCAAGCCACTGACAAAGCGAAGCAGTCCGGTTTCGGCGGGGCACAGTTCGACAGGGTGGCACTGGTCGACAACGTCTTCACCGCACTGAACGGCCTCAAGGGCATAACGCTCGCGAAGCCGACCGGCGTTGTGCTCTCGGGTCACAGCGGCGCCGGGGCAACCTTCGCTGCCATCCTGGGAAAGGAAAGCAAGCGACTGAAGGAGGCGCAGCCGGCATCGGCTAAGGACGCGCCTCCGCCCATGAACGAGCTCGTCTTATTCGATGCAATCAACGGCCCCGGAGAGCTTCGCGAGACCATAAACTGGGTGCGCGATCAGCTTGACGACGACCTCAAGCAGCTGCAGGCTACCGACGATAAGCAGCGCGCAACCTACATCGAAAAGCACCCCAGGCTGAGGGGCTACTGCACCTACGGGGTTCCCAGCCTGAAGGACGTAACCTACGCTGATTACTACCTGGGCAAGAAGTCCGAGTTGTATCGCTCGCGCAAGTCAGCGCTCCTCAAGATGAAGCCGCAGCCGTTTGATCTTTCGCTTGACGAGGCGATTGACCGCTGGTTCGCGCGGCATGACGGCGACCTCAACAAGCTGGGGTCAGACGTTGGGACCAAGCTGCGCGAGAACTACCATCTCGAGGAGCTCGCCAAAACCGAACACGAGGCCAGCATGGGAGGAGAGGGCAAGGATCGGTTCGTCGAGGCCCTCGAAGGTCTCAAGCGCGTGGCCGGCGACGAGAGCTCCAAAACGATCGTGATGATCGGGTGGACGTTTGATGACGGCCCTTCAGAGGTGACCGGGAAGATGGAGGAGGTTGCCGTTGTGCCTGCCACATGGTTCATCGTGCGCGACATGATCGGAACCGGCGAGAAAGCGAAGAAAATGATTCAGGCGCTCAAGAAGAAGCAGGAAGCCGGACAGGAATTCGGGATCCATTCGATGCATCCGACGAAGAACCATGTGCTTTGGTTCCCAAGCACATCGACCGAGTTCGAGCACTACAACGACATTCACGACGCGATGACGAATCTCGAGGAGTTTCATGGGGAACTCAGCAAAGGCGGCCTGACCATCCGTTTCGTTCGAGCCCCGACCGGCCTCTACTCGGAGATCCTTGGCTACCTTCAGCTGCTCGGCGTCAAAGGCACGCCAGACCGTATGAGCGCGCTGACTCGAGCCATCATCAAGGGCGAGCCCATCCCAAAAGCGAAATCACCGGCCGACGCCGGGACGGCCGCTGATGCCGGGACCGCCGCTGACGCCGGAGTCGCGGCGGAGGCCGCGGCGATTCAAAAGGTCCAGGCGGACTTCAATTTCATGAAGGGCAAGCTTGCGGCCATGGGTCTTCACGAGTGGGGCGGCACCGCCCTCGATCCGGCGGTGCAGGGGTGGGAAGTGGGATCTGAGCCGCCGGAGGCGAAGAAGATGAAGGACACGGCCCTGAAGAACTTCATCAGCGTGGTCGACAACACGAAGCCAGGCGAGACCCACTCGTTCGTCATCCTCGCGCACGACATTCCGGTTGAGCCGGAACCCAAGGGCGGGCCCTTCAATCGAGTTCACAAAGTGGCCGAGGATATGAAGGCGATGGAAGCCTACGCCAAGAGCAAGGCCGTGCGCGTCGAATACTACACGATGTCCGATCTTTATCGCAAGATCAAGCAGGCCGAACCTTGAGCGTCCAAAAGTCCCGGCAGGAACACCCGGACGCTTCCCGGGTCAGGCCCGGTCATGCTCAGACGGCAGGCACGGTCCGGACCTTACCCGCCGAGCTGCTGGCCCTGCAGCGAATGGCCGGAAATCGCGCCGTCGTCAGCCTTCTAACGGCCCGGAATGTGAGGCCGGAGCTTGGCCTTCAGGCGGGGGCGGTCGTGCAGCGATTGTTCACGCCCGAAGATGTCTCGTCGGAGATGGTGGGGCAGCGGTTCCAGGTCACCGAAGCGTTCACGGCAGGGTCCAGTACCGTTGCCGCCGGCGGTCAGGTGGAGATCCTCGCGTGGACCAATGCATCGTCCACCGTTCATGCTCGCCTCCCTCCGCCCGCCGCTGCCACCGCATTCGATATTCCCAAGCGGATTCTTCGACCCGTGCATCCGGCGGCGGGCGGTCTGTCGCAGTACGGCACCAACATCGGGGCTACCGTCAAAGATATGGAGGCCGGGCAGAAGAAGATCGACACGGAGCTTGCCAAGAAAGGCGGCCCCAACCACAGTGAGCTTTCCCGCCTTCAAACCCTGCAGCAGAACCGCGAACGGCTCCTGAATCAAAAGATGATCGAGGAGACGATGTTCAATCGTTTCGATCCGATCATCCAGTCCTGGACGGATCACTACAACGCGCTACGAACTGGGGCGGATAAACTCGACGCCAACCTGGTCAAGTCGTTGCTGTACCAGGAGTCGCAGATGGGCACCGCCGGGAAATATCTCGATCTTCCTGATCCGATCAGGACGCGCTTCAATATCGGGCAGACGATCGATTCCTGGCCCGATCAGCAGCTGCTCATGATCCGCGACGACCAGCCGGCGCTGATCGGCAAATATCATCTCGAAAACATCGACGCCGACCTCGCGAGCGCCCAGGCAGAGCTCAAGAAGTTACGCAAGCCCGGCCATCCAACTGCCGCCGAGCAACCGCGCCACGACGAACTCCAGGCGTTGTCGCAAGGCAATTGGCAGCCATTTTTCATGAGCTATCGCGCCACTGGCCAGAGCACGGGATTTGCGGAGGCCATCACCGAGTTCTTTGCCACCCACGCTCCGGGCAAGCCGAATCGCAACCTGGACTACGAGTTCTGGATTCAGACGACGATCCGCTATTTGTTTCAAAAGCGCAAACATACAACCACCTGGCAAGAGGCAATTCGCGCCTACAACGGCTCGGGGGCGGCAGCAAAAGCCTATCGGGACGCGGTCACGCGTCGTGCTTCCGACGCGGCGGCAAGCGAGGCCGCCGGCACCGAGTTCGTCCCGACGCGCTGACCCCACCGCACCGCTTCTGCCTAGCCTTTGTGAGCCTTGGCCCACCGGCTCTGGGATTCCTCTTCCTTCGCCGTCTTGTAGCTGACGATCTGCTGATGGATCGTCTGGCCTTCACCCTGGTCACGCAAGTCGAAATGCATCATGTCGCCGTACTCGGTGCCGCCCCAGGACATCTTCATACCCTCAACGAGATCTTCGGTCAGGTCAAGGAAGCCGCCGGCCTTGATGACGCTGACCTGGTCGGCATCCGATCGAGCCCATAGCCTCGTCGCGGTATTGAGGTCCTGCTGGATCTGCACCCGGGCCGGCCCCTTCTTCAGCCCTTTCCAGGGCGCGTCTGTGGCCACTGCAAGCCGTGCCTCGAGGGCGGCATCGTCGTCCAGGTAGCTGAAGTAGGTGGTGAGCATCTGATCGAGCTCGCTCAGCTGCTTGTAGCTCATGCCATTGCTGAAGGCCGCCTTGGTGCCGCTGACCAGCAGGCCTGCGCTGGCGAAGACCGCCGCCTCGTCTTTCCCGTGCCCCAGCATCGGGTTGGCGGTGTAGTTGACATCGATCGCAAGCCCGAACATGTGCATCGAGATCGAGGCTTTCGTCGGATGGTCCCGGGCCGCCGCAAAGTCGCCTTCTTTCGAGCTCAGGCGAAGCGTGTCGCCAGCGATTTGCGGATCTTCAGTCGGCCCTCCGAAACGGTGCTTCAGATCCTTCTCGACCGTTTGCAGATGGGTCGCCAGGTCGATATGCATCGGGTCGGGTATCGAGCGTCCGAGGAATGAGACGCCCGAGGTGAAGCTGTTGTACCAGGCGGCCGGATCGAGCTTCGCCTTCGTCAGGATTTCGGCGCAAAACGTTGCGGGATCGACCGACACCTCGGCCATGCCTTGCTTCGCGTTCTCGGGCACGAGGATCACCGGCGTCGTCGACATCGCGTAGTGCTCCTTCTTGAAGGCGGGTGGTTTGGTTGCGACCGCGGCTGGATCGTCGCGCTGAACCGTCGGGACCGCTGCCGTGGAGGCGGCGATGCGCCCGATGGTTGGTGGGAGCGTCCCGAGCGCCTGCTGGAGATTGCGATTCTTCGTCGCCAACACGTCATAGTGCCCCGAACCCGGAACGTCGGTCACCTGGTAGTTGGCCCAGAGAAGGTTGAGGACCGCGTCATAGTGCGCGCCCGCCGCCTTGCGAAGGGCCCCCTCCTTATCGGTGAACCAGGCGCACATATCGTCGTGGAGCGCATGGAACGCCTTTGGATAGCCGCCGTAACCGGCAAAGCCCATGAAGCGAAACCCCTTGTTCTGCAGGTAATCGGCCTGGTCGCGAAAGACCTTGTCTGCCCGGTCCGGGCCGCCCTCGGCCGATTCAGCGAGCGTCGTCAAGGCTGCCAGGTCATCTTTGAGCTTGCCGCGAACAAAGTTCTGGTAGCTCGTCAGGTCCTTGTGGATGCTCTCGAAGGCGAAGACGCCACGAAACTTCTCTTTCGAAGGCAGCCGGCCGGCGCTGGCGAACATCCTCCCCAGCTCGAGCCCACCGCCGCTGTGCACCGAGATGACGATCCCGCCGGGTTTGAGCCCCTTGGCCAGTTGTCCGCTGCCGGCGAGCTTGCCGAAAACCTCGTTGATGAGAGTGTCGGCGGAGAAACCGCCGAAGCGCGTGTCGTACTTGCCGCCTACCTCGACTGTCTCGCCGATCGGCATGATCGCGATCATCCGGGTGCCAGGCCGCGACTGCAGGAAGGCGGCCATCTGAGCCGGCATTTCCAGCAGGGCCTTGGGATTCAGTGGACTGGCGTCATCCTTCGGGTCCTCACCGAACTTCCCGTGCAGATGCAGGAGTACGGCCACCTCCTCCCCGGCGGTGGCGGTGGCCAGCCCGTCGGGGACCAGGGCAACCGCCTGTCCGCTTTTCTTGCTCGACTCCAGCTTGAGGCTGCTCAGTCCGCTGACGGTGACCGAATCGATTTTGGGCTCGGCGGCAGCCTTTTCCTTGGCTGGCGCCGGCGCCTTGGTCGGTGCTGCCGGCGCGGACTCCGCTACCGGGGGGCAGACGCGCTGGATGACGTCCGCCGCCCAACCGGCGCTGGAGGGCGATTTGATCGCCTCCGTGACCGCGGCGTTGCCGGCCAGCCGCTGAAGCGCCAGCATCATTCGAACCTGCTGACGTTGCTCCGTGGCGCTTGTGCCCCGAGCTGCCCTGGTCCCCGCGGCAGGCTGTGTCAGGAAACGGCGGATCACTCGAAGACCTGGGTGTGCCAGCGCGTCAGCTTGCCTTCCTTTTCCAGGAAGTCGGAGCCCTCCCCACCCTCTTTCTGAGCCCAGGCCTTCGCGTCCTTCTTGATGTCGGCCGCTTGCTTGTCGCTTTCGATCGGCTGCATGTCGAAGGCCTCACCCGTCAGGTGCTTGCTCAGTTGCAGCAGGTCCTTGTTGCTCCAGGTGTCCATCACGCTCTTGAGGCCCTTGGCGATGTCGGCCTGGGTTTTGGCTTCCGGGTGCTTGTCCACCCAGTCCTGCAACTGCTTCGCCAGGTCGGTGGCCTTATAGGTGCCGAGGTATCCGGTTCGATCCTGAACCACATTGGCGGCCATCGCGCTCGCCTGGGCGTCGGCGTCGCGCTTGCCGCTGGTGAACGAGATCTGTGAATATTTCTTCTTCAGCTCGGTCGCCACGTTCTTGGCCTTCGGCTGGAGGTCGAGCGCATCGATCTCCGGATAGCTCGCTGGAGCAGCGGGAGGCGTCGTTGCGGCAGGCGTGGCGGTGGCGGTCG
>Ga0066671_10000215_pt1 | contig 17540 bp, 18 predicted proteins | sample GraSoiAngelo_120_FD_62294 | JGI IMG/M metagenome (GOLD analysis project Ga0066671, IMG submission 62294) | Grasslands soil microbial communities from the Angelo Coastal Reserve, California, USA - 14_0919_09_20cm | ecosystem: Environmental > Terrestrial > Soil > Grasslands | place: USA...
CCGAGACCTCGACAAGCTCGTCGCCCAGTACAACAATACCCCGCGAAAATGCCTCGGCTTCCAAACCCCAGCCGAAGCCTTCCTCCAACCGTTGCACTTCAAATGTGAATCCACACCCGGGTCGAGCCCGGGGTGACGAGGCGGAGGCGGCGAGGCGGCGCGAAACCCGTCCTGCTCAGGGTGACGGAGGTGAGACGGGGGCGTCGCGCTTAGTGCGCGTCCGCCTTCACGGCTGCCAGCTCGTTGCCCGCCGGATCCAGGAACTGAAAGCGGCGGCCGCCGGGGAAGGGGAAGATTGGGCGCGTGATCGTGGCTCCGGCGGCTTCGACGGCGGCCAGAGTTGCTTCCAGGTCGTCCACTTCCACCACCGGGAGCGGCGCCTTCGTTGCCTCACTGGCGTCGGCCTGGAGGCCGATGTCGGTGTCGCCGCTGAGGGTGGCCGCGTAGCTCGGGCCGAAGGCGGTCAGGGTCCAGCCGAAGACGCTCTCGTAGAACGCCTTGGCCTCCCCGATCTCGCCGACCGGGAATTCGACATAGTTGAGCCGTGCCGCCATCCCGCCGTCCTCAGTACCGCCGGAGGAGGCCCGCGAGCCGCCCCTGGATTCGGACCTGGTCGGGGCGGTAGCGCTGGGGGTCGTAATTGCGGTTGGCGGGGTCGAGACGGATCATCTGGCCCTCCTTGCGGAAGGTCTTCAAGGTCGCTTCTTCCTCATTGATCAGGGCGACGACGATCTCTCCGTCGCGGGCGGTCTCGGTCTTGCGAATGAGGGCATAATCGCCGTCGAGGATACCCTCCTCGACCATCGAGTCGCCGGCCACCTCGAGCGCATAATGTTCGCCCGGGCCGAGCAGGGCGGCGGGGACGGGGAGGCTGCTTTGCCCCTCCAGCGCCTCGATCGGCATGCCCGCGGCGATGCGGCCGTGGAGCGGCAGGTCGACGACGTCGTTGGCGGCGCGCGGCGGCGCGACGCTGCTCGGCGCGGTGGCGATGCCGGACTTGAGTTCGGGCATGCGCATGATCTCGAGCGCGCGGGCCCGGTTGGGCAGCCGCTTGATGAAGCCGCGTTCCTCGAGCGCCGAGATCAGGCGGTGCACGCCCGACTTCGACTTGAGGTCCAGCGCCTCCTTCATCTCCTCGAAGGAGGGCGACACGCCGCTCTCCTCCAGCCGTCCGTGGATGAAGGTCAGAAGCTCATTTTGCTTGCGGGTCAGCATGTCCGAAGGCTCCCCTGGGAACGAATGCGGAACGTGTAGGAAACGAAGGCGGCGCTTGTCAAGCCTTATCGTTCCGCATCCGTCCCGCCGCTCCCCAGCGCCTCCGCTTTGGCGATGGCGGCGGGGAGTGCAGCCTCGAACAGATGGGCCGCGAAGGCGCGTCCGTCATTGCCGCGGACCGGGATTGCGAGGTCGGGAAGGATGCCGCGCACCTCGTTCGATCCGTCGGCGCGGAAGCGGACGCAGTCGGGCAGTTCGAGTGTCGCGCCGCTGTTCGTCAGGACGGTGGGTGTGCCGCCCCAGGTGTGGCCGCAGCCGGCGCCGCCGGTGCGCGCTCCGAGGACTATTGCCGCGCGATTGTCCTGGAGGAGGGCGGCGAATTCTTCGGCGGCGGACCAGGTCTCCTGGTCGGCGGCGACGATCAAAGGGCCTTTCCAGGCGGAGTCGCGATAGGGGAATTGGGCGATGCTGAAGATGTGGACGGCCCAGGGCTTGCCGTCGAAGCTTCCTGCAGGCGCGGCGCCGACGAGGCCGGTGGCATAGCCCAGGCGGGCGATGCGCGGGCAGCCGGGCGGGCAGCGCCGCTCCGCCTCGGCGACTCCGCGGTCGGCTTCCGCGGCCCAGGCGAGCAGGCGGGCGCGGTCGGCGGGTGACGCTTCCTTCGCCGCCGAGCGGAGCCTCTCTGCAAGCTCGCGCCACTGCTTGGCCCAATGCTCGCCCCGCACGAAGCCGCGTTCGCCGGAGCGGAGCGGCACCGGGCTGAGGATGCGGGCGGCGGCTTCGGCCCATTCCGAGCCGCCGCCATTGCCGCTGATGTCGACCAGGAGAGCGTCGGCTCCCGCCGCTTTTAGCTGGTCCGCTCGGACGGCGAGGTCGCTGGTCATCCGGCGGTAGACCCACGTCAGGATCTTGTCTTCGCAGATCTCGTCGCAGGGCTTGTCGGGGGCGATTGTCAGCGCCGACACTGCAGCCTCGCATAGAGCAGGGCTGCCCTGCGGCTGGAACACGCCGATCCTGAGCAGGCCGAGCTTCTTGGCGCCGACGGAGACGAGCCCGGCGGGGAAGGCGTTGGCGGAGGGGAGGGCGCGATAGCCGGTCAGTAGCGGGGTGAAGCCGGGGCTCGACTGGCGCGCGTCATAGCCGAGGCGGCCGCACAGCCCCGCTGCGCCGGGCACCGGAGGAGGAGGAGGCGCCGCGGGCCCCGTGCTCTTCGCCGCCGGCCAGTTCAGCGCCACATGGCCGTCGCCGATCCGGTCGACCAGCCTGTCGAGCACCGCCCGCGCTGCAGCGTCCGACCCTGCGGAGCGGAGCCGCCCCTCGACCCGGGTGAACAGCGCGTCGAGATCGACCTCCCGCTCCTCCTTCAGCCAGTCGAGATTGGCATATTTCTCGTCGATCGCGGAACGCATCTGGTGGAGGTCGTCGACCCACGGCTTCGGGTCCCAGGCCTGAGCGCCCGCGGCGCTCGCCCAGAAAAACAGCAATACGACCAGTATCCGCATCGGCTCCCCCCTGAGCTTTATGCCTCATTCACGATCCTGAGGAAATTGGCGAGGAGGGCGTGGCCATGCTCGCTGGCGATGCTCTCCGGGTGGAACTGGACGCCGTGGATCGGCAGCGTCGCGTGGCGGAGCGCCATTATCGGCTCGTCCGATGCGGACGCGTTGACGACGATCTCCGAGCTGAGCCCCGCCGGCGCCACCGCCAGCGAGTGGTAGCGCGCCGCGGCGAAGGGGGAGGGGAGGCCCTCGAACAGGCCGCTTCCGTCATGCGCGATCGCCGAGGCCTTGCCGTGCACCACCCGCCCGGCCCGCACCACCTCGCCGCCGAAATGCATCCCGATCGCCTGGTGGCCGAGGCAGATTCCGAGCAGCGGCCGCCCGGCCTCGACACAGGCGGCAACGAGGCCGAGCGAGATCCCCGCTTCCTCCGGCCGCCCCGGCCCCGGCGACAGCAGGAACCCGTCCGCCCCGCTCGCCATCGCGTCGTCCACGCTCAGCGCGTCGCTGCGCACCACCTCCACGCCCGAGCCGAGCACGCGGAGATAGTCGACGATATTCCAGGTGAAGCTGTCATAGTTGTCGACGACCAGGATCATCGACACCCCCCGGCCCTACTGCGCGGTGCGGTTGCCCATCAGCTGCGACTTCAGGGTCTGCACCCGGTCGTTGTGGCGCTTGACGGTCATCCCCGCTTCCACGGCGCGGCGGAACTGGCGGCTATATTCATCGCCCAGCGCCCGGCCGAACTCGTTGCGGGTCGCCTCGATCAGGCCCGGCTGCTTGCTCGCGTCCCCGGGGGTGACGTTGGCGAGGTGGACGATGAACCAGCCGCCATTGTTCGGCGCCTGCATCAGCCGCGCCTTGCCGCGCGGGATGCTGAACAGCATCGCCAGCGGCGGCGGCACCTGGCCGTTCTTGGGCGCGATATCGACCCGGCGGGCGGCGATCTGCTGGGTGCCGATCGGGACGCCGGCCTGGCTGTAGGCCTGGGCCGCCGGCACGCCCGAGTTGATCTTGCTGACGATCGCCTGGGCGACGGCCTTGGCGCGGTCGGCGGCGCGGCGGGCGATGAAGTCCGCCTTCACCCGGTCGCGGATCTGGGCGAGCGGCGGCGCCGCCGCGGGCACGATCCGGCCCAGCGCAACGACTGCGAAGCCGCCCTGCGGCAGATTCTCGACCGAAGGATCGTCGTCCTCGGCCATGTCGAAGGCGACCGGGAGCACCGCCTTCACCTCGGCCGGGGCCTGGTAAGCGGGGTTCTCGGGCGAGAAGCCGGTGGCGGTGATCGGGGCGGTCTCCTGCGGAGTCAGCTTGTTGGCCTTGACGACGTCGTCGAAGGTGGAGCCGCCGGAGAGCGATTCATCGAGCTTGGCGCTGAGGTCCGCGAGGATCGCCGCCGATTTGCGCTGCTCGATCCGCGTCGCGATCTCGCCCCGAACCGCGGCGAGCGGCTTGCCGGGGGTGGAACTCACCTTGTCGACCCGGACGACGTGCCAGCCGAGGCCCGAGCGCACCGGCTGGGTCAGCGCGCCCTGCGCCGCCGCGAAGGCTGCATCGGCGACCGCGGGGGCGCTCGCCTTGGCGAAGCTCTCCTTGGTCTGGCCGGCAAGCACCGCCGCAGCGAAACCTGCCTGCTTGGCGGCGTCGGCGATCCCCGTGCCGCCGGCGACCTTGGCGGCGAGCGCGCGCGCCGCGGCTTCGGTGGGCACGATCACCTGGGTCAAGTCGCGGGTGGACTTGGGGCCGTAATTGGCCTGGTTGGCGGTGTAATCCGCCTGGATTTCGGCGTCGGTCGCCTTGGCCTGCGCCGCCACAGCCTGCGGGGCGACGACGGCGTAGCGCACCACCCGCCGCTCCGGGACGATGTAGCGCGTCTGGTTCTTGTCATAGAAGGCGGCGACTTCCTGGTCGGTCGGCTCCTTGCCCGCGCCCATCGCGGCGGAGGCGACCAGCCCGACCGAGCCTTCGCGCCGCTCGAGCAGGAGCGAGGCGTAGGGGCCTGCCAGCGACAGCGGCACCTTGGCGGCGGATTCGACCGGAAGCACGATCTGCCGCTCGATCAGCATTGCGCCGATCTCGGCCCTCAGCTCCTTCTCGGTCAGCTTCTGGCTCTGGAGCCAGCGCTCCATCGTCGCCTGGTCGAACTGCCCGGCGAAGTTCTGGAACAGCGGGATCCGGGCGATCTCCTTGTTCACCATCTCGGTCGAGGCATCGATGCCGTTGTCGTGGCCGAAGGTGGTCAGCGCCAACCGCGAGATGAGCTGGGTGAGGATTTCCTCCAGCGCGCCGCCCTTCAGGAAGGTCACGATGTCGAGCTCGGGCTGCTGGCGGCGCATCCCGTCGAGCTGCCGGTCGACCTGCTTCTGGAGCTCCTGCTCGCTGATCGATTCGCCGTTCACCGAGGCGACCCCGCTGCCGGTGCCGAGCGCGCCGATGCCGCCCGTCCCCCCGGTGCCGAAGCCGGTGACGACGATCGCGACGAGGCCGATGCCGAGTACGACGAGCATGAGCTTGGAAACGATGCCGCGGCGGAAGATCGAGAGCATGGGGGGTCCGGGGATGATGGAGTGGAGTGGGGAGGGTTCATAGAAGCCGCCGCCCCGCCCCGCAAGCAGCGCGCTTGGCAGTGGAGCCGCCCCTTGCTACGCGCCCTGCCACATCGAAAGGGGCAATCCATGCACGTCCGCCGCAAGCTCGTTGCCGGCAATTGGAAGATGAACGGCAGCATCGCGGCATTGCAGGAGCTGTCGGCGATCGCCGCCGCGGCGCGGGCCGCCTCGGGTGTGGATGTGGCGATCTGTCCGCCGTTCACCTTGATCGCGCCCGCCGCGGCGCGCTCTGGCGGAATGGCGATCGGGGCGCAGGACTGCCATTGGGCCGCCTCCGGGGCGCATACCGGCAATGTTTCGGCGGCGATGCTGAAGGAAGCGGGGGCGCGCCTTGCCATCGTCGGCCATTCCGAGCGCCGAGCGGACGAGGGGGAGGGTGACGACCTCATCCGCCGCAAGGCCGAGGCGGTGCTCGCAACCGGGCTTCAAGCCATCGTCTGCGTCGGCGAGACGGACGAGCAGCGCCGCTCCGGCCGCGCCATCGAAGTGGTCACCGCCCAGCTTGCCGGCTCGCTTCCCGATCCGCGCGGCGAGGCGGAGCTGGTTGTGGCTTATGAGCCCGTGTGGGCGATCGGCACCGGCAATGTCGCCACGCCGGCCGACATCGCCGAGATGCACGCCGCGATCCGCGCCCATCTTTTGGGCCGCTTCGGCGATGCGGGCGGGCGGATCCGGATCCTCTACGGCGGCTCGGTCAAGGCGGACAATGCGCGCGAGCTGTTCGCAGTCGCCGACGTCGACGGCGCCCTGGTCGGCGGGGCGAGCCTCACCGCCGCCCAGTTCGTCCCCATCGTCGAGGCCGCGACCGGCGCGTGAGCCCCCGGGGCCATTGAACCTGCGCGCGCCATCGACTAGATCGCCTGCCAACTCCCCTGCATTTCGAAAGCTTCCCCCTCGATGTTCACCTTCCTGCTCGTCATCCACACCATCATCGCCGCGGCGATGGTCGCAGTGATCCTGATGCAGCGTTCGGAAGGCGGCGGCCTCGGCGTCGGGGGAAGCCCGTCGGGCCTGATGTCGGCGCGCGGCGCGGCGGACTTCCTGACCCGCGCGACCTCGATCCTCGCAGGCCTGTTCATCGTCCTTTCGATCATCCTCGCCGGCCTCGCGACGATGCGCGCCGGCCCGACCAGGATCGACCCCAACCTCTCCCGCACGGCACCCGGGGCACCGGTCGGCGGCGGACCGCTCGGCGCTGCCCCCGCCGCACCCGCGCCCGCCGATCCGCTCGCCGGAGCCGCCGAGCAGGCCGGCCGAAGCGCAGCCTCCGCGGCGCCGTCGGTCGAGGCCGCGCCCACCGCCAACGGAACCGCAACCTCGAACCTCGCGCGCTGAGCGAGGCCCGCTAAAGGGCAGGGCAGGGCAGCCGGGCGCAAAATATCGCGCTTGACGCGATTCGCCGCCTTGCCCTCCGGCCCCCGCGCCCGCTAACCCGTTCCTCCCATGGCGCGGTTCATTTTCATCACCGGCGGCGTGGTCTCTTCGCTTGGCAAGGGCCTGATGGCCGCCTCGCTCGCCGCCCTCCTCCAGGCGCGCGGCTACAGAGCCCGAATCCGCAAGTTCGACCCCTATCTGAACGTCGATCCGGGGACGATGTCGCCTTACCAGCATGGCGAGGTCTACGTCACCGACGACGGCGCCGAGACCGACCTGGACCTCGGCCATTATGAGCGCTTCACCGGAGTGCCCGCGCGCCAGAGCGACAACGTCACCTCGGGCCGCATCTACCGCGACATCATCGCCCGCGAGCGGCGCGGCGACTATTTGGGCGCCACCGTCCAGGTCATCCCGCACGTCACCAACGCGATCAAGGAATTCGCCCTCGCCGAAGTGGACGGCCTCGATTTCGTCATCTGCGAGATTGGCGGGACCGTCGGCGACATCGAATCGCTCCCCTTCATCGAGGCGATCCGGCAGCTCAGGAACGATCTCGGAACCGACGAGCGCGGCCACAAGAATGCGGTGTTCATCCACACCACCCTCGTTCCCTACATCGCCGCCGCCGGCGAGCTGAAGACCAAGCCGACCCAGCATTCGGTCCGCGACCTGACCAGCCTCGGCATCCAGCCCGATGTGCTCCTCTGCCGGGTCGACCGGCCGCTGCCCGAGGGTGAGCGGGCCAAGATCGCTTTGTTCTGCAACGTCCGCAAGGAAGCGGTCATCCCCGCCCTCGACGCCAAGTCGATCTACGCCGTCCCGCTTCAATACCACCGCGAGGGCCTCGACGCCGAGGTCCTGCGCGCCTTCGGGATCCTCGACGCGCCCGAGCCGCACCTTTCGCGCTGGGACGACATCATGGACCGGCTCGACAACCCGGAGGGCGAGGTCAATATCGGCGTCGTCGGCAAATATGTCGGCCTTCCCGACGCCTATAAGTCGCTGACCGAGGCGCTGATCCACGGCGGCCTCGCCAACCGCGTCAAGGTCAACATTCGCTGGCTCGATGCCGAGATGTTCGAGCATATGGACGCGATCACGCCCGAGCTGGAACCGATGCACGCCATCCTCGTCCCCGGCGGCTTCGGCGAGCGCGGAAGCGAGGGCAAGATCGCCTCCGTCCAGTTCGCCCGGGAGCGTAAGGTGCCCTTCTTCGGCATCTGCCTCGGCATGCAGATGGCCTGCATCGAGGGCGCCAGGAACACCGCCGGCCTCTCGGGCGCCAGCACCACCGAATTCGGCGAGACCGAGGAGCCGGTCGTCGGCCTCATCACGGAATGGATGAGCGCGGAAGGCATTCGCGAGCGCCGAGAGGCCAATAGCGACCTCGGCGGCACCATGCGCCTCGGCGCCTATGACGCGACCCTGGCCGGCAACAGCCACGTCGCCACCGTCTACGGCGCCACCGCCATCTCCGAACGCCACCGCCACCGCTACGAAGTCAACGCCCACTACAAGGGCGTGCTGGAGGAGGGGGGGTTGATCTTCTCCGGAATCAGCCCGGACGGAAGGCTGCCGGAAATCGTAGAGCGTCCGGACCACCCGTGGTTCATCGGGGTGCAGTTCCACCCGGAGCTGAAGTCGAGGCCGTTCGAGCCTCATCCGTTGTTCGCCAGCTTCATCGAAGCGGCGGTCAAGCAGTCGCGTCTCGTCTGATCCGCGTGCATCTTCGGTCCGTCTCCCTCGCCGGCTTGGCGGCTGCGCTGGCGGGGAGCCCGGCGCTCGCGCAGCAACCGGACGACCCTGCGGATCCCGATAATCAGGAGATCGTCGTTACCGGCGAGCGCGGGTCGGCGCTGCGGGGGGTAGCGCCGGTGGCGGTGCTGGATGCGAATGCAGTTGCCGCCACTGGGGCTACTTCGACTGGCGAATTGCTTCGGACCATCCGGGCGCAGACCCAGTCGGGGGACGGGCAGGAGCCGATTTTCCTGCTCAACGCCCAGCGCGTGTCCGGCTATGAGGAGATCGGCACTCTGCCGCCCGAGGCGATCGAGAAGGTCGAGGTGCTGCCCGAGGCGGCGGCGCTGAAGTTCGGCTATCCGCCGACGCGGCGGCTGGTGAATTTCATCACCAAGCGCAATTTCCGGCAGGTCCAGCTCCGCGCCACCGCCGGGACCACCACCGAGGGCGGCAGTTCGCGGGGGCAGGGGAATGTGGCGCTCACGCAGCTCAAGGGCGACAGCCGCATCACATTGTCGCTGGAGGCGCGCCACACCGACCGGCTGTTCCAGTCCGAGCGCGACGTCGTGCCCGATCCGGACATATTGTTCGACGCGATCGGCAATATCACCGCTCCGGGCGGGGGCGAGATCGACCCGGCGCTGTCCGCCGCGGCGGGGCGGGTGGTCACCGTCGCGCCGGTGCCGGAAGGCGGGTCGAGCCTCGCCGGTTTCGCCGCAGGGGCGAATGCGCCGCGCCTGTTCGATTTCGGCCCGTACCGAACCCTCGTCGCCCAGAACGATGCGCTGAAGGCCGAGGCGGTGGTCGCGGGCAGGCTCGGCTCTGCCGTCTCCGCCTCGCTGAGCCTGTCCGCCGAGCAGAGCCGCGACCGGAGCCTCGGCGGCCTCGCGGTCGGAACTTTGACCGTCCCCGCGGGCAACCCCGCCTCGCCCTTCGCGGGCGACGTGATCCTCCACCGCGCTTTCGTCGAGGTCGACCCGCTCCGTTACAATCAGACCGTGACCACCCTCCACGCGGGCGCTTTGCTGCGTGGCGCGATCTCCGGCTGGCGCTGGGATTTCAATGCGGCGATCGACCGGCAGCAGACCGGCACCTTCGCTGAGCACGGCCTCGACCTCACGGCAGCCCAGGCTGCGATCGGCGCCGGCGCTAACCCGTTCGTGCCACTCGACCCATCGCTCCTCTCCGCCCGCCTCACCGACCGCTCGCGGCTTCGCACCGACACTTTGGGCGCCAAGACCGTGGTCTCCTCGCCGCCGATCCACCTTCCCGCGGGGGAAGCGGGGCTCACCGCCACCGTCGAAGCGGAGCAGTCCTCCGCCGATTCCTCCACCCGTGGCGCCAATCCGTTCGAGCTCCACCTCGCCCGCGCCCGCTTCGAGGCCGCGCTCGCGGTGGACGTACCGCTCGCCTCCAGGAAGCGCGATTTCCTGCCCTTTATCGGCGAGCTGTCGCTCAACGCGTCGGTGAAGGCGCGCCGGGTCGGCGGCTTCGGCTCATTGACCGACACCACCTTCGGGATCGGCTGGGGGCCCTTCGAAGGCGTCCAGTTCCAGCTCCAATCGAGGCGAAGCGCCGCCGCCCCCGGCCTCACCGAGCTGTCGAGCCCGGTGCTGGTCGTCGAGAACGTGCCGGTGTTCGACTACCGCACCGGCCAGACCGAGATCGTCACCCTGACCCGGGGCGGGAATCCCGATCTGCTCGCCGAGGGCCGCAGCACCCGCTCGCTGGCGATCAGCGTGAAGCCCCTTTCGAAGCGCGAACTGCGCCTCACCGCCACCTACGAAGACACCAGGATCCGCGACCAGACCGGCACCATCTACGCGCTGACGCCAAGCGTCGAGGCGATCCTGCCCGAGCTCGTCACCCGCGACGCCTCCGGCCAGCTCACCGCCGTCCGCTTTCAGCCGATCAACTTCTTCCGGGAGCGGCAGCGCCACCTCAACCTCGTCCTCTCGGCGAACGGCTTCATCGGCAAGGCGCCGCCGCCGCCCGCGCCCGACGCGAAGGGCCCGCCGCCGCCGCGGATCAGTTATTATGGCGGCGCCGGCCCGACCCTGAAGTTCGAGGACCACCTCCAGCTCCGCCCGGGCACACCGGTGCTCGACCTGCTCGACGGCGAGACCGTCACCGGCGGCGGCACGCCGCGGGTGCAGGGCTATTTCTACGGCGGCGTCAATTATCTCGGCAACGGCTTCAATTTCGACGGCTGGTATGGCGGTGCCAACCGGGTTCGAAACGACAATCCGGAATCGGAGCTCCGCTTCTCGTCCATCTTCAAATTGAACCTCGCCGCCTTCATCAGCATCCACCATTTCCTGCGCGAGCAGGAGTGGACCAAGCACACCCAGGTGCGCGTCGAAGTGAGCAACGTCACCGACTCCCGCACAAAGGTCCGCGACGCCAACGGCAACACCCCGAACCGGCTTCAGGGGGCATATCTCGATCCGGTGGGTAGGACGGTGAGTCTGACGATCAGGAAGCTGTTCTAACGCCGGCAGCTGCTGTAGGCGGGCGGCAATTCCACGAGAAAGCAGCGCTTTGCCCCTCAATACCCTCCCCCTTATCCTCGTCGCCGCCGCCGCTCCGGCCGCTGCGCCCCAACCAGCAGCCACTGCTTTCGAGCATTTCTTCACCGGGTCCACCCAGGGGTCCGGCACGGTCGCGATCATGCTTTCGGGGCGGCACGGGATGAAGGACCGGGCGCGGGGGCGGATGGAGCGGGGGGCGCTGATCATCGAGCAGGTGGTGGAGGAGGAGGGTAAGCCCGCGCGGCGGCGGTCGTGGCGGCTGGTCCGGGCGGGCGGCAACAGGATCGGCGGGTCGATCAGCGACGCGCGCGGCCAGGTCGCGGGCGAGGTCGCCGGGGCGACGCTGCACCTTCGCTACACGATGTCGGACGGGCCGACGGTCGAGCAGTGGATCACGCTCCGCCCGGGCGGCCGGAGCGCTTCCAACCGGATGGTCTTCCACCGTTTCGGGATGAAGGTGGCGACCGTCGAGTCGGAAATCGCCAAGGTCGACTAGCGGGTCACGCGCCCGACCCGGTCGGTCTCGAGCTCGGTGGACCACATCGCGCCGTCCGGCCCCTGAGCGATCCGGTGCATCACGCTGGCGCTGGTCGGCACCGCGAACCAGGTGAAGTCAGTCGGCTTGAGGCTTCCGGGCGAAGCGCTGAGAATCCGCCGGGAAATGCGTGCGATCCGGTCGCCGCCCGCGGGCTTCGGATTGGCGTGGTCGACATATTGCTGGACCCAGAGATTGCCCTCGCGGTCGAAAGCCAAGGCGGCGAGCAGCATGTTGGGACGTCCAAGGGGTTTGGGGATCGCGAACTCGGTGATCCTCCCTTCCTTCTCGATCCGGGCGACCTTGCCGCCGGCTTCCTCGCTGAACCACATCAGCCCGTCCGGCCCCCGCTCGACCGCGATCGGGCGGCTGTTGGCGGTCGGAATGACGAACTCGCGGATTTCGGCCTTGGGGAAGCGCTCCCCCGGCGTCACCGAGATAGCCGCGATGCGGTTGCCGGTGAGTTCGGTCGCCCACATCGTCTCGCGGCCCTTGCCGGCGGGGTCGGGGCCGGGGCGGATGTAGATGGGCAGGCTGCCGATGGTTGGGAGCTGCCAGGTGGCGAGGCTGCCGTCCGTCGCGATCCGCCCGACCGTCCCGGTCGCCTTGCCGGTGAACCACACCGTCCGCCCATCGTCGGCGATGCCGAGGCCGTGGGGGTGGCTGTTGACCGGCTCCACGCAGGATTTGCAGTCTAGCGTCACGGGAATGTCCTTCACCTTGCGCCCGTCCGGGGCGAAGGCGATGACCCGCCCTTCGAATTCGAGCGTCACCCAGAGCAGTCCGTCTTTGTCGAAGCCGAGGCCGTGCGGGCCGCTCCCAGCCTTCATCCGCCGATAGGTCACCCGCCCATCCGAACCGACCCGGGCGAGGGCGTCGTAATTCTGGCCGGAGATCACCGCTTCATTCCGGCCCGGAACGAAGGCGATTTCGTGGGTGGAGCCGTCATGGCTTACCCCCATTCCGTCGCCCGCCGGCGCATGGTGCGGCCGCTCGGCGGGCTGCGGCGCGGGCCAATGGAGCGCGATCTCGCTCATCTTCTCGACCGAAGCGGGTGCGGCCAGGGCAGATGCGGCAAGGACCGTCATAATGAAGCGCATGATCTTCCCCTTCGATAAGGAGGAAGACTATCGCACCGGCCCGGCCGCTTGGCCACGAGGCTTCGCAGCCGATGTGGAGGAGAGGCTAGCGGGCGGGACCGGTATAGGCTTCCAGCGCCGTCTCGAGCAGGCGGAGCGATGCGGTGGCCTGGGGCGGAAGTTGCCTTTGCTCCAGCGGCACCCGAACCGAGGCTAGAACGGCGCGTGCGGCAGCGATCAGGACTTCCTCGCGATGATTGGCTTCGCTACGGCTCACCTCGTCTCAGCCGCCGCACTTGGCGTGAGCCCGTAAAGGAGCCGATCCGCGCAAGTAGCCGCTCTTGCAATTGTTGCGGCAGTCTTAGACACCATAATGGATCAACTTTTTCCGCGAATCGGCGAGAAGAATCATCGGTTAAACGGGTGCCGTCAAGAAGGATTTTGCAAAACCGATGAGTTTCGGGGCGAGACTTGCTGAAGAGCGCAAGCGGCTGGGGCTGAAGCAGGCGGAGTTCGCCGCTCTGGTCGGCACCGACGTGCCCAAGCAGAGCCTCTATGAGAACGACCGGCGGGAGCTTCGCGCCGACTATCTCGCGCGGCTCTCGGAAGCCGGGGTCGACGTCGTCTACATCCTCTCGGCGCGCCGCAGCGACGGCGACTGGCTCGGCACCGGCGCAAGCCAGCTCCTCTCCTGCTATCTGAGCCTTCCCGAAGACATGCAGGAAGCGCTGGTCGAATTCGCCGCCAAGCTGCGCGACCGCTTCCAGGAACCCGCCGGCGGGCGCACCTTGCATAGCCGCAGCTCGGAGTACCGCGCGGACGATTAAAGTCCTCCCCGCGCGCAGCGGGGGGAGGGGGACCCCGCGTAGCGGGGTGGAGGGGTAGAAGGCAGAAGCGCTGGTGGGTTCTACCGAGAGCCGCTGACGCGGAGGTCGCTACCCTTCCACCACATTTCATGTGGTCCCCCTCCCCCCGAGCTTGCGCTCGCGGGGAGGACTATTGCTCCGCAGCCGCGGGAAGCACCCCACGCCGGATCTGGTCGAGCTCGATCGATTCGAACAGCGCCTTGAAATTGCCCTCACCGAAGCCCTGGTTGCCCTTGCGCTGGATGATCTCGAAGAAAATCGGGCCGATCATGTTCTCGGTGAAAATCTGGAGAAGCAGGCCCTCGCCGGTCTCGGGGGACCCGTCGATCAGGATGCGGCGCTTGCGCATCTCCTCGATCGAATGGGCGTGACCGGGAATGCGCTGGTCGATCATGTCGTAATAGGTTTCGGGGCTGTCCTGGAAGCGGATGCCGTTGGCCCGGAGCGCGTCGACGGTTGCGAAGATGTCGTCGGTGGCGAGGGCAAGGTGCTGGATTCCTTCGCCTTTATATTCGCGGAGGAACTCTTCGATCTGGCTGTGCTCGTCCTGGCTCTCGTTCAGCGGAATGCGGATCTTGTCGTCGGGGGCGGTCATCGCGCGGGAGACCAAGGCGGTCTGCTGGCCCTCGATGTCGAAATAGCGGATCTCGCGGAAGTTGAAGATGCGCTCGTAGAACTGGGCCCAATGGTTCATCCGGCCGCGGTTCACATTGTGGGTGAGGTGGTCGAGGGTGTGGAGGCCGACGGAAGCCCCGTCCCGGACAGCGCCCGGCACCGGCTCGAAGTCCGTGTCGTAGATCTGCTCGGCGCCGTAGCGGTCGACGAGGTAGAGATAGGAGCCGCCGATCCCCTCGATCGCCGGGATTTCGAGCTCGCCGGGCCCGCGCGGGCTCTCGACCGGGGTGGCGCCGCGCTCCACTGCCATTTCAAAGGCTTGACGCGCATCTTTCACGCGGAATGCCATGCCGTTGGCGGACGGGCCGTGGGCGCTCCGGAAGTCGGCCGCCTGCCCCGCCGGCTCCATATTGAGAATGAAATTAATATCGCCTTGGCCGTAGTGGCGGACATTCTTCGACCTGTGGTTGCCGAGATGGGTGAAGCCCATGGCGGTGAACAGGCCTGCGAGCGCCTCCGGATCGGGCCCGGTGAACTCCACGAACTCGAAGCCGTCGAGGCCGAGCGGGTTGTCGTGGGGCATGTGGGGACTCCTTCCGGAAAAGCTGTCGGCGCCCTCTATCAAGCCCGGCGGGGGCCCGCAAACGGCTTGCGCCGGGGCCGTACCAGCCACTATCTCGGGCGCCTTCCTCCTATCTCCCGAAAGCCGCTTCATGGTCGAGACCCACTCCACCCGTATGCTCATCCTCGGCTCCGGCCCCGCGGGCCTCTCCGCGGCCATCTACGGGGCGCGTGCGGGCCTTGCGCCGATCGTCGTCCAGGGCATCCAGCCGGGCGGGCAGCTCACCATCACCACCGATGTCGAAAATTATCCGGGCTTCGCCGACGTCATCCAGGGCCCCTGGCTGATGGAGCAGATGCAGAAGCAGGCCGAGCATGTCGGCGCCCAGATGATGTGGGATTCGATCGTCGAGGTCGATTTCTCCCGCCGCCCGTTCCGGCTGATCGGCGACGGCGGCACCGTCTACACCGGCGACACGGTGGTGATTGCGACCGGGGCGCAGGCACGCTGGCTCAATATCCCGTCCGAGGAGCATCTGAAGGGCAGGGGCGTGAGCGCCTGCGCGACCTGCGACGGCTTTTTTTACCGCGGCAAGAAGGTAGCGGTGATCGGGGGCGGGAATACGGCGGTGGAAGAGGCCATTTACATGACCAACCACAGTCATGACGTCACTCTGATCCACCGCCGCGACAGCCTCCGCGCCGAGAAGATCCTGCAGGACCGGCTGTTTGCGCATCCGAACATCAGGGTTATGTGGAACAAGGAGGTGGCGCAGTTCGTCGCGGGCGGGACGCCCGAGGCTTTGGTCGGGCTGGATCTGCGGGATACGGTCAGCGGCGCGGTGTCGAGGCTCGATGTGGAGGGCGGCTTCGTCGCGATCGGCCACTCGCCGGCGACCGAGCTGTTCAAGGGCAAGCTCGCCCTCGACAAGGACGGCTATCTGGACGTCGAGACGGGAAGCACCCGCACCAACATCCCCGGCGTGTTCGCCTGCGGGGACGTGATGGACAAGGTGTACCGCCAGGCGGTGACCGCGGCCGGCACCGGCTGCATGGCCGCGCTCGATGCCGAACGCTTCCTCGCCGAAGCCGAATTCGAAGCCTCAGCCGCGGCTTAGGGCGTCGAGGCAAGCGTCGAGCAGCGCTTCCGCGTCGCCGGGGCGGGCGAAGGTGTGCGAGTCGGTGTCTATGACGAGGGGCGCTGGGTTGGCCGCTCTCAGGGTAGCGAAGGCTTCGCTTTCCCATTCCGCCGCCGCGGCGATGCCGGTGGCGTCGCCGCGGCTGAGGATGAACTGGACCGGGAGCTCCCTGATCGGGCGCGCCACTTCGGCGGCGAGGGGGGAGGGGCCGGTGCCGGCGATGGTGCGAATGTCTTTCAGCACCTGCTTGTAAGAGACTGAACCGGCGAGAAGTTTCTTCCAGCCTTCGGTGCTGGTCAGGCGCTGCTTGTAGCGCTCCCGGATGGCCGCCGCGGGGGGGGATCCGGCTTCGGCTTCGACCAGCCAGGGATTGGCGAGGATGAGGCCGTTCAGCCCCTCGGCGTAGAGGGCGAGGGCGGTGGCGCCGTCGCAGAGGCCGAAGCCGACGATCCGCTTCAGGTGGGGCACTTCTGTTCGGAAAGCGGCGGCGGCTGCCGCGATGTCGCCTGCGCTGCTCCGCCAGCCGGCTTCCTCGCCCTCGCTGTCGCCCACTCCTCGGCGGTCGAAGCGGAAGACTGGGTAAGCCGCTGCGGCCAAGCCGGAGGCGAGCCGTTCGAACATGCGGTGCGAGCCGATCCGGGTCTGGGTGCCGCCGGTGACCATCAGCACGCCCACCGGGCCGGCCGCCTCGTCCAGGCTGGCGCCGAGCGTGAAGCCCTCGCAGGCGAAGGTCAGGAGGCGGCGCTGCGATGCCATTTCACGAAATCCAAGGCAATTAGGCCGGCAAGTTCAGACGAATTCTCAGGTTCCGAGCGGCGCCAGATCGGGCTTCCGGGGAAGTGCCGGTCCGCTTCGGCGGGATCGCTTTCGAGGCGGAGCGTCCGTCCTGCGGGCACCGGCTCCGCAGCGCCAAGAGCCTCGGCCAAAGCGGGCGAAGGAGCATAGCCGCCGCTGCCCCCGCCGGTGATGTTGCTGCGCTCCAAATCGCGGAGGATGGAGGCGCCGGAAACGGGCGCGACCCTGCAGATCGAGGCAGTGTCTAGCGCTACCGAAAATATCGATCCTGCGCGCAAAACGATCGCCGAAATGGGCCGATACTGCTCCGTGACGGCATCGACGGCGCCCTGCCACTCGTCCCAGCCGCACTCCTCGAGCCGCCGCGGGCTTTCGCCGGTGCCGGGAAGGTCGGGGAGGATCGAGGAATAGCCGGCTTCCGCCAGCCGCCGCATCAAGGCGAGCAGGAAGGCGCGGGTCCGGTTCATCTCCTCGAACAAGGGCGGGAGGATGAGCACCGCCGGTGCGGCCGGGTCGCCGATCCGAACCAGCCATTCGTCGAAGCCGTTCACCCGGTAGCGATCGTAGGAAAGACCGCCGCCCCCGCTCACCGAAGCGCCTTGGCCCGGGCGAACGCGAGGAGGGCGCCGTAGCTCTCCATCATCTCGGCGCCGACCTCATGGTCCTCGATCAGGATTCCGAGCCGCTCCTCGAGCTCGGTCAGGAGGCCCGCCACCGCCATCGAATCGAATTCGGGGAGCGCGCCGAAGAGCTCGGTCTCATCGTCGAAGGCGGCGACTTCGGCCTGGGGCAGGCCGAGTATGTCGACCAGCACCGCGCGCAGGGTCGCGTCCACTTCCATTTCGTCGTCGAGCGCGGCAGCCATCATATCCTCTTCCCCGGCCCCAATGCGACTAATGGCTTCGCCAGCGCCGGACAAGCATGGAAGCCGCGGCGCGGGCCGCTCCGAGGAGGCCGGCGATCGTGCCGGGGGCAA
>Ga0066671_10000216_pt1 | contig 17525 bp, 12 predicted proteins | sample GraSoiAngelo_120_FD_62294 | JGI IMG/M metagenome (GOLD analysis project Ga0066671, IMG submission 62294) | Grasslands soil microbial communities from the Angelo Coastal Reserve, California, USA - 14_0919_09_20cm | ecosystem: Environmental > Terrestrial > Soil > Grasslands | place: USA...
TCGACCTCCCCCGCCCCCCGCTGGCGGCCGGTGAGCCGTTCCACCGTCGCCGGGTGGCGCAGCGCCAGGCGAACGTCCTGCCCCTCGATCCACTCGCCGAGCAGGCGGCGGGCCGACGGGTTCGCCGCGACGATCCTGCCGGACCTGAGCAACAGGATGGGATCGGAGAGCGGCGCGATGATCTCGCCGACCGATTCCCCGCGCTCGCTCCTTGGCGGTGGCGATGCCGCACGCCGCTCCCCCTGGAAATAGGCCTGCCACCCGATGAGGGTCGCAAGGATGCCGCCGAATATGCCCGCCAAAGCCGCAAGCAGCGGCTCGCGCAGAAGCAGCCCGACAAGCAGTGCGGCACCGATTATAAGGGCGCCGGCCAGCGGGCGTCCGGAGGGTGCGGAAGCCATGCCATGGCCTAGTCGCTTTGGCGGAAGCGGCCAAGTGCGCCGTCCGTCACAAAGCGGCGGTCTCGTCGTCTCAAAACTGCAACATAAGCGTCATATCAGGAACCATCGGTGAGGAGGGCCCCATGATCCGGAAGACTTTGCTGGCGCTGTTGCTGTCTACCACGGCTCCTGCTGTTGCAGCCGCAGCCGCACCTGCGGAAGCGCCGGCCGCTCCAGGCACGAGCGAAGCGGACGTGCGCGCCCTGCTCGACCGGGCCGAGGCGCTGGAAGCGCAGGTGAGTGCGCTCCAGAAGCAGGTCAACGACCTCAAGGCCCAGGTCGACCGCGGCCCGACTCCGAGCTGGAAGGGCGCTCCGCAGCTGGAGGACAAGGGCTCGGGCTTCAGCTTCAAGCCCAAGGGGTTCGCACAGTTCGACGCCGGCTACGTCTCCACTCCCGGGCCCGAGCGCTCCGGAACGGTGGGCGGCCTCAACTACAACAATCTCGGCTGGAACGGCCGTGCCCGGCGGCTGGTGATCGGCGCCGAAGGCACGCTGCCCGGCGGCTTCGGCTACAATGTCGAATTCAACTTCGCGCAGGGCACGGTCGACTACGAAGACATCGTCCTCACCTATCAGCGGCCGAAGAGCCCGATCAAAGTGACGATCGGCAATTTCTACCCGCTCTCCAGCCTCGAGACGATGACCAGCTCGCGCCTGACCAGCTTCCTAGAACGCGCCTCCTTCACCGATGCGTTCAACTATAACCGCCGCCTCGGGGCCGCGGTCGCCTTGCTCGACCCGAAGGACGATCTCTACACGCTGACCGCTGGTCTTTTCGGTCAGGAGATCAACAACACCGCCTTCAACCGTACCGGCTGGCAGGCCAGCATCCGCGGCACCTACTCGCCCAAGCTCGGCGACGCCCGCCTCCATCTCGGCGCCAATTTCCAGCACCGGGTGGCGCAGCGCGACGCGCAGAACGTCCAGTACCGCGCGCGCCCCTTCACCCAGGTCACCGACCAGCGCTTCGTCGACACCGGCCTCATCGCCGCCGACGGCGACGACATCGCCGGCATCGAATTGGGCGCGGTCGTCAAATCCCTCCACCTCGCCGCCGAAGCGCAGCAGGTCTGGGTCCGCGGCTACCGCCCCGGCCAGAGTTTCGGCCCCAATAACGGTGCCGCCGGCGGCCTGTTCTACGCGGGCAATCCGAATTTCCGCGCAGCCTATGTCGAGGCCGGCTATTATCTCACCGGCGAGAGCCGCGGCTATAAAGGCGGGCGCTGGGACCGCGGCAAGGTCCTCCACCCGTTCGACAAGGGCGGCTGGGGCGCGATCCAGGTCAACGGACGGGTGGACTATCTCGATCTCGGCGACCGCGTCGCCGGCGCCTCCCTCGCCGCTCCGGACTTCGTCAACGGCGGCAAGCAGCTCGGCTATCAATTGAGCGTGATCTGGAACCCGATCGATTATATCCGCTTCCAGGCGCAATATGCCCGCGCCAGCTTCGAAGGCGGCCCCCGCGCCGCCACCGTCGCCCCGGGCTCGACGGATCCGGTCGATGAGCGGGATTTCGACGTCGACACCTTCGCGGTTCGGGCCCAGGTCGAGTTCTGAGGATCGCCGCTCCGGCTGGTTCGTTTCCGCCTCTCCATATGAGGAGCGGTGCGATGGCCGACGACGACAAGAAGCTCCCCCTCCACGACGAGGCGCAGGCGCGGCAGCGCTGGCGCGGCGACGATGAGAAGGATGAGGCGACGGCCGCGGACGGCGAGGCCGATCCCGAGCCGAGCCTGGGCCTCGAGCTGCGGCCCCCCGACTGACCGAGCGCTAGCCGAGGCAGCGTTGGTGGAGCGGCGCGCAGCGCTGGAGCCAGCTCAGCTCCACCGCCGACGGCTGGACGGCAGCCGGCGGATTCGCCGGTCTGGCGCGCTGCATGTGCAGCGCGTGCAGTTCTGCCTCGCCACCAGGGAGCTATCCCGGGAAGATTGCACTGGAATGACTCGCAAGGACTATTGGGCCGGCGTGAACAGCAGATCCTGATAGTCGAAGCTGAAGTCGGCGATCGGGGAGACGGGCTTCATCGTGATGCGTTCCACCTTGCCCTCGGCACCGAGGGCGAAGGTCATGTAAGCGGCTTCCATCGAGGGATCGTTGAAGCGGGTCCGGAACGTGTCGTACTGATAATGGTCGAGCGTGGCCTTGAGCCCCGGCATGTGCGGGAAATCGACTTCGAGGTGCCCATTCGTCTCCCTGGCGGCGATCGTGCCGTACCAGGGATCGCTGTAGGACCCGGTGTAGCGTTCGAGTGGCAGCGATGGTCCGACTCCGGCGGGCGCTGCCGCCTGCTGGCGGACGACGGCCTCGGCCGCGGCGATGCGGTCACGGCGGAAGGCGCCGAACTTGGCCGGCCAATCCTGCTTCGGAAGGCCGAGATAATGGTCGAGGAGCTCGTACATCAGGCCGAAGCGGGGCTCGATATCCTCGCCGTTCAATTCGATCGCGAAGCCGACCTTTTTGTCCGGGATCAGCACCACGATCGAGGTGAAGCCGAACAGGCCGCCGGAATGCCAGACGATCCTGGTGCCGCGATAGTCGCTGACGTCCCAGCCGAGACCATAGGCTTTGAAGCTCGGCGTCGCCGCGGCGAGGGCCGGCGAGTAGGACGAGATCGGCTCGGGCGTGACGGGGGTCCACATCGCTTTGGACGACGCCTCGCTGAACAGCCGGCCGCCCGCGGGCAGCGCGCCTTGGGCGAGCTGGATCTGGAGCCAGCGTGCCATGTCGTTGGCGCTGACCGCGACCAGGCCGGCGGGCGCCGAGGCGGCGGCGAGCTGGTCGCGCTCGTCGAGCAGGCGGACCGGGCCGGTCCCGCGGACTTGGCCGCCGACGCGGCCGTGGGGGAAGGCGCGGTTGGGGTTGGCGAGGCGGTGGGCTTCGTCGGTGGTGGACGCGCTCATTCCGGCGGGGGCGAAGAGGTGTTCGCGGACATAGTCCTCCCAGATCTCGCCGCTCACCGCTTCGATCAGCTGGCCGGCGACGATGTAGAGGATGTTGTCATAGGCGTAGGCGCTTCGGAAGCTGGTCGCCGGCTTGATGAAGCGCAGCCGGCGGACGATCTCCGCCCGGCTCAAATCGCCGCGCGGAATGTAGAGGAGGTCGCCCGCGCCGAGCCCGAGGCCGCTGCGGTGGACGAGGAGATCGCGGACGGTCATCTCGCGCGTCACCCAGGGATCGTACATCTGGAAGCCGGGCAGCCGGTCGATGACCTTGTCGTCCCAGTCGAGCTTGCCGGCGTCGACCAGCGTCGCCAGCGCCGCAGTGGTCATCGCCTTCGCGGTCGAACCGATCAGGAAGATGGTGTCGGCATCGACGGGCTCGGGCGCGCCGAGCTTGCGCGACCCGAAGCCTTTCGCGAGAGTCACACGCCCGTCCTCGACGATCGCGACGGCCATTCCAGGGGTTCCCGCCGCCTGCCTGATGCTCTCGACCCGCGCCTCGAAGTTGCGCGGGGGTTTTGAGAGCGCCGCGCCCGGCATCGTTGCGGCGAGGCAGAAGAGCAGGCCGGCGGCCCGGCGGCGGGTGGAAAGCATCGTCACCTCCTGATCATGTCGTAATTTGGGGGCTGCCGCGCAGGCCTCGGGCGATGCGCCCGGCGCCCAGCGTCAGCAGCGGCAGAACGAAGACTGCGAGCATCAGATAAGCGAGCGCCCGGTAGCCGCCGGCAATGAGGGCGACGAGCCCGAACCGCCCGGCGAGGAACATGCATCCGACCAGCAGCACTAAGGCGATGACGAGGCGCGCGCGGTGGGTAAGCGCAGTGCCGCGGCGGCGCTGCCACGCCTTGTCGATGCGCTCGTTGATCGCGTGGACCGCGCTCGCCCCGCTCTCGAGCAGCGCCGCGAAGATCATCAGCTGGAAGAGCAGATGGAAGGCGGGGATGTCCATCCGCTGGAGCAGAGTGTCGGAGGGAAGCGTGGCGCCGCCGATCTCGGGATAGAAGGCGATCATCGCGATGAAGAAGAGCAGGCCGGGAAGCATTGCGAGCGGCCCCGCGATAGCCCCCGCAACGACGGCGTCGCGGCCGCTGGTCAGGTGCCTCGTCACCGGCAGGATGACGACCGCGCCGATCAGATTGTAGCTGGCGTAGGTGACTCCGCCCAACGCCCATCCCTCAGCCGGCGCAGCGGAGCCGAAGCCGGCCAGGATCCTGTCGCCGAAGCTGGAGAAAGCGAGCAGCACGAACAGCGCGTAAATGCCGTAGAGGAGGTAGGAGACATATTCGAAGAGCTTCTCGACCGACTTGTTGCCGAAGGTGACGAAGCCGACGATCCCGATCATCAGCGCCAACGTTCCGAGCGCGGGCCAGACGCCGAAGACCGCTTCGGCGATGGCGCCGGCCGCCGCGCCGTAGACGGCGAGGATGAGGACGACGAAGAGGATGTAGACCCCTTCGAACGCGATCCAGCCCGGCCCGAGGAGCGACTTGAAGAAGCTTTGATAGTCGCGCGTGGCGGTGGCCCGGGCGAACAGGAATGTGGCGATGCAGACGAGGCTGAACACCAGCATCGCGAGCAGGATCGCAAGCAGGCCGCCCCACGGGCCGCTCGCCAGGAAGAATTCGGCGAGCTCGCGCCCCGTGGCGTAGCCGCCGCCGATCACCACCGCCTTGAAGGCGAGGCCGGGCAGCAGGAAGCGCTGGAACCGGCTCGGCCGCTCCGATGCCGGTGCCTCGCCGGTCATGCGGCGCAGGAGTCGAGCAGCCGCCCGAACCGGGCGCCGCCGCGCATCGGGTCCGCGGCGGGAAGCCCGGTCGCCCGCTCCGCCGCTTCAAGCTCGGCTTCGGCCTCGGCTTCGTCCATCCCGGACGTGTTGAGGCTGATTCCGACGCAGCGGATCGCAGGGTTGGTCAGCTTTCCCATCGCCACCGTCTGCTCGATCACCATGCCGATCGTCGGAACCCGGTAATCGGGGTGGCCGAGGACGCGCGTACGGGCGGGGCTGTGGCAGACGACGAACATGTCCGGCTGGCTGCCGTGAAGAAGGCCGAGCGAGACGCTTGCATAAGCCGGGTGGAACAGCGAGCCCTGGCCTTCGATGACGTCGAGATGCTCCGGCGGCGCGTCGGGGCTCAGCATCTCGGCCGCGCCCGCGACGAAGTCGACGACCACCGCATCGATCGGAATCCCTGAGCCGGCGATCATGATCCCGGTCTGGCCGGTCGCGCGGAATTCGGCGTCGACACCCCTGCCCTGAAGCCCGCGGGCGATCGCCAGCGCGGTATATTTCTTGCCCAGCGCGCAATCGGTGCCGACGGTGAGCAGCCGCCGGCCGCTGCGCTTCCTGCCGCTGGCGACCTGGATCCCCGGCGGGGGCGAGCGGACGTCGATCAGGCGCCGGCCGAGCCGCGCGGACGCCGCTGCAAGCGCCGGCACGGCGGCGAGCCGCGCGTGCATGCCCGAGACGATGTCTAGCCCGGCTTCGAGCGCCTCCACCAGCGCCCCCGACCAGCTCTTCGGGATCACGCCGCCGGCATTGGCGACCCCAATGACCAGCGCCCGGGCGCCGCGCGCATAAGCAGCTGCGGGCGAAAGCGGATCGAGGCCGGTCGTGACCGAAGCCCCGGGAAGCGCGAACTCGCCGACGCAGCGCTCGCTCGCCCAGTCGCGAAGGCCGAATGCAGTCTTGGCGTAACCCTCCTCGACCGTGTCGCCGAGGAAGAGGAGGTAGGGGCCCGGGAGATCCAGGCTCCCGGGCTGAGGGTCAATATCGCGCACTGACCGAGAGGCCGATCGTCCTCGGGCGGATGACTCCGGTTTCGATAGCGCCGTTCGGGTTGACCGGGAGTCCGTTGGCGGTGAGCGCGCCGACCGAGGTCTTACCGTCCGCATTGGTGAGGTTGCGGACGAAGGCCTCGACCGCAAACCGCCCGAAATCGACGCCGCCGCGAAGATCGATCACCTCATAGGCCGGAACCTCGCGTTGGCGGCCGTGGGCGGTGCGGAAGGCGAGGTCGAAATCGCCGGCCTGCTTCGACAGCATCCGGATCGAACTTCCGAGGAAAGCTTCCGCCTCGCCGCCCACGTGCCAGGTATAATCGAGGTTCGCCGAGACGCTGTAGGGCGGGGTGAACGGAAGCCGGTCGCCTTTGAGGCCACCGGTGAGCGGCGGCGCATCGCCGGCGAGGCGGGCGCGGGTGTAGGCGCCGTTGACCGAGGCGGTGAGGCCGGGCGTCGGGCGAAGGGTGGCGGTGAACTCGACGCCGTCGCTCTTGGCGCTGGAGCCGTTGATGTTCACCCCGAAGCCGTTGACGACGGTCAGGAGCTGAATGTTCTTCCAGTCGATGTGGTAGGCGGAGAAGTCGATCGAGAAGGTGTGGCTCTCATTCTCGCCCTTCACCCCCACTTCGTAGCTGGTGACCGTGTCCGGCGAATAGGTCGCGGGCGTTCCGGCTGGCGCGTTCGGCGCGATCGCGTTGGGACCGCCGGGGCGGTAGCCCTTGGCGACCCGGGCGTAGACCGAGAGGCGATCTCCGAACTTGAGCTTCGGCGCGACCGAGTAAGTGAAGACGTTGTCCGACGAGCGAAGGTTGCTGTTGATCGGCACATTGCCGGCGAGGACGCCGCCGGCCTGCTGCGATGCGTTCTGGTCGTTGTGGCTGTAGCGGCCGCCGAAATCGACATCGACCCGGTCGCCAAGGTGCAGAGTCGCGTTGGCGAAGCCGGCATATTCGCGATATTTGGAATTGAGCGAGACCTCGCCGAGCTTGAACGGGAAGGAAATCGGGGTCGTGCTGCCCGGCGGGGTGGCGACGAACTGCTGGAACACCAGCCCCTTCTCGTCGGTGTAGAAGCCGCCCACCAGCCATTCCAGGAGATCGCTGGAGCCGGAGGTCAGCCGGATCTCCTGGGTGAACTTGCGGTTGTTGGTCTTCTGATCGAGGAAGAACTCGTTGGCCGGCGCCCCGAGAAGAGCGCGGACGATTCCGCTGAGGTTGAAGGTCGCGTCGTCGCGGAAGGTCTGCTTCTGGGTCGAATAGCTGGTCGACGAGGTCAAGGTCGCGAAGCCCAGATCGTAATTCACCAGGCCGTTATAGACTCGATAGTCGATGTTGATGAACGGCTCGGCGAACTGCGACTGGGTGGGACGCCCGTAGAGAGTTTCCAGCGTATTCGGGTCGCTTTCGACGACCGAAGGCGCATCGGCGCGGATATTCTGGACATGGGCGGTCAGCCGCACGTCGAGGGCCTCGGTCGGCCTGAACAGCAGCGAGGCGCGGCCGCCATAAGAGGTGTTCTCGTTGATGTTGTTGGCGACGTCCGACTTGAGGGTGAAGCCGAACAAATCCTTGGCGGTCGTGCCGATCGAATCGATGAAGCCGCCCTGGCGGTTGTAGAAGCCGGAGGCGCGCAGCGCGAAGGTGTCGCCGAGCGGCACGTTGACCATCGCGTTGGCGTGGTAGGAGAGGTCGCCGCCCTTGACGTCCTCGATGCTCGCCCGCGCCCGCGCCTCGAAGTGCGAGGTATTGGGGGCATTGGTGACGAACTTGAGGATGCCGCCCAATGAGCTGGCGCCGTAGAGCGTGCCCTGCGGCCCGCGCAGCACCTCGATGCGCGCCACGTCGAACGTGTCGAAATCGCCGGCCAGGACGCCGCCGTTGACGAGGCCGGTCGACGACCCGAACGGGGTCTCGTCGACATAGACCGCGACCGTCGAGGCGACTCCGCCGGTGTTGAGGCCGCGCAGGATGAGGCGCCCCGCGCCCGGAGTGCTCTGGTCGAGCTGCAGGCCGGGGACCAGGTTCAGGTAATCCTGGAAGTTGGTCGCCTGCTGGTTCTCGAGCGTCTCGCCGGGGACGACGGAGATCGACTGCGGAATGTCGATGAGAAGCTGGTCGCGCTTTTGGGCGGTAACGATGATCTCATCCCCGTCCGCGGCGTCGGCGGCCTGCGCCGGAGCGCCGGCTTCGGCCGGATCCGCCGGCGGCTGGGCTTGGGCGGCGGTGCCGATCGAGAGCGCGGCCACGGCCGCCGAAATCGCCAGCATCCGACGATGCGCAGTCGCTGAAATTGACATGATGTCCTCCCCTTGAGTTCGGTCAGGGCGCCCCTGGTGGAGGTCTGTCCCTTTTTCGGCCCCGGACATCGATCCGGAGCCATTAAGTTCTGATCAGGACAATAGTGTCCTAATCAGAGAAATGTCAAACGGCAGCCGGCGGCGCCGTCTCCTCGGCGCTGACCGCCTCGACCGGCTCCGTCAGGCCTCCGATCACCCGCTTCGCGCGCCCGTCGAGCAGCAGCAGCAGCCCGGCCGAGACGCAGGCGATCGCGGCGAGCAGGACGAAGAAGATCGGATGGCTGGTCCTGCTCCACAGGCTTCCGACCGCCCCCGCAGTCAGGCTTCCGGAGAAGATCGCGAGGTACCAGGCGGCGACGGTCGTCGCGCCGAACCGCGGCGGGGCGAGGCGGGCGAACAGGCCGAGCCCGTTGGGCAGGATATGGAGTTCTCCGACTGTGAAGATGGCGAAGAACAAAGCGAGCCAGGCCCAGCCGGCACTGCCGTCCCCTGCTCCGGCCGAGACCGCGGCGAGCAAGAGATAGGCGGTGCCGACGATCGCAGCTCCGAGCGCCATCTTGCGCATCGGCGACGGCTCGCGACCCGCGTCGGCGCGGCGGTGCCAGTAGGACAGCAAGGCCGGGGTGACGAGGATGACCAGCAGCGGGTTGAGCGACTGGAACCAGGTCATCGGGATCGACCAGTCGCCGAGGCGCCGGTCGATGCCGCTGTCCGCCCACAAAGCGACCGTGTTCCCGACCTGCTCATAGGCGCCCCTGAACACGGTCACCGCAAGGCCGATGGCGAGCAGCAGGCCGAAGGTCCCGGGCGCCGCGCGCGTCGACGCGGCGGCGTTAGCGGTTAGTCTCGACGGCGGCGCCTGGGGCGGCAGATATTTCGCGCCGGCGACATAGATGACCAGGCCGGCGAGCATCCCCACGCCGGCGGCGGTGAAGCCCCAGTGCCAGCCATAGACCTCACCCAGAGTCCCGCACACCAGAGGGGCGAGGAAGCCGCCGATGTTGATGCCGACATAATAGACGTTGTACGCCCAGGGCCGCCGCGGGTCGCCGCGCTTGTAGAGGTCGTTGATCTGGCTCGGCAGGGTCGGCAGGAACAGGCCGTTGCCGAGCGCGATCGTCGCCAGCGCCAGATAGAAGAGAGGCTCGAACGCCATCATGAAATGGCCGGCCGCCATGATGCTGGCGCCGATGATCACCGCCCGCCTTTTGCCGAGCCAGCGGTCCGAGATCGTGCCGCCGATAATCGGCGTGAAATAGGCGAAGGCGGTATAGGCGCCGTAGATGAAGGAGGACGTGCCCTGATCCAGGAGGAGCGTCTTGGTCATGTAATAGACCAGCAGCGCGCGCATCCCGAAGTAAGAGAATTGCTCCCACATATTGGTCAGGAAGAGGATGGTCAGCCCGCGCGGCTGGCCGAACCAGTTGCCGCCGGCCGGTTCGTAAGGAACGGCGCCGCTCATCGCGCCGGCGCGCCGCCGCCCCACACTTCGTCGCCGCAGTCGATGAGGCCGTCATTATAGACGACCGCCTGGTCGCGGTCGCGGGCGAGGAAGGTCGGGCCGTCCAAATCGACGATGTCGCATTGCTGGCCGAGGATGAAGGCGGGCGCCATCGCGAGGCTGGTGCCGACCATGTTGCCGACCATCACCCCGAGCCCGAGCTCGCGCGCCTCGGAGGCCATGGCCAGGCCCTCGGTAAGGCCGCCGCATTTGTCGAGCTTGATGTTGACGACGTTGAAGCGGCCGACGAGGCCGGGGAGGTCGTCCAGCGTCAGAGCGCTTTCGTCGGCCGCGATCGGGATCAATGAGCGGTAGCCGTCGAGCTCCGCCTCGGCACCGCGCGGAAGCGGCTGCTCGAGCAGCGCCACCCTCTGTTCGGCGAGCGCAGGGATCAGGGAATCCAGCATGCCGCGCGCGTAGCCCTGGTTGGCGTCGACGCCGAGCCACACGTCCTGGCGCGCCGAGCGGATAGCCTTCACCCGGGCGATGTCGAGATCGAGCTCGCCGGTGAGCTTGACCTTGATCGCCCGTGCCTGGGCGTAGCCGCGCGCGCCCTCCGCCATCGCTTCCGGCGAGTCCGCGCCGAGCGTGAAGGTGGTCAGCAGCGGCCGCGGTGCGTCGACCCCGGCGAGCCGCCATGCCGGAACCCCGGCACGCGCCGCCTCGAGCTCCCACAAGGCGCAGTCGACGGCGTTGCGCCCGCCGCCGGGCGGCATCAGCCGCTGCAACCAGAGGCGATCGATGCCGGCCTCGATATCTCCCCTGGCCGCCTCGATCTCGCTCGTCATCCGGGCGAGATCGTCGCCCAGATAATAAGCGCCCGCCGCCTCGCCCCCCCCGCTGTGGGCGCCGTCCGTAAGCGTCACCACGACCGCGTCGGTTTCCTCGAACACATAGCCCGAGATCCGGAACGGAGCGGCGAGGCGGAGCTTCTCCGCCCGGACCTCCAGCCTGACCGGCGGCATCAGTAGTTGACGGTCATCGCGAGGAGGTTGAACCGGACCGCGACGTAGAGGACCATCAGGGCCGCAAGGAGGACGAAGATCGCCCAGAGCTTGCGGGTCCATCTGGCTCGGCCACTCCAGGTCAGCCAGACGTTCCAGGCGGCGATCGCTGCCGCGCCGACGAAGACGACCGCACCGGCGATCTGGAGGAACCAGAGCAGAGGATCGAGCCCGCCGCCGGGGACTCCGCTTCCGAGCAGCACCGTCGCGGCCACCGCCCAGCCCGTCATGACGGCGACGCTGAGGCCTGCGAAGGTGCGGTTGAGGCGCTGGGCGAGAAGCGCCCTGCCCTCCACGCTCGCCGGAGCCTTGTAGCGGCGCCGGACGAACCAGGCGGCCGGCCAGAACAGGAAGGTCAGCAGAAGCACGCCGAGCGCTGCGAGGAGCGCGGGGACGATCCAGCCGGTCGAGAGGCCCGCCGGAACCCGGTCGAACATCTCGAACGGCGCGGCGAGGTCGAAGCTCCAGCGGACGACCTTGCCGTCCACCACCTTCGCCGCGACCCGGCCATGGCCGTTGGCATCGCGCCAGACGAAGGGCGCGATCTCGACCCATTGCCGCGGCCGGCCGCCGGGATTGGCGAGGCTGGGGATGACCAGCTCGCCCTTCGGCCCGACTCCGACCTTGGCCTGGCCCGCGAGCCAGTAGAAGCCGGCGAGGAAGGAGCTGTCCGCGCGGCGGCTGGCGATCCAGTTGCCCGCCATCATCCGGGCATGCTCGGCCGCGGTCTTGGCATCGACCCGGCCGTCCGCGGGAGCGATATTGGGGAAATAGCGGTCGGCGAAATCCTCGAACACCGCGGTCCGCAGCGCCTGGACGGCGCCGTCCTTGCCGGGGCTGTTGAACGAGACGTAGAGGCCGACGCCTTCCTTCATGAACAGGTGAAGCGACGTGTGGAACGCGGTCGTGTCGCCCAAATGGCCGATGATCTCGCGGCCGTTCAAATTGGTCTCGAAGAAGCCGAGCTCCATCCGGTTGAGCGGCGGGATGAGCGACATCGGATCGACCCGGTCGAGCGGGCTGTTGTGCATCGTCTCCGCAGTCGTTGCCTGCAGGATCCGCTGACCGTCGATCTCGCCGCCGCGAAGGTGGGCGATCATGAAGCGGGCCATGTCGAGCCCCGAGGCAGACATCGCGCCGGCCGGGCCCGGCTCGACGAACTCGAAGCCTTTCGCGGCCGTGCCGGGGCTGGTGTAGCCGGTCGCCATCTGCCCGGCCAAGTTGGCGGGGAGCGGCTGCCTGAAGCTCGCGGTGCGCATGCCGGCGGGCACGAAGATATGGCGCTCCACGTAGCTGTCGAAATCCTCGCCCGAGACGCGCTGGACGATGTAGCCGGCGAGCGCAGTGCCCCAGTTGGAGTAAGCGGGGGTCGAGCCGGGCGCGAAGATCCGCGTCGGAGTCCAGCGCTTCAGATAGACTTCGAGGGTCTTGTGCCCCTTGGTGTCGAACGCGATCAGCTCCCGCGCAGCTTCCTCGAACCCGGCCGTATGGGTCATCAGCTGGCGAAGCGTGACCGGCTTGCCGTCGCGCACCGGAATCTTGAAGTCGAGATATTTGTTCACGTCGGCGTCGAGGTCGAGCTTGCCCTGCTCGACCTGCTGCATGACCGCAGTCCAGGTGATCAGCTTCGAGACCGAGCCGGGCCGGAACAGGGTGCGGGCCGGATCCACAGGGGTGCGCTTGTCGGCGTCCGCATAGCCGAAGCCGCGCGCCGAGATCACATTGCCGTCCTTCACCACCGCGACCACCGCTCCGGCGATGTCGGCGGAGCGCAGCGCGTTGGGCATGAAGCCGTCGAGCCAGACGTTGAGGTCCTGCGCGGTCAGCTCGACTCCGCCCGGCGGCACCGGCAGCGGTGCCGACTGGGCCTGCGCCTCCGCCTTCGCCATGGTGGCTGTGGAGGGCGGCTGGAGCGGCAGCGCCTGCTGCGCCGCGACCGCAACGCCGATGAGAGCGGCGGCACCCGCCACCGCATATTTGAATCCCCGCATGCGTCTCTCCCTCGCGGCCGGCCCGTTTGCCTCGGGCTTTCTCTGCCGCTATTGTGTATGGCAGGTACAAACCAGCCTGATCAGGACATTCGGTCCTAATTAGAAAAAAGTCAAACGCGGGATTCTTATGGTCGGGTCGAAGCCAGAAGCCGTGCAGCCTACGCTCGGCAAGCTGCTGCGCAGCTATCGCTCACGCAAGGGCTGGACGCTCAAGGAGATGAGCGACAAGAGCGGCATTCCGGTCTCGACCCTGTCCAAGATCGAGCATGACCGGCTGACCCTCACCTACGACAAGCTCCAGCTCGCCACCCAGCGGCTCGGCATCCGCATGTCCGACCTGTTCGCCGATTCGACCGACGCCGCGGAGCCGCCGGTGACGGCGCGGCGGAGCATCGGCAGCCTCGACCGGTCGATCCAGGTGACGACCCCCAATTACGACTATCATTATCTCTGCCCGGAGCTGCGCCGGAAGCGGATGATCCCCATCCTCACCACCATCCGCGCCAAGACGGTGGAGGAGTTCGGCGAGCTCGTCCGCCATTCGGGCGAGGAATATATCTACGTGCTGAAGGGGCGGGTCGAGATCCACACCGAATTCTACGAACCCGAAGTGCTTGAGGCCGGCGAGTCGATCTATCTCGATTCGCAGATGGGCCACGCCTACATCGTCGCCGAGGGCTGCGACGAGGCCGAGGTGCTCGGCATCTGCTCGAGCGCGGACGAGGGCCTGATGAACTCGCTGATGAGCCTTCACGGCCCCGAGCCGGCAGCAGGTTCACCCCCCCGCCGCGAAATCGCGCCGGAGGCCAAGCGCCGCAAGGCCGGCTGACGGACGCAGTGGCCGGCGGCAGGGTTGGTGGCTCGGAATGCCAGGATCGCCAGAGTCTTTTTCAAGAACCTTCGGTGAAGGTCGTCCGATTCCAAATTTCCGATGTGCGTCAAGAGCCGGCGCAGACCGGATATTTACAGAATTTCGCCCTACTTATGGCCGTCCGAAGTAATTGATCGCAGCATAGATTCTTAGCATCGGCGATATTGACTAGCTCTCCGCAAGGTATAGTCTGAACCTATTGGGGGTTGCATTGCGGCAGGCTCGACCTGTCCGCGGCATGCGGCGTCTCCGGCCGCATCCGCCCGCGGCTCGCAGCGGCGGACATGGAACAGGAGACAAGCAATGTCCCGGACCGCCAGCGCCGCCGCCCTCGAACCACGCGACCCCAAGTTCAAGGCAACCGACATGGCCGCGTTGCGCGCGATCGCGCAGGCCGCCGTCGACGTCGAGCTGTTCACCATCCCGCTCTACATGACGAGCCTCTACTCGATTGCCGGCACGCACGAGATCAACGACCAATATGCACTGTACCAGGGCTGGATCTGGCCCGGCGCGGGGCCGGTCGCCGTGCCGAATTCCCCGACCGAGAAGGCGTTCAACATCCTCTTCTCGATCTTCATCGAGGAAATGCTCCACCTCCAGATGGCGGGGAACATGGCGACGGCCGTCGGCATCTCCCCGTCCTTCACCTCGACGGCGCTGCAGACGAGCGACCATGGCTGGAAATGCTATGGCGAGTTCAACTCGGTCATCCCCAACATCATCGACCTGCGCGACACCTTCCTCGAGGAGCCGCACAAATGCGAGCTCAACGTGCCGGTCGACATCGGCCCGCTCGACGACAAGCGGCTTGCGCTGTTCCTGGCCATCGAGCAGCCGGACGAGGATGCCCGCAAAGCGATCCGCGAGGAGGCGAAACGCAAATATTTCCCGTCCGTGCCGTTCGACAATTGGACCGCCCAGCAGCCGCTGCCGCTCTTCGGCACGATCGGCCACATGTACCAATGCTATTACGACTATCTGCACGTCACCTATACCGACGGGTCCAAGCTGTGGAACGCGGTGTTCGACGCGCAGGCGGTGCAGAAGGACCATTTCAACCAGACGGCGAAGCTCCCGCAATACGCCTTCTCGCTGGCGCTCGACCTCAGCAGCCCCGAGACGGCGTTCAGCGAGATGTGCCGAATGATGGACGCGATCACCGACCAGGGCGAAGGCAGCGAGCTCGTTCACAGGCCGAACCCGCTGCTCCAGGTGGTGAAGGACGAATATCGGTCGGTAAAGCCCAACCTCGAGCAACTCTACGTCAGCTACGACAATGCCGGCACGAAGCTGCCTCGATCGGCCGCCGCCAACGCCCGGTCCGACAATGACAAAGGCGATCATTATGAGCGGTTCACGCTGCTGAACGAGATGCTGCCGCAGATCGAGACATGGGCGAAGAACGGCAAGCCCGGCAATTGGACCGCGGCCGACTTCATCGCCCCCAATGCGCCGGGGGGCGCCTGGCCGAACCCGCACGGCCTGCCCTCGCCGGAGGACCTCGCCGACGCATGGAACCGGATCTACAGCGAGAACGGCGCCGCGGACTCCAGCTTCACCTTGTTCAGCCAGGCCTGCGTCGGCTCGATCGCAGGCACTACGACCGTGCTCGAGGCCTATTGGCAGGACCCGGCGGTCGGCTTCCCCGGCCCGGCAATGGGCGGGACCGGCAACCGGCTGTCGACGATCTGGGCCGCGATGGGACGCAAGCCCGATCTCTCGCTCGGCCTCGAGCCGATGCCGAAGGACACGCTCGCCCACAGCTGCCAGGCGATCGACTACAATATCAAGCAGGGCGGGCAGGTGAACGCGTGCGCCACCGTCCAGACCTTCCACAGCTGCATCGGATCGAACAATTGCCACGCGGAAGGCGGCTGCGGCTTCGTCAACAAGGTGACGGGCGGCGGCAGCTGCAGCGGCGGCGGCGGCGGAAGCTGTTCGACGCCGGCCGCGAGCACCGCCGGCGAAGGAGTTGGCGGCGGCGGTGCAGGAGGCGGCGGTGTAGGCGGCGTCTGCGGCGCACCGGTCCTCTACTCGGGGCCCGGCGACAATAAGTGCAAAAGCTTCGGCGGCTGCGCGGTGCCGATTTCCGCCTCGCAGCTATACCCGCCGCCGCCCAACGGCCAGCCGGTCGCGGGAATGCAGGGCTTCGACTTCGTAGCGGACCCGTCCGGCTTCAACGGCTACAGCTCCGTCAAGACCGGGATCGTCACCTACAAGGGCGGCGATAAGGTCGACGAGGTCGCCTACAAGGCGTTCCAGATGGCGATGGCGAACCGGAGCCCGCCGGTGGAGGTACCCGAGACGATGCCGACGCCGAGCACGCTGCGCATCGTCTTCCCGCCCTCGACCTGATGACGGCGTCGGCGCCGCGACAGCCTCGGCTGGGCCTGCCCCACCTCGGCGACGGGGTGGGGCTTCGCGACCCGCATTGCGCGCACCTGATGGCGACCCCGCCCGAGCAATGGGGCGTCGACTGGTTCGAGGTGATCAGCGAGAATTATATCGGCCATCACGGCTGGGCGGCGCATGTGCTGGAGCGGGTGGCGGCGCACCGGCCGGTGGTGATGCACGGCGTCTCGCTGTCGATCGGATCGGCCGAACCGCTCGACCTTTCCTATCTCGACCAGCTCGCCGCGCTGGCCGAGCGGGTGAAGCCCGCCTGGATCTCGGATCATCTGTGCTGGACCGGCATTGCCGGCTTCAACACGCACGATCTGCTGCCGATGCCGCTCAGCGAAACAAGCCTTGCTCATGTCGTGGGACGGATCGGAGAGGTTCAGGACCGGCTCGGCCGGCTTATCGTGCTCGAAAATCCAAGTTCCTACCTCCAATTCCGCGCCGATCAGATGCCGGAGTGGGAATATATCGCGCGGATGGCTGAGGAGTCCGGCTGCGGCCTGCTGCTCGACGTCAACAATGTCTGGGTAAGCTCGGTCAACCACGGCTTCGACCCCGTCGCCTATATCGAGGCGATCCCGGCCGATCATGTCGTCCAGATCCACGTCGCCGGGCCGACCGACTGCCTCACCCATTTCATGGACACGCACGACAGCCCGGTGCGCGACGAGGTGTGGGCGCTCTACCGGCTCGCGCAGGAGCGGACCGGCGGAGTCTCGACGCTGCTCGAATGGGACTCCAACATCCCGGCCTGGCCGGACCTGCTCGGGGAGCTCGGTAAAGCGAAAGCGGTGCGCGAGGGGTGGCTTCCCGCCGCCGAGGCCGCCTGATGACCGATCTCGGCGCGGTCCAGCACTGGATGCAGCGGGCGATCTTCGCCGGCGGCGCGGCCCCGGGCTTCGCGGACGAAGTGGTGAGCGGCGATGCGCGGCTGACTCCGGCCGAGCGAGTCGGCATCTATGCAGGCGGCTATCGTGCGCGGCTGATGGAAAGCCTGCGCGACGAATATCGCGTGCTTCGCCTGTTCGCCGGCGACACCGCATTCGACCTGTTCGCGAGCGGCTATGTCGAGAGCCGGCGCTCGCGCGATCCGAGCCTCTACGGCTTCGGATCGGACTTTGCGGGCTATCTGGCCGAGCGCGCACCGCCCGAGGCTTCGGAATCGGGGTCGCTGATGGCCGTACCAGCGCAACTGGCGCGGATCGAGCGGGCGCGAAGCGAATGCCTGCGTGCACGCGGGATCGAGGCCGAAAGGTTGCCGGTGACCGGCGATCTCGCGCTGATGCCCGCGAGCCGC
>Ga0066671_10000218_pt1 | contig 17452 bp, 26 predicted proteins | sample GraSoiAngelo_120_FD_62294 | JGI IMG/M metagenome (GOLD analysis project Ga0066671, IMG submission 62294) | Grasslands soil microbial communities from the Angelo Coastal Reserve, California, USA - 14_0919_09_20cm | ecosystem: Environmental > Terrestrial > Soil > Grasslands | place: USA...
TGGGGAAGCTGATCGCGGCGCTGGGGGAGAGGTTCGACGCGGACCGGGCGCGGGCGCTTGCGGTGGACAATGCGGCGACCTTCTACCTCGCCGGGCATGAGACGACGGCCAATGCGCTGAGCTGGACGCTGTTCCTGCTGTCCGAGCAACAGGCGCTTCAGGACGCGATGGCGGCCGAGGCGCGGGCGGCGCTCAGCGTCGGCGCGGACGATCCGGACCTGCCCGAGCGGCTGCCGCGCTTGAAAGCCGTGCTCGACGAATCGCTTCGCCTCTACCCGCCGGCACCGCGCTTCGACCGGCAGGCGGTGGCGGCGGACCGGCTGGGCGGGCAGGACATCCTTCCCGGCGATATCGTCTCGGTCTGGCCGTGGCTGCTGCACCGGCACAAGGCGCTTTGGGACGATCCGGACGTGTTCGATCCTGAGCGCTTCCTGGACGGCGGGCGGCCTCGGCATCGGTTCCAGTATCTCCCCTTCGGCGGCGGCCCGCGGGTGTGCGTCGGGGCGCGGTTCGCGACGGCCGAGGCGCTGACGATCCTGGCGCACTGGCTCGCCGCCTGGCGGTTCGCGCCGGTGCGGGGGCGGGAGGTTCGGGTGCATGGGCTCGTGACGCTCCGGCCTGCGGGCGGCCTGCCGCTGGTGCTTTCGCCGAGGGCGGCATGAAGCCCGTTTCCACCGCCTTCCTGCTCTTCCCGAACGTGACCCAGCTCGACCTCACCGGCCCGGCGCAGGTGCTCTCGAGAATGGGCCCGGGGAAGCTCGACCTGGTCGCGAAGACCCTGGAACCCGTGCCGACCGATGCGGGCTTCTCGATCCTGCCCACCGCCACCTTCGCCGACGTGCGGCAGGCGGACATCCTGTGCATCCCCGGCGGCTTCGGCATCCACGATGCGATGGAGGATGCGGAGACGATCGCCTGGGTGCAGGAGGTCGCGGCCGCGGCGGAGTGGGTGACCAGCGTCTGCACCGGGGCGCTGCTGCTCGGGGCGGCGGGGCTGCTTCGGGGTTACAAGGCGACGACGCATTGGGCGTCGCACGAGCAGCTCGCCTGGTTCGGCGCGGAGCCGGTCAAGGAACGGGTGGTGTTCGACCGCAACCGGGTGACCGGCGGCGGCGTGACCGCCGGGATCGACTTCGCGCTCGCTCTCACCGCCGCGGTGCGGGGCGAGGCGCATGCGCGGATGGTGCAGCTCAGCCTGGAATACGATCCCGCCCCGCCGTTCGATTCAGGCAGCCCCGAGCGCGCCGGCGAGGCTCTGGTCGCGGCTTATGAGGCGCGGGCGGCGAGGCTGGCCCCCGGGCGCGAGGCGCGGGTTCGGGCAGTGGCGGACCGGATGTGAGGCTGGCCCCTCTCCTCCTCGTGCTGCTGCTCTGCGGCTGCTTCGCCGGCAAGCCTTTCTACACCGCCGCCCAGTCCCAGCCGGTAATGCCGCCCGGATTCTACGCGGTCTCCATGATCGATGACGGGCACCGCAAGCACGGCCGCGCCCGGGTGACCATCGTCGAGGGCACGCTGGAGCGGATCGAGGTGACCGGCGACAAACCGAACACGATCGGCCTGAAGAGCGTCGGCGGTGGCCGCTTCGTCGTCTGGGACCAGGGATCGGACCCGCTGAAGCTGGACGCTGACGAGATCGCATATGCGATGCTCGAACAGCGTGGTGAGGGGCGATTCCGTCTGTCGATGCTGATGTGCGATGCGTATCGGGACGCCGCCGTCGCCGCCGGGGCGACTGTGCAGGAGAGCCCCAAGGGGAGCCACTGCCGGTTCGAGCGGGCGGAGCAGCTCGAAGCCGCGATCCGTTCAATCAAGCCGACCGAAGTGGGAGCGGCCGACCTGCGCTTCCTCCACGCCTAGCTGTCGAGAATAGCCTCGATCGAGGCGCCGACTTCGTCCATCGGCGCCATTCCGTCGACGCGGCGGACCAGGCCCTTGGCTTCGTAATAAGGGAGGATCGGCGCCGTCTTGGCGCGATATTCGGCCAGGCGGGTTCGCACCGTCTGCTCATTGTCGTCCGGGCGCCGCTTGAACTGGTCGGAGCCGCAGACGTCGCACAGCTCGGGCACCTTGGGGAGCTTGTAGCGGTCGTGATAGCCGGCGCCGCATTTGGCGCAGGTGAAGCGGCCGGTGATACGGTCGACCAGGGCTTCCTCGTCGACCTCGATCTCGACGACGTAATCGAGCTTCATGCCGCGGTCGCCGAGCAGCCGGTCGAGCGACTTGGCCTGCGCCTCGGTGCGCGGATAGCCGTCGAAGATGAAGCCCGAGCCCGAATAGCGCTCCGGCTGGTCGAGGCGGTTGCCGATCAGCTCGTCCACCACCTCGTCGGGGACCAGCTCGCCCGCCTCCATGATCGCCTTGGCGCGAAGGCCGACCGGGGAGGCGGCTTTTACCGCTTCGCGCAACATGTCGCCGGTGGAGAGCTGGACCATGGAGCGGCGGCTGGTCAGCCGCTGCGCCTGGGTGCCTTTTCCTGCCCCGGGGGGCCCGAGGAGGATGATGTTCACCTGCGGCCGCTCCCCTTGAGCTTCGCTTTCTTGATGAGATCGCCGTACTGGTGGGCGATGAGGTGGCTCTGGATCTGGGTCACCGTATCCATGGTGACGTTGACGACGATCAGAAGGCTGGTGCCGCCGAGACGGAACGGAATGCCCGCTTTCGAGATCAGGAATTCAGGCACCAGGCAGATCGCGGTCAGATAGGCGGCGCCGATCACGGTGATCCGGGTCAGGACGTAATCGAGATATTCCTCGGTGCGCTTGCCCGGGCGGATGCCGGGGATGAAGCCGCCGTAGCGCTTCAGATTCTCCGCCGTCTCCTCCGGGTTGAACACGACCGCGGTGTAGAAGAAGCAGAAGAAGATGATCCCCGCCGCGTAGAGCGCCATGTAGAGCGGCGCGCCGTGCTGGAGCGAGGTCGTGATCGTGATGATGAAGTCGCCCCAGGCGCTCTCGCCCTCGACGCGGTTGCCGGCGAACTGGGCGATGGTGAGCGGCATCAGCAGCAGCGAGGAGGCGAAGATCGGCGGGATCACGCCCGACGTGTTGATCTTCAGCGGAAGGTGCGAACGCTCCGCCTGCATCATCCCGCGCGCGGTCTGGCGCTTGGGATATTGGATGAGGATCCGGCGCTGGGCCATTTCCATGAAGCAGATGAAGGCGACGAGGCCGAGCGCCAGGCCGATGATCACCAGGATGATGAGCGGGTTCATCGAGCCGGTGCGGCCGCCCTCGAACAATTGCGCGAGCGTGGTCGGGAGCTGGGCGACGATTCCGGCCATGATGATCAGCGAGACGCCGTTGCCGATGCCGCGGCTGGTGATCTGCTCACCCAGCCACATCAGGAACATGGTGCCGCCGACGAGGCTGATCACGGTGGTGATGCGGAACATCAGGCCCGGATCGAGCACTGCGGAGCCGGTCGAGCCCGCGCCCCAGCCTTCGAGGCCGACGGCGATGAAATAGCCCTGGATGCCGCAGAGGAGGACGGTGCCGTAGCGCGTGTACTGGTTGAGCTTCTTGCGCCCGCTCTCGCCTTCCTTCTTCAGCGCCGCAAGCGACGGCGACATCGAGGACGCGAGCTGAACCACGATGGAGGCGGTGATGTAGGGCATGACGCCGAGTGCGATCAGGCTCATCCGCGACAGCGAGCCGCCCGAGAACATGTTGAAGAAATCGAGCACGCCGCCCTGCGTCGTCTGGAACAGGGCCGCAAGCGAGCGCGGGTCGATCCCCGGCAGCGGGACGAAGGAGAGCAGGCGGAAGACGATCAGCGCGCCGATCGTGAACCACAGGCGCTTCTTGAGATCGGTCGCCTTGGCGAAATTCGCCAGGCTCAGATTGGCTGCCATATTGCCGGCTGCGGATGCCATGGATGTTCGACCTCGAGAGAAGGAAAGGCGGCGGAGATGGATTACCCCCGCCGCCCCATATAGTCACCAGCCGGGGCCACGCCAGCCCCGGCCGCTCGCAATGACGGCTTAGGCGTCCTTGCGCTTCTTGACGCTGTTCTTCTTGGCGGCGGCCTTGTCGGCGGCGGAAACCACCTCGATGACCTCGACCGAGCCGCCCGCGGCCTCGACCGCCTCGCGCGCGCCCTTGGAGGCACCGGCGACGCGGAAGGCGAGCTTGGCGGAGAAATCGCCCTTGCCGAGCAGGCGAACGCCGTCCTTGCCGCCGCGGGCCAGGCCGGCGGCCTTCAGCGCGTCATGGTCGAGCGTGCCGTCGGTTGAGAGCTTGCCGAGATCGACCAGCTTCTGGATCGCGCCCAAATTCACCTCGGCATAATCCTTGGCGAAGATGTTGTTGAAGCCGCGCTTCGGCAGCCGCATGTGGAGCGGCATCTGACCGCCCTCGAAGCCGGCGATCGAGACGCCCGAGCGCGACTTGGCGCCCTTCTGTCCGCGGCCTGCGGTCTTGCCGAGGCCGGAGCCGATGCCGCGGCCGACACGGACGCGCGACTTGCGGGCGCCCTTATTGTCACGAATATCGTTGAGTTTCATGTCTTGCACTCGCTTTCGCTTTTGTCGCGCTATGGGAGGCGGGAGCCTCCCGGAAAAGCCCCTCCCCTTCAGGGGAGGGGTTGGGGGTGGGGGAGGTCAGGGGAATTGCTTCCGCCCTCTTCTCCTCCACAGGCCCCACCCCAACCCCTCCCCTGAAGGGGAGGGGCTAGAGCTAGGTTACTCCGAGACCTGCACCATGTGCTGGACCCGGCGGATCATTCCGCGGACTTCGGGGGTGTCCTCGAGCTCCACGGTCTTGTGCATCTTGTTCAAGCCAAGGCCGATCAGCGTCTTGCGCTGGTCGGGCTGGCGGCGGATCGGCGAACCGGTCTGCTTGAGCGTGATCTTGGCCATAATTACTCCGTCACCGCCGCGGCATCCGCCTCGGCAGTCTGCGAGCCGCCGCGGCCGAGCAGGTCGGCAATCTTCTTGCCGCGGCGCTGGGCGACCGACTTGGGGCTGGTCTGATCGGTGAGCGCCTCGAAGGTCGCCCGGATCATGTTGTAGGGGTTGGACGTGCCGACCGACTTGGTCACCACGTCGGCGACGCCCAGGCTCTCGAACACTGCGCGCATCGGGCCGCCGGCGATGATGCCGGTCCCCGACGGAGCGGAGCGGACATAGACCCGGCCGGCGCCGAAATGGCCGGCGCCGTCATGGTGCAGAGTGCGGCCTTCGCGAAGCGGAACGCGGACCATGGTCTTCTTGGCAGCGGCGGTCGCCTTGGAGATCGCCTCCGGCACTTCGCGCGCCTTGCCGTGGCCGAAGCCGACCCGGCCCTTGCCGTCGCCGACCACGACCAGAGCCGCAAAGCCGAAGCGCTTGCCGCCCTTCACGGTCTTCGAGACGCGGTTGATGTGGACGAGCTTCTCGATCAGCTCTTCGCCGCCGTCGTCGTCGCGATTGCCGCCACGGCGATCGTCGCGACGGCCACGGCCGCCACGGCCGCCGTCACGGCCGCCGCCGCCGCCGCCGCGTCCGCCACGGGCACCGCGCTCGCGGCGCGGACCGGCGTTGTCGGCCGCAGGAGCTTCCACCGCCGGCGCATTCTCAGCCGGCTGGGTCACGCCCTCGTCGGGACCGGTGACCTGATTGTTTTCATCAGCCATTTAAAACTCCAATCCGCCTTCGCGCGCGGCATCGGCGAGAGCCTTCACGCGGCCGTGGAACAGGAAACCGCCACGGTCGAAAACCACCTGGGTGACGCCCGCTTCCTTGGCGCGCTCGGCGAGCCTCTTGCCCACTTCCTGGGCGCCGGAGACGGTCGCACCGGTCTGGCCGCGCAGATCCTTGTCCACCGTCGAGGCCGAAGCCACGGTCCGGCCGGCGACGTCGTCGATGACCTGGGCGTAGATGTGCTTGCCCGAGCGATGGATCGAAAGCCGCGGACGGCTCCCGGCACGCTTGCGGAGCGAGGTACGGACGCGCTGGCGGCGCCGTTCGAAAAGAGTGAGTTTCGCCATGGCTACTTCTTCTTGCCTTCTTTGCGGAAGATGAACTCACCGCGGTACTTGATGCCCTTGCCCTTATAGGGCTCCGGCTTGCGCCACTGGCGGATCTCGGCGGCGAGCTGACCGACGCGCTGGCGGTCGTTGCCGGTGATCACGACGGTGGTCTGATCGGGGGTCGCGACGGTGAGATCGGCCGGAACCTCGATGTTGACGTCGTGGCTGTAGCCGAGCTGGAGCCGAAGGTTCCTGCCCTGCGCCGCGGCGCGGTAGCCGACGCCGGTGATCTCGAGGGTCTTGGTGAACCCGTCGGTGACCCCGGTGACGAGGTTCTGCACCAGCGTCCGGTGCATGCCCCAGAAGGAGCGCGCACGCTTGGTCTCGTTGGCCGGCTTGACGACGATGCGGTCGTCCTCGATGCCGTAGCTGATGTCGTCCATCATCTGCATGGTGAGGGTGCCCTTGGGGCCCTTCACCGACAAGATCTGGCCTTCGGTGGTCGCCGTCACGCCCGAAGGCAGCGGCACCGGCACTTTTCCAATGCGGCTCATGATCAGAATACCTCCGCCAGCACCTCACCGCCGACGTTCTGCTCGCGCGCTTCCGCGTCCGAGAGAACGCCGCGAGGCGTCGACACAATGGTGATGCCGAGGCCGTTGCGGACCCGGGGAAGCTCGGTGCTGCCCGAATAGACGCGGCGGCCGGGCTTCGAGACCCGGGCGACATGCTGGATGGCCGGGCGGCCCTCGAAATATTTCAGCTCGATGCGCAGGCCGGCGTGGCGGCCCAGGGCCTCCTCGCTATAGCCGCGGATATAGCCTTCGCGCTGAAGCACTTCGAGCACTCGGACGCGAAGCTTGGACGCGGGGGAAACCACGCTGTCCTTGCGCGCCTGCTGGCCGTTGCGGATGCGGGTGAGCATATCACCCAGGGGATCGGTCAATGGCATAGCTCTACCTTACCAGCTCGACTTCGTGAGGCCGGGGATCAGGCCTTTGTTGCCCAGTTCCCTGAGCATGATGCGCGACAGCCCGAACTTGCGGTAGTTCGCGCGCGGACGGCCGGTGAGGCCGCAGCGGTTGCGGACCCGGGTGGGATTCGCATTGCGCGGGATCTCGGCCATCTTGAGACGCGCGATCAGACGCTCGGTATCGTCCAGGGACTCGTCGTCCGCGATCGCCCGAAGCTTCGCATATTGGCCGGCATATTTCTTCACCAGCTTCTTGCGACGCTCGTTCTTGTTGATGGAACTCAGTTTCGCCATGACTTAAGTTCTCTTCCTTCCTGTGAGAAGCAGACCGGCCTTTAGGCCGCCTGCTTCTGATCCTGCTCAGCCGCGGGGAACGGGAAGTTGAAGAGCCTCAAGAGCTCGCGCGCTTCCTCATCCGTGTTGGCGGTGGTGGTGATGATGATGTCCATGCCGCGGACCCGGTCGATGCGATCGTAATTGATCTCCGGGAACACGATCTGCTCTTTCAGGCCCATCGCGTAATTGCCGCGGCCGTCGAACGACTTCGGGTTCAGGCCGCGGAAATCGCGAACGCGCGGGAGCGCGATCGTGACCAGGCGGTCCAAAAACTCGTACATCCGCTCGCGGCGCAGCGTGACCTTCACTCCGATCGGCATGCCTTCGCGCAGCTTGAACTGGGCGATCGACTTCTTGGCCTTGGTGATCACCGGCTTCTGGCCAGCGATCAGCTCCATCTCGGCAGCGGCGGTCTCGACGCGCTTCTTGTCCTGGGTGGCGTCGCCGACACCCATGTTGATGACGATCTTCTCGATCCGCGGAACCTGGAGACGGTTCGTATAGCCGAACTTCTCGGTCATCGCGGCGACGATACGCTCGTCATAATCGGCCCGGAGGCGCGGCGTGTATTTGGTCTCAGCCATTGATCAACTCCCCGGACCGCGCGGCTACGCGGACCTTCTTGCCGTCGCGGGTCTCGAAGCGGACGCGCGTTGCGCGGCCGGTCTTCGGATCCTCGAGAGCGACCTTGGAAACGTGCATCGGCGCCTCGACGCGCTCGAGGCCGCCCTGAGGGTTGGCCTGGCTCGCCTTGCGGTGACGGGTCGCGACATTGACTCCCGACACGATCACCTTGCCCTCCTTGGGCATGGCCTTCGTGACTTCGCCATGCTTGCCCTTGTCCTTGCCGGACAGGACGACGACGCGATCGCCTTTCTTGATTTTCTGTGCAGCCATGATGTTACAGCACCTCCGGCGCGAGGCTGATGATCTTCATATGCTTCTTCGCGCGCAATTCGCGGACGACCGGCCCGAAGATACGGGTACCGATCGGCTCGGCGTTGTTGTTGACGAGGACGGCCGCGTTCGAATCGAAGCGGATCGTCGAACCGTCCGGACGGTGGATGTCCTTGGCGGTGCGGACGATGACGGCCTTGTGGACGTCGCCCTTCTTCACGCGGCCGCGCGGAGCGGCTTCCTTCACCGAGACGACGATGACGTCGCCGACGCCGGCGAAGCGGCGCTTCGACCCGCCGAGCACCTTGATGCACTGGACGCGCTTGGCCCCCGAATTATCGGCGACCTCAAGGTTGGACTGCATCTGGATCATCGATCCAATTCCTTCTTCACTTCAACCGGGACGGGCCCGGCGATCAGCTTCATCAACCGGCCGGAGCCGGTGCACAATTTACGCGACGTCGGCCTTCGCCGGGGTGGCGTGGGTATCGACCCGGTCCACCACCTTCCACGTCTTGAGCTTCGAGATCGGCGCGGTCTCTTCGATGCGCACGGTCTCGCCCTCGCGGAACTCGTTGCCCTCGTCATGGGCATGGTACTTCTTCGACCGCTTGATGATCTTGCCGTAGAGCGGGTGCTTCACCCGCCGTTCGACCTTCACCACCACGGTCTTGTCGGTCTTGTCGGACACCACGGTGCCGGTGAGAACGCGCTTTGGCATCTGTAACTCCTTAGGCCTTCGTGGCGGCGCGCGAGCGCTCGCCTTGAAGGGTACGGATCTGGGCGATCGTGCGGCGCACTTCGCGGACCCGCGAGGGCTTCTCGAGCTGGTTGGTCGCAGCCTGGAAGCGCAGGTTGAACTGCTCGCGCTTCAGCTCGCCGAGCTGCTCGCTGAGCTGGTCGTCGGTGCGGACCTTCAAGTCATCGATCTTGGGCATTCTCAGGCTTCCTCGAACAGCGATTCGCCAAGGCGTGCGATGACCTTGGTCTTGATCGGCAGCTTCTCCATGGCGCGCTCGAAAGCGACCTTGGCGAGCGGGCCGGGAACACCGTCGAGCTCGAACAGGACGCGGCCGGGCTTCACCCGCGCCACCCAATGCTCGGGGCTGCCCTTGCCCGAGCCCATGCGGACTTCGGCGGGCTTCGACGAGACCGGGACGTCCGGGAAGATGCGGATCCACAAGCGCCCCTGGCGCTTGATGTGGCGGGTGATCGCGCGGCGGGCCGCTTCGATCTGGCGGGCGGTGATCCGCTCCGGCTCCATGGCCTTCAGGCCGTAGGCGCCGAAGTTCAGGTCCGTGCCGCCCTTGGCATTGCCATGGATGCGGCCTTTGAAGGCCTTGCGGAACTTGGTGCGTTTGGGTTGCAGCATCTTATCGTTCCTAAATCAGCGGGCGGGCCGGACGCCGGAAGTCTGCGCTTCCATCATCAGCCGGTCCTGGGCGAGCGGGTCGTGACCGAGAATCTCGCCCTTGAAGATCCACACCTTGACGCCGCAGACACCGTAAGCGGTGTGGGCGGTCGCCTCGGCATAATCGACGTTGGCGCGCAGCGTGTGCAGCGGCACCCGGCCCTCGCGATACCATTCGGTCCGCGCGATCTCGGCGCCGCCAAGACGGCCCGAGCAGGTGATCCGGATCCCTTCCGCGCCGAGGCGGAGGGCGGACTGCACCGCGCGCTTCATCGCCCGGCGGAACGCGATACGGCGCTCCAGCTGGTCGGCGACGCCCTGGGCGACGAGCTTTGAATCGATCTCCGGCTTGCGGATCTCGACGATGTTCAAGCTCACGTCGGACGAGGTCATCGAGCCGAGCTGCTTGCGAAGCTTCTCGATGTCGGCGCCCTTCTTGCCGATGATCACGCCGGGGCGCGCGGCATAGATGGAGACGCGGCAGAGCTTGGCGGGACGCTCGATCACGACCTTGGAAATCGCGGCCTGCGGCAGCGTCTTCATGACGAACTGGCGGATCTTCAGGTCCTCGAGCAGCAGACGGGCATATTCGCCGCCTTCCGCATACCAGCGGCTGTCCCAGGTCCGGTTGATCTGAAGCCGAAGCCCGATCGGAGAAGTTTTCTGACCCATAGCTTTAAGCTTCCTGGCTTGCCTCGCGAACGACGATGCGAACGCGGCTGAACGGCTTGACGATACGGCTGGAACGGCCGCGGGCGCGCGGCGTGAACCGCTTCATCGAGAGGCTCTTGCCGACCGACGCCTCGGCAACGACGAGGCTGTCGACGTCGAGATTGTGGTTGTTCTCGGCATTGGCGATCGCCGAGGCGAGCACCTTGCGGACGTCGACCGCCATCGCCTTCGGAGAGAAGGAGAGGATGTTCAGAGCGTCCTCGGCCTTCTTGCCGCGGATGAGCTGCGCGACGAGGTTCAGCTTCTGGGCCGAACCGCGGATCTGCGTGCCGACGGCGAGCGCCTCATTGTCGGCGACCCGGCGGGGGGATGCTTCCTTGCCCATGGCTTACCTCTTGCCCTTCTTGTCGGCGGCGTGGCCGGGGAAGTAGCGGGTCGGCGCGAACTCGCCGAGCTTCATCCCGACCATCTCTTCATTCACCGAAACGGGAATGAATTTCCTGCCGTTGTAGACGTTGAACGTGAGCCCAACGAACTGCGGCAGGATGGTGGAGCGGCGCGACCAGGTCTTGATCGGCGAGCGGCTGTTCGCATCCTGGGCGGCCTCTGCCTTTTTCAGCAGCGACAGCTCGACGAACGGGCCTTTCCAGACGGAGCGGGCCATTGCTTACCTCTTCTTCTTCGCGTGGCGGGACCGGATGATCATCTTGTCCGTCGCCTTGTTGTTGCGGGTGCGGGCGCCCTTGGTCGGCTTGCCCCACGGAGTGACCGGGTGACGGCCGCCCGAAGTACGGCCTTCGCCGCCGCCGTGCGGGTGGTCGACCGGGTTCTTGGCGACGCCGCGGGTCAGCGGGCGCTTGCCCATCCAGCGGGTGCGGCCTGCCTTGGCGAAATTCTGGTTCTGGTTGTCCGGGTTGGACACAGCACCGACCGTCGCCATGCAGTCCGAGCGGATATAACGCTGCTCGCCTGAATTGAGCCTGACGATGACCATCCCGCGATCGCGGCCCACGACCTGCACATAGGTGCCGGCCGAACGTGCGATCTGGGCGCCCTTGCCGGGCTTCATCTCGACATTGTGGACGATCGTTCCGACCGGGATCGAGCCCAGCTCCATCGCATTGCCCGGCTTCACGTCGGTCTTGCGGCCGGCGACGACGCTGTCGCCGGGGGCGAGGCGCTGCGGAGCGATGATGTAGGCTTGCTCGCCGTCCTCATACTTCACCAGAGCGATGAAGGCGGTGCGGTTGGGATCGTATTCCAGCCGCTCGACGGTGGCCGGCTGGTCCCACTTGCGACGCTTGAAGTCGATATAGCGGTACTTCTGCTTGTGGCCGCCGGCGATTCCGCGCGACGTCACATGGCCCTTATTGTTGCGGCCGCCGGTCTTGCGCTTGCCTTCGGTCAGCGCCTTGACGGGCTTTCCCTTCCACAGCGAAGACTTGTCGACGAGGATCAGGCCGCGCTGCGACGAGGTCGTCGGGTTGTATGTCTTGAGTGCCATCTTGCCCTAGCCTCAGATACCGGTGGTGACGTCGATCGACTGGCCTTCGGCCAGCGTCACGATCGCCTTCTTGACGTCCGAGCGGGTGTAGGGACGCCCCTTCCACCGCTTGGTCTTGCCCTTCTGGTTGAGCGTGTTCACGCCCGTCACGTTGACGCCGAACAGGGCCTCCACGGCCGCTTTGATCTGCGGCTTGGTGGCGTCGTTGGCGACCTTGAAGACGACCGCGTTCTGCTCGGAGAGCAGGGTCGACTTTTCGGTGATGTGGGGGGCGAGGACGACGTCATAATGGTTGATGTCGACCTGGCTCTTCTTGGCTGCCTTAGCCATTGAAACGGGCCTCCAGCTTCTCGACCGCGGCGCGGGTCAGCACCAGAGTCTCATGCTTCAGAATGTCGTAGACGTTGGCGCCGACGGCGGGGAGAAGGTTCACTTCGCGAAGGTTCGACGAGGCGAGCGCGAAGCCGACCGGAAGAGCGTCGCCGTCGATGATCAGCGCGGTCTTGCCGAAGCCGAGCTTGCCCAGCCGCTCCTTCAGGGTCTTGGTCTTGGCCTCGGAGAGGTCGAGGTTCTCCATCACCACCAGCTGGCCGTCGCGGGCCTTGGCGGAGAGGGCCATGCGGAGGCCGAGGGCGCGGACCTTCTTGTTCAGCGACGGATCGAAGTCGCGGACGCGGGGGCCGTGCGCCTTGCCGCCGCCGATGAAGATCGGGGCGCGGCGATCGCCGTGACGGGCGGTGCCGCCGCCCTTCTGCTTGCCGTACTTCTTGCCGGTGCGGGCGACGTCGCTGCGCTCGCGGGCTCCGCGGGCGGTGCCGCGGCGCTTCTCGAGCTGCCAGGTGACGACGCGATGGAGGATGTCGGCGCGCGGCTCGACGCCGAACACCTCATCGTTGAGCTCGATGTCGCCGCTCGCCTTGGCGTCGAGGGTCTGAACTTTGACCTTCATGGCTTAGCCTTCCTGGCCTTCGGTGGCTTCCGGAGCCGCGACCGTATCGGCCGGCGTCTCGGCGGGAGCGCTGTCGTTGCTGTTGGCGGCCTGGCGGATGCCGGCCGGATAGGGAGCGGCGTCCGGACGGGCGGTCTTGACCGCGTCCTTGACCAGCAGCCAGCCGCCCTTGTGCCCGGGGACGGAGCCCTTGACGAAGAGGAGGCCGCGCTCGACGTCGGTGCGGACGATCTCGAGGTTCTGCTGGGTGCGGTTCTTGGCGCCCATATGGCCGGCCATCTTCTTGTTCTTGAACACGCGGCCCGGATCCTGGCGCTGTCCGGTCGAACCGAGCGAACGGTGCGAGAGCGAGACGCCGTGGGTGGCGCGAAGACCGCCGAAGCCCCAGCGCTTCATGCCGCCGGCAAAGCCCTTGCCCTGCGTCACGCCCTGGATGTCGACCATCTGGCCGGCGACGAAATGGTCGGCGGTGATGGAGGCACCGACGTCGAGGAGCGCGTCCTCAGCGACGACGAACTCGGCGAGCCGCGCCTTCGGCTCCACCTCGGCCTTGCCGAAATGGCCGCGCTGCGGCTTGGAAAGATTCTTCGGCTTGGCCGAACCGGCGCCCAGCTGGACCGCGGTGTAGCCGTCGCGGTCCGCCTCCCGGCGCGCAACGACCTGGACGTCCTCGAGCGACAGGACGGTGACCGGCACGTGGCGGCCGTCGTCCTGAAACAGGCGGGTCATCCCCATTTTCTTAGCGATCACGCCAGTGCGCATGATCAAGCTCCTTCTACAGAGGCCCCCGAACCATTTCGGGGGCTTGCTAGCCCGAAAAACATGCGTGCCCCGCCTGGGCTAACTGCTCCGCTTCGAAAGCGGAACGGCGGGGACGCAGACCACGGCGTTGCCGTGCGGTATCCTCCGTGTCCGAGAAGCCCGAGGGCCCCTCTTCGAGCCGGCCTTAGGCCAGCTTGATCTCCACGTCGACACCCGCGGCGAGATCGAGCTTCATCAAAGCGTCGACCGTCTGCGGGGTGGGCTGCACGATATCGAGCAGCCGCTTGTAGGTGCGCACCTCGAACTGCTCGCGCGACTTCTTGTCGACGTGGGGCGAGCGGTTGACGGTGAACTTCTCGATGCGGGTCGGCAAGGGAATGGGACCGCGAATGAGAGCACCCGTACGCCGAGCGGTGTCGGCGATGTCGCCCGTGGCCTGGTCGAGGACACGATGGTCGAAAGCCTTGAGGCGAATGCGGATATTCTGCGTTTCCATAACCTACTACCGATTGCAAAGAGCCAGCCCAAAAGGGGGCAAACCAAATACGGCCATTCCGGAACCTTGCGGCCCCGGAAACGGCCTTGAACTCGAACTTTGGGCGAGCCGCCCGAATCTCCCGACCCGGGCGGCTGCAGGCCCTATATTACTTCGTGATCTCGGCGACAACCCCTGCGCCGACGGTCCGGCCGCCTTCGCGGATCGCGAAGCGCAGGCCCTGGTCCATCGCGATCGGAGCGATGAGCTTGACGCCAAGCTGAACGTTGTCGCCGGGCATGACCATCTCGGTGCCTTCCGGAAGGACCACTTCGCCCGTCACGTCGGTCGTGCGGAAGTAGAACTGCGGACGGTAGTTGGCGAAGAACGGCGTGTGACGGCCGCCTTCGTCCTTCGAGAGGACATAGACCTCGGCCTGGAAGTCGGTGTGCGGCTTGATCGAGCCCGGCTTGCAGAGAACCTGCCCGCGCTCGACTTCCTCACGGCCGACGCCGCGGATGAGGGCACCGATGTTGTCGCCCGCCTGGCCCTGATCGAGCAGCTTGCGGAACATCTCGACGCCGGTGACGACGGTCTTGCGGGTGTCCTTGATGCCGACGATCTCGACTTCCTCGCCGACCTTGACGATGCCGGTCTCGACACGGCCGGTGACGACGGTGCCGCGGCCGGAGATCGAGAACACGTCCTCGATCGGCATCAGGAAGGCCTTGTCGAGCGGACGCTCGGGCTGCGGGATCCACTCGTCGACGGCGGCCATCAGCTTGAGGATCGCGTCATGGCCGATCTCGGGGGTCTTGCCCTCGAGCGCGGCGACGGCGGAGCCGGCGATGATCGGAATGTTGTCGCCGTCGAAGTCGTACTTCGAAAGCAGCTCGCGGATTTCCAACTCGACGAGCTCGAGGATCTCGGCGTCGTCGACCAGGTCGACCTTGTTCATGAACACGACGATCGAGGGAACGCCGACCTGACGCGCGAGCAGGATGTGCTCCTTGGTCTGCGGCATCGGGCCGTCGGTGGCCGAGACGACCAGGATCGCTCCGTCCATCTGGGCGGCGCCGGTGATCATGTTCTTCACATAATCGGCGTGGCCCGGGCAATCGACGTGGGCGTAGTGGCGGGCTTCGGTCTCATATTCGACGTGGGCCGTCGAAATGGTGATTCCGCGCTCGCGCTCTTCCGGCGCCTTGTCGATATTGTCGTAGCTGGTGAAGGTCGCTCCGCCGGTCTCGGCGAGGACCTTGGTGATCGCCGCGGTGAGCGACGTCTTGCCATGGTCGACGTGACCGATGGTGCCGATGTTGCAGTGCGGCTTCGTCCGCTCGAATTTAGCTTTCGCCATTATCTTCCTACCTTCTGCTCAAACTTCAAATCCGAGGCGCGGCCGCCCGGTGCGGACGCGCCCATAACTAGAATTCCCGCCTTATGCCAGCTTCGCCTTGACCTCGTCGGCCACGTTCGCCGGCACCTCGTCGTAATGCGAGAACTGCATCGTGTACTGGGCACGGCCCTGGGTGAAGGACCGCAGCTCATTAACGTAGCCGAACATATTGGCAAGCGGGACCATCGCCTCGACCACCTGCGCGTTGCCGCGGCTGTCGGTGCCCTGGATCTGGCCGCGCCGGCTGTTGATGTCGCCGATCACGTCGCCGAGATAATCCTCGGGAGTCACGACCTCGACCTTCATCACCGGCTCGAGGAGCGTGATGCCCGACTTCTGGGCGGCTTCGCGCATCGCGCCGCGGGCGCAGATCTCGAACGCCAGCGCCGACGAGTCGACATCATGGTACTTGCCGTCGATCAGCTGCACCTCGAAGTCGATGATCGGGAAGCCGATCAGCGAACCCGTCTCGGCCGTCTCGCGCATGCCCTTCTCGACCGAAGGGATATATTCCTTCGGAACGTTGCCGCCCTTGACGTTGTCGGTGAAGACGAAGCCGGAGCCGCGCTCGCCGGGCTGAAGCTTGACCTTCACCTCGGCGAACTGGCCGGAGCCGCCCGACTGCTTCTTGTGGGTGTAGGTCAGCTCGACCGGCTTCTTCAGATATTCGCGGTAAGCGACCTGCGGAGCGCCGACATTGGCCTCGACCTTGAACTCGCGCTTCATGCGATCGACCAGGATCTCGAGGTGGAGCTCGCCCATCCCCTTGATGATGGTCTGGCCGCTCTCGATGTCCGAAGACACGCGGAAGGACGGATCCTCGCGGGCGAGGCGATTGAGCGCGACGCCCATCTTCTCCTGGTCCGCCTTGGTCTTGGGCTCCACCGCGACCTCGATGACGGGGTCCGGGAATTCCATCCGCTCGAGGATGATCGGCGCGTTGATCGCGCAGAGCGTGTCGCCGGTCGTCGTGTCCTTGAGGCCGGCGAGAGCGACGATGTCGCCCGCATAGGCCACCTGGATGTCCTCGCGGTCGTTGGCATGCATCAGAAGCATGCGGCCGACCTTTTCCTTCTTGTCCTTGACCGAGTTCGTGACCTGGGAAGCGGTCTCGAGCTTGCCCGAATAGATGCGGGCGAAGGTCAGCGTTCCGACGAACGGATCGTTCATGATCTTGAACGCGAGCGCCGAGAAGGGCGCCTCGTCGCTTGCCGGACGGGTCTCGGTCGTCTCGCCGTCGAGGCGGAGGCCTTCCACCGGCGGGATGTCGAGCGGGCTCGGCAGATAATCGACGACCGCGTCGAGCAGAGGCTGGACGCCCTTGTTCTTGAACGCGGAGCCGCACAGCACCGGCACGAACGAGAAGTTCAAAGTGCCCTTGCGGATCAGCTTCTTCAAGGTCGCCGCGTCGGGCTCATCGCCGCCGAGATAGGCTTCCATGATGTCGTCGTCCTGCTCGACGGCCATCTCGATCAGCTCCATGCGGGCTGCGGCGGCGACGTCGGCCAGGTCTTCCGGGATATCGCGATATTCGAACTTCGCGCCCAGGCTCTCCTCGAGCCAGATGATCGCCCGGTTGTTGACCAGGTCGACGAGGCCCTTGAACTGGCTCTCGAGGCCGATCGGGAGATAGAGGACGGCCGGGCGCGCGCCGAGGCGGTCCTTGATCATCGCGACGCACATGTCGAAGTTCGCGCCGGTGCGGTCGAGCTTGTTGACGAAGCACATCCGCGGCACTTTGTACTTCTCGGCCTGGCGCCAGACGGTCTCGGACTGCGGCTCGACGCCGGCGACTCCGTCGAAGCACGCAACCGCGCCGTCGAGGACGCGAAGCGAGCGCTCCACCTCGATGGTGAAGTCGACGTGGCCCGGCGTATCGATGATGTTGATGCGGTGCTCAGGCCCCGCGCCCTCTTCCGCCTTCCAGAAGCAGGTGGTGGCAGCCGACGTGATCGTGATCCCGCGCTCCTGCTCCTGCTCCATCCAGTCCATCGTCGCGGTGCCCTCATGGACCTCGCCGATCTTGTAGGACTTGCCGGTGTAATAGAGGATGCGCTCGGTCGTCGTCGTCTTGCCGGCGTCGATGTGCGCCATGATGCCGATGTTGCGATAGCGTTCGAGCGGATGG
>Ga0066671_10000222_pt1 | contig 17389 bp, 20 predicted proteins | sample GraSoiAngelo_120_FD_62294 | JGI IMG/M metagenome (GOLD analysis project Ga0066671, IMG submission 62294) | Grasslands soil microbial communities from the Angelo Coastal Reserve, California, USA - 14_0919_09_20cm | ecosystem: Environmental > Terrestrial > Soil > Grasslands | place: USA...
CGCAAGCGGCCAGAGATATAGTCGAGCGAAGTGCCTTCCGCTTCCCACCAGGCCTGCCAGATCCGCATCGCGACGGTGTTGAAAAATTCCGGGCGCCGGCGCAGGTCGGAGATGGTGAAAGCAAGAGACATTGATTTGCGTCCGGCGCGATCGCGCACCATGCTGTTTCAATTGTGGAGGCCGGAACACCCATGACAGAACAACCACTGACAAAAAAGACCGTCGATGTGCATGGCTCCCGCATGGCCTATCACGAGCGCGGCTCCGGCGCGCCGGTCGTCTTCCTGCACGGCAATCCCACCTCGTCCTATCTCTGGCGCGACGTCATCGGCGAACTCGACGGCCGCGGCCGGCTGATTGCGCCCGACCTGATCGGCATGGGCGATTCCGCCAAATTACCCGAGCCGGGGCCGGATACCTACCGTTTCACCACCCATCGAAAATATCTCGCGGGCTTCTTCGATGCGGTGATCGGCGAGAGCGAGCCCGTCACGTTCGTGCTCCATGATTGGGGTTCGGCGCTGGGGTTTGACTGGGCCAACCACCATCGCGATCGCGTTCGCGGCATCGCCTATATGGAAGCGATCGCGCGCCCGGTGGCGGGCTGGGAGGAATGGAGCGCGGCCGCGACGCCGATCTTCCAGGGTTTTCGCTCCGACAAGGGCGAGAGCATGATCCTCGACCGCAACATGTTCGTGGAGCGGGTGCTGCCGGGCTCGGTGCTGCGCAAGCTGACCGAGGCCGAGATGGCGGAGTATCGCAAGCCGTTTGCGAAACGCGAGGACCGCTGGCCGACCCTGACGTGGCCGCGCCAGATCCCGATCGCGGGAGAGCCCTCTGACGTGGTGCAGATCGTATCCGACTATGCGCGGTGGCTGGCCGAGAGCGAGATTCCGAAACTGTTCGTCAATGCCGAGCCCGGCGCGATCCTGATCGGACGTGTCAGGGATTTCTGCCGGAGTTTTAAAAACCAAACCGAGGTGACGGTTGCGGGGTCGCATTTCATCCAGGAGGATTCCGCTGCCGCCATTGGCCAAGCGATCGCGGCTTGGATGAAGGCCCATTCGCTCTGAGCGTGCGCGGCGGCTCCGATTTGCGAGCCTTCGCGCAAGTCCTCCGTGCGACTACCGGCTTCCGTGGTTAACCCTTCGTTAGATAATTGCATTGCATCTTCGCAAGCAGGGGGAACTGCGATGTTTTCAAGCCGCGACGCCTACGACAACGATTTCTGCCCGGTTCGGGACGAACTGCTCGGCGAAATGTACCGCGCGAGCGCGCAGGGCTTGCCGATGTTAGTGGAGAGCGTCGCTTCCGATGTCCGCGCGATGCTGGCGCTGTTCTGCTATCGCCGCAGCCACCTTTACTCGCTTGCGCTCGCGATTGCCGCAAGCTGCAGGGAACGCGACCTGATCCAGCTGGGCGGCCGCGTCGGCTCTACCCTTTACGCGCTGTCGCGCGAACCCGCGGCGCGCTCGGCGCCGTCATTGTCCTACGGCAACCGCAAGCCGATCACGCTCTCGACCAAGCCGCTTTCCACCTTTTCGCCGATCGAGGACGAACTCGACGACGAAGATATGGCGCAAGCTGTGACGGCTTAGGCGGCAAATCCGCTGAGCGCCGGCAGGCCGTGCTTCTTCCGCGCCATTGCGCATTCGGCATCGCCGGGCATGCAGGTCCGGCAAACCTCCGGCCGTATGGCATAGATCCCGCATGAGGTCGCGATCCCGACCTTGCCTTGCAGCGCCGCGCAACGTTCGCCCTCGCAGCGCATGCCCGACAGCTTTTCGTTGACGAGGTCGGCTGGAATGCGATCGAGCGCCGCATCGTCCTCGGTGGAAAAGCGCGGCCAGTTCGACGAATAGGCGCAACAGGCGCCGCAAGCTTGGCAGGGGCTTTCCCCTACAACGGATGGATCGTTCGTTGCCATGCCGTCTCAAGCTTCCTTTGGCCGTTCCCAGACCAGGCTTTGGCGCCATCTCGCCCGCAGGATGTCGCGCCGCTCCGGATATCTTTCGTCGAGGTAATCGGCATTGACGACACGGTCGGTTCGAAAACTCCGAAAATCCTTGCGCAGCTCGCACCAGGCTGCGAGCAGCCGCACCGCTTCGAGATAGCCGACCGCAATCGGCCAGATCGTGCGTTCGCTGTCACGGCCCTGTTCATCGCGATAGTGCAGCGTGATTTTCTTGCCTTCGTGAATCTGCGTCCGCGTCCGCGCCATGTCGATGCGGTCAGGCTCCCTGCCCCAGCCGGGGCGGGCGCGGCTCGCAGGTTCGAGCACGAACGGCCGCAAGCGCTCGGGGACGGTGTCGGCGATCTTTGCAATGAGGTCGTCGGCGGCGCGCGCGAGCGCGACGTCGGCGTGTCCCGCCACCCACTGCGCCCCCAGCACGGCCGCCTCGATTTCATCGGGGGTGAGCATCAAGGGCGGCAAGTCGAATCCCTTCTCCAGGATATATCCCATGCCGGCCTCGCCGCGGATCGGCACGCGCTGACCGATCAGGGTCGCGATGTCGCGATAGATCGTCCGCTTCGAGGTCTCGAGTTCAGCCGCGATCGCATCCGCGGTCAGCGGTTTGCGGGTGCGCCGAAGCACCTGAATGATCTGAAACAGCCGGTCGGCACGTCTCATGGAACGTCTCATCTTCTTGCTGGACAGCTTTTTGCGGGCTGCCCTTGCGGGATGCTGACAGCATGTTGGCAGCAGGGGCTTTTTATAAACGGGACAACACTTCAACTGAAGGGAACTTGTCCATGATGTTTTCTCGTGAATTCGCTGTCCAGGGCGGTCTCACGCCGCTTTTGCGCGTCCGTGCCTGGGCGCTGGAGCGTGCCTGCGCGGTCCCATTCCACTCCGGGGATCTCCGCTGGGCGGTCGTCGCCCTGGGTTTGCGTGCGCTCGCCTCAGTGGAGGCCGTCCTGCAGAAGCAGCTAACCGCCTGGGCGCGAAACGTCATCCGCCACGCGCTGCGGGGCGCCCGTTTCGCTGCCACTGCTGACACCACGGTGGCAGCAGGGGGTGTTCAGGTTCAGGCTCTGTTTCGAGCGATCGGGAGCCTCGCATGATCACCCTCTACGGATTTGGCGCCGGATTCGGCCTTCCGGAAATCAGCCCGTTCGTGACCAAGACCGAAGTCCAGCTGAAAATGGCCGGTCTTGCCTATCGCAAGGAGCGGGCGATGCCGCCGGCCTCTCCCAAGGGCCAACTGCCCTATATCGTCGATGATGCCCAAAGCATTGCAGACTCCACCTTCATTCGGGCGCACATTGAGGCCAAATACGGCTTCGATTTCGACGCCGGTCTTGATTTGCGGGAGCGGGCGCAGGCCTGGGCGTTCGAGCGGATGATCGAGCATCACATTTATTGGGCGCTGGTCGGGGCGCGCTGGGTCGATCCCGTCAACTTTGCCAAGGGGCCGACGCATTTCTTCGACGGAGCACCCGCGCATTTGCGCGAAAAACTCCGCGAAGACGCGCAATTCCGCGTGGCCGAGAACTATTTGTTGAGCGGCCTCGGCCGCCACGCCCCGGACGGCGACCTTGAGCTCGCGGCGCGCTCGCTGTTTGCGTTGTCGGTGCAGCTTGCCGGCCGGCCCTATTTGTTCGGCGACAAGCCGTGCGGCGCCGACGCCACCGCCTTCGGGGCCCTCGCCGGCATCCTAACGCCATTCTTTGCGTCCAGCTTGCGCGAGCGGACCGAACAGTTTCAAAATCTGACGGAATATGTCGACCGGATGATGCTGCAATATTATCCGGATTTTGCGTGGACCCCGCTGCGCGAGGCGGTTGCGGCTTAAGGCTTAATGGGCCGGCGCGGGCCGGCCCTTCAATGTGGCCAGCTCAGCCTCCAGTTCCGCGATGCGCCCATCGCGCAAGGCCAGCGCAGCCGCCACGTCGGCGGCATCGAATTTCTGCGGAATATGCTGCGGGCAATTGGTGTCCCAGGCCGCGATCTTGAATAGGATCACCTGCTCGGGCCGCGCCTTGTAGCCGTGCGGCATCAGCGAGGCCGTCAGCGCCGGATCGTCGTCAACGACGCGCGCCTCGCCCCAGATCTTGACCCGGCGGCGATGGGCATAGTCCATCACGAAGATGTATGACTTTGGATTTTCCGAAAGGTTGCCTTGGGTGATGTACTGCCGGTTGCCACTGAAGTCGGCGAACGCCAGCGTGGTCTTGTCCAATATCTTGATAAAACCCTTCGGTCCGCCGCGATGCTGGATATAGGGCTGGCCGTCCGCCGAGGCGGTCGCGAGATAGAAGCTGTTGGTCTGTCCCAGCAAGCCCGCAAGATTGTCGTCGATCTCGGTGCGCCAGCCGCCGCGCTGCTCGACGTGGGCATACGCCTCGCGCGATCCCTTGCGGGCCTGGATCGATTTCACCGCGGGCGTGAACGCGACGTCGCTGGATGAGGTCACAGTATCTGACATCGGCATGTCTCCAGTTTCTCACCAATCAAAATGGCCTTTCCCCGAATTTAAGCAATCGACCGGATTGACAGTTCATCATTGCAGGATATGCAATGATGCCGTGGACCGCATTGACGCCATGCAGGCCTTTGTCGCTGTCGCCGACCTCAAGGGTTTTGCGCCGGCCGCGCGCAAGCTCGGCCTGTCGCCCTCGGCGGTGACGCGGCTGGTCGCCGCGCTGGAACAGCGTCTCGGCGCGCGGCTGCTGCAGCGGACGACGCGGTCCGTGACGCTGACCGATGTCGGGACCCGCTATCTGGAGCGCGCCAGGCGCATCCTCGCCGATATCGAGGAAGCCGAAGGCGCGGCCGAGGGAGAGCGGACGCGGCCGAGCGGCCGGCTGGTGGTTTCGGCGCCGGTGGGGTTTGGACGCCGCCATGTCAGCCCGATCGTGTCGGTCTACCTCAAGCGCTATGGCGAGGTGTCGGCCGAATTGCGGCTGTCGGACCGCGTGGTCAACCTGATCGAGGAGGGCGTCGATCTCGCAGTCAGGATCGGGCATCTGCCGGATTCCTCGCTGGTGGCGCGCCATGTCGGCGAGATGCCGAGGATCGTGGTCGCTTCGCCCGGCTATCTCAAGGCGCGCGGCGAGCCGAAGACGCCGGAGGCGATCGCCTCGCACGATACGATCCTGTTTGGCAGCACGCCGGAGTGGCGCTTCGTCAGGGATGGCCGCGAGTTTCGCGTGACCTGCACGCCGCGTTTCACCACCAACATCGCTGACGCCGCGATCCAGTACGCGGAAGCGGATGGCGGCCTCACGGATGTGATGGCCTATCAGGCGGCCGATGCGATCAAGGCCGGCCGGCTCAAAGTTGTACTGGCGAAATTCCAGCGGCCGCCGCTGCCGATCCAGATCGTCTATCCGACGTCGCGGCTGTTGTCGGCCAAGGTGCGCGCCTTCGTCGATCTCGTGGTCGAAACCAGCGAGTGGCATTTCGGAACGTGATTGTCGTTCCGGGATGCGCGCCCCACAAAATTCGCCGTCGTCACCCGCGAAAGCGGGTGATCCAGTAAACACAGGCGTCTCAATTCATGCAACTGCCGCGGCATACTGGATGCCCCGCTTTCGCGGAGCATGACGGCGCTATTCGAAACCGGTGCCCGCGTTACAACCATCTATGCTTGCTTCGTCACCACGCGAAACGTTGCATTGGCGCGCGCGATCACGGTGTCGTCGGCCCTGATCAGGCTTTGCGCAAAGCAGATCGTAGAGCCGGTCTTGATCACGTCCGTTTCGACCGTGAGCCACTGACCGATCTGGGCGCTGTTGATGAAATCGATGGACATGTTGACCGTCACCAGTGAATGAGTGCCACGCATTCTGTGCGCGCAGCTGTGCCCCATGGCTTTATCTGCCAGGGCTGCAATCAATCCGCCATGGACGAACCCCCGCGCGTTCGTATGCGGCGTGGCCAGCCGCAGCCCCAGGACGATCGCGTCGGGCGTTTGCTTCGAGTAGATCGGCTCCCAGGGATCGGTGAGTGGGCTGCGCCGCGATTGGCGCTCAAAACCTGCGGGGATAGCGGTGGCGTTCATGGGTCAAACTCGAGCATTGGCGAAGCTTCGTCATTGAACGCGATCCCTGCGCGAAATGCACCGCATACAAAGTTTTAAACGCGGTCTGCTCGTCATTGCGAGCCAACGGGTCGCGCGAATGCGCGCCCGATGACAGGCTCCGCGAAGCAATCCAGAAAGCCACGCAAAAAAGACTGGATTGCTTCGTCGCTTCGCTCCTCGCAATGATGGTTTAGAACGGCAGCCCGACGTAATTCTCCGCCAGCGACGTCGTTGCGGCCTTGGAGCCGACGACATAGTCGAGTTCAGCTAATTGAATGCGCGCGCCAAAACCTTCGGTGTCGGGAAACTTATGCAGCATCGAGGTCATCCACCAGGAAAAGCGCACTGCTTTCCACACCCGCGCTAGCGCCGTGGCGGAATAGGCATCGATGCCGGCGGAGGACTTCTCGTCATAATATTCGCGCAACGCTACGGCCAGATAATGCGCGTCGCTGGCGGCGAGATTGAGCCCCTTGGCGCCGGTCGGCGGCACGATATGCGCGGCATCGCCGGCCAAAAACATCCGGCCGAACCGCATCGGCTCGGCGACGAAGCTGCGCAACGGCGCGATGCTCTTTTCGATCGAGGGTCCGGTGACGAGATGATCGACCGCTTTCTGGTCCAGCCGTCGCTTCAACTCATCCCAGAAACGCTCGTCCGGCCATTGGTCGATGTGATCGTCCAGCGGACATTGCACGTAATAGCGGCTGCGGTGCGTTGAGCGCATGGTGCAGAGCGCAAATCCGCGCTCGTGGTTATTGTAAATCAGCTCGTGGCTGACCGGCGGCGTTTCGGAGAGGATGCCGAGCCAGCCGAATGGGTAGATCCGCTCAAAGGTCCGGATCGCCTGAGGCTTGACGCTGGCGCGGCTGACGCCGTGAAATCCGTCGCAGCCGGCGATGAAATCGCAGGCGATTTCGCGCGCGGCTCCGTCCTTGACATAGCTGACGCGCGGATGATCGGTGTCGAATTCGTGCGGCTGGGCGTCACTCGCTTCGTAGATGGTGGTCAAGCCGGCCGCCTCGCGCGCATTCATCAGGTCGAGCGTCACTTCAGTTTGGCCATAGATCATTACGGTCTTGCCGGTCGCGGCTTTCATGTCGATGCGATGACGGCTGCCGCCAAACGCAAGCTCGATGCCGTCATGGACCAGCCCCTCGCGGTGCGCACGAGTGCCGGCGCCGACTTCGTCGAGCAGCGCCACGGTGCCTTCTTCGAGGAGGCCGGCGCGGATGCGGCCGAGCACATATTCCGGGGTTTGCCGTTCCAGGATGATGTTGTCGATGCCTGAAGCGTGAAGCAGTTGCCCCAGCAGCAATCCCGCCGGCCCCGCGCCAATGATTGCTACTTTCGTCCGCAAATACTTGCTCCCTCCGATGTTATAGGCTCAACCTTGAGCCAGCGGTCGTTGCCGCCAACTTGCCACGACAATTATATCATATAACAATACGTGCAAAGGGCCACGTAAAGCCTGCGCCAGGAGGGAGACGATGTCGATGAGGAAGATGCTATTGGGGTTGCTGCTGGCTTTGGGCGTGACGCCGGCCTGCGCGCAGGACAAGACCTTCGACCTGAAAATCTCGCATTGGGTGCCGGCGTCGCACCCGCTGCAAAAGGCGCTGGAAGACTGGGCCACCGCGGTCGAAAAGGCATCCGGCGGCACGATCAAGTCAAAAGTCTTTCCCGCCCAGCAGCTCGGCAAGGCATTCGACCATTACGACATGGCGCGCGACGGCATCGCCGACGTCACTTACGTCAATCCCGGCTATCAGCCCGGCCGCTTTCCAATCGTCGGCGCGGGCGAACTTCCGTTCCTGATGTCGGACGCCAAGGGCGGCTCGGAGGCGCTCGACGCCTGGTACCGGAAATATGCCGACAAGGAGATGAAGGACGTCAAGTACTGCCTGGCATTCATCCATTCGCCGTCGTCGTTCCACTCGCGCACCAGGAAGATCGTGGTGCCCGACGACATCAAGGGCATGAAGATCCGCCCGGCGCACGCCACCATGGCGAATTTCGTGACGCTGCTCGGCGGCACCAACGTGCAGTCGTCGGCGCCGGAAGTCCGCGACATCATCGAGCGCGGCGTCGCCGACGCCGTCACCTTCCCGTGGGGATCGCTGGTGCTGTTCGGCATCGACAAGGTGACGAAATATCACATGGATGCGCCGCTCTATGTCACGACCTTTGTCTTCGTGATGAACAAGGACAAGTACAGCCAGATGTCCGACAAGCAGAAAAAGGCGATCGACGACAACTGCAACACCGAGGCTGCGGGGCGCGTCGGCGAGCCCTGGGGCAAGTTCGAAGACGCCGGTCTCGACAAGGTGAAGGCCGAGGAAGGTCACGAAGTCTACAAGCTGACACCCGAGCAGACGGCGCTATGGAAGAAGGCGTCCGAACCGCTGGTCAAGGCCTGGGCCGACAACGTCAGGAAGACCGGCGTCGACCCTGATGCGGCGATGGCCGAACTGAAGGCGTCGCTCGCCAAATATAACGCCTTGACGCAGTAAGGCTCACATCACACTTCCATACGGCAGCGGGATTGTCCTGCCGCCGTATTCTCCTTGCAACCACCGGCGATAAAGAAGCGAACATGAAGCGCGCCTGGATGGATCGTTTCATCGATACGATCGAATGGATCGCGGCCGGGATCGTTGGCATCGTCGCCGCCGATATTTTCCTTTCTGTCCTGCTGCGCAACACCCTCAATTATTCGATCCCCGATTCCTTCGACATCGGGCGCATGCTGCTCGGCATCCTGATCTTCTGGGGCATCGCCGCCACCAGCTATCGCGGCACCCACATCACCGTCGACCTGGTCTGGGCCAATGTCGGCCCGAGATACCAGCGCCTGATCGACGTGTTCGCAACCCTGGTGCTGTTGTTCGTGGTGAGCGTGCAGACCTGGACGTTGTTCGACAAGGTGCGCGGCACCTATAACGACAATGTCCTTACCTTCGATCTGCACATGCCCGCCTGGCCGTTCTTCGCGATCGCCTGGGTCGGCGACATCTCCGCCGTGCTGTTGATTGCGATACGCACCTACCGCCTGATATTCCACCCCGAAGAGATGCACGATCCCACCATCAAGGCGACGGAGTAGGGACGCATGAGCACCGACGGCGTCGCTGTCCTCGGCTTTGTCGCGCTGTTCGTGCTGATGCTGCTGCGCGTTCCGGTTGGCATGGCGATGGGGCTGGTCGGCGTCTCCGGCTTCAGCTACCTGGTCGGCGGCACGCCGGCGCTGAAGCTGGTCGGCCAGACCTCGATGCGCACGGTGACCGACTACACCTTTGGCGTGATCCCGATGTTCCTCTTGATGGGAACGTTCGTCAGCAATTCCGGCATGAGCCGCGAACTGTTCCGCGCCGCCAACGGCTTTGTCGGACATCTGCGCGGCGGGCTCGGGATCGCGACCGTTGCGGCCTGCGGCGGCTTTGCCGCGATCTGCGGCTCGTCGGTCGCGACCGCCGCGACCTTCTCGGCGGTGGCCTATCCGGAAATGCGCCGCTTCGGCTACCCGCAGTCCTTTGCCACCGGCGTAATCGCAGCCGGCGGCACGCTGGGGGCGATGCTGCCGCCATCGACCGTGCTTGCGGTCTACGGCATCATCACCGAACAGGACATCGGCAAGCTCTTCATCGCCGGCATCATTCCGGGTTTGCTGGCGATGACAATGTACATGATTACAATCGCGCTGATCGGCTACTTCCGGCCGGGCTTCTTGCCAAAAGGCACCACCACCACCTGGCGCGAGCGGTTCGCGGGGCTCAAGGACATCTGGGCGCCGGTGCTGCTGTTCATCTTCGTGATCGGCGGGCTCTACGGCCTGCCATTCCTGCCGCGATTCACGCCGACCGAAGCCGGCGGCGTCGGCGCGTCAGGCGCGTTCCTGATCGGCGTCCTCACCGGACGACTGGACAAGGACAAGATCCTCACCTCGCTGCTGCAGGCGACGCGCACCGCGGCCGCCGTCTTCACGGTGCTGATCGGTGCGCTGATCTTCGGCTATTTCCTCACGGTGACGCAGACCCCGCAGAAAGTGACGGAATTTCTGACCGGGCTTGGTCTCGGCAGCTACGGCGTGCTGGCCGTCATCATGGTGATGTATCTGGTGCTCGGCTGCCTGATGGACGCCATGGCGATGATCATCCTGACCGTGCCGATCATCTTTCCGGTAGTCACCCACCTTGGCTTCGATCCCATCTGGTTCGGCGTCATCATCGTGATGACGGTGGAGTTGGGGCTCATTCATCCACCGGTCGGCATGAACGTCTTCGTCATCAAGAGCGTGGTAAAAGACGTCTCGTTCGCCACCATCTTCAAGGGCGTGATTCCGTTCGTCGCGACCGATCTGGTTCGCCTGGTGATCCTGATCGCGTTTCCGTTGCTCGCGACCTGGCTGCCGCAACGCATGATGGGCGTGCACTAGGATGCCCGCGCTCGAGACGAGATATGTCTTCAGCCTCGCCATCAAGGTAGGCGCGCCGATCGTGGCCGGCGATATCGGCCATGGCGTCAGGCGAATCATTCCGATTCTCGGCGGCGAAGTTCGCGGGCCGGGCATCAAGGGAACGATCTTTCCGGTTGGCGCGGACTTCCAGAGTGTTCGCCCCAACGGTCTTACAGAGCTCGAGGCAAAATACGCCTTCGCAATGGACGACGGCGCGATCGTCTATATCGAGAACATCGGCATCCGGTTCGGTCCGAAGGATTTGTTGGATCGGATCGCCCAAGGCGAGATCGTCGATCCTGTTTTGATCTATTTCCGCTCGGCGCCGAAATTCGAAACCGGTAGTCAAAAATATCGCTGGCTGATGGAGCACCTGTTCATCGGCGTGGGCGCAAGGCATCCTGACCGCGTCGAGATCGACGTGCATCAGGTGCTGTGACGCTCCGGTTGTCTCGGTGCTTCCCCGTCATTGCGGGCCAACGGGTCGCGCGAATGCACGCCCGATGACAGGCTCCGCGAAGCAATCCATGCCACGGCAAGACGAGCGTGGATTGCTTCGTCGCGGCGCTCCTCGCAATGACGGCGGAACATGTTGACTCCGCCGCCAATCGTTATAAAACATAACTATTCCGGACAGGACATAATAATCCATGGGAAGCGCGGCGACCGCAGCTCAATCCAGCCTGCTCACGATCGAGAGAAGCGGCGCGGTGCTGGCTGTCGGCCTCAACCGCCCCGCCAAGCGCAACGCGCTCAACGACGGCATCATTCTTGCGCTCGGTGATTACTTCGCGAATCTCCCCGACGATATCGGCGCGGTCGTGGTCCACGGTATCGGCGACCACTTCTCCTCGGGTCTCGACCTGTCCGAACTGACCGATCACGATGCGACCGAAGGCCTGCGACATTCCCAGATGTGGCACCGGGTGTTCGATCGAGTGCAGTATTGCCGGGTGCCTGTCATCGCCGCGCTCAAGGGCGCCGTGATCGGCGGCGGGCTGGAACTCGCCTGCGCCGCGCATATCCGTATCGCCGAGCCCTCCGCCTATTTCGCGCTGCCCGAGGGCCAGCGCGGCATTTTCGTCGGCGGCGGAGGATCGGTGCGGCTGCCGCGGCTGATTGGCGTCGCCCGCATGACCGATATGATGCTCACGGGCCGCGTCTATTCGGCGACCGAAGGTGCATCCTACGGCTTTGCGCAATATCTCACCGAGGAAGGGCGGGCCTTGCCCAAGGCGATGGAATTGGCCGAACGTATCGCGGCCAACGCGCCGCTGACCAATTTCGCGGTGTTGCAGGCCTTGCCGATGATCGCGGAAGCCAATCCGCAGACCGGTCTCTTGATGGAGTCGCTGATGGCGACGGTGGCGCAGAGCGACAAGGAAGCCAAGCGTCGCATTCGCGCTTTTCTGGATCGCAAGACTGCCAAGGTCAAACCATGAGCGCGCAGGGAAACATGATCGCAAGCCCGGGTGCGAGCGCCGCACATTCGCTGCGCGCGATCTCGTTCAGCGATCCCGCGATCACGATCGAGCGCACGAGCGACGGCGCGATCTATTTGCACCCGGTCAAGGGGCTCGGCGAATATCCGCCGCGTCTCACCGATCGACTGCATCACTGGGCCAGGTCAGAACCCAATCGTGTATTCATGGCCGAGCGCGCCCCCGGCGGCAGCTGGCGGCAAACCACTTACGCGCAGCTATTGACCGCAAGCCGGCATATTGCCTCCGCTCTGCTGGGGCGCGGGCTTTCCGCCGAAAAGCCCGTCGTCATCCTCTCCGGCAATTCGATTGACCACGCGCTGGTCGCGTTCGGTGCGCTCTATGCGGGAATTCCGTTCTGCCCGGTCTCGCCGGCCTACTCGCTGGTATCGAAGGACTACGGCAAGCTGGCGTTCCTGATGAAGCTCTTGACGCCGGGTCTGATCTTTGTCGATGACGCCGGCAAATTCACCGATGCGCTCAACACCAATGTCCCGCCTGGTACCGAGATCGTCGCCGCGCAAGGCGCGCTGCCCGGGCGCGACGTGACGAGGCTCTCGGATTTGCTGGCCACGCCCGAACATCCGCGGCTCGATCCGGCGCATGACGCGATCGGTCCCGACACCATCGCGAAATTCCTGCTGACCTCGGGCTCGACCGGTAATCCCAAGGCGGTGATCAACACGCAAGCGATGATCTGCGCCAATCAGGTGATGATCCGCGAGACCATGGCGTTCCTGAAGGACGAGCCGCCCGTCATCGTCGACTGGCTGCCGTGGAATCACACTTTTGGCGGCAACCACAATATCGGACTGACGCTCTATAACGGCGGCTCGATGTACCTCGACCAGGGTAAGCCGATGCCCGGCGGCATCGAGGAGACCGTGCGCAATCTGCGCGAGATCTCGCCGACGGTCTATTTCAACGTCCCCAAAGGTTATGAGTCGCTGCTGCCCTATCTGCGCGACGATTCTCAATTGCGCCAGAACTTCTTCGCCCGGCTGCACGCGATGTTCTTCTCGGGCGCCGCGTTATCGGCCTATGTCTGGAATAGCCTTGATGAACTTGCGGTGCAGCAAACGGGCGCGCGCGTGCCGATGTTGACCGGGCTCGGCGCCACCGAGACCGCGCCGTTCTTTATGTCGGTCAATCCCTCCACCAGCCGCTCCGGCCATGTCGGGCTTCCGGTGCCTGGCAACGACGCCAAGCTGGTGCCGAACAACGGCAAGCTGGAAGTCCGCGCCAAGGGTCCGAACGTCACGCCGGGCTATTGGCGCCAGCCGGAATTGACCGCTGATGCCTTCGACGAGGAAGGCTTTTACAAATTCGGCGACGCGCTCAAGCCTGCGGATCCCAACAATCTCCACGCCGGCTTCGATTTCGATGGCCGCATCGCCGAAGATTTCAAGCTGGCGAGCGGCACCTGGGTCAGCGTCGGTCCGTTGCGCGCACGCTTCGTCGCGGCCTGCGCGCCGCTGGTGCGCGATGTCGTGATCGCCGGCATCAATCGCGACGAGATTTCCGCGCTGGTCGTGCTCGATCTCGACGGCTGCCGCCTGGTCAATCCGACGCTGCCGCTCGACGATCTTGCCGCGACCGCCGCCGATCCGCTGGTCCGCGGCGCTTTTCGCGAGCGGTTTGCGAAATTCCTCGCGAGCTCGACCGGCTCGTCGACCCGCATTACCCGCGCGATCCTGATCGACACGCCGCTGTCGATCGATCGCAGCGAAGTCACCGACAAGGGCTCGATCAATCAGCGCGCGGTGCTGGAGCATCGCGCTCCGTTGATCGAAGAGCTTTATTCACCCACGCCGTCGGCCCGCGTGATAACGCTGGGCTAAGAGCCGAACGCACAGGGAGGATATCATGCAGATGAAGGATCAGGCCGCGATCGTCACTGGCGGCGCATCGGGGCTCGGCGCCGCGACCGCGCGCAAGCTTTCCGCGCTCGGCGCCAGGGTGGCGGTGTGCGACCTCAACCTAAAGCTCGCCGAAACCGTCGCCGCCGAGATCGGCGGCGTTGCCGTCGCTTGTGACGTCAGCGATGCCGCCTCGGCCGAGGCCGCCGTCGCCGAGGCTTCCAAGGCGCATGGCCCGGCGCGGGTGCTGGTCAACTGCGCCGGCATCGGGGTGGCAAAACGGGTGATCGGCCGTGACGGGGCAATGCCGCTTTCTGATTTCGACAAGGTCATCAAGGTCAATCTGATCGGCTCCTTCAACATGCTGCGGCTTGCGACCGCGGAAATGTCGAAGCTGGAGCCGCTCGCGAACGGCGAGCGCGGCGTCGTCATCAACACGGCGTCGGTCGCAGCTTATGACGGCCAGATCGGGCAGGCAGCTTACTCGGCTTCGAAAGGCGGCATCGTCGCGATGACGCTGCCGATCGCGCGCGAATTGGCGCAGTTCGGCATTCGCGTGCTCACCATTGCACCCGGGCTGTTCCTGACCCCGCTGCTCGCCAATCTGCCGCAGGAGGCGCAGGATAGCCTTGCCGCCGCGATTCCCTTCCCCCGCCGGCTCGGCCAGGCCGACGAATTCGCCTCGCTGGCGCTGCACATGATCGACAATATCTACCTGAACGGCGAAGTGGTGCGGCTCGATGCTGCGCTGCGCATGGCGCCGCGCTAGGAAAACCGCATGTTCGTCCATCGGCGCGATGTGCAGATCCAGTGGGGCGATTGCGACCCCGCCAACATCGTCTACTACCCGCGCTATTTCGCGATGTTCGACGATTCGACTTCGATCCTGTTCGAGGCTGCCGGCTTCTCCAAGCAGGATATCATCAAGAAATACGGCCTGGTCGGCATTCCCATGGTCGACACGCGAGCGAAATTCTATATCGCCTCGACCCATGGCGACTGGATCACCATCGAAAGCCGGATCGAAAGTTTCAAGCGCTCGAGCTTTGAGGTCATCCACAAGGTGTTCAAGGGCGAGGCGTTGGCGATCGAGGCGTTCGAGACCCGCGTTTTGGTCGGGCGTCATCCCGACGACCCCTCGAGGCTGAAATCGGCAGCGGTGCCGGAGGAGATTGTTGCGAAGTTCATGCAAGGTTGACTTGCGCGCTGACGTTGGGCATCCGCATCGCCTAAGAGAAGACGGAAACAATCGGTCGAATTGGATCGAAACAAGCATCACCAGGGAGGAATGAATGAGAAAGACTTTTTTGTCGGCCGTGGCGCTTGCGGGGGCCCTCGCTACGGCGGGATCGCCGGCGACGGCACAGACCAATGAGATCACCATCGGCATCACCATCACCACGACCGGCCCGGCAGCGGCGCTCGGCATTCCCGAACGCAACGCGCTCGATTTCGTGGCAAAGGAGATCGCGGGCGTACCGCTGAAGGTGATCGTGCTCGACGATGGCGGCGATCCGACCGCAGCCACCACCAATGCGCGGCGTTTCGTCACGGAGTCCAAGGCCGACATCATCATGGGCTCGTCGACGACGCCGCCGACCAATGCGGTCTCTGACGTCGCCAACGAAGCGGGAATTCCCCACATCGCTCTCGCACCGTTCGCGATCACGCCGGAACGTGCAAAATGGTCGGTCGCAATGCCGCAGCCTGTGCCGATCATGGGCAAGGTGCTCTACGCGCATATGAAGGCGCACAACATCAAGACCGTCGGCTATATCGGGTACTCCGATTCCTACGGCGATCTTTGGTTCAACGATTTCAAGTTCCAGGCGGTGCCGATGGGCATGACGGTGGCCGATGAAGAGCGCTTTGCGCGGCCGGATACGTCGGTTGCGGGGCAAGTGCTGAAACTGGTTGCCGCTAATCCCGATGCGATCCTGGTCGGCGCTTCCGGCACCGCGGCGGCGCTGCCGCAGACGGCCTTGCGCGAGCGCGGCTATAACGGGCTGATCTACCAGACCCACGGCGCTGCCAGCATGGACTTCATCCGCATCGCCGGGAAAGCGGCCGAGGGCGTGATCATGGCGTCGGGTCCGGTGATGGATCCCGAGGATCAGCCCGACAGCGCGCTCACCAAAAAGCCGGGCCTCGCCCTGGACAAGGCTTACGAGGCAAAATACGGCCCCAACAGCCGCAGCCAGTTCGCAGGCCACTCCTATGATGCGTTCCTGGTTCTCGAGCGCGTCGTTCCGGTCGCATTGAAGACGGCCAAACCCGGCACGCCGGAATTCCGCGAAGCGATCCGGCAGGCGCTTTTGACCGAGCGTGAGATCGCCGCGAGCCAGGGCGTCTATAACTTCACCGAAAAAGACCGCTACGGCCTCGACGACCGCTCGCGCATCATCCTCACCGTGAAGAACGGGAAATACGTGCCCGCGGAGTGACGTCGCCGCTTACCCTCCCTGGAGGGGGAGCGTAAGTAGAGCGCGTCCGTCAAATTTGAGCAAGTAGCCCGCATGAGCGCAGCGACATGCGAGAGCTCATGGAGATGTCATCCCCGCATGTCGCTGCGCTCATGCGGGCTACGCTTGCTCCCATCCGTCATGGCCGGGCTTGTCCACCACGCCTTCGTTGCTTTGAGAAAAGTAAGACGTGGATGCCCGCGACAAGCGCGGGCATGACGCCGAGAGTTGTTCGTAACGCCAGGTCTAAATCGCGCTTTCGCCCTCGTGCGTAAATCCGAGATAGCTCGCGGCGACGCGCTGGTTTGCGGCAACCTCGCTGGCCTGTCCGCTCAGGATGAATTCGCCGAGCTCCATCACATAAGCGCGGTCGGCGATCTTGAGCGCGGCTTGCGCGTTCTGCTCGACCAGCAGCACCGACACGCCTGATGCGCGCAATTCGCCGATGGTGCGGAAAATATCGGCGACGATGATCGGGGCCAGACCGAGGCTCGGTTCATCCAGCATCAAGAGCTTGGGCGCTCCCATCAGCGCGCGGCCCATCGCCAGCATCTGCTGCTCGCCGCCCGACAGCGTTCCGGCCAATTGCTTGCGCCGCTCCTTCAGCCGTGGAAACAGCGTGTAGACCCGCTCGAATGAAGTCTTCGCTTGCGCCCTGGGGACGCGGAACGCGCCGAGCTCGAGATTATCCTCGACATTCATGGTGGCGAACAGCTCGCGATGCTCCGGCACCAGGCTCAGACCTGCCGCGACGCGGTCCTCGATCTCGAACCGCGCCAGATCCCCGCCGGCAAAGCTGACGCGTCCCTTCAGCGGCAGGATTCCCATGATGGCGTTGAGCAGCGTGGTCTTGCCGGCGCCGTTGGCCCCGATGATGGTGACAATCTCGTTGCCGGCGATCTCGAGCGATACCGAGCGCACCGCCTCGACCTTGCCGTAGGCGACGTGGCCGTCCGTGAGGTGCAACAGCGCGCTCACGCGGCTGCCCCAAGATAGGCCTTGATCACCTCTGGATCGGTCTTGATCGCAGCCGGCGTGCCTTCGGCGATCTTGGTGCCGAAATCCAGCACCACGACGCGGTCGGCGAGATCCATCACAAAGC
>Ga0066671_10000230_pt1 | contig 17169 bp, 19 predicted proteins | sample GraSoiAngelo_120_FD_62294 | JGI IMG/M metagenome (GOLD analysis project Ga0066671, IMG submission 62294) | Grasslands soil microbial communities from the Angelo Coastal Reserve, California, USA - 14_0919_09_20cm | ecosystem: Environmental > Terrestrial > Soil > Grasslands | place: USA...
TAGAGACGCACGCCCGCCATCGCGTTACAGCAGTTTTCGCGGAGTCGTAGTTCAGTTGGTTAGAACGCCGGCCTGTCACGTCGGAGGTCGCGGGTTCGAGTCCCGTCGGCTCCGCCACTATTTTCAATAACTTAGAGCCGCTCGCGGCTCCTAAATTAGCCCGGAAACAGGCACTGTGCCAGTAGATGTGCCAGTAAGTTTCCGGCTATTTCTTTCGGAGACTATCTAATTGAATCAATTAGATAGTCTCCTTTAGGAATTTCAGCAAGAATTTGTGAACCGGTTCTAATCGAATTGGCGAGTGTGGCAATGGCAGCTTCCCTATCCATTGAATTTCTATATTTTAAGGCACATTCCCAAATAATCAACACTTTCCACCCCATCTCATTCAGCATTTGAATATAGCTCTCGTCACGAGCTATGTTGCCGGTAATCTTTTGTTCCCCAAAATCCCGTCGAGTATCCGGTAGCTTTGAGGCTTTGCAGTTTTTATGGCCATGCCAAAAGCATCCGTGTACGAATACGACGGTGCGATACTTACGCAGAACAACGTCCGGTCTCGGGATTGCCTCTTCGTACATATATTTTTTGTCCCGTTGAAACGGGCAAAATCTTGCGTCCTGTAAACTTAATCTCTGCAATATTCATAAGCTGTTCAGACCTCTTCGGATGGCTTGCTACGTCATGCGGTTTTTAACGTGATGCTGAAGCGCACTCAAAACTGTGGCCCTCATAACATCAATATTTGATCAATCCGTTCTTGTCACTACGTCACTTCCTCCAACAGCCCTGTTTCCACGCGCCCTGTCACGACCGAGATGAACGGCGCATGGCCGAATGAAAATTTCTCCGTCGTTGCGGTCGTGTTGCGCTCTGCGCGTCTGTAGTCGGCTTTTGCGAGGTAAGCCAAGTACAAGTCGTGCGCTCTCCAACGATCTTCGTCATGGTCAAAAGTAAGAGCAAGGTGCAGCCCTTGATGATCGTGATGGCTATCTACTCGAATCCGGATACCGCGATTAGATTTTATTTCGACCCCATCAGGAACAGATGTAGGCCTCCCTCCTCGGAGTGCTGGCCCGACGGCAAGACCGCGCTTACGTTTGGGAAGTGGGCTATAGTCGGTTGTAGAAAAGTAAAGGTCTGGATATGTGCTTCGATTATTTTGTGCCAAATCAGGATATGCTTTGCAGAGGAAGTCTGCGATAAGCTTAGACACTGTGTCGCCGGTAATGACGGAGAGCAGTTGTTCCTCCTGCTCTAACGCATTGTCCATGTCCGTGACTAATCGGCTGCCCTCAAGCTGCTTTTTTACTTCCAGCCAGATTGCTCTAACCATCGTAGGGCTATTAAGCGACGACTCGACGTGCTGAAGCAGCCGCCCTGCCGAAGCTACAATGCGCGGGACAAAGACCTCCGCCGTTTGTCGGACACGCCCGACCCAATCAAGCGGCGGGCTGAGCCTCATTAGCTCGTTTTGGTCCCGCTCGATTTGGCGTAAAATGTGTTGTCGAACTTGGCGGGTTCTTTCATCTTCCACGTGTTCGCGCCTTCCGCTCTTGCTGATTGTCGGTGAACTTGAGCAACTCGTAGGGCGGAACGCCGATGGCGTCGGCGAGCAGACAGATATTGAGCAGCGAAATGTTGTATTCCCCTCGCTCCACGCCGCCGACGTAGCTCCGATCAAGACCGGCTTGATGGGCCAACGCCTCTTGGGACAGCCCGACTCGCTTGCGAAGCTCGCGCAAGCGTCGCCCGAACAATGCTCTAGCGTCATCCTTCACACGGCGAAGGATGCAAGGCTTGCGGTCTTTATGTCCACAGGGTATAACTACCATTCAGGAATTTTCGGAGGCGCGATTTGACAGCAGGCAAGACATTCCTAGAGTTCTTCGCAGGCATCGGACTTGTCCATCTGGGGCTCCGGCGGTCCGGGTGGGAATGTGTGTACGCCAACGACATTTCCGAGAAGAAAATGGAAATGTACCTCGATGAGTTTCCCGGTGCGACGTACTTTCATCGTGAGGACATCTGGAATACAGAGAACGTCCTGAAACATATAAGCGTTCGGGCTTCACTAGCCACAGCGTCTTTCCCCTGTATAGACCTTTCACTCGCAGGACAGATGAGAGGGCTAGAGGGAAAGCACTCAGGGACTTTGTTCGGCTTCCTGCACGTCATGCAGCGACTCAAAGAACGTGGACTGATGCCGCCCGCTCTAATGGTGGAGAATGTGGTCGGGTTAGTCTCTGGCAAGAACGGCGAAGATTTCAAAAGGACCTGCCGCGCGGTTGCCGAGCTTGGCTACTATCTCGACGCGATGATAATTGACGCCAAGCATTTCACGCCTCAGAGCCGTCCCCGTCTTTTCATAATCGGGGTTACGCGAGAGGTGATGCCGGCGCACGCCCAGAGTGGCGAAGCGTTGGCCGCCGAGTTGGAACGCAGGAATGGCGTTGTCGGCAAAAAACTCTTCGACGTAATGAAAGCAACGCAGCTTGCTACAGAATGGGTCACATTTCCCCTGCCCTCCTTGCCTCCTGTAAGGACCGACATAGCTGCTTTCATAGATACCGACCCTGAACAAGCGTGGTGGAATGAGGAAGAAGTAACAAAGCACCTTAACCGAACAAGCAAGTCTCACCGCCAACAGATCGAGCGGCTGCAATTATCGGGACGGACATGTATAGGGACCGGCTTCCGACGCATTCGGGAAGGGACAACGAGAGTGGAAGTGCGGTTCGACGGGATCGCAGGCTGCTTGAGGACGGCGAACGGCGGCAGCGCCCGCCAAATCGTTGTTATGGTACAGGGCGACTCAATCAAGATGCGCTGGATGACGCCGCGAGAGTACGCGCGTTTGCAGGGAGCGCCAGATTTCAATATCCGTCGCGGCATCAATCAATCGCTTACGGGTTTCGGGGACGGCGTTTGTGTTCCTGCTATCGAGTGGATTGATAAACAGGTCCTATCTTCGATTTGCCCTTCGATAGAAGTCCCACCGCAGACGCCGCAACGGGTAGATTCGCAAGCCCAACTCAGCCTGCTTTAACTCCGATTGTTATGGACGTATTCAACGCCGAACAACGTAGTGCGGTGATGCGCTCCGTTAAGTCGAAAGACACCACACCGGAAATCAAGGTTCGCCGACTCCTCCACCGCGCCGGTTATCGCTACAGAATTCACCGAAGCGACCTACCGGGCAAGCCCGATATTGTATTTGCCGGCAGACGTGCGGCTATCTTCATACATGGGTGTTTCTGGCATCAGCATCCCGGCTGTCCTCACGCCGAGCGCCCTTCATCAAACAATGACTATTGGACCAAAAAATTAAATCGAAACATCGAGCGCGATAAGGCCCATATCATTGCGCTGCAAGAACTCGGATGGAAAGTCCTGACTATCTGGGAATGTGAGATCAGCAACAGCGACACCCTGTTAACAGTTAAACAATTCCTGGAGAGCAGATCAATAAACGCCTAAATTCGACTTTATTGCCACTTAAACCTACAACTCTATAAATCTTTATCCGTCAGCCTTTCAAGGCTATTGCGACAGCTCAGAAACGGTCACAGTGCCACTAAGTTTCTCAGCTATTTTCTCTACCGTCTGCCGTTTGAACTCCGGGCTGAGGTGCTGGTACTTCCTCAACTCTCTACTTCGGTGCCCCGTCATCTTGGCGATCATCGCGTCCGGAATCTCTTCCATAAACAGGACGGTAGTCGCAAAGTGCCTGAGATCATGGATTCTCAGATCATTGATTTCTGCCAGCCCACAAACTCTTCTGAACCGCTTGCCTAAATCCCAAGCGTGCGGCTTTTTGAAGTCACCCTTGAACCGCACGTTCGGCTTGGCCGGGAACAGGTACTCAGACTGCCCGTAGCTCGGCAGACTCTTGATCGCCTCCACCGCCAACTCTGCCAGAGGTATCCTGATCGGGTCACCGTTCTTTGTTTTCCCAACATAGATGTACGGGATCTCTTCGTCAAGAAATACATCTGTGTACTTGCGCGGCAGGATCGACCCCTTCCGCAGCCCTGTGGTCGCGGCAATGATGACGAACACCTTTAGTTCGATGTCTTCCTCCTCGTCGCACTTCTCAAAGAACTTCAATATCTCTGCCGACGTGGTGAAGCGGTCACGTCCGGGCGCGGCGGGAAATGTCGGCACGGCCCGCACAGGGTTCTCGTCGTACTTCTTGTTCCTGATCGCGTAATTGAAGACGGAGTTCAGGATCGTCCGGTAGTGATTGAGGCTTGAGGCGGACAGTTTTTCATCCGTCTGCAAGCCGTGTAAGAAGTTCCTCACCAGATCGGAGGTGATGTGCCGGGCCTTCAACTTGTGCAACTTCTCAAGGCGCGGCGTCAGGTACTCGAACTTGCTCGGTTTGTGCTTCGCGTGGTTCTCCCACCAATAGTCGAACAGTTCTTTGAACGAAACCCGCTTGAACTTGCGCGACGGGAAGTTGATAGCCATTGCGACTTCCGTCTTGCGCTTGTTGTAGATTTGCTCTGCCACTTTGACGGAGCGCTGCCCGGTGGTCTCTTTGACCATCTTCCCCTCGTCATCTTGGTAGCGTATCCAAAGGACGTTCCCCCGCCAGAAGACGCCTTGCGGGAGACCTTCACTCTTCATCGTCAGCTTCCTCCTTCATAAGTTTGTTGGATGCTTTGCGCTCGCTCTTTTTGAGCCATTGTAGGATGGTGGATTTCAAGAAGCGAATGTTGCCCTTAGTACCGCGCTTGGGTAGCCCGATATAAGGCACCCGCATCTCTTCAACCCATCTCTCGATAGTACGTTTACTGACATGCAGTAGTTCTGCGAGTTGCTCTTTGGTCAGCACTTCATCTTCAGTCGCTACGAACATCTCAATTCATCACCTCGCATCAACACTTGGTTGAATCTATAGGACTAATTAAGCCTATATAACGGCCCTATTAATGTGGTTATACTCCTGCATATTTTGCGGAGTTATTCGCTCTTCCCTCTCCTCACGTAAGGAGACCTTGTAGGGAGAGGTTGCAGGGAGAGTTATGAGCGCGTGTTTCGGTAGAACCTCTGCGTGAAGTTCTTGCTCTACAACGACGGCCCGGTGCCCCTGTCTTGTGCACACAAAATAGTCATCCGGGTCAAGAAAGATGGCGTCCTCTAGCCACAGGTTCTGATTGAGTTTCCCCATCAGGGCGAAGTAGAAGAGGTGGCGCGGCGGCTGGTGCTGTACCACTTGCCGCATCAGGCTCACGATTCGCCCGATGCGCTCTGCGAAGGTGAGTACCTTGAAGTTGCCAAGCTGTTCATGATGGCGGGCGAAGAGCGCGCCGTATTGTCTGATCTTGGTGCGGCCGAAAAAGTTGGCGTGTTCCGTGCCAGCGTCGTACTCGACGGCTAAGTCCATTTCCTGCACCCTACCACCTTGCACGATCCTTACTCTGGCGATAGCGTCAGGGATGATGCGATACATCTTGAAGAGCGCAAGCGTGGGGTGAAGCATAGCCTTGGAGTCTTGGTAGGGCCGGCATAGCTCTCGCTCACTCAAGAAAAACATGAGCCGGCTACCATTAGGATCGGTCAGCTTTTCAAAGTGGAACCGTAGATTATTGACGGCGACAAAATGCTTGACCGTGCGCGGCAGTTGGGTCGGGATTGCAATGTCCGCCGCATCCCCTTGCGCGTGTTCGATGAGGGCGAGCTTTCCCCGCCCGGCTAAGCGGTAGAGACCGGCTTCAGTTGAACTCGTGCGCGCGAGCGCAATGTATCTCTCTTCAGCCAGCTTCCTCAGCCGCTTACACACCGCATTTGTGCTTTTCTGGGGAAAGAAGTGGTTGCGGATCTGCGTGCTGGTGAGCCACCCGGCGGCGCTCAGTTTCTTGAAGAGCGCCAAGTCGCGCGCGGTAAGGTGCACGGAGGTTACGCTGTTTTTCTCTCTTACCATGTTCGTCCCTTACCTCTCGATGAGCAGAGTGGTAGCGCGGCAATGCAGGCAGCGGGCGGCTTTGGGCACGCGGTTGCAGACTGGGCAAGGGCGGAGCAGGTGGCCGCGGTAGGTGAAACCGCACTGGCAGTGCCAGATGCCTAAGAGCGCCACCTCCTGCCCGCAGCCGCGGCAAATGACGGCAGAGGAAATGGAATAGACTAACACGCAGCAGTATCTGACCGCCCGCTCGATGCCCCAGACAAGCAAGAATGGCATGGCGAGTATGTAGGCGATAATTGTCAAAGTGTCGTCCATAGGCCCAAGGTCGCGGTTAATTTCATCTCTTGTTGGCGTACTCGGCTTCCAACATTTTGACGAGTGCTTGCCCCTGCTTCCTTTCCATCTCACTATCAAGCAATACCCGGTCAGACTCTTGTGGCCGGAGCAGCGAGCGCAGCCGTTGCTGCTGCTCATCAATCTGCTTCAGGATGCCGGCGCGTGGTACTCCCCGACCAAGTTGTTGCGCCGCCATGAATGCCGCCAACTCTTCTCGGGTGCAATGAGCGATCTTGTGCGGCGGCAGCACATGCGGTGTAGTGATCCTGACCGCCGTATTCATCTGTGCCTTCAGCCAGCAGTACGCGACACGGTCGGGGAGTTTGGCGATCTCCTTGAGTTGCGCTCTCAACTCTTCGCTCTCGCTCATGTATCTAACAGACTCAAGCGGGTGGCGTCTGGATTTCAGCAGCGCGCCGGTTAGTGGCATCGCGGGCGCGATAAGATCAGCGTCTCTGAGCGTCGAGCGCAGCATCACCAGCCACCTCACGTTCGCTAGCACGGAGTTCAGGACATCTGCGTCGCGAATGGCTGAGGTGAGCGACTGCGTCAACAGCACGAAGAAGGAGCCGAATGATCTGCTCATGGTGAGCAAATCAACCATGTGTTCCCGGTTAGCAGATGTCTTATAGAGATTTTGCGCTTCGTCAAAGAACCAGAGGAATCTCCGGTTATGGTTTGACCGGCGAAAGACACTCTGCTTGATGTCGCTCAGGATCAAGCCTTGTAGTAACTCGCTAATGCTGCGCGTGATGTTGCGCCCCGCTGTATTGATCAGAATGATATGGCCATGGTCTTGCAGCGCGGCGAAGTCCGGTGCTGACTGGGCCGAGAGGCTGAGCCGCACGCCCTCGGAGACGAAGAGCGCATCTATTCGCTGCCGCAAGGCAAGGAGCGTGGACGTGCTCTCGTCATCGAACCGGTGCTGGAAGTAGTCCCGCACCTGCGGGTTTTGCGATTTCTCAACTAGGGTATTGAGCAGATGTGGGTCAATGCAGAGCCGTTCAAAGAACGGGAGCGGCAAGGCGAACTCGGTCATCAGCAAGAAGAGATATTTGGCGATCATCTTCATGCGGACGGACAGTTCAGAGAGGCCAGAGAACTGCTCACTGATCGTGTCGATACGCTCAGCGATCATGAGTTCGTCGGCGAGACCCGGTCTGCGGGCCAGCACGTTATACGGGCTGATCTGGTTTGGGTCGGAGAAGTCAATCAGGATGATCCTCTTTTCGATGGCCGCGCGCTCCGCGTCGCCTAGCCCGTAGAGATGGGCGTGGAGGTAGGTAAGCGCAAGCGTGAAAAGTTCCCCCTTAGCGTCCAGAATGCCGAACGAGACTGAATCCAGCAGAGACGGATGGCTGAGTAGCTGTCGGATGAGCGATAGGGCGATATAGCTTTTACCGGCCCCGCTCGCGCCCAGCACGAGCCCGTGCGCGGCAAGCTTATCGACCGGTAACACGACTGGCTGCCGCCACTCAGTCGTGCCGAGGACGAGGCTAGCAGGGTCTCCGGTACTGGCGTGCGCTAGTTCCTTTGCGAGCCGTTTCCGTCTTTGGCGGATGGGGTCGCTATACGCCGCTAAGACCCGGTCTGTCTCTTGCGCTAGTCTTCGATTGAGTAATCGTTGAGCGATTCTAATTCCACGCATGATTCTTCTGACCTGCCTTCGAGTAAGGTGAGTACCGGCTGCCGCTCATTGATAGCGTCCTGCTTCCTGAAGCCACTCAGCAGCCCGCTGAAGCGTGAACGGACGTAGCAGAAAGAGAGGGCTGAAACTGCCAAGAATCCGAGGAAGAGCACGACCACAGTGTAGCGACCGAAAGTTGCATACAGAGAGTATGTGATCTTCCTGTACACAGCATGAAGGAGTGCCGCCAAAAGGAATGGTCCGACAAGCACGCCAAAGAGCAGAAGCCAAAAGTTCGGCGGCAGTTTCCCTCTAATGAGGTAATGGACGACACCGCCGAGGACTAGGAACACTGTCCCGTAACAGATGAGGTTGCTTACGTCTACGCCAAACGCTAGCAACAGTCCTAATGCACAGATAAAACCACTGATTGCTCTGTTCATCCCTTTTCTCCTACTACCCTTCTGTGCCGCCTAAGAGCAGCACGCAATTGGTATATGCAGCATGCATTGCTGGCCGCGCCTTGATTGTTGAATTGGTACGGCGTTAAAAGCTGCCCATCTACTAGCCGCTGAATAACGGCAAGAGGAAGCTCAATGCCCGCATCGTTAGACGATTTTCGGCAGTGGCAAAAAAGGATGGATAAAAAGGTTGCGTAAAAAGGTACGGCTGTCGTCTAATTAGAGTGAGGACGTGCTCTTTGACAATCAGCGGGCTTTAGTCGCGTCGAAGGTTTGCATGGAAAACGAAACGCGGCCGATCCTCTCGGAAGAGGATCTCACCTACGTGTATCGCACGCTCGTCAAGTATTGGATCAGGCGTGGTCGCCGGCAGGATGCGGAGGACCTCGCGCAAGAAGGCTTGCTACAGTGCGTGGCGAAGGTCGATAGATATAAGGCGAAGAAAGGATTTCAAGGTAGGACAGCTACTTTGAGAACCTTTCTGGTGACGGTAGGAAAGAATAGGGGGAAAGATTGCCTTAAGAGCGAAGAGAGATACGAACGCAGACTGCGGGAGATCTTGGAACGCTTTGAGGCCGTCTGAGCTAACCTACTTTCTTACGTTTCGGTGATAGAACCTTCAATATCAATTGAAAGTGGCCTTCACGGATGTTGCATGAAGGTGGCTCTAGCAGCACTGGCGCACAACCGGTGCTCCATTACTAGCTATAAATACCTTTCATCTGATACATACCGCGACAACCTTTCTTGCGGTAACAATGGAAAAGGAGCAGACGTGTCTGTAGCCCGTTGATTGTTAAAGAGCACCCCTCCTTGACGAATTGCCCTAGATATCTTATACTTACCCCCAGTAAGTCCTTCCGAATAAACACTTACAGACAGAATACTTCTGAGGAGGCTTGCCTTGACTAGACAGGTGAGGCATCGCTGCGTCGATCCGCAGTTAGGGCAACTACTGGCAGATGAACTCTCGGGCGCGCTCACAGAGCCGGGCCGCGAAGAAGATCACCGGCGATTCGGCGAGCACATTAAAAGGTGCCGGAAATGCCGTGAGACGGTACTGGAGCACGCAAACGAGATGGTCACGATCCCGCTGCTCAAACAGATAGCTCAGGCGCGAGGAGTGTCGTTCGAGGAAGTGTTAGAGGCATTTACCCGAGAAGTACGGGCAAGAGAGCAATCAGGAAAATTCAGAACTAAGTGAGGGCGAAGTTTACTTAACACGATATAGCCCTGACACCATCCGGACGCGCATTGCGCGTCTTTTCTATTTAACATACCTCCTTCCTTTAGCGACAAAGAGCGTTAAGGCTAACGCCATAGCAGCGAAGATGCTCATCCGGTCATCTTCCTTCATCCAAGGCTTCCGAATTGGAGGCAACTGTGGCGCTAATTCCGGGAATTTACTGACGATCATATTCGCCATCTGATATTTGGTTGGAACACTCAAGGGTGCAAATATCTTTCCTACGGAAAGCCGAGGGTAGCTTCGTGCTTTGATCTTCTTACCCGTGGCAAGATTTAAGAGGTCTTGTATCAATTCTTGAATTCGTAAGCAGCGGCGCGACCCCTTCGCCCAGCAATCTTCCACGACGAGTGCATCAGGCTGATAGTGCTCAATTAAGTCACTGACCATTTGGACACACCGTGCGTTCTTATCACCCTTTATCGTCCTCATACCCCAGTCAATCAGTTCCTCAGGCTCTTCCAGCACGGCGAAGCCAAACACTCCCGTTGACGGATGAATGGCAAGCACCCGGATAAATTTCATCATACGTGGTAGTCATGTTTTATGCTCGACTCGGTAATTGCGTGCAGGAACTCTAGCTTTCGCTTTGCCCTCTGATTGAGCTTCGCTTGTTGAAGCTTATGACTTAAAAGCTGGACGCGGTGTAGTGTTTCTTCTTCAACGCACTGAAAAACACCAGCGAATAACTCGCGCGCCGGGGTGCCAAAGATTAACTCATAGGCAAACACGTTCTTGAGCGTCGGCTGCCGCGAGAAGCGCTCATAACGTGAGACCTTAGCGCTACTTTTACAACCGAGTAGGAAGCCCACTTCCTTTTGTGAAAGCCCAGATCGCTTGCGGTGTGTGCGGAGATAATTCTGTAATTTTTGACGTGCCATGATGAAAGATGCAGTGGCGACTTTCATCCTAATATGCAGGAGCGGACTTCAAAGGGGGGTAAAGTTGCCGCCTGCGGCAACTTTTTCACCATAATACTGGTATTTGAAGGGCAGACGGACGGGAGACTTTGGGGACTTAGGGGACGTTCAGCGGGATGTATTCAAGCCAAGCACCTCTGAAAACTCAGGTATTTAAATCTTAGGGCTTTTGAGCTGAGCTTATTAGGTAGTGGTTAACAATGTCCCCAATGTCCCCCAAGTCCACCAGCAATTTATCCCCACTTTAAGAGGCAAGCTCGGCGCTATCGGGTTTATCCGTGTCATCGGGGCTGATTCCATACTTTTCATACAGTCGTTCCAGCTTAGACTTCTCTGAAAGCGGTACGACAAACACGCCGTGGCTCTTTTGTGTCTTGAGATTGAGCCGCTTTCTAATCACGCCTCCGATCCACTTGGCTGTTATCTTCCGCTCGTAATCAGCGCCGTACTTATCCGTAAACCAGCTTGTGATGTCCTTGATCGAGGGCTTTACCTCACCCGAGGCAAACAGGTCACGGATGATCTCAAGGATCTGCGCTTCCATATCCATGCCTCGTTCGGCAATCAGTTCACGGTTATATTGGCGCGCAAGCTCGCGCAGGTCATCTCTTGCTTGCGCGTCGTCAATGATGCTGAGGAGCGGAACGAATATCTGATTTAATCGTGGCTCGATGCTCCGATCTACGAGATCCTCAGCGGCCCCTCGTTTATGAAGGTTACGGAAACGAAACAAGAGGAGTTTATTGCGAATGTGAAGCGCCTCATCTTTGTACGTTGAAGGCATATTGATCGGTACATCGTTCCTAAGCCGATGTTGTCCCATCTCTTCGGTTAAACAACGGCTCTCAAGCGCGCGGTCTTGAAAGAACCCGCGTGTGGCGACGAGCTTCGGGCCGAAGACGGCATACGCTCTCGGATCAAATTCTCTTTGTGAGGTTGCCTCGCTACGGAGCACCGGGAAGCCTCGCGCGTTCCCATTATTGAGAATTTTTACGATCTCCGCTCGCTCATCGCTCAAACGGAAATCGCCCTCATCAATGATGAGTGTTCCGCGGAATGAATCAATGATGCGGAAGAGGGGCGAGACAGTCGAAGCGCCGCTGGCAAAAATCGGTTTGTAGCAAAGAGCGCCCACGGTTAGCAGGAAGCGGGTCTTACCGCTGCCGGGATCACCACGCAGTCTGAGATACGGAAGCTCATTAAAGCCGTCATAGACCCAACTAAATAGAACATAGTAGGTGGCTATCTTTTCAAACAAGGGACTAACATCAACGTAGTGATGCAGGAAGGTTTGAATCTCACCAAGCAGTTGCTCTTCTGATCCATATTCTTCAGGCTCTGAAGGTAGCAGCACCACTTCATGTTTGATGAGATTGTTACTCGGCGCATATGGCACGAGCCGCTGGCGCGAGGTCAGGCTAATCCCCGCTTCGTACCTCCACTGTCCATGCTGCCAGAGCACAAATGCAGTTTGCGCCTCACTGGGCCAGTACACCATCTCTACCAGTGCGCCATCGGGCAGTGTTGTAGAGACGGTCGGAATTGTCTGCTGTTTCTTTACCTCTTGAGTAGTTTTCTTGACGTTTGGTTTCATGCTAGAGATAAGGGCGATCTAAAACATCAAGGGCTTGAATGAAGCTCATGCGCTCGATCTCTTGAACGAATTTAATGACATCCCCATGCTTCCCGCAGCCGTAGCAATGAAAGGTGCCGTTTGCAGGATAGACAGCTAGCGATGGAGTGTGATCCTCGTGGAACGGGCAGAGTCCTGTGAGATTCTTACCTGCCCCCCTAAGCCTGATGTATTCTCCAACCACCTTCTCAACAGGCATCGCTCGCTTGACTCGTTCGACTCTCTCTCCGAGAGGTGTAATCGAAGAACGCAGTCTTGAGGGCTTTATCACATTTGCAGGCTCAGGCTGAGGCGGGGCAGGTGTAGCTTCATCTAATAATTGTTCAAAGGCTTCGCGTCTCCGTCCCAAGCGCACGAAGAAGTCCGTTACGTCACCTCCTTCACCGACCTCTTCAGGCAGTTCTACGAGTTTTGCATGAGGGATCATCCGCGCGACCCGAAGAGCGCCGCGCCGTCCCGCATCATCACGATCAAAGCAGATGCAGACACGAGGAATTGCCTTGAACTCTTCCGCCCAGTCAGCGCGGAATGACCCTGCGCCACCTGTTGATGTGACCGCCTGAAACCCATTGGTCTCAAGCACCAGCCGGTCGAATTCACCCTCGCAGATGATTACCTCTGAAGGTTGTTTCTTGATTACTTCCCACCCGTATAGTTCCACATGCGCTCCGGGAGAGGCCATGATCTTCGGGCCGGGAAGTGTGTCTTGGGGCGTCTTCGCGAGCTTGAAAAACACCACTTCTCCCTCACGGTTGAAAATAGGGATGGTTATTCTGTGCCCGTTCCAGCCAAGCAGGTGACGCTCAATAACGTCATCATCAAGCCCGCGCTCATGCAGGTACTCGCGCACCTCATCGGGTAATGCCTTGTTGTATTTCTCTGCTAGAGGTTGGAAGTAGCTCGCGTTCATCTTCAGCTTAAAGTACCTCTCACCCCGTAGATAAAAAGGGGGGTAAAGTTGCCGCTGCCGGCAAACTTTGCCCCCTTTAGTAGGGCAGAGCCTCAATTTATGCTGAGCTCGGAATGACTAAGCCAGAACGCCAGCTAACGATCCGGGACATCTATCCACACTTCAGCGAAGAGCAACTTAGGGAAGCGGAGGAAAATCTGGAGCGTTACATAGAGCTAGCCGTGCGGATATATAGGCGCATCAAAAGCGATGAAGACACTTATGCACAATTCAAAGCTTTGACAGCCCCGATAGAGGATCATACGATCCGGATCGCCAAGTCGAATCCCGCCGGCACTCACAAACCGCCCCCCCCAACGTGAGATCATTCTTCGGCTACATCCGCGTCTCGACGGCCAAACAGGGCGAGCGCGGCGTCTCGCTCCAAGAGCAGCGGGATGCGATTACACGTTACGCTGAGCGCAACAACTTAGCGATTGCCGCATGGTTCGAGGAGCGAGAAACGGCCGCCAAGCGCGGCCGGCCCGTTTTTAACGAGATGCTCAAGCTGCTGCGCCGTGGCAAAGCCGATGGCGTGGTGATTCACAAGATTGATCGGAGCGCACGCAATCTCAAAGACTGGTCTGATCTCGGAGAACTCATTGACCACGGCGTTGAAGTTTATTTCACCAATGAGAGTCTCGATCTCCAATCAAGAGGTGGCCGGCTCTCGGCTGATATCCAAGCGGTCGTCGCCGCCGATTACATTCGTAACCTGAGAGAAGAGACACGCAAAGGTTTCTACGGCCGGTTGAAGCAGGGTCTCTACCCGCTCCCTGCCCCGCTCGGGTACTTGGATAAAGGCAAGGGCAACCTCAAGGAGTTGGACTCAGACAAAGCGCCACTCGTCCGGAAGGCGTTTGAGCTTTATGGCACTGCTCGGTATAGCTTGAACAGTCTCGTCGAGGAGATGTTTCGTCTAGGTCTTCGCAATCGCGCGAGCGGCAAGGTTACGCGCAATGGCTTCTCAGTCTTACTGAATAATCCCTTTTACATCGGTCTCATCAAGCTCCGACGCACCGGCGAGATGTTTGCCGGGAGTCACGAGCCGCTTATTTCTAAATCTCTGTTTGACCGCGTGCAGGATGTGCTCACGGGTAAAACAAATGCGCGCACCCAACATCATGATTTTCTCTTTCGGCGCTTGTTAGTCTGCGAGCGGTGCAAGCATTCATTGACCGGCGAGGGGCAAAAGGGCCACATCTACTATCGCTGCCATACGCGCGGCTGCCCCCTGACTTCCATTCGTGAAGATGAGGTTGAGGAGCAAGTCTGTTGCACGCTCGCACAACTTGTGTTTAGTGATAAGGAGAAGGCGTATATCGAGCAGAAGATCACCAAGCTCAAAGAGGAATGGACAAGAGATGAAGAGCTTGTCACCAATAACCTGCGACTCGGGTTAAGTAACATCCAGAGTCGGCTTGCCCGCCTAACTGATGCTTACTTAGATGGCATGATTGAGAAGGAGTTATTTGAGGATCGCAAGGCTGGATTGCTACTAGAGCGGAAGGAGTTTGAAGAGAAACAGGCGCAATTGAGGGCTGAAGACCGGTCTGTGCCGGAGCGGGTAGCAGAATTCTTCGAACTCGCAGGAAGCGCGTATTTACTATACCAATCTGCGTTTCAGGTAGAAAAACGCGATTTACTCAAAATCGTGACTTCGAACCGGCAAGTGGAAGGCAAAAAGCTATATTTGACGGTGTCTTTTCCGTTTTCGGAGGTCGAAAATCGCGCAAAAAATACAAACGGTGTCCCTCACCGGGACAGACTTCGAACTTTAGAGAAAAGCTTCCACGTGATATCCAATTACTTCAAATCAAACCCAGCTCCGATGTTTGGTGAACATTCGAAGCCTGAGTAGATGATAGGCGAGGGGGAGTGACTTGCAAGAAGGGTAATCTTGCCGGAATGGACAAAAACTTACTTCTAACGCAATAGATTAATTAAACTTGAAAATACATAACGTCGTCCGCGCTTTTGCCCTGTCTCCTCGGTCAAGATACCTAACCTTATGAACTCTTTGAGAAGCTGATGTACCGTTGTTTCGGACTTCGCTCCAAGACGTGACTTAACATATGCTGAAGAGAAAATCGGCTGCTTAAAAATGAGGTCGAGCAAGTTAATACCGTACCTCGAGCCTATTGTCGCAACACGATTTTTTAGGTCATCGTATAATTGCAAGATTTTCAATGCAGTTATCGTAGTGTTGTGAGCCTGCATAGTGAGACCTCCCAAAAAGAATTCGAGCCAAGCGTTCCAGTCTTGTTTTTCGTCAACTCCATGAAGAAGTCTGTGATATTCATCTTTATACCGTTCCAAAAATTCACTGATATATATAACGGGATATGACAGGCGTTTCTGTTTGTACAGCATAAGAGGAATAAGCAAACGTCCAATACGCCCATTCCCATCTCTGAATGGATGTATGGCTTCAAATTGGTAGTGAGCTATGCCAATTTGAACCAGCTCATCCTGTTCGTCTTCTGAATTGATATACACCATCAAATTGGACATAAGCTCGGGAATAACATGAGGCAGCGGCGGCACGTACCGCGCTTGGTCCGGAAGATCCTTCTGCCCAACATAGACCTCAACTCGCCGGAACTCTCCTGGAGCACGCTGGTGGCCACGAACATCCTGCATGAGTATTCGATGTATGGCTCTAATTACATTCTCGGACAATGGCGCGTCGCTGAGTAGGCGCAGCCCCTCACGAGCCGCTACCCGATAGTTAATGACCTCGCGGACGCCTAAGGTATCATCCTCGGAACGATCACTCGCCTCATATTCAAAGACATCTTTGACTGTCGCCTGTGTACCCTCAATACGAGAACTGAGTACGGCCTCTTTGGTAAGCAAAGGAGTAGTAAGTAAATCAGGGTTAGGAATATTGCTTAGCGTTCCCTCTAGTTCACTTATTGCATCGTGCGCTTTGCCTATTGAGCGAATCAAAGGGACGTAATCAATACATGGCGGCAATTTGGGTGGCTGAAATGGGGCTTTCATTAAAACGTAGGTGGTTCTGGAAGGACTACAGTTAGATGGAGTTAAGCGAGGTGTTACTCCAATTATTTAGCCAAAATTGGAGTAAGTCAATGACCGTATAATTTACGGAAATTTTGACCTAGCTTGCTTCTGGGTGGACATTGGGGACTTGGGGGACGTTGTAAAGGATTACATATAAAGATCGAGTAGGTTAGACCTCAATATATAAGGGCTATTATAGACAGCCTATGCTCTAGGCTATAGCCACGTGCAATGTCCCCAACATCCCCAATGTCCACCTTAGACTGAAAACTTGCCGCTTCCGGCACTTTTTACCCCCTACCTATAAGCAGCCACACTACTACAGTAATCGCATGTATCTCTACAAATGTGATATCTGTAAAAAGGTTATTACGAAGCGTGACTATGAACTCACCGTCGAGTACCCGGCACTGAAGCGGTACCATCTCTGCGAGCAATGCGGCATCCCTATCACGTTATTTTTGAAGCAGCGAGGATTGTTGAAGGAAGAAAGACGAAAGTAAGTTTATCCAAACTGATCACTTTTCCCGTCTTGTCAATCGTCGAAAAATATGTTGTAAAAAGGTGTGTGTCCCTCACCGGGACAGACTTCGAACTTTAGAGAAAAGCTTCCACGTAATACTCAACTACTTCATATCAAATCCCGCTCCGATATTTGGTGAACATTCGAAGCCTGAGTGAATGATATTCCATGAAGAACAGCTTACAAGGAGGGTAATTTTGCCAAGCTGGTAAACTTTTTTCACGCACCGGCAACTTGCTTCGAAGAAGTGTCTGTAACCTCTACCCTATCGCTATAGGTAGAGAGAATTGTCTTGCGCTGCTCATAGACTCTTTACTTTACGGCGGCTGGTGAGTCTGCAAGAGGTGTTAGAGATGCTGGACTTCTGAGCGCGAACCGTATTGACTCATTACTGTTGAGCCACAAGGGAAAGGGTACTTACTTAACTTAATAAATTCCTATTGTAAAGCGGGGGTATTAATACCTACTGATTTGTTACCACCCTCGGTAATACAGATACCAATTATCTGTAATTTTTTGTATATAGGTACCTTGGG
>Ga0066671_10000234_pt1 | contig 17077 bp, 12 predicted proteins | sample GraSoiAngelo_120_FD_62294 | JGI IMG/M metagenome (GOLD analysis project Ga0066671, IMG submission 62294) | Grasslands soil microbial communities from the Angelo Coastal Reserve, California, USA - 14_0919_09_20cm | ecosystem: Environmental > Terrestrial > Soil > Grasslands | place: USA...
GATGTGATGCCTGGGCCAATTGTCAACATGGGCGGCACCGTCACCTGCATGCACGGCGGCCAGGGCCAGTGCACGACCGTGAGCCCAAAGGTCATGGTCGGCAGCCAGCCGGTGGTAACGATCCCGGCGTCGTACGTGATCGCAGGCTGCGCCTTCCCGCCGCCACCGGTCGCGAACGGGCCGTGTATCAGCGGCATCATCCCGGTGGGCAGCACTCGCGTGCTGGCCGGCGGTATGCCGGTGCTTTTGGGACTGCCGCCGGTGGGCGGCACCTGCGTCCCGACCGGCACGCCAATGATGATCGGCAGCGCCGGTCAGACGAAGGTGATGGCGCAATGAGCGAAGAATTCATCGGCAACGGCTGGGCCTTTCCCCTGCGGACCGACCCGACCGGCCGGATCGCGCTCGTCTCGCGAGAGCAGGAGATCGAGGAGAGCATCCGGCTGATTCTCGGGACCGCGATCGGCGAACGGCCGATGCGTCCGGAGTTCGGATGCGCCATCCACGATTACATCTTCGACGGCGCCGACACGGAGACGGCGTCGCGGGTCGCAGCGGCCGTCCGCGCCTCACTGCGTCGCTGGGAGCCGCGCATCGATGTCCGCGACGTCATCGTCAGCTTTGATTCCGAGAACTCGAGCATCCTGTACATCGACATCCGCTACGCGATCGGGGAAACCAACGATCCGCGCAACCTGGTCTTCCCCTTCTACGTGATTCCGGCAGAACAAACATGAACGAGCAATCTGCGGTTGGAGGAGGGTGAGCATGGCACTTCCGGTTCCGAATCTCGACGATCGCCGTTTCCAGGACCTGGTCGATGACGCCAAGCGCCTGGTCCAACAGAAGTGCCCGGAATGGACCGATCACAACGTCTCTGACCCGGGGGTGACGCTGATCGAGACCTTCGCCTGGATGACCGACCAGGTGCTGTACCGGCTCAATCGCGTGCCGGATCGCAACTACGTCAAGTTCCTGGAGCTGATCGGCGTTCGTCTCTTCCCACCGACCGCCGCCCGGGCGCCGATCACGTTCTGGCTTGCCGGGCCGCAGCCGGCGGCGGTCCACATCCGCCCAGGCACGCAAGTGGCAACCCTGCGAACCGAAGCCGATGAGGCAATCGCCTTCACGACGGTCGGCGACCTCGCGATCATCCCTGCTTCGTTGAACCGCCTGGCGTCGACGCACGCCGGGGAGCGCGAAGTTAGCGACCACACGGATGCGCTCGAGGCGAAAACGGCTTTCTACTGCTTCGACAAGGTGCCGAAGCCCGACGATATGCTGCTCGTCGGTCTTTCAGAGGCCGTGCCATCATGCGCGGTGACGCTGCGCTTCAAATGCGACATCGAGGGGGTCGGCGTCGATCCGGAGAACCCGCCGTTGATCTGGGAGGCGTGGGACGGCTACGGCTGGTCTCCGTGCGAGGTCGACCGCGACGGGACCGGCGGGCTGAATCGAGATGGGGACCTGGTCCTCCATGTTCCCAAGAGCCATACCGTTTCTGTGATCGACCAGCAGCGGGCCGGCTGGCTGCGAGGGCGTGTCCTCAAGCCCGAGCCCGACCAGCCGACGTATTCCGCGTCGCCGACGATCAAGGGGCTGACCGCCTTCACGATCGGCGGCACCGCCGAAGCCGTTAATGCGGAGCTGATCGAGAACGAACTGCTGGGGGTCTCCGAAGGCGTGCCGGGGCAGCGGTTCGGCCTTAAGCACCGGCCGGTAGTCCCCGGCAGTGCCGGCGCGATCCTCGAGGTGAGCAGCCCCGATGGGTGGCAGGAATGGACCCAGGTCCAGGACTTCTTCGACAGCAAGCCCGAAGACCGGCACTTCGTGCTTGACGCCGTCCAGGGCGAGGTGCAGCTTGGTCCGGGGGTGCGCGAGCCGGATGGGGCACTGCGCGACTACGGGGCGCTGCCCCCGAAAGGCGCTCGCCTGCGCTTGCGCTCCTACCTGGTGGGTGGCGGAAGCCGAGGGAATGTTGCGCGCAATGCCATCACCGTGCTCAAGTCCTCCATCCCCTACGTCTCGAAGGTCCAGAATCGGCGCGCTGCCGAAGGTGGCGTCGATGGCGAGACGATCGACAACGCGAAGGTTCGTGGACCGATCGTGCTTCGCACCCGCGACCGGGCTGTCACCATGGAGGACTTCGAACAACTGGCTCGAGAGGCGGCGCCTGAAGTGGCGCGCGTCCGCTGTGTCACGGCCGGCGATGGCGCCGACGCCGGCGGCGTTCGCATTCTCGTCGTGCCGGCGGCCGGCAGCCAGGACGGTCGCCTGCGCTTCGAGCAACTTATCCCGGCCGAAGACACGCTGGCGCGCATCGGCCGGCGCCTCGATGGCGCGCGAGTCATCGGCACCCGCATCGCCGTCGAACCACCCGTTTACCGCGGCGTGACGGTGGTCGCCAAGCTGCGGCCCCGCCAGACGGCCAACCCCACGCGGCTCCAGGCCGATGCCCTGGAGGCGCTTTATCGCTATTTCCATCCGGTGACTGGCGGGCCGGACCGGGCCGGCTGGCCATTCGGACGACCGGTGCATGTCGGCGAGGTGTATTCGGTCCTCCAGGGCCTGCGCGGCACGGAGTTGGTCGAGGATGCGCGCCTTTTCGGCGCCGATCCGGTTACCGGGCAGCGCGGCCAAGCGGTGCAGCGGCTGGTGATCGAGCCGCATGCGCTGGTCTTTTCCTATGAGCATCAGGTGATGGTGGAGGGCGCATGATCGCGGCTCTCCCCGGGCTGCAGCGCAAGCGTGGGGTCCTGCGGGATCTTTCGAGCCCACATCCCTTGATCGACGCGCTCCCCGCGCTGTTCCAGGAAGATGGCTTCAGCCAACGCTTCATGTCAGCCTTCGATGCGAGCCTCGCGCCGATCTTTCTGACGCTCGACAACCTTTCGTCCTACTTCGACCCCTGGCTGGCTCCAGAGGATTTTCTCGAGTGGCTCGCGGGCTGGTTCGGCATGGTGCTGGACGAATCGTGGTCAGTTGAACGTCGCCGCGGCCTGGTCGCCAAAGCCTTCGACTTCTACCGGATGCGTGGGACGGCTGCCGGGCTGAAGGATCAACTGGCGGCGTTGACGGGCGGGACGGTCGAACTCCATGAGACCGGCGGCGTGACGACCTCGACAACGGCCGGCTCGGCGCTTCCCGGATCGCCGAACTTCGCGCTGCTGGTCAGGGTCACTGTTGACGACCCGTCAACCGTCAACCTCAGCCGCCTCGATCACCTGGTGGCTGAGGCAAAGCCGGGGCATGTGACGCACAAAGTGGAGCTTGTCAAACGAAGCGAAGTAAAGAATGCTGTGGAGGTGACAGCGGGGTGATCGTCTGCAAAAACTGCGGGCACCAGAACGAGGACAACGACACGTTCTGCGGGTCATGTGGAAAGTTCCTGGAATGGACTGGCGAACGGGTCGCCGTCGCTCAACCGGAACCCGAACCGGCACCGCCACCCCCGCCACCGACCCCTGAGCCGACTCATGTTGGCCTGATGGACCGGGTCAAGCACGCGGTCGGCATCGAGGAGGTCGCTGCTCAACCCCAGCCGGCGCCGCCAGTGCAGCCGGCACCGACTCCCGTCGCCCAGGCCCCCGCTTCGGCGCCGGTGCCGCCGGCAACGCCGCTGCGGACGGTTCCCTTCACATCCGCCGCACCACCTGCGCCCTCTGCTGCCACGCCCTGGACTCCTCCGCCTGCCACGTCCACGCCACTGGCACCGGCCGTGCCCAGCCGCGAGCCGGTGCTTGCCGGCGTCGGCGCTCCGGCGGTGGTGCCTACGCCGAGTGGAGCAGCCCGCGACGACGAGCCGATATCTCGGAGGCCAACCTCAGTCGCGCCGGCGGTCGCGCGCCCCCGGCCCGCCGCCCGCAGCCTCGAGGCGCCGACCCGGCGACATCCTGGCGACCTGATCTGCGGCCAGTGCGGCGAAGGCAATGATCCGGTCCGGCACTTCTGCCGCCGCTGCGGCAACACTCTCGACGAAGCGTTGGTCGTTTCGCTGCCCTGGTACCGTCGATTCTTCAATCGCGTCTTCCGGGTACGGGAGCGGGAAGCCGGTTGGCGACCGAAGCGGGTTGGCGCACCGAACGTCATGGGTGGCGTCTGGCGCATCATCCGGCTGGCGCTTTTCGCCGTCCTCATCGTGGCGGTGCTGGCCTTCGCCCTGATTCAGCCGTTTCGTGCCGGAGTTATCAACCGGGTGACCAACACCGTTGCTCCATTGCGCATCCAGTTACTTCCTCACTACGATGCGATTCATCCGACCGGAGCCAGTGCCAGCACGGCGACTGCCGGGCACCTTCCGACGCTGGCCGTGGACCACTACCTCAACACCTATTGGGCCGCCTCGGCTAACGATCCAAAGCCCTATTTGAAGGTCCTTTTTGCGACCCCAGTTGACCTTGCCACCATCGGCTTCGATTCCGGCGCCTCAGGGACGGCGCCAGCTGACGCGTTCGCGGTGCAGCCACGACCCAAGGCGGTGCACATCGTTTGCTCCGACGGCACAACCAAAGAACTGACGCTCAAGGACGAGGATCCGACGATCGCTAAGAACGCCCAGTTTTACACGCTCGATGCCAAGCAGGTGACGTATGTCGAGATCTTCATCGAGAGCACGTATCTGCCGGCCGGAGCCGCACCGTCATCCGTGGCGATCAGCGAGGTGGAGTTCAAGACCAAGGACTGATCGAGTTCCGCCGGAATCGTCCGGCGGATCAGGAGATCGCGCCGGCCGTGAGACCCAGTTCTTCGAGAACCCTCGCGTAGTCGCGCTTGGCGCGGCTAGCCGCAATCGCGTCACCCGCCTGCTCACGGGCGTCGATCAACATCTTCCACAGTGGATCGTGAAAACGGTCGATCCACAGTCCGGTCGCGCACGCATTGGCGGCCGCCGTCGGATCGCCACGTTTGAGCAACAGTTCGGCAAGCCCTTGGGCCGCCTCGAGCGCTGAGGCGCGAAATCGCTCACGCGGCTCGATCGCCCACTCGGCGGGCCCGTCCTCCGGAAGGACTTCGCCCGCATAAAGGTCCAGCGCCTGGCGGAAACCGCCGATCGCGGCCTCGCCCTCGCCGCGAAGCCGAGCCACGCGCGCGCTGGCCAGCGCCTTCGAAAACTGAAGCAGGTCCACTTCGGCGTCGGCTTGCAAGGCCAGGCGGTATGCGTCCCCTTCGCGGAGCAGGAACGACGATCCACCCCGGCCCACGCCCGGTTCCAGCCAGGAGCGAAGCGAGGAAACCGCCACATGCAAGTTGCGCGCTCCCGTCTCGAGGTCGGCATCCGGCCAGAAGGCGGTCTGCAGTACCTCGCGATGGACCGGGTTGCCGGTGTGGACCGCGAGCAGGCGCAGGACGGCGCGCGCCCGTGGCTTGATGGCGGTCAGGTCAACGGGGCGGCCTTTGATGACAATGCTGAAGCCGCCGAAACAGCGAATCGAAACCGACGGCGCCGACCGCGGATACCCGAGGGGGATCACGTTTTCGCTCGCATCCGCGGTGATGGCCGCAGCCAGCGGCGCAATCCCAAATTCTTCTTGCACGCCCTGCGCCAGGCCGCGATACTCGGCGGCCCGCTCCGGCTCGAGCTCGGCGAGTGCCAGGTAGGGAAAGAAGCGCGCGCCCGGTGTGCCGCTGTAGCGGGCGAGACTCTCCGCCTGCAGCGCCGTCTCGCGGGCCTCCGGAGCGCCGGCCCGCGCCAGCGCCAGCGAAAGCAATGACCGAGCCCAGGCTTCGAGAACGCCTGCGCCGAGCTGCCGGCAGGCATCGGTCGCGCGCTCAAGGGTCGGAACCGCGCTGTCGCCCGTATAGACGGCCGACCAGCCGAGCATCAGTGCGATCAACGCCTCGCCCCAGCGGTCCCCGTCGCGCTGACACGCCTCCATCAAGATTTCGGCCTCTCCGATACTGCCCGGGCGGTGCATCAGGACCAGCGCGGCCCGCGCCAACCGTCCGATCCAGCCCAGGCCGAGGGCCTCAGCAGCCTCAGCCGCATCGTCGATGTCGAAGACGCCCTGCTGATCACCGGCGAGCACTCCCGCGATCCCCGCCGAAAGCCGCGCGGCCGTCGCCAGCGCGCTGGCGGCGTCTGGACTGTCGGCGGCGGCGCCGAGATAGCGGCGTGCCGGTTCGAGCTGGCCCGAAAGCAGGCACACGACTCCGAGCGCAAGCTTGCCGGTGGCTTCCGGCAGTTGTCCCGCGAACTGCTTGGCCGCGAGCGGGTCGTGGGCAACGGCTCGACGCAGGAGGCCCGCCCAATCATTGCCGGGCATCGGCGCGGGCTCCAACCAGCCGGCCAGCGCCTTGCGCTCGGTCGAACAGATCAAGCCGGCGTCGCTCGAGCCGAAGAGCCGTTCGGCTCGCTGATAGGCGTCGATCGCCTCGTGCCAGCGGCCTTCAGCGCGATGCCGGCGAGCGCTCCCCAGCATCAACCAGGGATCCTGACGCAGCAGCGCCGGAGGCAGGGCATCGATCCAGGTGTCGGGACCATGAAGGAGCTCCCCACCCTGGTGATGCAATAGCCGGTCGACCGCCTCCCAATCTTCACCGCGGGAAAACGCCTGCACCGCCTCGGCGACGGCGCCATGTTTTTCGAGCAGCAGCCCGGCCCGACGATACGCCGCGCGCGCCTGGAGCTCACCAAGCTCTTCCACCAGGACGTGCTCGAGGTGCGAGCGCAGCACCTCGTGGTAGCGATAACTGCCTGACTCGTCGGTGGCCGTGGTGAAGATCTGCCGCCGTTCAAGTTCCTCGAGCAGCTGCTGGCTGCCGCTCCGTTCCAGGAAGTCATCACAGATCGGGCCGGAAAGCCGCGCCAGGACGCAGGTGCGCACCAGGAAAACGCGCAGCTCAGGCGCAAGCTGGTCGAGCACGTTACGGGTCAGATATTCCCGGGTGAGCTTCGAGCGGCTGCCGAGCCCGCTGAGAATGCGACGCCGTTCGACGGCGGATTTTCCCTGAGTCGCGAGATGAAATAGTTGCAAGCCGGCCGCCCAGCCTTCCGTTCGGCGAGCCAGCTCAGCGAGCTCTTCAGGAGGAAGCGGTGAACGGTAGAAGTCGCGGAAGAGGCGTTCCACCTCCCAGGAGCGGAAGCGTAGGTCCTCGCTGCCGATTTCCAGCAACGCCCCCGAGACGCGGAGACGCGAGAGGTTGAACTGCGGAAGCGCGCGCGACCCGATCAGGAACGTGATGCTGGGGGGCGCATAGTCGATCAGGCGCTCGAGGGTCCGTTCAGCGGGGCTGTCCTCGAGCGCGTGGAGATCGTCGATCACGAGGAGGGCGCGCCGGCCTGGCCAGCTCTCCAGTCCTCGAGCCGCGGTTTCGACCGAGTCCCAGTTTCCTGGAAGCGGTCCGAGCGCGGCGGCGAAAGCCGATTCCAGGTGATTGAGCATCGTGGTGGTTTTTGCGTCCCAGCTCTCTGCCCGGTACCAGGCGACCGGTACTTTTTGGGCCGACGCGAAACCGGCTAGCAGCGTGCTCTTGCCGGAGCCTGCGGGCGCCACCACGAGGCCAACCCGATAGCCCCAAATCCGGTTGAGCAGCGTGTCAACGCGCTCGCGGGCAAGCGACTGCAGGTGCGGTATCAGCACCTTCGCGGATACCACGCCGGCGGGAGCTTCCCTCACCCTGGCCTCCCCTCAAGTCCAGTCGGTGCGCACACGCTTCGCCACGGCGATCTGTGCCTGCCCCTATTGTTGCTGCCTGTTACGTTGCCCTTCGCCTGGGTACGGCGCCAGACTACACGCGGTCACCAATTTGTCAAGAAGGTTTTCGCGATGGGTGCCAGCTGCGAGTTTCGAACCGCCGAATCCAGTGTGGCGTTTTCGGAAGGCACCGCTTGGCACACGAATGTTCGGCCCGCGCGAGGAATGCCCCCTGGCCGATTCGAACGGCCGACCTAGTGCTTAGAAGGCACCCGCTCTAGTCCACTGAGCTAAGGGGGCAGCGTCGCGGATTATAAGGAGCCAATTCGAATTTCCCTCCCCCCTCGGGACGGCAGGGTCGGGGCAGCTACTCCCGAGCAGCCTGCGCCAGGACTCGTGAGGCGCGCCACCCCGGTCCCTCGAGTACGACGACCGACACGAGAATCAGCGCCCCGCCCAGGTACTGAATGGGGTTCGCGCTCTCACCGAGCACGATGATCGCAAGCAGCACGGTGCTGACCGGTTCGAAGGTGCTGAGGATCGCCGCTCGCGACGGGCCGACCATGCGGAGACCGAGGATGAAGGTGAGCACCGGAATCGTCGTGCCGATGACGGCAAAGCTCGCGATCAACAGCGCCCTGGGCGCCGTCCATGTGACGGCCAGCTGCTGAGTTAGCGCCGCATAGCCACCCCAGACCAGGGCAGCGGCCGTCATGATCGTCGCCGTGGATGAGACCGGCGGCAGGCCGGGCAAGAGGCGGCTGCCGTACAGGATGTAGGCGGAGTAAAAGGCCGCCGAGCCGAGCCCGAGGATGATGCCGAGCGCAGGCGCGGCATGAACCTGAGCTTCCACGACGAACACCGTGCCAACCGAAGCAAGGGCGACCGCCGCGAGCTTCGCCCAACCCAGCGATTCACCGAATAGAAGCGCGGCCAGCAGCGTCACGACGACCGGGTACGTGTAAAGGAGGAGCGCGTTGGTCGACGCGGGGATGAAGTGCAGCGCGTTGAAATAGCTACCCGATTGCCCCACATAACCGGCCCCGCCCATGATTACCAGCCCGATAAGGCTTCGGCGTGGTGGCAGCGGTTCGTGGATGAGTCGGGCGACTAACCAAAGGAGTACCGCCGCGCCAGCAAACCGGTAGCTCAGAAGCTGGGGTGTCGTCAGCTGCAAACGATACGCGAGCTTTCCAAAAATCCCCAGCACGCCGAAGCAGAAAGCGGAGCCGATGACGAGCGCGACGCCCGTGGCATTCCGGTTAGCCGCGGGCGGACGCACCCGCCAATTCTATGAGGCACTACTGAACGATCACGGGTGTATAAGCCAGCGCCAGCGGGTTGTAGCTTTCCGCCACAGTGCCGTTACCCTGGGTCGCTAGCTTGTAAGACAGCACCTGGCCGTAGCCCGATCCCGATGTCCCACCGCCGAGGTTGACGTTATCGTCCGGCGCGACGATCGCTCCCTTGATGCTGATGCTGCCGCCACCACCCACGTTGACGACCATGCTGCCGAGACCGATATGCAGGGCGCAGGCGCTTGTCGCGCACCCTGCGGCGGACAGAGCCGCCGCCGTTGTGTAGTTTAGGCTCGTGCCGATTTCGTGGGTGTAGTCGACATAGACCACGATGTTGTGGTAGCGAGGCGAGGAGCTGAGGTAGACGGTCGAGTTTGCCCAGATCGAAAACTGGTTATCGTCGCCCCAGGTGCTGTTGTTTGTGCAGTAGTACTGCCCGGAGGCGGCCGGATTCTGGTTGGTGCAAGTTCCCGACTGATCCGTCCCGTGCGGGAAGAACACGAGCAGCACGCCGAAGTCAGGGCTGTTGCAGGCGAACTTTACCGAGCCGCCGTCGGCTCGCGATAGGGTAACGCCACCGCTACCTGTGAACCCCAGGGGGCAGGCGATCGGATTGCCGGCAGAGCTCGTCGTCCAGCAGGCCGGCGTGACGTAGCCATAGCAGTCGCCCGTGACTACTGCCGAGGCGGCGTTCTTCGTCAGCAGACCCGACCCGGACGCGGTGCCTTCGAAGAAGTAGACGCCCGGCATCAGCACCAGCGTCGATCCGTTCCCGATCTGAATGGAGCCGTAACGAGGTCCAGGGCCCAGGCTCGGGTCAGCGGGAATCGTCGGAGCCAGAGCCGTGGTGCCCGCCGGAGCGCTGACGCTGATGCAGGTTGCCGCCGTGGCACACGTGGTTGCGCCGTAGGGGTCAGGGGGCAGGTGGATGGGTGGCAGTTGCTGCAGCGCGATGGGCTTGTCGGAGGAGCCGCCAAAGCAGCCTCTTGTCACAGAGCCGGCGGCAATTCCAGCGCTACCGGTTGTCACGTACTCATAGAGGTCGCCGCCGTAACCCGATCCGCCACTCGCGAGCGCGCTGCAGTTGAAGCCGATGTTCGAGCTACCGACGTGCGAGTAGCTGCCGTTGGTGCCGATGTCCATGTTCGCGGTAAGGGAGGCGTTACCGTTCGTGTGGAAGTCATCAGGGTCGTAGTACTTGAGGGTATACAGGGCGTATGGGAGCGCGTAGTTGCGCGCCGTTGCCTGCACGTGCACGGCAAGGGTCGGAAAATACTCGGCCCCGATCAGCAGGGGCAAGTGGTAGACGAGGTCCACGTGAATGTGAGCCTCGTTCTCGACGTTGCTGCCGTTGTAGTTGTAGGGGGTAGTGATCGTAAGCGTGTAGGCTCCGGTCGTGTCATCCCAGGTGCAGCAGCCATCGTTATACGGGCTGCACGCATTGGGGGCGCAGTTTGATCCGGAGCCGGCGTTGAGATAGTGCTGCTGCGTGTTCGTGTAGTTGTTTGAAAAGCTGATGCCCAACGCCTTTTCGATTGCGTAGACGGTATTGTCCTTTGCAATGTGGCTCTGGGAACTGCTGGTGCCCGGGCCGATGTCGAGGGCACCGGTGAGGGCCGCACCGTCGGCGGCATTCTGCAGATTGCGCTGCTCCATCAAAACTCGTCCACCATCGAAAGCGAGCGCCAGGATGCCGAAGAGAGCAATGGCAGCCACCGCGAAGATGACCAACACCTGGCCGCGGCTCGCCCGGCGGCTCCGGCGGCGTAACAGAAGGCGGGACATCATCCGATGTACTCCTTATTCATCACGGAGTCAGCCCAGAGATAGATCGTTCCCGTGATCGCGCTGATCATTGGTGTGGTCGGCCTGAAGGCATAAACCACGGTGACCGTGGTCGTCTCTGGATTGCACGTCGGGATGATGCACCTGACGACCCAGTAGTTCGTCTGGCCAACGCCCGGCTTCTGGCAGGCAAGCGTGGGCGGGCCGTTGGGGCGTGCGCAGCTTCCGGTGCTGATCAGGGTGGGAGCATTCATCGTGGTAGCGTTCGCTTGACCCTTCATATAGGTATCGATCTGGCTGCTGGTAAAGCCAATCCCAGTGTTGTATGCGGCCGCATACCGGGCAGTCTGCCTGGCCAAATCGACCGACGAAACGTAGTAAAAGCCGACTCGCCCGAAGTCAAGGACTCCGAGCAGGAGCAGGAAAAAAGCAGGCGCCAGGAGGGCGAACTCGACCATGGCCTGGCCTCTGCGATGTGACACGAGACTGCGGATATTGATCATGGCTTCAGTACCAGCTCAGGTAGGTCGTTGACGCCTGGATCGTGAGCGACGACCCGGTGAAGAGCTGAATGAGCACGGTGATTGGCGTGAAGGTGGCTTTGGTGGTGACGGTGACCTCGTTGCGCCCGGGCAGTCGCGACGGCGGAGTAATCCCGGTATTGGCGGCCGGACTGATGACGATCGTCGCCGGCGAGGTGGTGCAGCTCAGGTTGACAAACGGCATGGCCTCGTTGTGGCCGGCGGTGCACGCCGCGGTATCGCTGTACTGCTGTGGATAGTCGATGATGACCCTGGCGGCTTCCCGGCTGGCATTGGCCAGGACGATGTAGGTGTAGAAGGCCCGGGTCAAGTCCGCGGCGCCAAGCAGCATCAGAGCCAGGATGGGCGCTATCAGCGCGAATTCCACCAATGCCTGGCCTTGATGACCATGAGGACGCCGGGAAGCAGATCCCCTCAGCACAGCCACAACCTTAGTGACGCGTTCCTACGTCGAGTCTTACGGGAGTGCCGGGCTCGTCAGAAGAGTCCCGTTGTTACCGAATCGGTTTACGCGTGACGACTTCGTGACGCGGCTACTGGACAAGGCCCTTCATGTAGGGCACCGCCGTGGGATCGTAGGTCTCGTTTACGTTGCCGTTGCCGTTGATGGTCAGCGTCCAGGCGACGATCTGGCCGACCCCGGTTCCGCAGCCGCCACCGGTAAGCACCATGTTGTCGGCGGGCCCGTAGATCGCACCCTTGATGCTGTAGCAGGACCCGCCGGAGAACCTGACGACGTTGGTCCCCAGCGGTTGGCTGGTGCATTGCGTCTGCCAGTTCGGCATGGTTTCGATGTAGAGGCTGATGTTGTAGTACTTGGGCGAGGGCTGCAGGGTGATCGTGGAGCTTGCAGCCGCCGAGAAAATGTGCTTGTTGCACTGGGTGCTTCCCGAGGCATTTGCCGGGGTCACCTCAATGATGACACCGGTGTCCGATGGCAAGGAAGCAAGCGTCGCACCACAAACGGCTTGCCCAACATCACTGCCATTCAGGGTTCGAAGTGTTCCCTGGATGCTGACCCCGTTCGCCTGGACCTGGTAAACGCCGGGAGCTAGAACGGCGGTGGCACCATTCTGCACGATGATCTGGTTGCTGTATTGGCCCGGGCACAGGTAGGTTGGCGGGCCGTTCGCCACGGTGGCGCCGTTGTACACGGTCGCCGGCGCCGGCGGCTCAGGATAGTTCGGAAAATCCAGGTGGGAAGCGGTATGGGGCGGCGGATTGGTGATGGCGCACTGAACCCGTGTCGACAAGGCGGCCGCGTCTGAACCACTTTCATTGACGGCCCACAGATCGCCGCTCCCGTTCGATGGGCTCAAGATGATCGATGGGGAGTCATTGCCTGGGGCGATGCTCGCGTTCGAGAACATCCCGCCGCGATCGAGCGGCGGTCCGCTGCCGCCCATCATCGTCAGTGACCCAGGGCTGCCGTTGATATTGAAATTCGAGTATGTCGCATACTGCGACTTGTCCTGCAGGAGGACGATCGCATATGGCAGGTCCGCGTTCTGCGCGGTTGCCCGTGCCGCCAGGTAGAAGCTCGGCTGAAAGCCGTGAATAGGCGCTATGACATCCTGGTGCAGATGCCAGACGGTGACCTGGTACGTATAGGAGGTCGCTGCCGACAGCTGGGCATAGTAACCCGCACCCAGGCTGAGCGTTCCGACACCGTTGCCACCCGGGGCGCCAACGGTCTTTTGACTGGGACAGGGAGCGCAGGTTGTTGGCAGACTGGTGCCCGGCAGGTTCTGCACCAGGTTACCCAGGGCCTGATCATGCATAGGACCGTAGGTTGGGTTGACCACCATGAGCTTTTCGGCCCCGGCGAGGGCCGCGGCGTCGGCGGCATTCTGAAGCTGGCGCCTGTCCAGGTAGGCGCCGCCGCCATCCAGGGCAAGCATCAGGATGGCGGTGAGGACGAGAACAGCGACGGCGACAACGACGACCGCCTGGCCTGACTGCTTTCGCAACCAGGATGCCTGCATCAATACTCCGTGCTCATGGTGCTGGTAACAGTCATGACGATGCCGTTGGGGAAAAACTGCGTGCCAAAGGGCGTCAACGGCTCGAAGTTGTATTTGATCGTGACCGTCAGCGCGTAGTGGCCGGCATAGCTTGGCACGACCGCCTGGCAGGCGCCGGCACCGGCCGGAGCTTGGCCGGCAGGCGCATTTGTCGTTGAGTTCCCGGCACCGGGCCCCACATAGACGAGGCCCCTGTCTGCGCTGGGCAGCGTTGCCGGAATAGGCGAGTTGTTGGGGCAGGTCCCACCGACCAGGGACAGCCCGATCGCATTGTTGATCACCGTTCCGAGCACGCGGCTGTTGTCGGGCCGATTGCTACCGGTGGTGATCGCCGACCTCGCGCCTTCGCGCGCTGCGGCCGCCAGGGTCGAGTAGGTGTACGCGGCCCGCCCGCAGTCGATGACCATCATCAGGATCATCAAGAGGAAGGGCGCGATCATCGCCATCTCAACGAGCGACTGCCCGTGCTTCCGCCACCTCATGGCCGCCTCCACTGGCTCAAAGCGTCTGCACCCTCATGGTGGTAGATGCCAGGATGTGGACACTGCTGGCGCCGACCAGCTCGAGGAAGGGCGTGACCGGCTGGAAGTTGTAGAGGATCGTGACCTGGATCCAGCTAGATGCAGCGGCCGGCGCCGGGTTATCGGTGTTGTCGAAGCAGATGTAGACGTATCCCGTATTCGGATCGCTTGGATAGTTGGCGGACCACGCCGACGGCTGACCGGTCAGGCAGTGGGTGGGGGCGATGGTTGGCAAGATCAGCGTGACGTCGCTCGGCACCTCCTGCCTTGCTGCCGCGAGCACGGCGCCGTAGTTATCGAACTCATTGCCGTTCGAGATTGGGTCGTAGTAGGTCCCCTGGCGTGCCGCTTCGCGGGCCGCGTTGGTCACCGCGATCGAGTAATAGAAGACCCGACCCAGGTCGGCGCTGCCCATCGTCAGGAACATCAAGATCGGCAGCAGGAGGGCGGTTTCGACGATCGCCTGTCCCCTTTTGGAATAGGGAAAACGGTGGCACCGCATTACGCCGTTTAGAATGCGGCCCTCGGCCCCTCGCGAAGCTCCGCCGTTGGGACCATTCACCATGGTCATACGACGGCAGAAACGTTACGGCGGGCGTTATCTTCGGCCCCCCACGCTGCCCTCCCCGCGGAGGGGGAGAGAAATTAAATCAACTCTTTCGCAGGCGCGAGGCGCTGCTCTGGCCCGAGGAGCGGCAGGTAGAGGCCGATCAGCAGGGCGGAAAGGCCAATCACGAACGCGGCCAGCACGATGGGGATTCCGGGATCTTTGTTGATCGTGAGATCGGTATAGGGCTTCAGCGCAGCGAAGGTCAGACGATAGCCGTCCGGCGTGACGACGCTGTCGCCCAGTCGGAGGGCGCCCCGCCAGCGCAGGTCCATGTTGCTCGTGTCGAGGGTGAAGACGTTCTGGGGCTGATTGAGGTGGAGGTCGCCGCGGAAGAGCCGGACGAGCAGGATCGGGTTTCGCAGCTGCGGTGTTCCAGGCTCGATCGCCTGGTTGGTGATCTGCGGATCGGGCATGAAGATCGCGCTGGCCCCGAGCTGCTGGTTGCCGGGCCCCGCGGAGGGGGCCTTGACCACGCCATTGGCAAGTTGCGGATCGCCGACGAAGATCGTCGGCCCATCTTCCACCACGCGCCCGTCAGGCGTCTGAATCTTCAGCGTGGGTGCCCAGCCGTAACTCGCCTGGTAGATCTTCACCCCCCGGTAATCGACGTAGTGATTGACCTGAATGCTCCGACTCTCGACCAGCCGCCCGCCGTCATAGATCTGCACTCGCGAGGTGAAGTCCCTCGGCGAGCCGCTCGGCCAGTAGGCGGCGTTGAAGCTGTCGACCTTGACCTGGAACCCCTCGTGGTTCGTCGAAAGAACGCCTTCACTGAGGTTGTCGTAATTGGCGCGGGCTTCGACGAAGCTATCTCCCTCGACCACGGCCGCATTGCCCACGAATCCGCCGGCCTTGCCGTAGAGCACGCCGATGAGCAGGATGAAGAAGCTTCCATGAAAGATGATGCTCGCGATCTCGGCCCCGAGCGCGCGGTTGCGCTGCGCCGGGGTTCGGATGCGTCGCCACGCGGCCGGCACGCGGATGAACATGCTGGCGCCGATTGACGTGTACATCAGGACCGCGGTGACGATGAAAAACCAGGAGCTGAAGATGTCGAATAACCCAAGCCGCGCGAACCAGGGCGCGGTAACCGGATGGCGCAGGACGTAACCCATGACGCCCTGAGGGTTCTGCGGCAGCTGCGGTAACAGCGTGCCGATGATGGCCAGCAGCGCCAGGATGGCGAGCAGGATGATCGCCGTCCGCATTTTCCGCAGCTCGCGCCATCCACGGGCGACGCCCCGCAAGACCAGCGTCCACCAAAGCCCGCCACCCTGTCCTCCCCCAGAGGGGGAGGGAATGTGATCCGTTCGGGGATCGACCCTCTGAACCGGGGAGGGCGCGATCAGTGCCATCGGTTCGCCATGATGCCGCTAAAAGTGTAGGGAGGCCGCGTGCGTCGCCCAGCCGAGCACCGTCGCGGGGAAGATGCCGAGCCCGATCGTGGCGACGGCAGCGACGGCCAGCACGGTGCTGGTTGAAAAACCGGGCCGCGCCGGCTTCACGAGCCCCTCCTCGGGAACCGTGATCATGGCGACCACGACGCGCAGGTAGTAGTAGAAGGACACGACCGTCATGATGATGGCGATTGCCAGCGGCAGCCAGATCTGGGCGCTGACCAACGACTGGAAGATGAAGAGTTTGGCGAAGAAGCCGACGGTCGGCGGGATCCCCGCCAGCGACAGCATGAAGATGGTCATCACCGTCGCCAGGAATGGCCGCCGGTAGAAGAGGCCGCGCCAGTAGCTAATGTCCGCCGTCTCCTCCCCTGCCGCGCCAAGCGTGGTGAGGACGGCGAAGGCGCCGAAGTTCATCACGGAATAGGAGGCGATGTAGAAGAGCGTGGCCGCAAATCCCTGGCTGGTTCCCGGGAGGATTCCGAGGAAGATGTAGCCGGCGTGGGCGATGCCCGAGTAGGCGAGCATCCGTTTCAGGTTGTCCTCCGTGATGGCGACCAGGTTGCCGATGAAGAGCGAAAAGATCGCGATGATCGCCAGCGGGAAGTACCACCGGGCCGCAATCGAAGGAAAGGTGGCGATGAAGACCCGGCCGATCGCGGCGAAGGCGGCCGACTTGGTGGCCACCGACATGAAGGTCGTGACGATCGTGGGTGCCCCCTCATAGACATCGGGCGTCCACATGTGGAAGGGCGCGGCCGAGGCCTTGAATGCAAGGCCGACGGCCAGGAAGCCGATCCCGAGCAACAGCAACACATTCCCAGCGGCGTTGTTGCCGGCCGCGCCGGTAAAGGCCGCGATGCCGCGCAGGGTGGTGGCGCCGGTTGCGCCGTAAATCAGCGCCATGCCGTAGAGGAGGAACCCGGTGGCGAAGCCGCCCAGCAGCAGGTACTTCATCGCCGACTCCTGGGAGCGGACGGCGGTCCGCGCGAACCCGGAGAGCACGTAGAGACAGATCGACAGCAGCTCGATCCCAAGGAAGATCGTCATCAAGCTGGTTGCCGCGGCCAGCAGCATCATGCCCGCGGTAGCGCCAAGAACGAGGACGTAGTACTCGCCGTAGTTGATGTCGAGGGCGCGCAGGAAGCGCGGCGAGAGCAGGATGGTCAGGATGCTCACCGAGAGCAGGAGGATATTGAAAAAGACGGCCAGATCGTCGCCGACGACGGTGTCGGCAAACGCAGGACGGTTCTGCCCCCAGAGGGG